>Ga0114980_10002102_pt1 | contig 14197 bp, 7 predicted proteins | sample S_140806_EF_Meta_FD_87018 | JGI IMG/M metagenome (GOLD analysis project Ga0114980, IMG submission 87018) | Freshwater microbial communities from Lake Simoncouche, Canada to study carbon cycling - S_140806_EF_MetaG | ecosystem: Environmental > Aquatic > Freshwater > Lake | place: Lake...
CTAATAAACAGTATAGGAGGTGGACTTATTGTAACTAACAATATATTTTCTACTCCAAACTCTATAGCCGTCATTATAACTGGTGCAGGAAATGCAACATCAATCTCCTACGTTACAAATAACATTTTTTATCAATGTAGTGGAAGTGTGCAAGGTGGCTCATCTATCAACATTATAGAAAACTATAATCGTCGAATTAACTCCGGTGGTAATACGGTAGTTATAACAGGTGTAAATACGGTTACAGATGGCGCACCACAATTTGACTTTGGGCATACATCCTTGTTTAATTTAGCAGTACAAAAACCGTTTAGTGCATTCACCGGCTCCGTCAACAGCGGGGCAGGTTTAGCGACCTACGCAAGCACAAGCGACCTTTATGGGCAAACTTGGTCAGGTGGTGCAGGTGTACCAGACATTGGATGTGCAACTGCTGTACAGGCATCCGGCACAAGTTACTACTATCCATCGGAGCGCAACGCGTCAACCATCACCATCCCTCCCGGCTCAACCTCACAAAGCATAGAACTCTACCTCGGTGCTACAGGGCTGGTATTCAACACCTCCGGTCTAGCGGCATACTATGTCCGCAACCGAGCCTCACCTACGCCTATCACGCTGGTTGCCGCTCCTACACCAACGTGGGTAAGTGGTGGATTTGCCGAGATTGGCTCTGCTACTGTGCCGGGCGTGTATAGACTAGACTTACCTGATGCCGCTCTTCTTGCAGGTGTTTCTGATGTTACGATTGTCGTCAGAGGTGCAAGTGGTACTAATGGAGCCGTCTTAACCATTACGCTTTCGAGTGGTGGTCTTACAGCGGCGCAGACAGCAGACGCTATTCTCAACCGGAAGTTAGACAGTACAGGTGACGGTACAGACACGCTGAACGAACGTACCGTTCGTAGTGCATTGCGAGCAATGCGTAATAAGGTATCTGTAGGTACAGGCACAATGAGTGTATATAAAGAGGATGATTCAGCGGTAGCGTGGACAGGCTCGTTGTCTAACACTGCTGACGTAACGGTAGACCCATCATGAATCTAGTCAACGTAGAAATTACTAGAGTTACACAACCCGTACCTGATTGGAACGTCAAAGCGGACATTACTGATGACGCTGGGAATGTTCTTAGTACTTTTGGTGTGAATGGTACATCGGTAAACAACTGGTGGAACAGCCAGAGTCAAGAGTTTCAAATTCAGTATGTAAGTATCTTTATGTCAATTATGGCACAGCAATCAGTGGGTACTAAGTAATGGCAACATACTACGTCAAGACAACTGGAAGTAATGCTTCTGCCGGTACATCTGTAGGTACAGCGTGGCAGACCATTAACTATGCCCTTGGTGCAACGTCTGGTGTGGTTGCAGGTGACACTATCAATGTAGCCGCTGGTGTCTATCGTGAGGTTGTTAGTGTTGGTATGACTACGTCAGCCTCAACAACTAATATCATTGGTGATACTAATGGTTCTGTATTTGGTACTGCCGGTGAAGTCAGGCTTACCGCATTTCTAACAGACGATGACAACGGTGGTTCGGCTAGTGACGCATTAGGGATGTCGGCTAAGACATATTTATCATTTAAAAACCTACGCATTGAGGGTTACTCTGGATATGGTGCTCGTGTGCAGGGCGCAAGCACTAACATTACGTTTGATAACTGTCATATAACTTCCACTGGTAGTAGTGCCGCTTTACGGATTGATGTTCCAACTGGAGTTACAGCAAATCACGTTGTAAAAAACTGCATTATGATTGCTAGGGCAAATACCTTGCAAATTGCACCTGTTGCATCATCTGGTGCTATTGCAGTTAATGTGGCTATCTCTAACTGTTTTGTTATGGCAAGTTCATCCGCCTGTATCTTCCTTCTATCATCTGGTACTACTGGCACATTGAGTGGCATAACAATTACCAACTGCACTACATTTGGTGGGGCAACAGGAGTCAACATAAGTACTGCGGTATATGCAACTGGTGGTGTGACTGTCACCAACTGCCTTGTGATGGGGCATACTACGGCTTTATCTGCTAACGTGGCTGGACAGATGGTAGAGGACTATAACAGATTAGTTGCGTGGGGTACTACTCGTAACTTGATTCCGTCTGTAGGTTTAAACACAATTACAACAGGCACATTTGGCATTGACTTCGGTGCTGGATTCTTGACTGGTTCATCTAGGTACTTGTTTTTACAGCCGTATGTAACTGGGGTTGTAAGTGGTGATGGAACGGCTACTGGTGCGCCAGCAACAGACATTTACGGTTACACTAGACCTAGTCCACCGTCAGTTGGTGCGGCAGAAGCAAATCCATTGCCTGCTGCTAGTGCAGGTTTAGCGGCTAATCCGTTAGCGGGGTATGTCAGATGAGTAAGTATCTAGGTGACTTCAGTGCCGGTGATGTAATAGACTTTAAGTTTACAACTTACCGTCCATCTACTGGTGCGCCATTTACGCTTGCTGGCACTCCAGTTGTTTCTGTATACAAAGATAACAGCGTAACTGAATCAACGGCTGGCGTAACGCTATCAATTGACTTTGACAGCAGAACAGGTCTGCATAACGTCAATATAACTACAGCATCCGATGGCACATTTTATGCTAATGGTGGCGAGTTTGAGTGCGTGATTACAGCCGGTACAGTTGACTCTGTAAGTCTTGTTGGTTCTTCTATTGGTCGGTTTACGCTAGGGGCTACTGCTGCTAATGTTTATAATGCGTTGCTTGCATCATATACAACGGCCAACACTTTTGGCGCACGATTAGTGCGTAGTGCAACAGCATCAACAACCAATGAAGTTATTATGAATGCTAGTAATCACATTGCGGCCAATGTTCATCAGATGCAAGCCAACGTAGTTACAGCCGCATCTATTGCTACTGACGCAATTGATGCAGACGCACTAGCAACCGATGCTGTTACCGAAATTGTTACTGCGATTTGGACACGTGACCCAGCAGTTGGTTTTGCTGCGGGTACATCTGCGTATTGGTTATATGAAGCAGGTTTAAATAGTCAACAGATAGTGTCAGATACAAACTCAATAACAAGTACGTCATATATTGAATCTATTGCTGATGCACTACTTAATCGCAACGTGGGTGGCGGCTCAAACAGTGGACGGTTAGTCAAAGAAGCACTGTATGCATTGCGTAATAAGTCCGAAATTATAGGTGCTACACTCAGCGTATACGATGCAGTTGATGTTTTATCGTGGACTGCCGTTGTTGCATCTAGTGCGTCTGCTGACCCGGTTACTGGAATTGACCCATAATGGCCGCAGGATATAGGTCATATGCATTTCGATGGCTAGGGGGATTATCTACTCCTACTAGCACCGGATGCGTATGCCCTACCTATACACGAGATGGCAGTCTTAGTAATCAATGGACCTCAGATACGTGCGACCCATTAAGACCTGACTTACCATTTACGATTCCAATCTTTAGATTATATAGATTTGGTAGTAATGTACTTACATATAAAACAGACAGTACGCTAACTAATCAATGGGGTAGAAGGAACTGCAATGGCTGACACAAGTAGACAGATACAGGGTGGCGTACAGCCGTTTGTAGTAGGTGACAAATCCTTTCGAGGAGTTGATACCTATACTGACCCCAATAAATTAGAAGCGGGTTTTGCGGAAACCATTGATGGCATGATTGTCGATGGTGGTTCTCTTGTGCTTCGTAACGGCTTTCAAGGGCAACTTCCTGAATCGTACGTTGTGACTCCTTCAAATGCTACATCAGGCATTTATGAAATGACTGCCATTAAAGGTCAAGGTAGTAATGCTGGACACTTTATCTTTACGCAGGGTGGAAACGTCTATGCATTCAATACAACATCTAAAGTACAAGTTGCTTTAAGCACTAACTTTAATGCCTTTCCTTACAATATGTATAGTCCTAATGTACGCATGACTACATTTGGGAAGTACATATATGGCGTACCGGGCTTGCAGTCAGATGGCTCAAACTCAACAATGCCAATGTTTAGGGTCAACACTGCACAGTTTATGCCGGTTACTTTTTCAACAAGTAGCGGCGATATGTTAGTAACGTTGCCTGCACCATACAACACATACTTTGTAGAGAACGGGTCACCTATTCGCTTTAGGCTTGTGACTGGCTCGTTGCCAGCATCAATATCTCCATCGGTCACGTATTACACACGCGATTATGTATCGGGTACATCAACCAGTACATTTAAAATTTCAAGCACATTGACTGGTGCGCGAGTAGCATATGCGGCGGCTACAGGTACGCAACAACTTGTATGGATGGCAGAATTGCTTCCAGCAATTACTGGTTATCCAAATCTATCTCCACTTACTAGACCAAACATTTTTTCTCAATGGTCAGTACCACTTGTAAAGCAAAACTACTTTATAGATGAATCAGTTGGACCTAAGTTACTGGCAGATACCGGTCCTGCTCGTGGGTCTAACAACCTTCTTATTAGTCCTTCATTTACCGCTACATCATCAGGAACAAACATACCTGCAACGCCTACATCAACAAGTGGATGGGGTGCAATAGGTGGTTCATCTGTACTTGTTCAGGCAAATGGATTTGCACCAACTAAGAATTGGTATCTAACCAATAACACTAATACAGTAACTACTGTTTCGGTAATGGCTGGTGCAAGCCCTGCGTGGCAGTTTATACAGATTGACGGAGCCACAGATGGTGTATATCAAGATGTTGCTACCGCAAGCGGAGCCTTTGATATCCCGCGTGAGCAGATTAACTATGTAGACCAACGTCAAAGTGCAACTTACTTTGAAGGTTCTCAAACTGCTACAACGCTTGTAACTACTACAAGCCCCCACGGTCTTACTGCTGGCCAAATGATTCGATTTATGACCGGCTCAACCGGTGTTGCGACTAACACTGAAGTGTGGATTTTAACTACACCTACAAGCAAAACATTTACTTGTTCTAGCGCAAGCCCATCAGGAACAGCATTAACGTTTTCTTCTGCTGGAACGGTTTATTGGATTTGTATACAGCCAACATCATTGTATGCATTTTCCCTTTACGCACTCAATCTTGATGACCAAAATAGTAAAACAGGTCAATCAATACTTGTAGATATTCAAGCCAGTGATGCAACAGGAGTAAACATTAGTGGAGCATTTGTATCAAAAGTAATTGCTCCACCTATTGCTAAGAAAAATTCAGACTGGGTTAAATTTACTGTCATTGTTGACTTTAGAGTTTATGCAAACATCATTGGCAAAATACGTGTACAGATTAAAAATATCAATGCACAACAAGGTTCAGACAAGGGAATTTATGTAACAGGCACAAGCCTATACGCTATTAGTGCAAGGTTTGGGGTTGACACTACTAACCTATTAGATGCAAGTGGCAATTTGATAGTCAGGGCTATTCAAAACAATACAAATCTTACTAACGTACCTTATGCCGGATACCTAAAAGGCTGTTGCATAAAGTTTTCAATAGGCAAACAAGATGTAATTACATTTGCAAATAGTTCTTCAACAATTACTGATGTAACAAATACTCTTGCTTACGATACAAAAACACAAGTTAGATTATTATCAAGTGGCACATTGGCTACAGGATTTTCACCAGACACTACTTATTTTGTTTCGTCTGTTCCTGCTGGTAATCAGTTCATCTTAAAGACAACAGAGGATGGCGCAAGTACGGTAAGCGCAACAGGTGTTGGAACAGGCACACATTACGCATTTGTTTCATATAACAATGACTGGTCTAAATATGACACCATTAGTATTAAAATGGTGTTTCCAGAAAAATTGCAATCAAACATTCCTCAAATACGACTAGGTGTTCAAGAGCGAAACTCAACAACAACTTCGTACGATTATGTTGAATGGGCTGGTTTTGGAAACTATGACATTGAAAATGGATATATGTCGTGGAGCCTAAGAGGCTTAGGTAAAACACGACTTGATAGTATTCGGCAAGTGTATCTACGGTTTGAAACAGATATTGATGAAGTTAACTCCGGAGATACTATTTGTTCTATTTCGGACATTGTGACTAATGGTAACTTAACGGCTGGTAGTAAATACGCTTATCGCTATACGTTATGGTATCCAAAAGATGGAGTCATGCCTCCGTTTATTCCAACAACAAGTGGAGTAAACCTTGCTGTAACATTTAGTGCTGGTACAGAATTTGTCAATGGAACGTTTACTGGGACTAATACATTCCCAGTAGGCTCGGCAGTTCAATTCAACACGACTGGAACATTGCCAGCATCTTTGACTGCAGGAAAAACTTACTACGTTACCTTAGTCAATTATGCTCAGTTAAAAGTAACTGATGCATTTGGTGGAACTGTCAATGTAACGTTTGCTACAACGGGTTCTGGTACGCATACGATAACCAATGTTGCAAATGTTTATCCGTATGGTTTTGAAAGTGAGCCAACTCGTGTATCAAAAGAACTTACAGCCACTGAAGCATTAAGCAGTAATCAAATTGTATTGAATCCAAATAATGAAAGTATTGCGTCTGGAAATCAAACCTACACTCACTTCATTGTCTATCGACGTAGCACTTCGTTTCCTGATGGATTGTATAGATGTATAGGTTCTGTACCTATTGGTATGTCTACAGCCTATGGTTCAAACTTATCAATCAAAAGCACAACTGATGGGAAGTACACACTTATTGATAATGTCCCAGAAATGGATGTTCTTGATGATGGCCCAAAAGGTTCTCAAGGAGATATATACGAATCTGGACAAGACTTATTTCCTAATGGTGCTACAACCTGCGTAGTTCATCAGTCACGTTTGTGGTTGGGTAATAAGAATACGGTATGGGTGTCGTGGTTCCACAATATTGACAACGAATACACAATCAATACTACACACGTACCAATCATAACAGACCCAAAGATAACTATAAAGGGTGCATCTTTTGACGTGTCATCACCATATGACACTGAACACATTACTGGGTTCCTTCCCTACCACGGTGACATGATGAGTCGTAACAACAGTACATCTGCTGTTATGCTTGTGTTCCGAGAAAACACTGTGTATCCAGTGACAGGTTTTGACCCAGCAACGTGGAACATTCAAGGGTTTCTATCTGAACCGGGGATTGGATGTATTGCAAAACGTGCAACAGGAACTGTATTGGGCCAACCGTGGTGGCTCAATAATACTGGGCTAGTACAGTTTGCAGGTACTAAGGTTATCCCAGTCGCTATTCAGTTAGATGGAATGCTTTCATATAAACCATATAAGGTCAGTGTTACTAATAGTGGGACGACAAACACATCTATCTCATTATCTGATTATCAAAACAGCCTAATGACTATGCACGATAAACGTGTATGGTTGTTTGGCCCTAGTGCTACATACGGAAGTTTTACTGGTGTTGCTGGTATACGGACAGCATATGTATTTGATACTCGCCTGCAAGCGTGGTCTACAATTTCTTTACCAGCAAGTATAGGAAAAGCAAACTCAGGCGGTGCTGGTGACATTACTGGCGCGTGTAGTATACAAACGGCAACAGATACTGAAAGTCTTTATATCGGTGCTGCTAACGGACAAGTATATCGATACAAAGATTATTGTGATTCTAGGTTTGAGATAACTGCTGCAAGCATTAACACAACCACAAATAAGGTTAGTATTAGCAGTTCTGAATACACATCAATTAATACGCAGATTGGTGTTACGGCAACAGTCATTATAACCAGTAGCGGAAATAGTCAGTTAGCACTGAACTCAACGTGGAAGTTGACACTGACTGGAGCCAATGACTTTACACTTCAACCTGTTAGTAGTGGTCCAATACTTGACTTTACTGATTCAACAGTCTTTTCTTTTAGAACTGCAGAAACAATATCGTGGCTATATAACTCACGCCTATACGGACAAACATATTCTGAGGGCGTAAGTTACTATTCAAAGAATAGACCCAGTCAGTTAGACCTTCACATAGAGACAAAAAGTACCGGTTCAACTATTAACTGGTCATTGTTTGGTGCGGGTGGAACACGTACAGCAGCCAACGCTATTGTTGCAAGTAACAGCACAATGACTGCAAAACAATACACGTTTGCAGGAAATACATCACGTGTTATCAGAGGTGTACCTAGGTACATGAACGATATCAACTGGCAAATCATTTTAAGTGGTAATGATTCTTTCTATCCTTTTAGGATATACGGAGCGCACTTGCATATGATTGAATCCGGAATTACGAGACACAGATAATGCCTATACCATCACCGCCTGCCCCTATAGACGAGCCATACAATCCACAACGCACTACTAGTGCTGGTGCGTCTGAACTGATAGTTGAGTACGACTACAGTTCGTACAATCAAGCCAATCCGTATAACTATTCAGACTTAAACGTCATTAACATTACTGCAAGTACAATAATTGACTCGGCTCCATCTGTAGTTAGGTGTGACTGTACATCTGGCGCAATAACGGTTACACTGCCTTATGCACAATCAGTCTTAGGCAAAATTATTTATATTGCTAAGGTTGATTCGGGAGTAAATGCAGTTACGTTGGCAGTCAATTCTGGTGACACATTGTGGAAGCCTGCAGCACTAGGCACGTTGACATTGCAACATCAGTCTTGTGCTTTTGCTTCTGTTTGGGATGGTACTAATAACGGGTGGCAATGCGTTAGCGCATCCTAGGAGATTGATATGGCTGCACCAAAAAATGATTACTTAGGTCAATACAACAAATTTATGGGCGAGTTTAATAAGTACTCACCATATCTAAATATGTTTAAGGGCGGCAACATTGCTAAGAATGCTGCTGAAACTGCATTAGATGCTGGCGTGTCATCAATCCCTGTTTATGGTCAGGCCTATGACGGAATTAAAATGTTTAATCAGATGACTGGTGGCATCAACTTCAATAAGATGTTGGGCATAAAAAATCCACTAGGTCAGTTAAGTAGCAGTGTATTTGGACGCAAGAAAACGGCTGAAGAAGAACAAGCGTCAGACCCTGAATACGCTAAGTATATGGCTATGCTGTCTGATATGCAGAATAGCGGTGCTGCTACTCAACGGTCGGCGTTAGAGAAGCGACAAGCGATTCAGCCAATGCAAGAAAAGGCTGTTAACGACTATATGGATATGTTGCAAAACGGATTATCTAGTCGGCAGTTGGCTCCTGTATATGCTGCGGGTGAAGCCCGTAATAGGGCTATTGGTGCTGGTGCTGAAGCAGGTCTTATGTCTCAGGCCGCTACACGAGGCCTAGGCGGTGGCGTACGTGCAGGTTTGGATGCAGCAGTACAAGGTAACCGCAATGCACTCAGTGCAGACCTTAATAGCCGCATTACTCAACAACAGATTGCAGCACGACCGGGGATGCTCGGTCAAGCAGCGAACATGACAATGAGTATGGAGAATCAAGTCCAACAAGAACTTGCACAGGCTGCAATGGAGCGTATGAACGCTTCTCAGATTGGACTTAGTGCGTACAACGCTAATCAACAAAACGAACGATACAAAGAGCAACTTGCTGATGCGCGTAAAACAGCACGTAATACAGAGATGGGTGCATTGGCTGGTAGGTTTGGACCTGACATCGTCAAAGGTATACAGGGTCTTTTGAATAAAGGAAAACTTCAACCGGGTGCTGTAGATGCTTACACACCTGATACGTCAACGTATGACGCAATTGCTGCTGCAAATCCTTCAGGATTTGGTATTGATTATACAAAAAATGTGCCAACACCTACTGAAATGTCGGACCAAATCTTAGGTGGATTTACAATGCCGACTATGCGTGATGCTGTGTCTCCACAGTTTCAAGGCGGTCCTGAAATGCCAGTCAGTTATGAGACAAGTACTGCGTTAAATATTGCTAATCCAAATGCACAAGAAGGACAAACGGCTCAAGGTCCAGATGGTCTTATATATAAGTTTAGCAAAGGGCAATGGACTAAGTCTTACGGCAATCCAACTATTGGCGGATTAAATAAAAAACCATTTGGAATGCAAGAAATGAAGCCAGACATTAATAATATATTAGATATGACTGGTGGAATGCTTTCAAACACCGGTGATTACCCTAAGTTTTGGTAAGGAATAACTATGGCTACAGGATTCATAACAGGGTTACTTGGTGGTTTAGATAAAAACCGAGCAGATGAACAGTTCAAACTTACTGAACGCAAAGCACGTGGTCAAGAGATTGACCTTGTACAGCGTGAGGCTCGTCGTGTTTCAGACTTAGATGCACAAGACGAACAACAGACAATGACGCAGTTGATGAATCCGGGACTGCATCCTGATTCACGTAATGCCATTGTTTCCAATCGTAATGCTCGTCGTCAACAGAACCAGTCGTTTATACAGTCTCTTCAAGGTGACCCTGACAAAGCAGGAGACATCAAGGCTCGATACGGTGACTTGAGTCAGATGCTTGCGCCATCATCTATTGGCACAGGCAATCTCCCTAAGCCAACGATGGACCTTCCTACAATCCTGTCGTTTCTCGATAAGGAAAACAAGAACATTCGAGGGATGGGTTCTGAGGCTAATAAACGAGATGCGCTTGCTCGTGCGCGTGGTGTTGCTACTGATGTCTATGGTGCTGCCCCTAATGTTGTAGATAAGTATCTGCCGCAGTTTGGTTCTGAAACATCTCGTACACCGGGTAAGGTAAGTGACTTTCAAGCAATTGATGATATTGCGGGTCTTGACCCATCACTCCGACAAGGTGGAAAACTTCGGCAAGATAGTGGTGTCACCCTAGAAACTGCAATGCAGGGTGACAAGTTGATGAAGCGGTATATAAACCCCGACATTATCACTAGTGAAACGTATCAACAACCTGAAAAAGAAGCCCTTGCAGCACAGAAAGCCAAACTAGACATACCGTTTTTGCAAGCACGTATGGACCAGATAAAGGCTAAGACAGCAACTATCCCGCAAGAGATTGACCTCAAGTACAAAAAACTGTTTGCCGACATGAAGAATAAAGATGCGGCACTCTCATTGCGTAAAATGGCTATTGGTGTTTCGCAACAAGCCAATAGTATTCGTATGTGGGGACTTCAAAACACTCATCAACGCGGCATGATGGGTTTGAGTATGCGCGGTCAAAGCCTTGACCTAGGTGAGCGTAGATTTGCTGAGACTCAAAAACAAAGTTACATAGACCGACTTGATAAGTTGAGTAAAGAGTTGGATGGTCACATTGGAAAAGCAGCCAAAGGTCAGCAACTAGGACAACCACAAGTATCTAAAGCGGAAATGTCAATTATTGATGCACTTAAAAAGCAAGTGGACAACGCTAAGATGTATGTCCAAAATGCAGATAACCCAGACTTTAATGATGCTTACATTAATTCTGAGTTGGATGAAGGTGGGTTTACTGGACGACCTAGCCGTATGTTGGGTGTACCTGAAGGAACTCCTACATACAACGCTGGTGGATATTCCGGAATGACACCTGAACAAATGGGTATGTATATGGCGCGTGGTGCAGGTTATAATACTGGACAACCCTCTCCTCTATATAGTGGCGGAGTGTTTGCAGGTGGTGGTGCTAACGGTGTGCCGCAAGGTTATGCTGCTACTCAAGCACCTGCTGGTGGTGGTCAAGCACAGACAGTTAAGATGAAACCTAGTGGATTTGGATTCCAGACTCCGTCTAAGAATACACAAAAACTTAGGTCAACTGGTCAAGGCGCAGCAGGTCGAATTTCTGATTATGTAGCACCAAAGAAGTAGAACACATATGGATAGAGCAGGATTACTTAAAGAATTAAATCGAGCAGTTAATGACGATATTACAGCACTCGATTCTCGCCATTCGGCATTATTTAATGCTGCTCTTGAAAAAGGCCTTACGGATAAATTTCTATCCGCACAAGAGCGTTCAAACTACTCTAACCAGTTAAACAAACGTAGAGAGTTACTATTCACCACTCCAATGAAGGATGGTGATGGCAATGTAATTACGAAAAACGTCAAGTTGTTTAATGGCAAATCGGTCACCAAACCGATGACCATTAAAGATGTCCTTGAATACGACAAAGACGAACAAGGGCAAATTATTCCCGGTAAGTATCGAATTCCAGAAGGGATGCTTACCCCTATTTATCCAGATGGACAAGTGGGCAAACCGACTCAGCAAAATGTTGGTCAAACTTTAGGCAAGCAAGCCAATCTTGCTAAACAATTTGCAACACAACAACAAGAAGCAGTTGATTTAGAGAAGCGTTCTGGTGAATCGGCACTTACACCGGGTGCATATGCCGCCATTGGTGCTGGTGGTGTCTACGGCATTGCCGGTGGCCTTGCATCCGATGCACAAGCCATTGCTCGTATTCGTATGGGCGAAGACCGACAGAAAGTTTTTCAAGACCTTTACGGTGAGCAGACTGCAAGTCCTACTGAAGATGCGTTTGGTTTTGGCGCACAGAGTACTAGGTTTGTTGGACAGACTGCATCACGCGGTGTATTACCAGCCCTGACCGGTATGGTTGGTGGTGGTATTGCCGGTGCTGTTGGCACTGCTGCAGGCTTCAACCCGATAACTGGTCTCATCGCTGGTTTCGGTGGTTCTATCGCCGGTGCTGCTGCTGGACAAAAAGCGAATGAGGCAATCTTCAACGCACTCGCTGGTGATACAGGTAAGCAACTTACTGACCCTAATACTGGTCAGCCTATGGTCGATAAGATTACTGGCAAACCTGTGTACGAAGACTCGTTTAGAGACACTGGTGCAATGCAGGCAAAGATGGGTGAAGGCAATGTAGTTGGTAGCATTACCGGCAACCTCCTCCCTAACCTTGTAGCAGGTGGGTTTGCAATTCCAGCCATTCTTAACTTTAAGAAAATTGGTGAAGTTGCACGTCTAGGTATGGCTGCTCGCTCTGGTCAGCCTGCCGCCATTGCTGCACTAGGCAAGATGGGTATATCGGCTGATGCTGCTGAGGCTGCAATCGCTCTTGCTAAAACACCACGAGCCAACACAGGTCTTGCTGCAAAAGTCGGTGATGCCTTTGCTGCTTCACGTCCTGTAACTGCGGGTAAAACGGCGGCACAGTGGCTAGGCGAAGCATCCGGTATAAGTAAAACCCTTTCGCCATTACAACAACAAATGAAGAATGCGGCTATTGCTATCAAAGCCCATCCTGAGTTAAACGGATTCTTAAGTGAACTCGGTGAATCTGCGGCTGAAACCAGCACAGAAATTCAACAGGCGTATCAGAATCATCAACAGATTAAAGAATACAACGCCAAAGCACGTTCAATGGGGATGGAAGAACAAGCCGAACCTAGCCTTATTGAAGACCTTGTCAACGTATTGGGCGGTGTATCTTTTGAGGGACAACATCGTCTAGGTTCAATGGGTTATCGTGCTGGTGCTGCACTGGTAAACAAACCACTGGCTGCTGCTGGCTTTGACGTTGACCCTTACACCCGCGCTATTGCAGATGAAATTAAGGCAAAGCCTAAAGACGCAACCATTGATGCTGCTACTGGTCGAACTAAGGTTGATGAAAAACATCGCATCATTGGTATCGGCGGTGGTGAGTTTGCTGTTTACAATCCTGAAACAAAAGAAGTTCGTATTACTTCCGCAGCGGGTATTGACCCACGTGCATTTGGATTACGCACAACAGATACATCAGCGGTTGGTAGTGGTGCGGCAATGGCTGGTGCGGCTGATGTACTTATTGCAAAACCGGGCTTTGGAAAAATTCGTGAGTTCAAACCAGTAGGTGAGAACAAAGAAATTGTATTAGGTGCTACACATGACGGAATGGTTATTCGTCGTCACGTTGGTGCTGACAATAAGATTGACGTACGTGTTGTATCTGTAGACCAACTTCATCCTGAAAATCAAAAAATAGGTATGGACTTTCTTGATAAGGCTGGGATGAAACCTAGTTCTGAAACAGGATACGTTGAAGAACATCCTTACACGAGTATGCACGAAGACGGCGTTATGGAACGTAGTTTGGCAGGTAAGGATTACAAGGCGTTTAAAGAAGCGTTTCCTGCTGTTGTAGCCCTTGACCAAGAGTTGTCTGTCCACGGTCGTGTCATTCGTATGGTCGGTAATACTCACGCGGTAGTACAGATTCCATCTATTGGCAATGGCACAGACATTGTTGTTGTGCCAACGGTCAACCTTATGTCTAAGGGTGATTCTATTCGCGCTCGTGAAG
>Ga0114980_10002103_pt1 | contig 14197 bp, 9 predicted proteins | sample S_140806_EF_Meta_FD_87018 | JGI IMG/M metagenome (GOLD analysis project Ga0114980, IMG submission 87018) | Freshwater microbial communities from Lake Simoncouche, Canada to study carbon cycling - S_140806_EF_MetaG | ecosystem: Environmental > Aquatic > Freshwater > Lake | place: Lake...
CTCGCAGGACTCGAAGAGGCTCGGGAACCGCGAGCAGATGCTGCCCGCCGCGTAGGCCGTGCCGAAGTCGACCGCGTAGGCGTCGAGGCACGGCGCGCTGCCCGCGCAGGTGCCGCAGCCGAACTGCGAGACCTCCGCGACGCACTGGATGTCCCACTCTGTCTCGCAGCAGAACGGATCGCCCGCGCACACGCAGGCGCCGATCGTGCTGTCGCTGCATCCGGGGCTGCCCGGAGTGCAGCAGCTGTGGCTGCCCGTCGCGCAGCAGCCCACGCGGCGGACCTCGAAGTCGTCGATCATGATCGCGTTGGCGTTCGCGCCGTGGTCGAAGCGCAGGTAGATGCCCTTCGCGGTGCCGAGCGGGATGGTGACGGTCACCGGCTGGCAGACGCCGCCGACGACCGAGAGCGTGCCGAGCGCGGTCGGCGTGAGTCCGCTGCAGCTGAGCGCGGTCGCCGATGTGGTGCCGTACTTGAGGACCGTCTGCGTCGCGGAGAACTGCGCGTACTTGAAGTTGATCTCGACCGCGCTGCAGCCGGCGTTGCCGACGGAGATCCACAGCAGCGGATCATCGGTCGCGGAGTCGAGCTTGAGCGCGCCGCCCGAATTGCAGAAGCTCGACGAAGCGACGCTCGCGGTCGTCAGGCACCACTGGACGTGGAAGTCGCCTTCGACGAGATCGACGGGACCCGTGAGCGACGAGAAGTCGCTGAAGTACATCGCGCAGGACTGCGCGGAGGCCGTGTGCGACATCGCGGCCGCGAGCGCGCCGCAAAGCAGCGCGCGCAGGAGTTTCCCGACGAGTCTTTGGATGGCGAGCTTCCTCACGCCACGAGCATGACACCGACTGCGACCGCTGCCAGCGCCGGACGCACATCCGCTGCGCGCGCAACCGCTACAGACGGAACGACCGCACCAACAACGGGCTCGCTGCCCCGCTCAACCCCACGCGTTCAACACCGCCGCAAGATCCAGCGCATCCACCACGCCGTCGCCGTTGACATCGCCCGCGCCCCCATTACCCCAGTTGTTGAGCACGGTCGCGAGATCCATCGCGTCCACCACGCCGTTGTGATCGAGGTCCGCAGGATTCGCGGGGCACGACGACACCGTCACGCGCACATTGTCGACGCCGGCCTCGACCAACGAACCCGCGCCAAGATCGCGCGCCTGGAAGCGGATGCGCCCGTTCGCACTCGGCGCGATGAAATCGGACACGCGGAAGCTCTTCTCGACCCACGCGTTCGCGTTCTCGCTCACATCCTCGAGGAGCACCCAGGTCGTGCCGCCGTCGCCCGAGATCGAGATCGGCATCGAGTCGGCGTTCGGCGCGCCACCGAGGTTGTTCGAGTACCAGCGGCGATAGGTGATCACGCTGCCCGGCGTACTCAGGTCGAGCACGGGCGAGGTGAGCGTGGTCGTTCCGCCGTCGACATCGGCGTTGCCCGCCGCGCCGCCGACGACGCCCTGCCCTGTCACGTAGCACAGCGCGCCCGCGTCATCGGAGTCGTTCTCCGGCTGCGCGGTCGTTCCGACGGGATCCACGCGAACCCAAAGCCCGCTCGTCGCATTGTCGCCGACCGCGCCCACGGTCCATCCGAGATTGGTCTCGAACGTATCCGCGAACTTGACCGCCGTCTGCGTCACGGCGCTCGCATACACCGCGCCAGGCGCGTGCGGCAGCCGGCCCGTGCCGACCGTCGACGCGCCCTCGATGTACCACTGCATCGTCGAGCCGCACGGCGCCGTGGGGAAGTTCATCGAGAACGAACCGTTGCCGAGATCCGTCGCCGTCGTCGGCGTGAACGCGCCGCTCGCGCCGACGCGGGTGAACAGCTTCACGCCGCCCGTCGCGATCGCACCGCGAATCGCGCGCACTTCAGCCACCAGTGGCTGCGGCGCCGCGAGGTTGATGGAGGTCGGCGCGCCGCTGTTGAGGCGAATCACCGCGCCGTCGACGGTGCCGTCGGCGAGCTCGAGCGCGGCGGCGAAGTTCTCGCTCACGCAAGCCGCGATCTCCGAGACCGGCATCACGAAACCGTACGTGCCCGTGTCGCGCACCTCGATCGTCCAGCTCGGCACCCCGTGCTGGCCGAACGCATGATCCACGCTGCTGCCGCTCGCGATGTACAGCGTCGACGCGATCGGCCCCGCGGTGTAGCTCGCGCCGGTCGTGCGCGCGATCGCGTCCTTCATCTCGTTGCCGAGCTCGAGGAACGCCGCGGCATTCGGCGGCTGCGCTGTCGTGTAGCCCCACGGCGAAAGCACGAGCTGGCTGTACGAGTGGAAATCGATGTGGCCAACAAGCTTGGTCTGCGCGACGAAGTAGTCGCGCATCGCCGCGCTCTCGGGCTCGCTGAACGCGAACGGCCCGCGATAGGTGTCGTCGCTCGTGACCGTGCTCGCGCCGCCGCCGCCCCACTGGTACGCCCAGTTGCGGTTGAGGTCGACGCCGAACGTGCCGTCGCCGTTGTTGCGGCGGTTCTTGCGCCAGAGGCGGTTCACGCTCCAGGTGTACTCGTAGCCGTCGGGATTCACCACGGGAATCACATCGATCCACGCGCGGTCGAGCAGCGCGGTCACACGCGCATCGACGCCGTAGCGCGCGATCAGCTGGTCGGCGATGTACATCGTGGACATCGTCGACGCCCATTCGCGCGCATGCTGCGTGCCGTTGAACAGCACGCCCGGGCTGCCCGCAGGCGCCTTGGTGATGCGCACGCCCTTGATCGCGCGGCCTTCGAGCGAAGTGCCGACGGTGAACACGCTGACCATGTCGGGATGCGCGGCCACGAACGCATCGAGCTTGGCATTGATCTCGGTGTACGTGCGGAAGTTCGTGAAGAAGTCCACGCCCGCGACGCCTCCGTCGCCTGCCCCACCGCCGGCCGCCTGCTGGTCCTCGCGCGCCTTGCGCTCGGCGCGAAGCACGGGACCGAGGTCGGCGATGCGCACCTCGAACTCCACGCCGCTCTTCTTGAGCGCCTCGAGCCCCGCGTGATCGAAGAGGAAGTCGGCGGTGCCGTAATCGAGGCGGTGCGTCAGCGTGTCCTTCGCAAGCGCGAGCAGCGTGCGCAGGTCGCGCGGCGAGCGGATCGTCGCCCGCACCATCGCGATGCCGTCGTGAAAGACGGGGGGCTCCACGGCCTTCGCTGCGAGCGCGAGCGCACCCGCAAAGACAACGGCGGCGGCAACGAACGAACGCGAAACGAGACCCTGAAGATGGCGCATTTCCGCATCTTCGCGAGATCGTGGTGCGGATCAACCACCTTTCGTCGAGATTCCCACTGCGAAATTGCCCTCCCCGCGTTTGACCCCACCCCGCGAATCAGCGAAAGTCCTTCGATGCACAGCATTTCGAGGTCTCTTGTCGCATTCGCCGCATCGCTCGCCGCGCTGGCTTTCGTCGGCTGCAGCGCAGCACCGAAGGCGCCCGTCGACGCGGACCACGCATCGCAGACGCGCGCGCTCCATCTCTTCGACGGCGCGAGCGGCAACGAGCTCAACTGGTCCGACCTCGTCAAGCGCTGCGATGGCGCCGACGCGATCTTCATCGGCGAGCGCCACGACGATCCCACCGCGCACCGCGTGCAGCTCGCGGTGTACGAGGAAATGCTCGCGCGCCATCCCGGCACCGTGATCGGGCTCGAGCATCTCGAGCGCAACGAGCAGACGACGATCGACCGCTATCTGCGCGGGCAAATCACGCCCGACCAGTTCATCAACCAGACTGAGAGCCGCAACTGGGCGGGCAAGGACTCGTGGGTCGTCTTCTGGCAGCCGCTCGTCGACCGCGCGCGCGAGGATCACGCGCCGGTCGTCGGAGGCAACGCGCCGCGCGACTACGTGCGCCGCGCGCGCAGCGAGGGCCACGAGGCGATCGACAAGCTGCCGCAGCCGGAGCGCGCGTACTTCGATGTGCCCGTGACGCACCGCGACGATGCGACGTGGAACGCCGCCTGGGAGGCGTACAAGCGCCGATTCCGCGAGTTCATGGCGGCGGACGGCGAGGACATCGACGGCGCGGAGCTCGTCGAGCGCAGCGAGAGCGTGTTCCTCTCGCAGTCGACCTGGGACGGCACGATGGGCGCGTCGGCCGCCAACGCGCTCGCGCAAGGCGCGCCGAAGGTCGTGTTCTGCGCGGGGTGCTTCCACATCGAGCGCCTCGGCGGAACCGTGCTGCAGTTCATGGCCCGCCGGCCGCAGGCGCGCGTGGTCACGATCACCGTGATCGACGACGCGAGCGCCAGCCTTCGCAGCGACGACCGCAAGGCCGCCGACATCGTGATCTACGGCTCTCCCGTCGAGCGCAAGCGGGATTCCTGAGCAGAAGCCCCGTGCGCTCGCCACACGCGCGAACGGTTAGACTGCCTCGCCCCGCGCTCCAAAGCAGAGATCAACCATGGCCGACCTGCCCACCAAGAAGACCACCACCCTCGTCGACATCGAGGTTCGCAACAAGCTCCTCTACCTCAAGCTGCAAGGGCCGCAGGTTGGGCAGCGCGAGTCGCCGATCATCAGCCAGGAAGTCGAGCCGTACCTCAAGGCAGCGGGCAAGGACCTCAAGCACTTCATCATCGACCTGCAGAACGTCACGTTCATCTCGTCGATGGGGCTCGGCGTGTGCATCGCGCTGCGCAACAAGGCCGCGGCCGCGGGCGCGAAGCCGATCCTGTTCGGCACCTCGGCGGATCTCCTCAAGCTGCTCGCGATGATGAAGATCACGCAGATGTACAGCCTGGCGAAGAACCAGTCGGAACTCGACATGCTGCTGCGCAGCTGAGCGCGCGAATCGCCGTTACCGCTATTTCTTGCGGCGATCGCGCATGCGCGTGATCAGCCGCGGCGTGAGCATCCACAGGAACTGCGCGTGCTGCCCTGGCGTGATCCGCAGCGCGAGCGCGGCGCCCTTCTTGAAGTCGATCGCCACGCCGTCGCTTGTGCCCGTCAGGAGTCGCGCGGCGAGCCGCGAGAGCATCGGCTCGTGACCGACCCACGCGACCGCGTCGATGCCGCGCATGCCGTCGAGCGCGCGGACGAGCGACTCGATGCGCTCCGATTCCTCGGCTACGGTCGGCGCGGATTCCAGCCGCTCGAGCCGCGAAGGCGCGGGCCAGCCGCTTTCCTCCGCGAGAATCTGCGATGTCTGCCACGCGCGCACGAAACCGCTCGACTCGAGGATCTCGACCGCAGGCGCAACCCGCCCGAGGCGCTTGGCGAGGCGCGCGAACTCCTCGCGGCCGCTCGCCGTGAGCGGACGGCGGGAATCGTTCGGCCAGGCCGCAGAATCTCGGTCAAACGCACGGGCGTGGCGGACGAGTATGAGGTCCATCGGATGAGGTCCGTCGCGAGACGGCTCCAGCTTGCAAACCAACCACTCGCAGCAGCCGAGCAATGACGGACGCCCGACTTCCTGCGACACTTCGCAGGCTATGCATCGGCTGATCCTCGTCAACGCACGAATCCTCACACTCGCCTCGAAATCGACCGGCCCGCGCCGCGGCGCCGCGATGCGCGAGCTCGGCGTGATCGAGCACGGCTACGTCGTGATGAACGGCGACAAGATCGAGGCCGTCGGCGCGGGCGATGCGCCGACCTTCAACGGCGACGAGGTCGATGTCGAGGGCCGCGTGGTCATGCCCGCGTTCACCGACTGCCACACGCACGCGTGCTTCGCGGGCGAGCGCTACGGCGAGGCCGCGATGCGCCTCGCGGGCAAACCGTATCTTGACATCCTCGCGGCGGGCGGCGGCATCATGTCGACCGTGCGCGCGACGCGCGCCGCGAGCACCGACGAACTCGTCGAGGGCATCCGCGCGCGCCTGCGCCAGATGCGCACCACGGGCACCGCGCACGTCGAGATCAAGTCGGGCTACGGGCTCGAGCAGGCAGCGGAATTCCGCATGCTCGACGCGATCGAGGAAGTCGGCCGCCACGACCTCGGCCGCATCGTGCCCACGTTCCTCGGCGCGCACGCGATCGACGGCGACGAGGCCGCGTACTGCGCGCACGTGACCGACGAGATGCTCCCCGCGATGGTGGCGCGCTACGGCAAGCTCGCCTGCGACGCCTACTGCGAGAAAAACGCCTGGTCGCGCGCGGCCACGCGCCGGCTGTTCGAGCGCGCGAAATCCCTCGGCTGCCCGCTGCGCGCACATGTCGACCAGTTCAACGAGCTCGGCTTCCTCGACGATGCGCTCGAGCTCGGTGCGCGCACCGTCGACCATCTCGAGGCGAGCTCCGACGCCGCGATCACGCGCGTGGCCAAGTCGAACGCGATCGCCGTGCTGCTGCCGGGCTGCGGGCTCACGCTCGACCTGCGCTTTGCCAACGCGCGCGCGCTCATCGACCAGGGCGGCGCGGTCGCGATCGCGACCAATCTCAACCCGGGCTCGAGCCCGCTGACCTCGATGCCGCTCGCGATCGCGCTTGCAGCGCGTTTCCTGCGGCTCACGCACGAGGAGGCGATCGTCGCCGCGTGCTGGAATTCCGCCTGCGCGCTGGGAATCGAGCGCGAAACCGGCTCGATCGAGCCGGGCAAGAACGCGGATCTCGTCGTCCTCCCCGGCAACGACGAGCGCGCGCTTGCCTACGAGTGGGGCGCGGCCGCGCCGATCTCGACCTACATCGGCGGAAATCTCCTCGACTGCTCCGACATCTGGTGCTGAGCGCACGCGCGCGATCCGCTACATTTCGCCTCGAATGCTCGTCACGAAACCAGCCGACATCGAAGGCGCCACGCGCGCCGCGGAGTGCGTCGTCAAGACCCACGAACGCCTCGTGGACTTCCTGCGCGAGGGCCTCACGCTCGCGGAGATCGACGCCTTCGTCGGCAGGACGCTCGCCGAGCTCGATGCGCCGAGCTGCTTCGTCGGCTACCGCATCCGCGGGCATCCGCCGTTTCCGTCGCACGCGTGCCTCTCGGTCAACGCATGCGTCGTGCACGGAACGCACGACATGCGCGCCTCGCCGCTCCGCAAGGGCGACATCATCTCGGTCGACATCGGCGTCCGCCACAACGGCTGGATCGGCGACGCCGCTTGGACCTACGCGATCAAGGAACGCGACCCGATGAGCGAGGCGCTCATGAAGTGCGGCGTCGAGAGCCTGCGCCGCGGCGTCGCCGCGCTCAAGCCTGGACGCCCGCTGATCGACTTCGCCAAGGCCGTGCAGGGCTATGTCGAGGGCGAGTGCAAGTTCTGCCTCGTGCGCGGACTCGGCGGCCACGGCTACGGCCAGGAGCTGCATGCACCGCCGTTCGTTGCGAACGTCGTGCCGTCGTATCCCGGCGAATGGCCCGAGGCGTACAAGGCGATCAAGCCGGGACTCCTGGTCGCAGTCGAGCCGATGATCGCGGTCTCGAGCTCGGAAACCCGCTCGAACGGCCGCGAATGGCCCGTCTTCACCGCCGACAACTCGATGAGCGTGCACTACGAGGCCGACGTCCTCGTGACCGCCGGAGGCCCGGTGAACCTCACCGAAGGCCTGTTCAAGTTGCCTGAAATCGTCGGCTGACCACGCACCGCCGAGCGTCGTTCGGCGTGGCTACCATGGCGCCCCTCCTCGGAGCGCCCATGATCATCGCCACGATTGCACTCGCCACTGCGTTGTTCGCCGCTGTCCCGCCCACCAAGACCGAGCCGGTCAAGGACACCGTCCACGGCGTCGAGCTCGTCGACGACTACCGCTGGCTCGAGTCGCTCGAGAAGGACTCGCCCGAAGTCGCCGCGTGGACGACCGCGCAGAACGACATGACGCGCGCGACGCTCGACGCGCTGCCCTGCCGCGACAACGTCGCGAAGTCGCTCGAGAAGTGGATGACGCTCGGCGCCGTGAGCGCGCCGCGCATGACCGACGGCGGCTACTTCTACTCCGAGCGCACGGGCACGCAGAACCAGGGCGTGGTCAAGTTCCGCAAGACGCTCGCCGCCGAGCCGCGCACGCTGCTCGACGTGAACGCGCTCGACGCGAAGGGCCTGACCAGCCTCGACTGGTGGACGCCCAACGACCAAGGCACGCTGATGGCCTTCGGCACCTCGCGCCAAGGCAGCGAGATGAGCGAGCTGCACGTGCTCGACGTCGAGACCGGCAAGTGGCTCGACGACAAGATCGAGGGCAAGGTCAACCTGTCCGGCTGGATGCCCGACGGCAAGAGCTTCTTCTACTCGGGTCTGCGCGACATCAAGGACGCGTATTCGCGCGAGACGCGCTACCACCGCCTTGGTTGGGACGCGGCGCAGGACAAGATCGTCGTCAAGCAGACGAATCCCAGCGAAATCCCGAGCGCAGGTCCGTCTCGCGACGGCAAGTGGCTCATCGGCTCGCTCTCGAAGGGCTGGCAGGCGAACGACCTCTGGATCGCGCCGCTCGAGCCGTGGTTCGAGCGCGGCGAACTCAACAAGACCGTGCTCGCAGAAGGCCTCGACGGCAGCTTCTCGCCGATCGAAGTGATCGGCGACACGCTCTACATCATGACCACCTTCGGCACGCCCAAGGGCAGCGTGATGGCCATCGACCTCGCCAAGCCCGCGCGTGAGAACTGGCGCCTGATCCTCGCCGAGCGCAAGGAGATGGTGCTCGAAGGCGTCTCGGTCGCGAAGGGCCTGTTCATCACCACGTGGTCGAAGGACGTCTGCACGCAGTTCGAGCGCATGGCGTTGGACGGCAAGGTGCTCGGCTCGATCGCGCTGCCTGGCCTCGGCACGGCGTCGATCTCGACCGACGACAAGCGCACCGAGGCGTTCGTGAGCTACACCAGCTACGACGCGCCGCGCGCGATCTACTCGACCGAACTCGGCGACGGCACCAAGGAACCGAAGCTCACGATGTGGGCCAAGACCGAGATCCCCGGCGATCTCTCGGGCTTTACCGTCGACCAGAAGCGCGCCAAGTCCAAGGACGGCACCGAGGTGCCGATGTTCATCGTCCACAAGAAGGGCCTCAAGCTCGACGGCAAGAACCCGACGCTGCTCTACGCGTACGGCGGCTTCAACGTGTCGCTCACGCCGACGTTCAACCCGACGATCGTGCCGTGGCTCGAGGCGGGCGGCGTGTACGTCGTCGCGAATCTCCGCGGCGGCGGCGAATTCGGCGAGTCGTGGCACAAGGACGGCATGCAGGCGCGCAAGCAGAACGTGTTCGACGACTTCTACGCGAGCGCCGAATGGCTCATCGCCAACAAGTACACCAGCACCCCGCACCTCGCGATCGAGGGCGGATCCAACGGCGGCCTGCTCACGGGCGTCGCGACCACGCAGCGGCCCGATCTCTTCGCCGCGGCGCTGATCGAGGTGCCGCTGCTCGACATGGTGCGCTTCCAGAACTTCCTGATCGCGCGCTACTGGGTGCCCGAGTACGGCTCGAGCGAGGACGCGACGCAGTTCAAGACGCTGCTCGCGTACTCCCCCTACCACAACATCAAGAAGGGCCAGAAGTACCCCGCGATGCTCGTGACCGCGGGCGAGAACGACTCGCGCGTGCATCCGCTGCACGCGCGCAAGTTCGTCGCGCGCATGCAGGCGCAGGCCGCGAACGACCAGGCCAAGGACCAGATCCTGCTCTGGGTCGACCGCGACGCGGGCCACGGCCAGGGCAAGCCGCTCGCGCTGCGCATCCGCGACGCGGCGGACCACTGGACGTTCGTGATGAGCCACACGGGCTGCTGCAAGTAAGCCCGCGCGGGAGCACCCGCAACCGACCCGATCCCAACGAAAACACTCCCGCGGGTCACGCTCCAAGCGTGGCCCGCGGTGTTTTTGCCCCAATGCCCCGCCCGACGCCCGAGAAACTCCGCCCGCGCTGAAGTCGCATGGGGCGCGTGCCGATGGCGGATCCGTGCGGTCCTACGACCTCATCTCCATTGGCTCAGGCCCCGCCGGCGAGAAGGCTGCGCTGGTCGCGGCGCAGTACGGCCGTCGCGCGGCGATCGTCGAGATGGCCCCGCGCCCGGGCGGCGCGATGGTCAACACCGGCACCGTCGCATCGAAGGTCCTGCGCGAGACCGCGCTGGTCGCGAGCGCGCTGCGCCGCCGACCGATCCCCGGCTTCGAGAACTCCGTGCCCAAGGGCATGTCGATGCAGCAGTTCATGGCGCGCCGCACGCTCGTCCAGATGGAGGAGCACGACCACATCGAGGAGCGCCTCGAGGGTTCGGGCGTCGAGATCATCCACGGCCGCGGCGAGATCGTCGACGAGCACACCGTGCGCGTCACCTGCGACGACGGCTCGTCGCATCTCCTGACCACCGAGTTCATCCTGGTCGCGACGGGTTCCTCGCCCGCCCGCGGAAAGAACGTCGATTTCGGCCATCCCGCGATCGTCGACGCCGACGGCATCCTCGAGCTCGAGCGCATGCCGCACTCGCTCGTCGTGGTCGGCGCAGGCGTGATCGGCAGCGAGTACGCGAGCATCTTCGGCGAGCTCGGCGTCGACGTCACGCTCATCGAGCCGCGCAACGCGCTCATGCGCTTTCTCGACGAGGAAGTCCGCAACGTGCTCGTGCACGGCATGCAGGACGTCGGCATCGAGCTGCGCTTTGGCCACAGCGTCTCGAAGGTCGAAGGTCTCGCGAGCGGCGGCGCGCGCACCACGCTCGATGACGGCAGCGTGATCGAGAGCGACTGTGTGCTCTGGTCGCTCGGCCGCAACGGCAACACGCGCGGCATCGGCCTCGACAAGATCGGCGTCACCACCGACGAACGCGGCAACATCAAGGTCGATTCGCACTTCCGCACGACATGCGCGAGCGTGTTCGCCGCGGGCGATGTGATCGGTTTTCCGGCGCTGGCTTCGACCAGCATGGAGCAAGGCCGCGTGGCCGCCTGCCACATGTTCGGCATCCCGTTCCTGACCAAGATCGCCGACACCGTGCCGATGGGGATCTACACGATCCCCGCCATCGGCGCCGTCGGGCTCACCGAGGAAGAAGCCCGCGCCGGCGCGCGCGACATCGTCGTGGGCCGCGCGTACTACCGCGACAACGCGCGCGGACGCATGCTCGGCGACGACCAAGGCCTGCTCAAGGCGGTGTTCGATCGCCGCACGCGCGCGCTGCTCGGCGTGTCGGTGGTGGGTCAGGACGCGACGGAACTCGTGCACTTCGGCCAGCTCGCGATCCATAGCGGGCACGGGATGCAGCATCTCATCGAGATGTGCTTCAACTACCCGACCCTGAGCGAGCTCTACAAGGCCGCCGCGTTCGACGCGATGGCCGCGCTCGCGGCACCGGCCGCGCGCAGCGCTGCGTGAATGCTCCGCAACCACTCCTTGCATGAATGCCCGTCAGGCGGAAGCCTGCGGGACGGGTTGCGTCAGCCGGCAGGCACCGACGGATTCCGCGTCACGCGCGACTCAGCTTCGCGTGCTCCACGATCAGCGTCTTCAGGCCGACCGAGCGGAACGCGATGCGCGCGCGCGTGCCGCCGAAGCCGCGCGCGAGGAACTCGATCTTGCCCACGCCGAAGATCGGGTGGCGCACCATCGAGCCGATCGGGAACATCTCGCCGACGTCGCGATCGCTGAACGCGTCGGGTTCGTCGTACTCGATGCGTCCGCCCGCGTAGCGCTCGGTGAGATCCGTGCGCTGCACGTTGGCCGAGGGAATCTCGCGCACAAACTCGCTCTCGATCGACGCCTGGCGCACGCCGCGCACGGTGCGCGCCGCCGCCGAACAGACCATCAGCGCACGCTCCGCGCGGGTCATGCCGACGAACAGCAGTCGCCGCTCCTCCTCGATGCCGTCCTCGCCTTCCGACGACGACCGGCTGTGCGGCAGCAGCCCGCTCTCGACGCCGATCACCGCGACGGTGTCGAACTCGAGGCCCTTCGCGGCGTGCAGCGTCATGAGCGTGACGCTGCCCTGCTCGGGATCGACGGCGTCTGCATCGGCCACGAGCGAGACGTTCTCAAGCCAGAGGCGCAGCGCGTCGCCGAGCGTCGGCTGCGCGGGCGACTCATGCCCCAGCGAGGGCGCATCGAACGGCAGGCCGTCGTCCTCGGCGTCCGCGGTCGGGTCGTCGTCCGGCAGCCGGTACTGCGCGGCCGCCGACACGAGTTCCTCGAGGTTGGCGACGCGCTCGCGCTCGTCGATCGTCGAATGCTCGTCGAGCTTGTCGAGACCGCTCGTCTCGAGCACCTCCGACACAAAGCTCGCGAGGTCGCCGGGCAGCCGCTCGTCGAGCGCCTGCGCGAACCCGCGAACCATGAGCACGAAGGCATCGACCGACTTGGCGATCTTGCCGCTCACGACGCCGGCGTTCGCCGCCTGCGCGAATGCCGAGATCAGCGGCAAGCCGTTGGAGACCGCGTACGCCTCGACCTTGCGCACCGTCGTATCGCCGATGCCGCGCGTGGGCGTGTTGACGATGCGGCGCAGCGAGACCTCGTCGCGCGGATTCGCGCAGACGCGGAGATACGCGAGCGCATCCTTGATTTCCTTGCGGTCGTAGAAGGCCGTGCCGCGCGCGACCGTCGACGGGATCAGCTTGCGGCGCAGCGCGTCCTCGATCACGCGCGAGAGCGCGTTCATGCGGTAGAGCACGGCCATCGAGCGCCACGGCACGCCGTCCTGCGCGCGCTCGGCAAAGAACTCGGCGACCTTGTCGGCCTCCTCGTGCTCGTCGTTGACCTTGAGCAGGCGCACGGGCATGCCGTCGCCGAGGCCGGTCGTGAGTTCCTTGAACTTGCGCTTGCGGTTGTGGGCGATGAGCCCCGCCGACGCCGCCACGATGTGGCCGGTCGATCGGAAGTTCTCGCCGAGCGGGATCACGCGCGCACCTGCGAAATGCTCCTCGAACTCGAGGATGTTGGAGATGTCCGCGCCGCGCCAGCCGTAGATCGACTGGTCGGGATCGCCGACGACGAAGAGGTTCTTCGAGCGCTCCGCCAGCGCATGCGCGATCACGAACTGCGCGTGGTTGGTGTCCTGGTATTCGTCGACCAGCACCCAGCGGTGGCGGTTCTGCAGGAGTTCGCGCACCTCGGCGTCGTTGCGAAGCAGCAGCGCGACCTTGAGGAGAAGGTCGTCGAAGTCGACCGCGTTCGATCGCGTGAGGACCTCCTCGTACGACTTGTAGGCCTTGGCGACCGAGCGCGTCCAGAAGTCGTTCGCCTCGGCGAGATACGCCGCCGCATCGCGCAGCTTGTTCTTCGCGTCGCTGATCTCGCTGAGCACGCTGGCGGGAGTCCACTGCGTGCTCGAGAGCCCCGCTTCCTCGATCGCGGTCTTGATGACGTCCTTCTGGTCGCCCGCGTCGTAGATCGAGAATCCCGCCTGCAGCCCGATCCGATCGCCAAAGCGCCGCAGGATCGCGCAGCAATGCGAGTGGAACGTCGACACCACGAGGCCCGTGCGCGAACCGTCCTCGCGCGCGACCAGCTGCGACACACGCTCGCGCATCTCTCCCGCGGCCTTGTTGGTAAAGGTCAGCGCGAGGATCTGCCACGGCGGCACGCCGCGCGCAATGAGCGTCGCGATGCGACGGGTGATGACGCGCGTCTTGCCCGAGCCCGGCCCCGCGAGCACGAGCGCCGGTCCCTCGCCATGGATCACCGCCTCGCGCTGCGCGGCGGTCAGTTTGGTGAGGAGGCTCTCGTCGAGTTCGCGGATGAAAGTCACAGGGGCGATCCTACGGGCGAAGCACGCTCCTCCACGGAAGCGCACGCGCTCCCGCGCAATCGACAGGCGGCGTCGCGCAGAGCGCGGGATGTTCGATGTTTGTTCGGTCGCGCGCAAGCCCGTCGGGCGCGGAAAGCTCATCCCGGAGCGACGCAGCCAGACCGCGACACAGGTTTTCCACCAGAGGCGCCGTCCCTGCTGTCGGTTGAAATCCTGCGGTAGCGTGCGCTGAGCAGGAGGCGCTTCGCTAGGGTCGTTCTGACGTGCTTTCGGCCATTCCGAGTCAACTCAGAAAAAACCTGAAAAGAACAATCACTTGTGGCGCTTCTCCCTTGCGACCCCAATAGGTTGGGGTAGGATCTCTTGGCAGACGACTGGTGGAGCTGTAAGCCGTCTGCACCAACAACATCTTTACTTCTCGGACGTTCACAGGGCATAGAACGGTATCGACTTGGCTTGCCAACGCAAGTTGCCAAGCCAAGTCAGTGATCTCGCCAACAGTGAATCGGAGTCTTGCCACCTGATTGGTGCAGTTCGAAGGAGCCAACTCCAGCCGGGACGAGCAAGAGACGAGCAAGAGTC
>Ga0114980_10002104_pt1 | contig 14197 bp, 9 predicted proteins | sample S_140806_EF_Meta_FD_87018 | JGI IMG/M metagenome (GOLD analysis project Ga0114980, IMG submission 87018) | Freshwater microbial communities from Lake Simoncouche, Canada to study carbon cycling - S_140806_EF_MetaG | ecosystem: Environmental > Aquatic > Freshwater > Lake | place: Lake...
CATCCATCCAGCCATATTGTCTTTCATTAGAACCTACAATCATAGGAAACCATGTATGTCCAAATTCATGATCATTTACTCCCATCAAACCACCACGCTTGCCTCGTGCGCCACAAAATACAATGCCTGGATATTCCATTCCACCGGGTGTACCTGCAACACAAGTAGCTCCTGGATAAGGAAATTCATACCATTTGGCCGAATTAAATTCAATTGATTTTTTTACATATTCTGTAGATCGTCCCCAAGCGCTGTCTCCATTACTTTCAATAGGATAAGCAGAAATAGCCACCGATTTTTTTCCAGAAGGAAGATTCATCTTTGCTGCATCAATAATAAAGGAAGCAGAAGCAGCCCATGCAGCATCACGTGCATTTTTAATTTTAAAATGCCATGTTAATTCATTTTTTCCAGCAGGTCTTGAATGAATATCGGTCACTTCTTCTGCTGTACGAATTACAACTGTTTTATCTGAAGCACTAGCCAAAGCCCATCTCTTTATTTGTTCAGGAGTATACACTTCATTGGGATTTAATAATTCTCCCGAGCTCACTACAATAATTTTAGCGGCGGCAGTAATTGATAAATCAAAATCACCATACTCTAGATAAAATTCCCCAGGCCCTGTATAAGGAAGTGTATTCCAACCAATAATATCATCCAAAACACAAACCCTTGGATACCATTGTGCCACTGTAAATATTTTTCCGTTCTTGGTTTGCATAATCCCCATTCTATCTGAACCATAATCAGGTGAAATGAAACCGTATTCGATTTTTAATTTTAATTGGCCACCATTGGCTGCCACTTCTTTTGGAAGTAACACTTGCATACGTGTATCCTCAATCACAAAGGGCACATCGGTAGCTGTTGATGCAGATGTGCCGCTCATTATTTTAACCGATTTTATTTTATAGCCTGCATCAAAATTTTGACCTCTTCCTCCATTACGACTTCCTACATAAGGCATGATTGCTGATCCACGAGAATCTTGCTTAAATAAATTTTGATCTAATTGCATCCAAATGAAATTTAATTTCGAAGGACTGTTATTAGTATAAGTCAATATTTCAGTGCCCGAAATTTCATTGGTTACATCATTCAACTTTACCGCTAATTGATAGTCGGCTCTGTTTTGCCAATACTTTGGCCCTGGCTCACCAGTGGCTGCTCTATATTCATTACCATTTTTAGTATAAAAGAAAGGAGCAAACGCATCATGATAATCATATTTTGATTGGGGCGCAGTGGTTTGTGCCAATAAAAATTGCGTGTTCATAAGGAATAAAAAAACAATAAAGAGGGCTCGTAACATTTTCATAGTTAAAATTTGAATAAACAATTTAATTAAAAAACCAATTAGTAAAGTAGGAATTGTGATGAGATTAAAAAAAATGTCCCCCCTAGCAATAGGGAGGACATTTAAATAGGTCTATAAAACCAATCAACTAGTTTTTCTTATTCTGTGCACTTTGCATAGGTGATAATCCCATTGATTGTCCACGACCAAATCCTCTTGATTTAAATAAGGCGAATTTAGAAGGAGCTGACACATTAGGCCATCTATTATTAGTTTCATCAATATCCGCTGTTTCACGCATTGGATCTAATTGAATAGACACTGCTTTTTTATTTGTCAAAAATACCTTTGTTACCTTGTTTTCATTTTTTCTCCAAATTTGCGCTGATAATTTTTGTGTCTCTTTAGTGCCATCCGCAAATGTAAATTCTACAATGATCGGCATCACCAATCCGCCTTTATTTAAGAAAGTGATTTCATATAAGTTAACATCAGCGTACTTTGCTTTCTCTGCATCTGTTAAAGCTTCTGGAGCTGGAAAGTTCATTGCAGGTTGTTTGGTGACAGAATCATAAAGCTCAATACCTCTGTCGTATCTCCAATAAAAATCACGAAGTGTCGTATCTGAATCAGTTAAAAAGACAATTGACTTATCGGCTCTGTTTCTAACTTTTGAAATATCATCAAACTCAGGAATAGCTGGTTTATCTAAACCTCTTGCACCTCCCATTCCACCGCCGCCACGACCACCACGCATCATCATCACGCCACCGCCAGCAGGCGCTGCAGCAGTTGCATCATATACAGCATGCTTCACCGTATCAATGGCAATATCTACTGGATCAATGCCGTAAAACCAACCTCTCCAATACCAATCTAAATCGATTGCACTTGCATCTTCCATCGTTCTAAATAAATCAGCAGGTGTTGGATGTTTAAACGCCCATCGACGTGCATATTCTTTAAACGAATAATCAAATAATTCACGACCCATTACTGTTTCTCTTAAAATATTTAAAGCAGTTGCTGGTTTTGTATAAGCATTAGGTCCAAATTGAATAATATTTTCACTATTGGTCATAATGGGCTCTAATTGATCCTTTGGTAGACGCATATAATCTGCAATCGTCCAGGCTGGCCCGCCTCTTGTAGGAAATTTATTATCGTACAATTCCTCAGTCAAATATTCAACAAAAGAATTAAGTCCCTCATCCATCCAAGACCATTGACGCTCATCACTATTGATGATCATTGGGAAAAAGTTATGACCTACCTCATGAATAATCACACCTAACATACCATTTTTAGCAGACTCTGTATAGCTACCATCTTTCTCTGTACGGCCATAGTTAAAGCATATCATAGGATATTCCATTCCATTAGATGCTTCAATACTTTGTGCTACAGGATAAGGATAAGCAACACTAAATTTAGAATAACTCTTAATCGTATGCGCTACCGCTTTCGTTGAAAACTTACGATACAAACCATAAGCCTCCTTTCCATAAGCACTCATGCACATTACTTTTTTTCCTTCTACATTGGCAGCCATTGCATCCCATATAAATTTACGACTACTTCCAAATGCAAAATCACGTACATTATTTGCTGCAAATACCCATGTTTTGCTTGTGGTTGCTTTATTTTTTTCAGCAGATTTTGCTTCATCCAATGTCACCACTTCTACTGGCTCTGTTGATGTTTGTGCCTTTGTCCATCTTGCTAACTGCGCAGCAGAAAGTACTGCTGGATAATTTTGTCCTTGACCTGTTGCCATCACGACATGATCACCTGGAACGGTTATGGCAACATTATAATTTCCAAAAACTAAAGCAAATTCACCACGACCTGTGAACTGATGATTTTGCCATCCTTGGAAATCAGAATAAACACATAAACGAGGATACCATTGTGTCATGGTAAATAGGTAGTTGCCATCTTCTGGGAAATATTCAAAACCTCCACGACCTGCAACAGTCATGCGGTCTGTAATTTTATAAGTCCAACTTAATTTAAAGGTAAACTTTTGACCAGGCTTTAATGGAGTGGGTACTTCAATACGCATCATAGTACCATTAATAGTATATTTTAATTTTGCACCCAATGCATCTGTTAAAGAAGAAATGATATGGCCTAATCCGTTATCAGATTTTGCTTCAATTAATTTATCTATTGTAGCAGGACTTACTGCACGACTTAATCTAGATTCTTCAGGGAAGCCTCCGTTGTTGATGGTGCTATGCTCGTTTTCGTCCAATTGCAACCATAAATAAGTGAGCACATCAGGTGAGTTATTGAAATAGGTAACCGTTTCGGAACCTGTTAATAATAATTTTTTTTCATCCAAGTTGGCTTTGATGTCATAATCAGCTCTTTGTTGCCAATACTTTGTTCCTGGCGCACCACTCGCAGTTCGATACTCGTTGGGCGTTGCTAAAATAGTTCCAAGTTGCTCAAACTTATTTCCATGATTGGAAGTAGGATTGTTACGAATGTCTTGTGCCATCACAAAACTTAGACTTGTTAATAAAACAAGACTAAATAAAACTAATTTTTTGATTTGCATATAATCAATTTGATTTTAAAAAAGGAATAATTCTATCAAGTACCATATTTAAAGCAAAACCAATTGTCAAAATAGATCCTATTCGGAGATATAATTTTCGGTCAACCTTAAAACGGGATACGAATATAAATGAAAAAAGTAAAATAATGCTAACAATCAATAGCTGACCTAGCTCTAAGCCCAAATTAAAGGAGAAAAGAGGCCCAATAAGGCTTTCCTCCTTCCCGAGTAGGCTTTTTAAGTAATTGCTAAATCCTAAACCATGAATTAAGCCAAAAAACAAGGCTAAATAGTAAATAATGGGGTATTTAGATTGAAAAGTGAAGCCCTTAACAAAAAAATTAGAGACGGCTGTAAAAAGGATGGTCATTGGAATAAGCAATTCAATGAGCTGAACGGGGAAATTTATCCATTCTAAAGTACTCAAAGCCAGCGTAATAGAATGCCCAATCGTAAAAGAGGTCACCAAAATCAGCACTTTTTTCCAGTCTGATAACATATATCTAATGACCAGTGCAACAATAAACAATATATGATCAGAACCATTAATATCAATAATATGTCTAAACCCCAAATGCGCATAAATGAGCATATCATTCATAAAATCAAAATTTTAAATTGTTAAATTAATCAAGACCTTTGCAATATACAAATAATCACTATGGCCTGGATTGGATGGAATACCTTTTTTACTGCATTTGTTGCTTTGGTTCACCCCTTTTTTGTTTCTGTCATTGACATTAATCACAATGAAAAAGAAGCCACCCTTGAAATTAGTGTACGCACTTTCACCAACGACCTTGAAAAAATGATTGCAGCTGATACTAAAACCACGATCGATTTATCACAAGCAAGTCAAAAAAATAAAGCAGACGCTTTAATATCCGCCTATTTAAACAAACGACTTGGCTTAACCGCCAATGGTATTAAATGCAATTTGGAATATGTTGGATTTGAAATTCAAAAAGAAAGTACTTGGACTTATTTCGAAGTGAAAAATTGCAAACAATTAAATCAATTAAATATTTTTTGCGAAGTTTTGTTTGGTGTCAATAACCAACAAATTAATATTTTACATGTAAAAGAAAAAGGCGTTCGAAAAAGTTACGAGCTGATTTATCCAAAAAATCTTGCTCAGTTTAATTTTTAGTTTGACTGCAAAACTGGAATTGCAGGCTCCCATTTATTATAAATTTTTGCAAAGGCCCATCCCGATAACATCCCAATAAGGGCTCCCACTATCACATCAATAGGATAATGCACCCCTACATAAACTTGTGCATAGGAAATAATTCCAGCCCATACAAAAAATAAAAAACGGAACTTTTTAAATAAAGGCTGTAAGGTTATAAAAATAAACATCGCAATCCCAAAATGATTAGCTGCATGAGAGGAAGTAAAACTAAATGAAGTCATACAATGACCCACCAATAGATTTATCTTATCCAACACTATTGGATCTGCGCATGGCCTTAAACGATGAAAAACCGGTTTAAAAAAATTACTGCTTACCTGATCAGTTACTGCCACATTCACAATAGCTAATAAAAGCCATTTCCAAGTCCTAACTCCTAATTTTTTTAATAAATAGAATACTAAAAGAATATAAAATGGGATCCAATTATCAGAAGTCCGAAACCAAAGAAGGCACTTATCTAGGACCCCATTGGTCCATTGTCCGTTGATCCGAAAAAAAAGAGATTGGTCCTTATCTAATAGCCATTCTAATAAATTTTGCATCATGGCATAAAGATACAAGAATGCAAAAAAATAAAGTAAATTTGCATAACTTAATTTATCAAGCAACTTCATATAAATGGCACTGATTAAAAGCATTTCTGGTTTTAGAGGCACCATTGGTGGAAAACCGAATGAGAACCTCACTCCTATCGATATCGTTAAGTTTGCCTCTGCCTATGGCACTTGGCTTATGAGTCAATCAACAGGACGTATCAAAGTGGTATTAGGTAGAGATGGCAGAATGAGTGGCCCCATGGTTGAAACACTTGTTGAACAAAGTCTATTATCTCTAGGAATCGATGTGGTTCATCTGGGATTGAGCACCACACCTACTGTAGAAATGGCGGTTGTTTTTGAAAAAGCCAATGGCGGTATTATCATCACAGCAAGTCACAATCCCAAAGAGTGGAATGCTTTAAAACTATTAAATAATAAAGGTGAATTTGTGAGTGCAGAAGAAGGCAAAACTATATTAGCAATTGCTGCAAAGGAAGATTTTAATTATGCAGATATTGACCACATGGGTCATCTTATTAGCGATAATGCTAGTTTAGAAAATCACATTAATGCCATTATTAATTATCCATTAGTAGATATCCAAGCTATAAAAGAAGCGAATTTTTCTGTGGTTGTAGATGCCATCAATAGTTCGGGCGCCTTTACGGTACCGGCTTTATTAAATGCAATAGGCGTTACCAAGATTAATGTGTTAAATGCAGAAATGCATGGGAATTTTGAACATAACCCCGAGCCCTTAAAAGAAAATTTAACCCAACTTTGCACCACTGTCATCAATAATAAAGCGCACTTAGGAATTGCAGTGGATCCCGATGTGGACCGCTTGTGTTTTGTGAGTGAGGATGGGGAATTATTTGGAGAAGAATATACTTTAGTAGCGGTAGCGGATTATATTTTACAACACAAAATAGGATCGACGGTTAGTAATCTTTCTTCCACTAGGGCATTAAAAGATGTCACTGAAAATAGAGGTGGCACTTATTTTGCTAGTGCCGTCGGTGAAGTGAATGTGGTTAATAAAATGAAACAAGAAGATGCCGTAATTGGTGGCGAAGGCAATGGTGGTGTTATTGTTCCAGATTTACATTATGGTAGAGATGCCTTAATTGGAATCGCTTTATTTTTAACACATTTAGCAAAGTCAAAAATATCCGCTTCGGCTTTAAAAGCAAGTTATCCTGCCTACTTCATGAGTAAAAAGAAAATGGAATTGAACGCTAGCATCTCATTGGAAAATATTTTTGCACAACTAGAAAAGCAATTTTCAAACTACCCTATTAACCGAGAAGATGGGATGAAAATAGACTTTGAAAGTGAATGGGTACATTTAAGATCTAGTAATACCGAGCCCATTATTCGTATTTATACCGAAGCCCCCACACAAATAGAGGCAGATCAATTAGCTGATAAAATTATTTCAATTATTCAAGCCATTCAGTAACTTCGATTTGTATGGAAAGAATCTATTTTGATAATGCGGCTACTACACCCATTGACCCAATGGTATTAGAAAGCATGTTGCCTTTTTTTAAAGAGCAATTTGGCAACCCTTCCTCTATATATAGTTATGGTAGAGAAACGCGCATGGCCATTGAACAAGCTCGAAAAACAGTAGCTTCCATTTTGGGCGCTAAACCTGCTGAAATATTTTTCACTAGTGGCGGCACAGAAAGTAGTAACACTATTTTACATGCGGCCGTAACTGATCTAGGCTGTACTCATATTATCAGTTCTCCTATCGAACATCATGCCACTTTGCACACTGTCGAATATTTAGCCAAAGCCCATCAAATTAAATTGTCTTATGTTTCTATTTTACCCAATGGACATATTGATACTTCTGATCTTGAAAAATTACTAAAAGAAGATACAAACAAAACCATTGTAAGTATCATGCATGCTAATAATGAAATTGGTAATTGCATCCATCTTGAAACTGTCGGGGCAATATGTAAAAAGTATAATGCCTATTTTCATAGTGATACGGTACAAACTGTTGGGCATTTCCCTTTTGATTTAAAAAACACGGCTGTCGATTTTATCACAGGAGCTGGTCATAAATTTCATGGCCCTAAAGGAGTGGGTATTCTTTATATCAACGAAAATATTAAAATACATCCCTTTTTACACGGAGGTGCTCAGGAAAGAAATATGCGCGCAGGTACTGAGAATGTGTATGGCATCGTTGGACTTGCCAAAGCTTTAACATTGGCACATGAAAACCACGAAGCAGATAAGACTTATATTCAAGGACTAAAAAAATATATGTATGACGCTTTAAATACACATATTCCTAGTGTTCATTTTAATGGCGATCCCTTTGGTGAAAGTTTATACACTTTACTAAGTGTTAATTTCCCTAAAAATCAAAAAACAGAAATGCTCTTGTTTAATTTAGATATTCAAAATATTTGTGCTAGCGGAGGCAGTGCTTGTTCTAGTGGCGCACAACAAGGCTCCCATGTTATAGCCGCTTTGAATAAGGGTTCAGATATCGTGACCGTTCGTTTTTCTTTTTCGAAATACAATACAACACAAGAAATTGATACTGTAGTTCAAGCATTAACTTCTCTATTGTAAAGCTTTAAAATATAGGACATTAAAAAGCCCTCTTTCTTCAATAGAAAAAGAGGGCTTTTATTTTATATTGGTTCGTTTATTTCTTTATTGCTGAAAAATCCTTATCCATTTTATTGACTGCGTCTATTAGTTGAGAGCAGGTTAAAATATCTTGCACAAATGCTATTTGCTTACTTGCTAAAGTATTCGGTTTCCCTTGATATGCATTCTCGGCATTTAGCAAAAATTGATCATCACTCATGGGGTCACCCAACGCCTTATAATAAGCAACTTCTTGCTTTAAATCCTTTAACAATGAAGTGGTTACCTTTTTAGCTAAATTCAATTCGCCAGAAGCGTAACATGCTTGTAGAAATAAATAAGAAAAATAATTATGTTGATTACCTCTATTTGAAGTCATTCCATAAGGAAAACTTTTTTCATTGGTTTCAGTATCAAATTTTCTGAGCAATTTTTGCGCACTGTCTCTTTTGCCTTCTACTACTAATGCTTGCGCAACTTGAGCAAATGCCAATCTCAATGAATTTAAATGGCGTCTATTTTCTTCGTCAAAATAGACATTCGGATTTTTTGCATTTCCGAAAGTAAATTTAGTCATCATATTTTTATAAGCTAAATCAGCATCCATATTTTGATTCAAAACTGGAACTAATTGATAAGACAACCCTGTTTGACGAACATATTTATCTAAACCTAATTCCTTTAATTCTTGTGTAGATGTAAAGCATATAGGTCTTTTGAATTGCGAAGTAGCAATAATTGCATACATCGCCAACTCATTTTTTAATAAGTATTGTCTATTAGGATTAAAATCGATAAGCAAATTGTCTACAATAGTATCCGTAGCCTTCGCAATTCCTGAAGCCAAAGCATTGGCCTTATTGACAGGGACTTTAAATTTATGTGTAGGGAAGATATTAACTGGTCCATCTTGCGTTGAAGCCATATATTTTCCAGCAGGGTCGCCAATGACATATCTAAATACAGAATCTAAATTATGATACCTTGTTTCACCAAATTCTGGCAATGCATTATAATAGGCGACATTTAACTTATTACCAGAAACCTGTTCTTCAGAAAATATAACATCAAATTTATCGCTTTGATTCACCTTGTACCTCAACTCCTTCATATACCAATCGGAACCCAATAAACTATTCACCACCACACGCACATCTGGACGGATGCCTTCCACTTCTTGCGCATACCATAATGGATAAGTATCATTGTCACCAAACGAAAATAGAATGGCATTAGGAGGGCAACTTTCTAAATAGTTACGCGCCAAATCGCGAGGCAAAGTTTTTTGACTACGATCATGATCATCCCATTCTTGTTGTGCCATTAATGCGGGTACTGCTAAAAAACAAATAACGGTAGCTAAAATACTAGCCGTTTTTTGATTCACTGCTCTAGATAACCAAGTTATCACTTGCAATACGCCTAATCCTATCCAAATAGCAAATACATAAAAAGATCCCACATATGCATAATCTCGTTCACGAGGTTGTAAACTCACTTGATTAAGATAAAGCACGATGGCCACTCCTGTAAAAAAGAAAAGTAAACCAGTAACGATGAAATCTTTTTTATTTTGTTGGTATTGAAATATTAAACCAATCAATCCTAAAAGGAAAGGCAAGAAGAATAAAGTATTGTGTGCTTTATTGTTATTTTTTATAGTGTCTGGTAATTTAGACTGGTCGCCAAAAAATAAATTATCTATTACTGAAATTCCAGTACTAAAATTACCATCTCTTACATTGCCAAATCCTTGTAAATCATTTTGCTTACCTGCAAAATTCCACAAGAAATAACGCAAATACATAAACCCGAATTGATAATTGGTAAAGTATTTGATATTATCACGCAAAGTAGGTGGCTCGCCATCCACTACACCTGCGAATGCTCTGTAACTATCCATTTGACCTCTATCATTCTCGCCATCCCACATTCTTGGGAATAAATGTGCCGAGGGTGCCGAAGTCCAATCTCTCTTATAGTTTTTACCTGATAAGTCATATTGCTTAGGCGCTTTCACATATTGATCTCCATTTTCAACATTGTCCACTTTGTCAACATAATCTGGACCAAATAAAATGGGCCAATCACCATATTGTTCTCTACCTAAATATCCGACCAAGGTAACAGGATTGTCAACATTGTACATATCCACTGAAGGATCTGCATTGGAGCGAATCATGGTAGTGACATAAGTGGTATACCCTAATAACATAAATATCATGGACCATACACCCAACTTTAAAAAGTAAAGTCCTTTTTTATTGGCATAATAAATACCAAAACCTAAAATGGCAGCTAGTAATATAAAAAAGAAAATGAACCCACTAAAAAAGGGCAAGCCTAATGAATTCACAAAATTAACATCAAAAGCCCCCGCCCATTTAACAGTATACTGAATAAGGACCACTTGAATAAATCCAGTGATCACCACGCCTATTAAAAAAGCAATAAACCCACCCATTAAAGTAGGCTTGTATTGTCTAAAATAATAGACCATTACTATCGCAGGAATGGTTAAGATATTCAATAAGTGAACTCCAATAGATAAGCCCATCATGTAAAAAATAAATATTATCCACTTATCAGCGCCTGGCTGATCGGCCTTATGCTCCCATTTTAAAATAGCCCAAAAAACCAATGCAGTGAAAAAAGAACTCAATGCATACACTTCCCCTTCAACTGCACTGTACCAAAATGAATCACTAAAAGTATAGGCTAAGGCACCTACAATACCGGCACCCATGATGGCCATAATTTGATATCCTACTGGTTCAGCACCTGTTTGCTTTGTTACAATTCGTTTTGCAAAATGGGTGATGGTCCAAAATAAAAATAAAATGGTAAAACCACTTGCTAAAGCACTCATGGTATTCACCGCCTTAGCAGCAGTGAGTGGATTATCTCCAAACAAAATAATAAATACCCTGCCTAATAAAACAAACATAGGCGCCCCTGGCGGATGTGGTATTTGTAATTTATAAGCACTGCTGATAAATTCGCCGCAATCCCAAAAACTACCGGCGGCTTCTGCTGTCATCACATAAACGGTACAAGCGATTAAAGTAACCACCCAACCCGTCCAATTATTAATTTTTTTGAAGTCCATTTTTGACCATTTTAGTAGTTGCAAACTTAATTGAATCTAGCCAAAATGGGAAATTAATAGCCGCTTTAAGTATATTTTAAGATTTTAAGGTTCCCTCAAGGTTTTTTATCTTTGTTGTCCATGAGCCAACCCACCAGTGTCGCCTTTCATACCCTAGGCTGCAAACTCAACTTTTCAGAAACATCTACCCTTTCAAGACAATTGGAGCAGGGCGGATTTGAAAAGAAGGAATTTACAGACAAAGCGGATGTATATGTGATCAACACCTGTTCTGTCACCGAAAATGCCGATAAAGAATGTCGTCAATTAGTGCGTCGTATACAAAGACGCTCCCCTGAAAGTTTTGTGGTGATAACAGGTTGTTATGCTCAATTAAAGCCCAATGAAATTGCAACTATACCAGGGGTAGATTTAGTATTAGGTGCTGCAGAAAAATTTAATTTAATTCAACACCTTGCCAATTTAACCAAGGGTGATGCTACCAAAATATGTAGTTGCGATATAGATACCGTATCCGACTTTCATTCCTCTTTTTCAGTGAATGACCGTACCCGTACTTTTTTAAAAGTGCAAGACGGATGTGATTATAGTTGTACTTTTTGTACCATTCCATTAGCGCGCGGCAAAAGCCGTAGCGATCGGATTGAAAATGTGGTTGCCCAAGCACAAGGATTAGCAGAAAAGGGAGTGAAAGAAATTGTTTTAACTGGAATTAATTTAGGTGATTTTGGGAAAGGTCAAACAGGTGGGAAAAAACACGATGATTCCTTTTTTGACTTAGTAAAAGCTTTGGATGAACAAACTACAATTCCAAGATATCGCATCTCCTCTATCGAACCCAATTTGTTGACCAACGAAATTATTGAATGGGTTGCAAAGAGTGATCAATTCATGCCCCATTTTCACATCCCATTACAAAGTGGCTCAGATGCCGTTTTGAAATTAATGCAACGCAGGTATACACGCGATGTTTATTTAGATCGAGTGAACCTGATAAAAAAAATAATGCCCCATGCTTGTATTGGGGTAGATGTGATTGTGGGTTCTCCAGGAGAAACAGAAGATTACTTTAAAGAAAGTATGGATTTCATACATGCACTTGATATCTCCTATTTACATGTATTCACCTATTCTGAACGAGCGGCTACAAAAGCATTAACCATCAAACCAGTAGTGCCTATCTCTATTAGACAGGAACGCAATAAAATATTAAGAAATTTGTCCTATCAAAAACTACAATATTTTACAGAACAGCATTTTGGATCTACTCGAAAAGTTTTATTCGAATCACCAAAGGCAGTAAAAGACGATAAAGAACTACTTATGTTAGAAGGGTATACGGATAATTATATTCGAGTAGAAACCCCTTATCGACCAGAATGGAGTAATCAGTTAATGGATTGGACTTTGTCTTAATATTTGATTAGTTTAGTGATACTTCCTCTACCTTGAATTCTACAATCATCATCATGTTGATACTTTGCAATTGAACAAAAACAGTTTTTTTGCTGGATCGAATGACTTCCCCTTTTTGGCCCATAAATAAACCTTGGTTAATGGATACTTTGGTTTGCGCAGGCAGGTTGGTTAAATTCACCACTTGGATTGCCGTATTGGCAAGACCTAAATATTTTCGAATGACTTCAATTTCGTTGTCTCTAATAATGGCTGGTTTTTTTTCAAAATATAGAAAATTAACCACCCCTATAATGCCTAAAACTTTAGAATGTTCTGATTTATTTATTTTAACAAAGACATAAGATCTGAATAGAGGCTCTTCGATAATTTTTTTTCGATCCGACCATTGTCTTTCCTTTTTTTGAACAGGGCACCAGCTTTCAATGCCATTTTTAAATAATAACCCATCTACTTTTTTCTCCCACTTCGACTTTGTATAAATGACATGCCACTTTTTAACGCTTGCAGATTCATCCACTTTCATAGTTCAAATTTAATTAGTTCCCTTTTTTAGCAACCCAATTTTGTGGTAAAAATTCAGCTAATAATTTACTTGCTTCATTCACTTGTGCATCCTTTGCTACCATTTTAAGCCAAGCTTGATAACGATCCTGCTTTGTTTTATCTGGATTATTATAAAATTTATTATAATCTGCTTTAAGTGAGGTCACTTGCATAGAATCCTTTAATTTAATCCTATTGTCGTTGATGCGCATGTTAACCATGAGTTCTTTTCTATAAGTGACATACTTATCTAATTTCAAACTTACAGGTCGGTCCATTTGCGTGGACACCCATTGAAGTGTTTTTTTAAACTCTGTAATAGCCGTATCATTAGCGATTTTTTCATTTGCTTTAGCTGCAATAGCAGCAATGCCGGCATTATTTGGCCATACTTGAAATTTAGCCCTTTCCATTTCATCCCATGGAAGCGCAGATGCATTGTCCTTTTCTCTGTACTTTAAAAACTCATACTCATCAGGAAAGATTACATCTGGCACAACTCCTTTTTTTTGTGTAGAACTTCCAGTCACCCTATAAAATTTTTGGAATGTTAATTTCACTGCACCATATTCGGTTTGAATTCCCATATCATCTAATGGTTTACCAAAAGCAACATTGCGTTGCACCGTCCCTTTACCATAAGTCGAAGTGCTGCCCATTATAATGCCTCTTTTATAATCCTGAATAGCGCCAGCAAAAATTTCACTTGCCGATGCGCTAAACTCATTGACCATCACCACCAATGGACCATTATAAGTAGTACCTGGAACTTCATCAGCTAAAATTTGTGAACGCCCTTCTTTATTTCTGATTTGAACAATGGGACCTTGGTCAATAAAAAGACCTGCCATTTGAACTACTTCATACAATGAGCCGCCACCATTATATCTAATGTCTATAG
>Ga0114980_10002107_pt1 | contig 14192 bp, 12 predicted proteins | sample S_140806_EF_Meta_FD_87018 | JGI IMG/M metagenome (GOLD analysis project Ga0114980, IMG submission 87018) | Freshwater microbial communities from Lake Simoncouche, Canada to study carbon cycling - S_140806_EF_MetaG | ecosystem: Environmental > Aquatic > Freshwater > Lake | place: Lake...
AGCCTGTGGCGATCACGGTCACGTGGATTTCGCCTTCAAGGCTGTCGTCCACCACGGCGCCCACGATGATATTGGCGTCGGGGTCCACCACGTCGTAGATCACCTCCGAGGCCGTGGTCATGTCCTCCAGGGTCATGTCGCGGCCGCCGCTGATGTTGATCACGCAGCCCTTGGCGCCATCGATCCGGGCCGATTCGAGGAGCGGGCTGGTCATGGCCGCCTGGGCGGCCTCGGTGGCCCGGGACCGCCCGGAGCCCACGCCGATGCCGAGCAGCGCCGTGCCGGCTTCGGCCATCACCGAGCGCACGTCGGCGAAGTCGACATTGACCAGGCCGGGCCTGGTGATGATGTCGGTGATGCCCTTCACGCCCATGCGCAGCACGTCGTCGGCGGCGCGGAAGGCCTCATTGAGGGGGGCACCGGCGATGGCATCCCGCAGCCGGTCGTTGGGGATCACGATCAGGGTGTCCACGTGTTCGGCCAGGCGGGCGATGCCCTCCTCGGCCTGGCGCTGGCGCTTGCGGCCCTCAAAGCCAAACGGTTTGGTCACGATGCCCACGGTGAGGGCGCCGCATTCCTTGGCCACCTCCGCCAGGATCGGGGCCGCCCCGGTGCCCGTGCCACCACCCATTCCGGCGGCGATGAAGACCAGGTCGGCGCCTTCAAGGGATTGGAGCAATTCGTTGCGGGATTCCTCCGCCGCCTTCTGGCCGATCACCGGATTGCCGCCGGCTCCGAGGCCGCGGGTGAGCTTCTGGCCGAGCTGGATGCGCTGTTGCGAGGCCGATTGCAGCAGGGCCTGGGCGTCGGTGTTCAGCACCCGATAGCCCACCCCCTGAAGGTCGGAAAGGATCATCCGGTTGACGGCATTGCTGCCCCCACCCCCAACGCCGATCACCTCAATCCGGGCCGATTGGCTGGGAGTGATGCCGTTGCTGCTCGGCGCGGACTGGCTCATCGGGGGGAACTCCTGCGGTGGCGCCTGCGGTGGCAATGGATCAACGGCGCCCTCTCGGGCATGGTCGCGGGCGGCCCCGATGGGGACGCTGGTGCCGTTGTGCTGCGGCTGCATTATGTCGGGAGACTGGAACGGATCAGGATGCATCGCCCCAGGGCGTGGCGACCAGCCTGCCCTGGAAGGTCTCCTGACGCAATGGCGTGTGTGGGTTGGCTGGCTCCTGTTGCGCCCACCGCAGGGGCCTACTGCCCACCGCGGGGGCGCACCGCCGTGGCGGGGGTGGGGCCCTCCAGGTTGGGGAGGCCGGTGAGGCTGAGTTCAGGTTGTTCCGGATCGCTGAGGTCCACCACCTGGGGGCGCTGGCCCCGCAATTGGGCCGGCAGGGTGCGGCCCAGGTGGGCGGCCACCGCGAGGCGCCGCTCAAGCTGAGCATCAGGGGGCCCCAACCGCAGTGGTCCCAGGTCGGTGGTCTGCAGCCACAGACTCCCGGCTGAATCAAAGCGGATCTCCTGCAGGTTGGGGCCGAAGCTCTCGCGCCGGGCCAGCACCTCGGCCAGCACGGGGCGGTGCCGTTCGTTCCAGCCCACCACCTTGAGGTTGAGGCCCCCTTTCAGGGGGACGACCAGGTTTTGGCTGATGCTGATCCAGTTGCCCATGCGATCGACATAGCCCTGTTCATTGCCTGCGATGCCATGGCGTTCGGCCCGGGCCACCGCAGTCCGGTCCACCAGATCCACCCGCAGCCGAGGGGGCAGCATCAGCCGGCTCACCCGCACGTTGTCGACCGGCAGGGCGCCGGACAGGGTCTGGGCCAGTTGGCGCGGCTGCAGGCTGAGAAGCGGTTCGGGAAAGTGCAGACCCGCCGCCTGGATCACCTGCTCGCGGCTCACCACCCGGCTGCCGCTGACCTCCACCTGGCTCGATGACTGGAGAGTCCAGCCCTGGCGAAGCAGGCCGTAGCCCAGCCCCGCTGCCAAGCCGCTGAAGACCACCAGCCGCCAGAGATTGCGCAGGCGGTCGGCCTGGCGCTGCTGGCGGAGTTGGCGGCGCCGATCGGCTCCAGGGCGAAGGGAGGATTCGCTCACAACTCGCAGCGGGAGCGGGCCATCAGTTCATCGATCCAGCGCCGGGCCCGTTCCGCGTCGGAGAAGGGGAGATCCATGGCCATGCTGTTGCCCACCAGGCGGAGGCGGCAGGCCCCCTGGCTTTCGGCGGTGAGTGGCGCTTCCCCCGACCCCAGGGACAGCAGCTCCACCAGCTCAAGTTGCTTGATCGGGAAACTGCCGGCCGGCTGGAAGCTGCCGGCTTCAAAGGTGCTCCAGCTCAATTCGCCGTTGATCAGGCGGGCCGCACCGCAACCGTCGAGCTTGGCCAGCTCGGCACCGGCAGCCCACTCGCGGAAGAGCCTCTGGCGGCGACGCTCCAGCCAGCCCAGGCCGGTGAGCAGCACGAAGACCAGGAGCAGCGGCAGCCAGAGCAGGCCTTGGGTCATGGCGCCTCGGTGGTGAAGGGCGTTGTCTTGAACGATTCTCGCGCCCCCAGCAGCAGCTTGTGCACCAGATCGTCGAGGGGTAGGCCACTGGCCTCCCAGAGCATCGGATACATGCTCTGGCTGGTGAAGCCAGGCAGGGTGTTGATTTCGTTGATCCAGAGGTCACCGCTGGCTTCGCTATAGAAGAAGTCGACCCTGGAGAGGCCACTGGCCGCCACGGCCCGGCAGGCGGCGATCGCCATGGAGCGAGCCCGCTCTCCCACCTCCACCGGCACCTCGGCCGGAATCACCGTGTGGCTAAGGCCCTCGCTGTATTTGGTTTCGTAGTCGTACCAGTCGGCGTCGAAGCAGATCTCACCCAGCACCGAGGCCTCCAGGTGGCTGGTGCCGACCACGGCGCATTCGAGTTCCCGGGCGGTCACGCCCCGCTCCACCACCAGGCGTGGGTCGAGGGCGGCCGCATCCCGAAGGCCCTGCAGCGGGGAGGCCCGGTCGGTGGCCTTGCTGATCCCCACCGACGAACCCATGTTGGCGGGCTTCACGAAGCAGGGGTAGCCCAGCTGCTGCTCCAGGCGGGCGAGCAGGGACTCCGCCCCCGGCGTCCCTGGGCTGGCCTGGGAAGCGGCGGTCAGCTCGGCGGCCTCCACGCAGGCGTAGGGCACCTGGGGGAGACCAGCGGCGGCGAAGGCCGCCTTCATCGCCTGCTTGTCCATCCCCACGGCCGAACCCAGCACCCCGGAACCCACATAAGGCACCTGCATCAGCGTGAACAGGCCCTGAATCGTGCCGTCTTCGCCGTTGGGGCCATGCAGCACCGGAAACCACACCTGGACCTCAAGGGCCCCTTCGGGGAGGCCACGGAAGCCCCCCGCACCCTGATCTCCTGGCAGGTCGGTGGCCTCGGCCGGCACCCCCCGCTGCAGCACCGCCTCGGCCACGGCGGGGGGCCACCAACGGCCCTGGCGGTCGATGTAGAAGCAGCTCAGCCGGTAGCGCTCGGCGTTGGCACCGCGGCGCAGGGCCGCCACCACGGTGTTAGCGGACCGGATCGAGACCGCATGCTCCCCGGAGGCTCCACCAAAGATCACCCCCACGTGGCAGGAAGGCTGGCTGGTGGAATCGCTGGGCATGGTCGGTTCGGCGCGGCGCCAAACGTATCAGCCACCGGCACCGTGGCCAGGGGGCCTCGGGAATCGGTGGCCCTCTGCCTCAGGCCTCCGCTAGCCCGCTCAGGGAGAAGGGCCGCGCGGTGTCGATCCGCACCCGCACCAGGTCGCCGGCAGCGCGGGCCGGGCCTGCGGGGGCAGGAAAGAAGGTGAGGCGATTGGTGCGGGTGCGGCCCATCAGCTGGCTGGGATCCTTTGGATTGACCCCTTCGACCAGCACCTCCTCGACTCGCCCGAGATAGCGCCCACTGCGTTGGCGGGCCGTGCGTTCCACCAGGGCATTGAGCTCCTGGAGCCGCTCCACCTTCACCGCTTCAGGGAGTTGATTGGGCCAGTCGGCGGCGGGGGTGTTGGGACGCGGTGAATAGGCGGCGGTATTCACGAGGTCGAAGCCGATCGCTTCCACCAGATCCAGGGTGCGGCGGTACTGCGCCTCGGTTTCGCCCGGGAAGGCCACGATCACGTCGGCACTGATCGCCGCATCGGGCATGCGGGCGCGGATGCGGTCGATGATGCGGCGGTAGCGCTCCACCGTGTAGCCGCGGGCCATGGCCCGCAGCACGTCGTCATCGCCACTCTGGAACGGGATATGGAAGTGCTCGCACACCTTGGGCAGGTCGGCGCAGGCGTCGATCAGTCGCTCGGTGAAGTAGCGGGGATGGCTGGTGGCGAAGCGGATCCGCTCGACGCCCTCCACGTCGTGCACGAAGCTCAGCAGGTCGGTGAGGGTGTGGGCACGGCGACCCTCGGGGGTGATGCCGGGGAGGTCGCGGCCGTAGGCGTCGATGTTCTGGCCCAGCAGGGTGATCTCCCGGTAGCCCTGGGCGGCGAGGCCTTCCATCTCCAGCTTGATCGCCTCCGGCAACCGCGATTGCTCCCGGCCCCGCACCGAGGGCACCACGCAGTAGGTGCAGCGCTCATTGCAGCCGTAGATCACATTCACCCAGGCACACACCCGGCTATCGCGTCGGGCGGTGGTGATGTCTTCGAGGATGTGATGCTCGCCGGTGGCCACCACCTGCTGGCCGCTTTCCACCTGCTCCAGCAGGGTGGCCAGCCGGTTGGCATGTTGGGGGCCCATGACCAGATCCAGCTCGGGCACCCGCCGCAGCAGGGCCTCGCCTTCCTGCTGGGCCACGCAGCCGGCCACCACCAGGGTGAGGTGGGGATTGGTGCGTTTGCGCTGGGCCTGGCGACCGAGGTAGCTGTAGACCTTCTGCTCGGCGTTGTCGCGGATCGTGCAGGTGTTGTAGAGCACCAGATCGGCCGTGTGCTCGTCGATTCCGGGGCGGTAGCCCATGGTTTCCAGGATGCCGGCCATCCGTTCGGAATCGGCCTTGTTCATCTGGCAACCGAAGGTGGTGATCCAGAAGCTGCCGCGGTTGCCCAGTGGGGAGCCGGGCTCGGCGCTCGCGGTGCTGGAGGCGGGTGTGCTGGAGCCGGGGGGGCTGCTATGGCCGATCGCGGTCCCGGAGGGCGGGGCGATCGCCCCACGAAGGGTGGCACTCATGGCGTCATTCTCCGTCACCGGCTCGGCTGCGGCTGTCACAGGTTCTCGATCAGGCTGAGCTGTTGGCTGGTGCGGGCCAGCTTCACCCCCAGTTCGGCCAGGATCGCCACCAGCAGCTGGATGGCGGTTTCTGGATTCCGCCGCTGCAGCTCCGCGAAGGAGGCCCTAGCCAGCTGCCAGCAGCTGCCACCGGTTTGGCACACCACATCGGCCGAGCGGGGCTGGCCGGTGAGGAAGCCGATCTCGCCGAAGCACATGCCGGGGGAAAAGGTGGCCAGGCGGGAGCGGCCCTGCCCATGGCCGCTGCCATCGAGGCTGATGGTGGTTTCAAATAGCCCCTCCCGGGCAATGAACAGGGCCTCACTGCTTTCGCCCCGGCGCATCACGGTCTCCCCCGGGGCGAATTCGCACGGCACCAGCAGGGGGGTAATCACCCCCCGGTGCTCGGCACTGAGCCGATCGAGCAGGGTGTCGGAGGGGCCGGGGCCGGCGCTGGAGGGAGTGGCGGCGCTGAGTTGGGCGAGCAGGGCATCCTCGCCGGCTTCCAGCGCCAGATCCAGGCTGGGGAACCACCGCACGCCGCCGGCCTCCGTGCTGAGCGAACCGATCGCCTCGGCCCGGCACAACAACAGGGTGATACCCCGTTCGGCCAACAGGCTGAACTGACGGGCCAGCATCGGCAGGCAACTTGCCGGCACGTCAATCACCCGGGCCAGGTCGAGCACCACCAGATCGGCCGTGGCGGTGATCCTTTCAAGTCTGGCCAGCAGCTGCTCGGTGGCGGCGAAATCAAGCACCCCCTGGGCCTGGAGCACCTGCAGCCGCTCCCCAGCCGCCGCCAGTTGCTCGACTTCGGCGGGAGGTCGCCACCGCCGCGACTGCCGTTCGCGGCTGCTGGTGCAGCGGCGGATCGGGTTTTGGCTGGCGGGATTCTGGTCATAGAGGTGTAGTTCGAGCCGCCGCGACAGCTCTTCGCACACGGCGATGCCCCGCACGCTGTTGCCGAAGCGATCCAACCGCGGTGACCAGATGGCCAGGCCTAGGCGGCCGGGAACCACCGCCAGCACCCCACCGGCCACCCCGCTCTTGGCCGGCATGCCCACGTTGTGGAGCCAATGGCCGGCGTAGTCGTACATGCCGCAGGTGCCCATCAGGGCCAGCAGGCGGGTGGTGGCGGTGCGGGTGAGCGGTTGGGCGCCGGTGAATGGGTTGCGGCCCTGGCACGCCAGGGTGGCGGCCATCACCGCCAGGTCGCGGCAGGTGACGCTGATGGCACATTGGCGGAAGTAGAGGTCGAGGCCCAGTTCTGGGTCCTCCTCAATCACGTTGGCGTTGCGCAACAGGTGGCTGATGGCTCGGTTGCGGTGGCCGGTATCGCGTTCGGAGGCATACACGGCCGGATCGATCTGGAGGGGGTGACCCGCCAGGGCGGAGAAAAAGGCCAGCAGCTGCTCCTCGGCCGCCTCGCCGGCATGCCCCCGGATCTGGGCGGTGGTGGCGATCGCCCCCGCATTGATCATCGGGTTGCGGGGGATGCCGGTGGTGGGGTCGAGGCTGATCGCGTTGAAGGCCTCCCCGGAGGGTTCCACCCCAACCTTGCGCTGCATGTGCTCCTCGGAGAGAAGCTGCAGGGCCAGGCCGTAGGCGAAGGGTTTGGAGATCGACTGGATCGTGAAGGGAACCTCCGTGTCCCCCACCACATAGAGCCGGCCATCGGCGGTGGCCAGCGCGAGGCCAAAGCCATCGGGATTGGCCCGGGCCAATTCCGGGATGTAATCCGCCACGGCGCCATCGCTGAGGGCCCGGTAGCGCCCGTGGACCTCCTCCAGCAGTTCCTGGATGGCCGAGGCGTTGGTCGGGGAGGGGGCCATGGCGGTCGACGTGGGCGCTAGGGGGGATCCCATGTCAGCGGTAGGGGGGACTGCGGTCTCCATCGCTACCGTCAGGGCTGTGGCAGTTTGAAGGGATGGACCTCCACCTGCGCCGTTTCACCCTCACCAAGGCCGTGCCACTGGCGATCAGCCGCGGCACCACCGCCTCGGTCGAGCACCTTCTGGTCGAGATCGAGCATGGGGGGGTGCGCGGCATCGGGGAATGCGGTGGTTTCGAGACCGGTCACCGCCGCTATGAAACGGCCGATCTGGAGGCCGAACTCCACGCCCTCGGCCCGCATCTCGAGGGTGTGGCACCCCAGCCCCACCAGGCCCTCGAGCCCCTCCTGGCCAGCCTCTCGCCGCCGGCCCGCTGCGGCCTGGATCTTGCCCTGCACGACTGGTGGGGCAAGCGAATGGGCCAGCCTTTGCACCGTCTCTGGGGCCTCGATCCTGCCCAGACCGTGCCCACCAGCGTGACCCTGGGGTTGGGCTCGGTGGAGGCCGTGCTGGCCCGGCTGGAGCGGTGGTGGGCCCAGCTGCCGGCCAGCCGCATCAAGCTGAAACTCGGCAGCCCGGAGGGGCTGGCCCATGACCGGGCCCTGGTGGAGGCGGTGGCGGTGGCCCTCGAACGGCGGCACCAGGCCACCGGCGCGCCCTGCGAACTCCAGGTGGATGCCAATGGCGGCTGGGATCTGGAGGGGGCCCGCCGCATGGTGGGGTGGTTGGCGGAGCACCAGGTGGTGCTGGTGGAGCAGCCCCTGCCCCCCCTGGAGGATCCGGAGGCCGATGCGGCGGGCTTCGCGGCCCTCGAACTGGATTGCCCGATTGCCCTGGTGGCTGATGAGAGCTGTTGGGACCTGGCCGATCTGGTGCGCCTGGCGCCCTTTGTCGATGGCGTGAACATCAAGTTGCTCAAGAGCGGTGGGCTCAGTGAGGGGCTGCTGATGGCCCAGGCCGCCCGGCGGCTGGGGCTGGGGGTGATGGTGGGCTGTTACTCCGACAGCGCCCTGCTCAACGGCGCCGCCGCCCAATTGCTGCCCCTGGTCACCTGGCCCGACCTCGACAGCCACCTCAACCTGATCGACGATCCCTTCAGCGGCTCGCTCCTGATCGGCGGGGAGCTGCATCCCGGCTCCGGCCCTGGTCTGGGGGTGGGTCCCGCTTCAGCGCCCGCTGCTGCTTCCGTGGGCTCGATCTCACCCTTCCCCTCGCCCCTACCCACCGATGCTGCCCCCTGATGCCCCGGTGGTGCTCCTCCAGCACCACGGCCTCGACAACCTCGGCGGTAAAACCGGCCTGGCGCTGTTGCGCTATCGGCGCGGGCCGATCGTGGCGGTGGTGGATCCGGCCCAAGCTGGCGGTGACCTGGCGGCGATCACGGGCATCCGGCGTTCCGTGCCCCTGGTCGCTTCGATGGCGGAGGCCCTCTCCCTGCTTCCCCCCGGTGCCCTGGCCGCCCCTGGGGAGGGCGTTGGGCCTGGGGCGGTAGCCGTGGTGGGGCTGGCCCCCTCCGGTGGCCGTCTGCCCACCGAACTCCATGGCGATCTGTTGGTGGGGCTGGAGGCGGGCCTTTCCGTGGCCAGTGGACTCCACAGTCGCCTCGGGAATGATCCAAGCCTGGCGGCTGTGGTGAGGCCGGGCCGCTGGATCTGGGACCTGCGCCGGGAACCGGAGCACCTGGTGGTGGGATCGGCCAAGGCTGCGGCCCTTCCCGGCAGGCGGCTGCTGGCGGTGGGCTCCGACATGTCGGTGGGCAAGATGAGCGCTTGCCTGGAGTTGCAGGCCGCGGCTGAACGCTGCGGCCGCGATGCCCGCTTCGTGGCCACTGGCCAGGCCGGGATCCTGATCGTCGGCACTGGCCTGGCCCTGGATGCGGTGCGGGTCGACTACGCCGCCGGCGCCGTGGAACAGGCTGTGCTGGCTGCGGCGGAGGATGCTGGGCCCCAGACCCTGGTCTTGGTGGAGGGCCAGGGATCCTTCTGCCATCCCGGCTCCACCGCCACCCTGCCGCTGATGCGGGGCAGCCAGCCCACCGACCTGCTGCTGGTGCATCGGGCCGGCCAGACCACGATCCGCAACCAGCCCCACATCCCCCTGCCGCCCCTCCCCCAGCTGATCCAACCCCTGGAGGCGATGGCCGCCCTGGCCCGTCCCGCCGATGACTCCCAGCCGCCACCGCGGGTGACGGCGATCGCCCTCAACACGGCCCACCTCTCGCCCAGCGCCGCCGCCACCGCCGTGGCCGAGACCGCCGCCCTCACCGGCCTCCCCTGCCACGACCCCGTGCGGCACGGTGGCGATGGTCTGTTGGCGGCTCTGCTGGGGGCCTGGGCCTGAGCAGGCCAGTCCGGGTCTCAATGACCCGACCGCCCCTCGCCGAAAGCCAGAAAACCCCCCGATCAAAAGACCTGGGGGGGCAGACGTGGTAACAGGGCGAGCGAGGGGAATCGAACCCCCGTATGGCGGCACCACAAGCCGCTGCCTTAACCGCTTGGCGACGCTCGCCGCGTAAATCCACCCTATCACCGGGGGATTCGACCCAACCCGCAGTGCCACGACCGGGCCCGCTTGAGCGGCCAAGGCTGCGCAGGGGTCAGGGCCTCGCCTGGCGCCGGCTTGCGCCGATGGCCGCGGGTGTTGACAGGGAAGCGAAGAGTTCTGCCATCGTGGCGAGGTTTGCTGCCCCTTTGTCGTGTCCGCCCGCGTCCTCGCCTCCCGTTCCGCGCTCAGCGTGGGCGTGGCCATTGCCGCGGCTCTGGGCCTGATGGTGACCAATCCCGGCGAGGCGGAGTTTGAACCCTTTGCGGCCGATCAGCTCACCCGCGCCGCGATGGATGAGCTCTGCGGGGACGATGGCCTTCCCATGCTGGCCCGGTTGTTGGTGCGCGATTGTCCGCGCCTGATCCAGTCCCAACACGATCTGCTGGGCCAGCTCGCCCTGGCGGCGACCCGCCGTCGCAATTTCGGGCTCTTCAGCCTTTACCGCACCAATCTGGGGGGTCAGCAGCTCTTACCGGACTGGAGCATTCCCCGGTACCAGGCCCTCACGCTGGCGGCGGCCGGTCGTTTCTTCATCCTTCGCACCGCCCAGGGCGAGCGGATCGAGCGGCGCCGCGCCGATGCCAGGCCATGACCCGGCTGCCGGCCCTCCGCATTCCCCGCTGCCTGCTGGATCCCAGCGCCAACCTGCCACCCGCCGATGCCGAGGGGCTGGTGGCGGTCTGCCTGGAACACCAAGGGGGGCGGATCACGGCCCTGAAGCCCGCCGCTGCTGGATCCGAACCCTTCGGCGAGGTCTCCCTGGCTCCGGGGGCCGGCTTCCCCGATTCCCGGGACCCGGCGCCTGCGATGGCCATCACCCCGCCGGTCGATCCCCATGTCCATCTAGACAAGGCCTTCAGCGCCGCCGCCTTTCCCAACCCGGCGGGCACCATGGCCGGTGCCCTGGCGGCCAACCTGCGGGAGCTGGAGGTTCGTCGGCCTGAGCAGGTGCTGGAGCGGGGCGAACGGGCCCTGGAACTCGCCTGGCGCCACGGTTGCCGGGCCCTGCGCAGCCATGTCGACAGCCTGGGGCTCGCCGCCCCTTCCGCTTGGGAGGCCCTGCAGGAGCTGCGGCGCCGCTGGGCCGACCGGCTGGAACTGCAGCTGGTGGCCCTGGCGCCGCTGCGGCATTGGGCCAGCCCGGAGGGCCAGGTCCAGGCCCGGCGCGTGGCGGCCGACGGGGGCCTGCTCGGCAGCGTGGTGGGGGGACCCTTCGGGCTGCCCTCCTTCGATCGGGACCTCCTCGATGCGTTGCTGCAGCTGGCCGATCGCCTCGGCTGCGCTATCGACCTCCACATCGATGAAAGCGATACCCATCCGGCCCGGGGCGTGCGCAACCTGGTGGATCTGCTGGAGCGGCGGCCCGTAGGGGTGCCCATCACCTGCAGCCATGCCAGCAGCCTGGCCCTGCTGGGCGATGGCCAGCTCGCCCGCCTCGCCGATCGGCTTGCGGCGGCGGGGGTGGCGGTGGTGGCCCTCCCCACCACCAACCTCTGGCTGCTGGGTAAACGGGAGGGCCACACCCCCTTCCGGCGGCCCCAGGCGCCCCTGCGCCAGCTGCAGGCGGCGGGGGTGGTTGTGGCGGTGGGTAGTGACAACGTTCAAGACCCCTGGTACCCCGGCGGCGCCTTCGATCCGGTGGAGCTGCTGCGGCTGGTGCCCCTGCTCAGCCACCAGCTTCCCTGGCAGCGGCGGGGGCTGGTGCCCTTCACCACCGCGGCGGCCCGACTGCTGGATCTGCCCTGGGATGGGGTGCTGCGGGAAGGATCCCCGGCCGACCTGTTGGTGCTCGGCTGCTCAGGTTGGGGCGAGTTGCTCCAGCGGCCGCCCCAGCGCCGGGTGCTTCGGAATGGCCGCTGGCTTCCCCCCCCGGAGCCGGCCCCCTCCAGCCCCTGGCTCGATGGGCTCGGCCCGCCGCCATGCTGAGGGCCGCCACCACCCGCCACCATGTCTGCCTACGGCCTGCCCCCGCTGCCCGAGGCCCCATCGCCGGAGGCCGTGGCCGCCGTGGCGGTGGCGTTGGAACGGGGTGGCTCCGGCGTGCAGCTGCTCCGCGATCCCGCTGACCTCGCCCGCCTTTCCACCGACTTCCACGACTATTCGCCGGTGCTCACCCCCCTGCTGGCCGGTCGCGTGGCCCAGCTGGTGGTGCTGGCCTCCCGGGTGGATCAGGTGATGGCGGTGGCGGCGGCCTGTGCCGACCAGGCCGTGCCCCTGACGCTGCGGGGCGCCGGCACGGGCAACTATGGCCAGTGTGTGCCCCTGGCCGGTGGGGTGGTGCTCGATCTCAGCGGCCTGCAGCGGGTGCGCCAGATCGATCCCCACAGCGGCGTGCTGGAGGCGGAGGCGGGCTGCCGCCTGGCTGATCTCGACCGGGCCCTGGCCCCCCACGGCCGGGCCCTGCGTTTGGCGCCGAGCACCTGGCGAACGGCCACCCTCGGGGGGTTCATCGCCGGCGGTTCCGGCGGCATCGGATCGCTGCGCTGGGGCTTCCTGCGCGACCCCGGCAACCTGCTGGGGCTCGAAGTGGTGACCGTGGAACCCCAGCCCCGGCTGTTGCGGCTGGAGGGGGATGGGGTGCAGCCCCTCAACCATGCCTACGGCACCAACGGCATTCTCACCGCCCTCACCGTGGCCACCGCCGCTGCGGTGCCCTGGGAGCAGGTGGTGATTGGTTTCTCCGACTGGGAGGCGGCCCTGGAGGCGGCGCGGGACCTGCCCGCCACAGCCCTCGAACTCGATGCCCTCGCGTTGCTTGAAGCCCCCGTGGCTACGGCCCTGCCCTGGCCCCAGGGCTGCCCTGGTCCAGAGCCTGGCGAGCACCGGCTGCTGCTGCTTGCCGCCCCCGATGCCCTGCCGGTGCTGCCGGACTGGCTGGCCCACCGGGGAGGGGGAGGGCGCCTGCGCTGGCAGGGCGCCCAGGGCAGGGGCCGCGGCGTACCTCTGCGGGAGCTCACCTGGAACCACACCACCCTGCACTGGCGGGCCCGCCATCCCGGTTGGACCTACCTCCAGATGCTTCTGCCCCAGCCGGAAGCTGCTCTGATTCAGGCGGTCCGTGAACGCTGGGGAGACGCGGTGCTCTGGCATCTGGAGGCCGTGCGCCAGTCCGGGAGTGCGCGGTTGGCGGCCCTGCCCCTGGTGCAATTGGCTACCGCCAGCGAACTGGACGCGCTGATGGCCTTTTGCCGGGACCGGGGTGCTTTCATCTTCGACCCCCACGGTCTCACGGTGGAGGATGGGGGCCTTGGGGTGGTCGACGCCGACGAGGTGGCCGCCAAGCTGGCCCATGATCCAGCTGGCCTGCTCAACCCCGGCAAGCTGCGGGGCTGGAGCGAGCGCTGAAAGGGGGGTGGTGCCCTCAGCCGCAGCCGAGGCTCAGTCGGGTGTCGACGCCGGTGATCGGATTGGTGCCACTGGCCTCACGGCAAAGGGCCCGTTGGTCAGCACGGTCGATCAGGGCATCGCTGAAGTCGGCCCCGGTCACGGTGGCTCCGGCGAAGCTGCTGCCGGCGGCGATCACACCCCGCAGCAAGGCCCCGCTGAAATCGGCGCCGGAGAAGTCCACCTTGTCCATCAGCACATCGCTGAGGTCGGCGCCACGGAAATCGGCCCTGGGGAAGGCGGCCTGGGTGAGGATGGCCCCGCGCAGATCGGCACCGCTGAAGTGGGCACCGCGGCCCTGGGCCCCGGCGAAGGAGGTCTGGGCCAGCTTCTGGCCGCTGAAGTCCTGGCCGTCCTGGTTGGTGAGGGTGTAGTCCACCCCCTGGAATTCCGCCGCCACCGGCGCCAGCCCCACCGTGAACACCAGCAGCACTAGGGCGAGGGGCAGCACCAGGCTGCGCAGGACTCGACCCAGCGCCCGCAGGCCGGCCAGGGCAGCTGGAGCATCCGGAGGCTGAACCGCAGGGGCAGGAGTGGACATGGGGCCTTAAGGGCAGGGGGGTGGGGGACAAGGGAGTCCCTTCAGACTCCCAGCCTGGCCCCCCACGCCCGGCGCGTTGGGCGCCGCGTCGTTACACGGTGGTGGGTGGCACGCCCAGATGCTGGCGGATTCGTTCAAGGGCTGCCTTCTCGGCGGGGCTCACCTTCTCGCCCGAACCGAACAGCCCATCGCCGGCGGCGGCGGCCACGGCCTCGCAACCCTCCACGATCAGCTGGCAATACTGCTGGGCGGAGGCCTCATCACCCTTGGCGCGGGCCAGGGCCACGGCACCATCCACTTCGGCAAGGGCCCGGTCGAGGAGCTTGCCGTCGCGCAGGTCTTCGGGGCTCACCTGGAGCTTCTCGGGCCGGATGCCCTGCTTCAGGGCTTCGGGATCAAACAGGCTGGCGATCAGGGGATTGGAGGCGTAGCGGCTGGCGGCGCCGGCCAGCTGGCGGCCCAGGGCGATCGCCTCCTGGGCGCTGGAGAAGATCCCCATGTCCACGGCCATCACGGCCATGGCGGCGGCGATGGGGCCGCCCATCAGCTTGTTGCGTTCTTCGGTGGTCAGATCAACGGTCATGGAAGGGAGCATTCCATTGCCTTTCCAGATTGGCGATCGGAATCCCCGGTGTCAGCCGGATTTTCTGATGGCTTCCTTACGCTGGTTTTGGTGGATCCAGCCAGGGAATCACCAGCCCGAGCAGGTGAAGGGATCCCGCGATC
>Ga0114980_10002108_pt1 | contig 14182 bp, 12 predicted proteins | sample S_140806_EF_Meta_FD_87018 | JGI IMG/M metagenome (GOLD analysis project Ga0114980, IMG submission 87018) | Freshwater microbial communities from Lake Simoncouche, Canada to study carbon cycling - S_140806_EF_MetaG | ecosystem: Environmental > Aquatic > Freshwater > Lake | place: Lake...
CTCCATTCTCCATTCTCCACTCGCCACTCGCCACTCGCCACTCGCCACTCGCCACTCGCCACTCGCCACTCGCCACTCGCCACTCGCCATTCGCCACTCGCCACTACTCCACCACCACCCTAGCTTGCGCCACACCCTCCGGCGTTTGAACACGCAGCACATACGCGCCACTCGCAAGCAACGACACATCCACACGCCCCATGAGGAGGGGCAAATTGAATTGCTGACCACTCATGCTAAAGAGAGTCACATTTGAAGGTTGTTCGTTGGAAGGAACACGAACGAAAATTTCAGTGGAAGCCGGATTGGGATAGATCGACAAATCCTTTGACTGCACAACACCGGTGTTCAATCCTTCGGTTTGCAAAGCCAATTGCACAGCGGCGTATGCATCCACCTTACCCATTCCCCAACGCACATCACCGGGAGCATTGATAGGCCCCGTAAAATCATCGGTGCGTGCTGTGGTCATGAGTATCTCCTTCACTTGCGCCGCCGTCAAAAATGGATTGGCATCGAGCAATAGAGCTGCTATGCCCGCAACACAAGGCGACGACATGGACGTGCCCGAGAAGCGTGCAAAGTCATATTGCGTTCCATTGAATATTACCTCATCGATTGCATTGTAACTCGCATCGGTGAAGGATGAAATCGAAGAACACACATTCACACCGGGAGCAGCCACATCCGGCTTTTGAACTTCATTGAGCAAGGGTCCATAACTGGTAAAGGAAGCAACTCCGCCACCGGTAGGGTTTCCGAACTGACTGAGATAACGCGCTGAATAGGCCGCTACACTTATGCATGAAGCAGCGCAAGTTGGCTCCGCAATGCTGTATTGTGAATCGCCACTAACCGCGCTTGTTCCAAAGGATGTAAAAGGCAATCCCCAGTTGCCCACACCGGTGAGTAACTCGATGACGTTCCAGTAATGGACCGTTCCCGACTCAGCCCCTGAATTCAAAATCACACGAAGGGAGTTGCTGTTGTTGCGCACACGCAAGCGCATGTGCGGACGACCGTTGGTTGGGAATGCAGCATCGGTTGTGACGTTAAAAAACACCGTATCGCTTCCCACAATCATAAGAGAATCAAAATACGCAGGCATGGATGCGGTGTTGTAGATGGCAGATTCTGCTACCAAAGCATTCAAGTTGTTGTATACCTGCACACGCGACCAAAACGACTGGTTGGGCTCTCCCCACATCGTAATGGATTGTCCCCAGTTGTTGGGCTCGGGTGTTTGCGCATCGAAGTTCACGCGTGTTTGAAATTGAGAATTGTCGAACGTGTATTTGATATGGTGATCGTTGTCGCCATTGTTTCCGGCCGACGCAACGAATACAACGCCTTCGTCGCTCATCTCATCAATCGCCTGAGAAAGCAACGAAGTACCATCGAGTGTTCCCATGTACGTTAGGCCCCAGCTCATATTGATGACCAATCGTTTGCCTTGCGACTCCGCAATTTGCTGCATCCATTGAAATCCTTCAATGACAGATGCGGCATCAATCAGAAACGTGGTGAACAACAAACCCGCTGCCGGTGCCATGCCACGGTATTGAATACCTGCTCCACCGCCACCAGCAATGCCGGCTACGTGACTTCCATGCGTATTGTAACTGTAGATGTTTGCTGTATCCACTTGTGCGGACAGCAATTCATCGGCTCCTATGTATTCTGAACCGAAGCCATATGCAGCAGGATGTGGACCACTGTTTTTAAACTGGTCCCACGCAGCTACCACGCGCGTTTGTTGCAACAGCGTATCATAGAACATCGGGTGGGTATAATCGAAGCCCCAATCGGTAACACCAATTAAAACGTCTTCCCCATCAAAACCTTCCGGTAGGTTGATGCCCCAATAGACACTGTCGGCGCCCACATCGTAGCGCGCTCTGTCGAGCAAAGGAGCCACCTTCGATGGAATTTCGAAGAAAGCAAAGACAGCAGATAAATCCAGATCAGCAATTGCATTCAATGGAATTTTTACTGTGCAAATGGAACCGACCTTTGCACCTCGCAATACGCCATTTGAAATGAATTGTGACCAATCGGGCGATTGGCGAAGCTTGCCCATCGCAGACAAATAGTCTACACCATTCAATCGGTTTACCGGCATCCCTCGCAGTTCATGCGCAGCGATCAACTCACCTTCGGTAGCAGCTAGCTTCAACATATTCCATTGGTATTGTGTGAAGGCAGGCATCTGCACCTGGGCCATCAGTGTGTTGCTCAGCAACAATAAAAAGATCCACTTTTTCATAGGTACAAACGTCGTGAAAATCACTAACACACTACAAATCAATCGATACATTTTCAACACTGCATTCTTAGTTAGAAAAAAGAAAAGTAGTATCGTCTGCTTACCTGCATCCGATACTTTTGGCAGTCAATAAATAATGATTTTATGAGCCACAAGAGTGTTGGAGCGCAGTTTTACAACGACGTGCTCTCGTATTTCGACAAAGCAGCCGCATTCACAACGTTTGATGAAGGGCTGCTGAATCAAATCAAAGTATGCAACAGCGTATACAAGTTTTACTTCCCATTGGAGATAAATGGTAAGATAGAAGTGTTTGAAGGCATTCGCGTTCAGCACAGCCATCATACCACGCCCACAAAAGGTGGCATTCGTTACAGTGAAATGGTCGATGAAGAAGAAGTGAAAGCGTTGGCCACTCTTATGACCTTTAAGTGTGCCGCAGTAGACGTTCCTTTTGGCGGAGCGAAAGGCGGCATCAAGGTTAAGCCTTCCTCGCTCACTGTTTCGCAGCTCGAAAGATTAACTCGCCGCTACACGACCGAGCTCATCAAGAAAAACATGATTGGTCCTGCTGTGGATGTGCCTGCTCCCGACTACGGAAGCGGATCGCGCGAGATGGCCTGGATAGCAGATACCTACGCCACTTTCAAATTTGACGACATCAACGCACTGGGTTGTGTTACGGGTAAGCCCGTTGCACAAGGTGGTATAGCAGGTCGCACGGAGGCTACCGGCCAAGGTATTTTCTTCGGTATTCGCGAAGCCATGAGCCACGCGGAAGACATGCAGGAACTCGGCCTCACTCCCGGTTTGGAAGGCAAGCGCGTGATTGTGCAGGGCTTGGGTAACGTAGGATTTTATGCAGCGAAATTCTGCAGCGAAGGTGGCGCTATCATCACCGGTATTGCAGAATACGAAGGCGGTATCTACAATGAAAATGGCCTCGATGTAGAAGAAGTATTCAAACATCGCAAAGCCACAGGTTCTATTCTGCACTTCCCAGGAGCCAAGAATTTCGAACGCTCTTCAGAGCTACTCGAAATGGACTGCGATGTATTGATTCCTGCCGCTTTGGAAAACCAAATCACGGCAGAAAATGCACCTCGCATCAAAGCAAAAATTATTGGTGAGGGAGCCAACGGTCCTGTATCCAAAGATGCAGAGGACATCCTGAACAAGCGCGGCATCATGATTATCCCCGACCTGTTCCTCAACGCCGGCGGTGTTACCGTTTCATACTTCGAATGGTTAAAAAACCTTTCTCACGTAAACTTCGGTCGCTTGGAAAAGCGCTTCCAGGAAATGCATGCCCGTCAGCTCATTGGTGGCGTAGAGAAAATGATCGGTAAGTCGATGGATGCCAAAGAGAAGAAAATCCTCATCCAAGGCGGAGGTGAAATCGACTACGTTCGTTCGGGTCTGGAAGAAACCATGATATACGCCTACAACGAAATACGCGACATCAAAAAGGCCAACAAAAAGATTGAAGACTTGCGCACAGCAGCATTTGTGAGCGGCATCAATAAGTTGGGCGTGGCGTATCAGTCGCTGGGGATATTCCCATAATAGTGGCGAGTGGCGAGTGGCGAGTGGCGAGTGGCGAATGGCGAATGGCGAGTGGCGAGTGATGAGTGTCTATTCATTCGCCACCCGCCACTCGCCGTTCGCCACTCGTCATTAATTTGCAACTTTTACCCACCGTGCACGTTTTAAGCCTATAAATTAGTGCTATGGATTTCGTACCCGATAAAAATATCAAGCCCAGCAAAGGCCAGGTACTTTTAGCTGAGCCCTTTTTGAATGACCCGTACTTCAAGCGAACGGTTATTTTTTTGTGCGAGCACAACCACGATGGTTCATTTGGCTTTGTGTTGAATAATTATATCAACGTAGACCTGGAACAAATCATGGAGAACATGCCTTCCTTCAAGGGGCGGATCAGCATCGGTGGCCCTGTTCGCAACAGCAATCTTTATTACCTTCATACCTTGGGCAACAAAATTTCGGACAGCGTCGAAATCATTCCCGGAGTGTTCATGGGTGGTAACTTCGACATCCTGAAGAAAATGCTCTTTACGGGCGATGTAAAAAAAGACGAGGTGCGCTTCTTCGTTGGCTATAGCGGCTGGTCGCCTGAGCAATTGGAAAACGAAATCCAAAGCAAATCATGGTTTGTCGCAAATGCTTCCAAAGAGATACTCATGAATAGTGACAACAATGATCTTTGGAAGACCATCATGAAAAGCATGGGCAAGAAAGGGCAAATGATTGCCAACCTGCCCGACGATCCTTCGCTCAACTAATCCGTTCCATTTGTTTCCTTTTGGTTATGTTTGTGCTGCACAACTTAACCACCAAGGTCTATGCTTTTTAATTCTACGGAATTTCTTTTTTTCCTTGCTCTAATTTTCAGTTTGTACTGGAGTGTATTCAAGAATCTGCCTCGCGGTAAGACTTGGCTTTTACTCATCAGCAGCTGCATATTCTACATGTTCTTCATTCCGAAGTACATTCTCATTCTATTCATCACCATTCTCATTGACTATTTCGCGGGTATTAAAATCGCTGCTTCAGAAGGCCGAGCGAAAAAGATATGGCTCATCCTGAGCATCATTTCTACCTGCATGGTGTTGTTTGTTTTCAAGTACTACAACTTTTTCATCGACAATACCAACGCCATTGCCAAACTGATTCATTGGAACTACTCCCTCGAGGCTATGGACATCATCCTTCCCATTGGTCTGTCGTTTCACACTTTCCAAAGCCTGAGCTATGTTGTAGAGGTGTATTGGGGCAAGCAAAAGCCGGAGAAAGATTTTGTGACCTATTCGCTGTATGTCATGTACTTCCCACAGTTGGTTGCCGGCCCCATCGAACGTGCAGCAAACCTGCTCTATCAGTTTCACGCAAAGCCATTGTTCAACGGTGCTTTGGCGGCTGAAGGCATGCGTCAGATACTGTGGGGGTTCTTCAAGAAGATTGTTATTGCCGACACCTGCGCTGCATACGCCAACGCGGCCTTCAATGAGTATGAATCGCTCTCTGCCATAAGCCTGCTGCTGGGAGCTATTGCATTCGCCTTTCAGATTTATGGTGACTTCAGCGGCTACTCCGATATTGCGTTGGGCACTTCTAAACTATTCGGTATTCAGCTCATGCGCAATTTCAATCTTCCCTATTTCGCGACTAGTATTCCCGATTTCTGGCGTCGATGGCACATTTCTCTTTCTACCTGGTTTCGCGATTACGTATACATTCCCCTTGGCGGCTCGCGCGTATCGGGCTGGAAATTCTACCGCAACGTTTTTATCATCTTCCTGCTAAGCGGCTTCTGGCACGGTGCGAATTGGACGTTCATTATTTGGGGACTCATTCATGCCATTGTTTACTGTATCTATTTCGCTATTTGGGGCAATGCAAAACAGAAGAGCGATCAAGCCGCCACACCTGTTTGGAAAAGCTGGATTGGCGGCCTCATAACCTTTGGTGTAGTAGTGTTAGCCTGGATCTTCTTCCGAGCAAAAAATGTGCAGGAGGCATGGGCCTATTTGCATGCTATCACAACGAACTCATTCAGTGGTCATGATGTCTATGAGTTTTTGCCACTGCTTTTCGTCTTGATTCCGTTCCACTTCTTGGAATGGATAAACCGCAATTCCAACAACGGCGTTTTCCTTTCCTCCTTTCGACTGAACCCCACCTTACGCATGGCCATTGAAATGATTATGGCGATTCTCATCATTGACTGTTTTTATTCACTCGACCATGAACAATTCATCTACTTCCAATTCTGAGTTCAAGCGCTTTATTGCGAAAATGGTCGGACGAACGGCCATTCTAGCTGTATTGTGCACGCTTGTTTTTTATGTACCTCTCCCAAGAGAGTACTATTTTTCCATTATGAACCATTCAACTTATTCGAAAATAAGCTGGATCGAAAAGAAGCTGAACCAAACGAAGTCACTCGACAGTACCATTGTTTTCGTTGGCTCCTCCATATGCATGAATGGCATAAACGACAGCCTGCTCAGCGCGCTCGATACAACCACAACGCAATACCTCAATTTAGGCATTTCGCACACTTGCTTTGCATACGTTGATGCGCTGTTGGAAGATATGATCGAGCGAAGAGAGTTGCGCCCCAAAAAAGTCTTTCTTTGCTTCAAGGGCGATGCTATGGCCCACTACATTCACAGCATGTATCCTGTTCAGGCTACTCCCAACCACATACAGTCTTCGGCTCTAGCCGGGAACACACTGTACTTGCCTTCCTTCCTTAAGCGTGTTTCATGGAATGTTCACTCACTCACACGCTTCGGTAAATACATTCCTAAGGAAGAAGAACAGTTCTTTTCCAGTTATGGTTTCAGACCACAACCCTACAACACCCTAGATAAGGTCGAGAAGTCATACAAAAACCTACGTGGAGGTTCCGAAGCCAATTTCAATGCTATTCAAGGTGAAAACGAAGGTCGCATGCTGCCACTGAAGTCGCAAGCGCTCATGGTCTATTTCAGCATTGTACAAAATGTCCATTTCCAACGCGTCATGTTTGCCAGAAGCGCACGTCGACTTGATGAACTCAATATACCCTATGACATTATTGTGTACCCTAATCTTGTTTCGGCTCGAATGGAAAAGAAAGGTATAATGGCAAACTATATCAAGCGAACATTCACTGCCATCGATTATTCAAAACACAACGTAATTACGTTCAGCGATACTGCATTTGCAAATGCGAAGTACTACGTCGATATGAATCACCTCAATCCTGACGGTGCAGAATTGCTGACAAAATCAATCTACAACGAGCTTCATCCATAAAGGCCATGCCTCAACGTCGAAAAGGGTTACGCAATCGCTACAGGAACAACATGCCCTGGACGGAAGTGTTGTTGAAAGATGCGCAAGGACTTTTGATGGATGGCCTCTCCTGGCTGAGAAATGGTTTTCATCTTCCTGTGCTTGTAGTATACCCCGACTACCCAAGCAAGAAAACAACCATCTACAAAATCTGTCGCACTCTGGGGTATCGGATCACCAACAAACGCCTACGGCGAGCCAATTGGGTTATGTGGTTTCACGACACGACCCATGCCAGTTCTGAGTTGCTGGTGCAGAGCTATCCGGAACAGGAAGTAATCAACCGAAAATGCACGGATATTTCTAAGAAGCATGTAGACAGCGTCCATCAACAGCTATTCGGGTATTCTACATTCGTTGACCCCACACAACATACCGGATCTGCGGTTACTAAAAGCGATATAAATGCATTGCACGATGGCGAAATTGTGCGTTGCCCCATTGCTGATCCTTCCGCAAAGGCCGTTTACCAAATTGTGATTGACAACTCCGTTCCAAACGGAGAGTTTGTTGATTACAGAGTGCCTGTGATGAATGGTGATATCCCATTGGTCTATGCCAAATTCAAGCGCGAAGAAGTGCGCTTCACCAACAAGGTCCATCACTCGCAACTGCTCTCACCGGATGCCGTATTTTCTGGGGAAGAATTGACGCTCATTCGTAAGATGGCTGCACAAATGGGGGCCGACTTCTGTGAATTTGATGTGCTACGCGACAATCACAGCAAGCTCATTTACATCATTGATGTAAATAAAACTCCTTACGGCCCGCCAAATGGTTTGTCTAGTGAAGAAACAAAAAAAGCAGTTGATCTGCTTACTAAGTCCTTTGTTAAAGCTTTCCGCCGCTAGCGCGGCAACGATTTTATTTTACCTGCTACCTTCATTGTAATGAAGTCGCGCGCAGGCAAAGCGCCGCGCGCAGGTGAATATTCACGGGCGTAGAATATAATTTGCAAATGAAGTTTTATCCAGGTCGACTCCGGGAATAATCGTTTCGCATCGCGTTCAGTCTGCTCGACGCTTCTGCCATTGCTCAATCTCCATCGATACAGCATGCGGTGAATGTGCGTATCGACCGGAAATGCGGGTACGCCAAAGGCCTGAATCATGACAACCCCTGCCGTCTTATGCCCCACTCCGGGAAGGGCTTCCAACTCTTCCATCGTGGCAGGTACCTGCCCGGAATGCCGTTCGAGGAGCAGCTCCGACAACCGGTGTATGTTCTTGCTTTTGGCGGGTGATAAACCACAGGGACGGACAATCGATTCAATTTGCGATACAGATACCTTCACCATGTCGTTTGGGTTATCAGCCAAGGCAAATAGTTTGGGAGTTACCGTGTTCACACGCGCATCGGTGCATTGGGCGCTGAGGAGCACCGCGATGAGCAACGTGTATGCATCGCTGTGATCGAGCGGCACCGGGGGCTCGGGGTACAAGTGCTCCAACTCTTGCAGAATAAACTCTACGGCTTCCTTCCTTTTCATACATCAACGTCGGAAAGTCTGTTGTGTGCGGTCCTTAAAAAAAACCAGCGTCTGCGTCGACCCCATCATGGTAAGGTCAACAATGTTTTGCTGTTCCGGAAATTGCGATACCAGCAAATCGTTGGTGAGCGTTAATGCAGAAAAATCAGGCTTGCGATACAACTCCATGTAGCAATACGTGAGATCATTCTCGACCTCCTTCCCAACCCATCGCCACTCCGCATCTATGCCATCCATTGAAAAGCGAAAGTGCTGCTTCATGTAGGCCTCGATCCACACTCCCGATTCGGGTAGCTCTTCTGCAGTTCCCAACCGCATCGCCTTGCCGTTCTGTTGCTCGATAGCCAACTCAAGATCATCGGTGAACAGCTTGCAGGTAATTTCAAATTGCTGCGAGCGCGTATTGAACTCAATGATGCTCTTGGAAATATAGAATTTGTGAGCCTCCCAATTGCTGCCTATGCATACAAGACCAACAAGCAACAAAACCGATAATTTTTTCAGACTCAGCAACATAATCGTGTTGTTTAAAAACAATCTGCAAGTTAGCAAAAGAAAGCGCTTACCCTTTCGACCTGCGTTTAACTTTGTAGCATGTCAAGGATACTGACCCCGGAACAAATTGATACCGCACAACGACTCATTCTGAATGCGAATCGTATAGTCGTAACCACTCACAAAAGCCCCGATGGCGATGCTATAGGCTCGGCGCTGGCCATGCATCATTTTTTACGCAGCCTCGGAAAAACGCCCACAACTATTCTCCCCGATGCAGCGCCCGACTTCCTTCATTGGGTAAGCGATTACGACCAGTGTATTTGTGCCGACCAGCAACCTAAGGAGGCAGAAGCGCATATCGCTCAAGCCGATTTGATATTCTCGCTCGACTACAATCACCTACCGCGCACCGGTGACTATGTGGGCGCGCTGTTGGAAAAAAGCAACGCGTCGTTCATTCTCATTGATCACCACCAGCAACCGGGATCTTTTCCGGTAGTTACCTACAGCGATACAAAGGCATGCAGCACGTGTGAAATGGTTTTTCGCTTCATCGAGCAATGCGGTTGGATAGGCCATTTAAACCTCGATATCGCAACCTGCATTTACCTTGGCATAATGACCGACAGCGGCTCGTTTCGTTTTCACAGCGTGACAGACGATACGCATCGAATCGCAGGTGCGCTAATCGCTATGGGCCTCGACCATTCGGAGGTGCATCGCAATGTGTATGACACCAACCTCATGGATAAGCTCAAGCTCATAGGCTTTGCACTGAGTGAAAAACTGGTGGTGTTGCCCGAACACTCCACTGCGTTCATAAGCCTCAACCAAGAGGAATTGACACGTTACAATTACCGACAGGGCGACACAGAAGGGCTTGTAAACCAAGCACTGTCCATTCGTGGTATCAAGTTCGCCGCTTTTTTCAGGGAAGGCAACAACGAAATAAAGGCATCGTTCCGTTCGAAAGGCAGTTTCGATGTCAATGCATTTTCCAGAGCTCATTGGCAGGGTGGTGGACACATCAACGCCGCCGGCGGCATTAGCATGGATAATATGGAAGCAACCCTCGACAAGTTCGACAAACTGAGCCTGCAGTATAGCAGTGAAATAAACGCTTCATGAAAATCCAAACCTTTTTCCTGCTCCTGCTGGTAGCTGCACTGTATGCTTGCAAAGGCAAAAGTTCGAGTCCGATAACGGACCAGGATCTTAGCAAAGCGCAGAAAGACCTTATCCGTGAGAACAAGCGACAGCACACGGAAGAAATGGAGGCTATCAAAGAATTCATTGGTAAATCTAACTGGCCCATGCAAGAGTCTGCAACAGGATTGCAATACTGGGTTTATGAAAATGGAAGCGGACCACTTGCCAAAAAAGACCAACACGTTTGGATTACCTATACCATAAGCCTTCTCGACGGAACGGTTTGCTACACAACTGACGTAGCCAATGCGAAGCACATCCACATTGGTCACGACAACATAGAAAGCGGCCTGCATGAAGCAATGCAATTGATGCGCGCAGGCGATAAAGCGAAGTTTATTTTCCCTTCACATCTGGCATTTGGTTTTACGGGCGACTCCAACAAAATACCGCAAAACGCATCGGTTATTTACGACATCCAACTCTTGCGCATCGAACCATGAAGACATCCGGCATCGTTCGATTTCAATATGCTGCGCTCTGCTTAGTCGTATCAATCATGGTAGGATGCAACAGCCAACCCGGCTTCGACAAGGTAAGTGACAACCTCTACAAGCGTCTCGATAAATTTGGTGACTGCTCCCCGTCGCTGCACGATGCGGCGCATTTCATCATGCACGTGCGCTTCGAAAGTCTCGAGCGAAGCGAACAGAAATACGAATTCCAGCTGCACCATCATTCGCTTCACAACGTGCGCTTGAAGCCTGGAGAAGACAGCCTTCAGACAGATCTTTCGCGCATATTGTTAAGCATGAACTGCGGAGATGCCGTAACCCTTCGTTTACCCTTCAATTCGTTCGACCGAAGCTTTCTGGGTGCCTATGCTGATGAGTCGATGTATGACCTCGATGAAAAAATGGAACTTTCACTGGAAGTATTGCACACATTCGAAACAGGCGAATATGCCGACTATCTCATGAGTGCTTCACAGCAAGGCGAGATTGCGGAAAGTGAAGCCATCGAGTTGCTGCTCATGAACGAGACCGAACAAGCCTACGAAAAACACGGTGACTGCTATATTCAGTTCTTTGGGCGTGGGCATGGCGATACACTTGCCGTTGGCGACGAAGTTGCCCTTAACTACAACACGTTTTTACTCAACGGAAAAAAGCTCGACGAACCCACTGAGATGCAATTCAATAATGGAATGCCGGGGCAACTTGTGGACGGTCTGCAGTATGCACTCAGCTTCATGCACACAGGCGATGAAGCCATGGTGTACATGCCCTCGCAACTTGCCTTTGGAGAGAAAGGAAGCACAGGTCGGGTAGTGCCCAGAAATACGCCTGTGTATTTTAGAATCAAGGTCCTTGATACTACCCCAGAATAATTTCGGTGTAAAAACAGAACATTTTCGGATCACCGCTCGTTCAAAAGGAGGATTTTACTCCACCTGGAATGAACAGAGCACCTATTTTTCTTTTAGTAATCCTGCTGAGCAGCCGACTTTCGGCCCAAGATAACTTGGGAATTGCCGGCAGCACGCGATCTCCAATCAATACGCTCTGGAACAATCCATCTACCATTGTTGACTCCAGAGCTTTCATCGATTTTCAACTCACAGGCCTCAACGTTTTTGCTAAAAACGACCTGGTATACCTGCGTGGTGGACAACTCTCGGTTGCCCATTTCGACACCATGACCACGGTGCCACTTCGCAAACAGAATACGCCTTATACCGCATTTATAGATGTACAGGTGGGCGGACCATCGATAGCGTTTGCCGTTAAGCAGCATGCATTTGCCATCAGCACCTCTGCGCGAGTGATGGCCGACGTGCGCGGCATACCCGCACAAGCGCATGAATGGGCTCAAAACGGATTTGATTCGCCTAGCGAAAAAAACAAGTTTAACACCATTCGAAACGTGCGTGTGAATGCACTTGCCTGGGGTGAGTTGGGACTTACATACGGCACCATCATACACCGAGAAGGCTACTCCATGACCCAGGGAGCTATTACCGTTAAGCGGCTGTTTGGCTATGCAGGAGCCGGAGTTCGCTTAGACTCCTGGACCTACAAAATCATGGACAACAGCTCCATTGAAACGCAAGAGTTCATTGGTCAGTACGGATTCAACGACCCCACAACAGCTCCTATCAATGGCAAAGGGTGGGGCGCCGACATAGGCATTACCCACAAAGTGCGTTACAAACATTCGGAAGGATACACTCCACACTCTCCTTGCACCGACGGCGACTACCGCTACCGCGTAGGTATTTCGTTGCTCGATGTGGGACGAATCAACTTCACGCAACCCTTCTACACCAACAACTTTTCACAGAATCAAAGCACCATGTGGGAAGACTACCAAGGCACGCAAGCCGACAACATAGCCGATATTGACAGCCTCATCAACAACAACTTTGAGTTGGTGAAAGAAAATGGCTACATGGACAAATACACGATGTTGTTGCCTACCGCCATTTCGGCACAAGCTGATGTTAACTTGATCAGCAACCTGTATCTGTATGGCGTAGTAACTTATGGTGTGCCATGGCTCAATCAGCTAGGCGTGCAGCGTTCGGGCTATGTAGGCATAGCGCCGCGCTGGGAAAGCAAGCGATTCGAAGCTTCCATGCCGCTTTCGCTCTACCAGTATAAGCGCCCACAGTTGGGCCTTTGCATGCGACTCAACAGCATCATCATAGGCAGCGATGACCTAGGTGCGTTGCTTTTCAAGAAAGACATTTACGGTGCCGATGTATACGTCAGTCTGAAGTACACCATTTTCAAGCATTGGAAATGCGGGGCTAAACCGAAAAAAATCAATTACAAAAGACATGTAGGCGGAGCACCTCCCCCACCTTGCCCCGCTTGGCGCAAGTAAACCGACTCATTATCAAGCATTCTTTTTCGGACGTTGCCTAGTAAATTCGCAGCATGACCGAAGCAACCATCGATGTTTATGACTTTCAAGAAATGCGTCCATACAACGACGCTGAATTGCAAGCTGCCATCGAACGCATGGTGCAGGAACCGCTGCTCATCAAGATGATGAAATGGGTGTATCCAGGACTGCGCAAGACGGAAATATTAAACATGTTTCGCGAGGTGAGTTCGGTACAACAATTCCAGGAAGAAATAAGTGCGCCCGCTGTTAAAGTCATCACCCAGATGACTACCAGCGGGGTCAGTTTTTCGAACGAATCAGAAATAGAGCCCGACAAGGCGTATCTGTTCATTTCCAATCACCGCGATATTATTCTCGACAGTGCGTTGCTCAATGTAAGTCTCATTGAGCGTGGCATTCCTACCACTGAAATAGCCATCGGCGACAATTTGCTGAAAATGCAGTTGGTGCGCGACATCGTGCGCTGCAACAAGAACTTTATTGTGAGCCGCGATGTGAATTCCAAGGAAATGCTCTACTATTCGCTTCGTATGAGCAACTACATCCGCCATACCATAAAGGAAAAAAACACGTCCATTTGGATTGCGCAGCGCGAAGGCAGGAGCAAAGACGGTGACGATCGCACGGCTACCGGCTTGCTGAAAATGTTTACTCTGAACTCCAAATTGGCACCGGAAGACGGCCTGTACGAACTCAACTTGCGCCCTATGTGCGTTAGCTACGAGTTCGATCCATGTGATTTGCTAAAAACAAATGAGCTCATGCACATCAAGCTCTTTGGCAAATACGAAAAGAAACCCGGTGAAGACTTCCTTTCCATGGTTACCGGATTAACAGGACACAAAGGAAGAGTGAACATTTGCGTAGGAAACCCAATGGACGTGGCTTACGTTAAAATGCGGACTGTTGCCAACAAGAATGAAAAATTCCGAATTCTAAGTGAAGCAATCGATGAAGAAATGCATCGAATCTACCACCTCTGGCCCAACAACTATATTGCCTTC
>Ga0114980_10002110_pt1 | contig 14175 bp, 10 predicted proteins | sample S_140806_EF_Meta_FD_87018 | JGI IMG/M metagenome (GOLD analysis project Ga0114980, IMG submission 87018) | Freshwater microbial communities from Lake Simoncouche, Canada to study carbon cycling - S_140806_EF_MetaG | ecosystem: Environmental > Aquatic > Freshwater > Lake | place: Lake...
CGGTGGAGGGGGCGGCGGTGGTGTTGACGGTGGGGGCGATGATGGAGTGGGGGAGCGTGTTTCAGGTGGGGATGGCGAACCGGTTGAGCCGCGAGAACGTGCCGGGGCATCTTGACCGGCTCTACCATCACGGGGACATCGCCAGTTTTCTGCGGGCGCAGCAGGGTCCGGTGCGGGTGTGGGTTTCGGATGCGGAGATTCCTTACAATTTCGGGGACTGGCACGGGATACCGACGCAGCAGGGCTTTGCGGCGAGCGTGACGACGAACCTGCTTGAGTTGGAGACGTGGCGGCCGCGGATGCAGGATTTGCTGGGGATTAACTTTTATGTCAGCGGACAGGCGCCGCGGCCGGGACTGGTGAAAGTGGCGGATAGTGGGAGCGGTTTGCAGGTGTTCGCCAATCCGCGGGCGTTGCCACGGGTTTGGGCGGTGCACCGGGCGCGGGCGGTGGGTTCGCGGGGGGAGGTAAACCGGTTGGTGGCGGAGGCTGCCGTGGTTCCGGCGCAGGAGGCGCTGGTGGTAGGGGCGGCGCCGGCGTTGGCCGATTGCGGCGGGGTTGATGAGGTGCGGATGGAGTTGCCGTACCGGGCGAATCGCGTGGGGATTGAGGCGAAGATGGGGTGCCGGGGGTTGGTGATCCTTTCCGATACGTACTTTCCGGGTTGGCGGGTGACGGTGGACGGGCGGGAGGCGGAAGTGTTGGAGGTGTTTGGCGCGCTGCGAGGGGTGGTGGTGGAGGGTGGGTTGCACCGGGTGGAGATGGTGTACCGTCCGGCGACGGCGTACTGGGGAGGCGGTTTGGCGCTGCTGGGTTGGGGGCTGGTGATTTGGGCGTGGCGACGGGGGCGTTAAGGTTTTTGGCCGATTTACGTTGGACCGGTTGGCGGCCATGATATGGGTATGCTGAGAGTTTTGGGCTTGTTCGGGCTGCTGGCGATGGGCGCGGTGGGTGGTGAGGTGGCGTCGAGCGTTTTGGTATTGAAGAACGGGCAGCGGATTGGCTACGAGAGTCTGGTGCGGGAGGGCGGGACACTGTTTTTGCGGGTGGGGGGGAATTCGTTGGTGATCGACGCGGCGGAGGTGGCGCCGGAGCCGGAGCCGGCGGGTGGGACGTTTGTGGCCGGCAGGGAGGTGCCGGAGCCGGTGGCGCGGTTGATTGGTCCGAACGCGGGGCGCCATAATTTGCGTCCGGAGCTGATTCAGGCGGTGATGGAGGTGGAGTCGGGCTACCAGGTGCGGGCGCGGAGCCGGGTGGGGGCGATCGGACTGATGCAGTTGATGCCACAGACGGCGCGGCATTTGGGGGTAAACGCGCATGACCCGGCGCAGAACGTGGAGGGCGGGGCGCGGCTGCTGGATATTCTGGTGACGAAGTACGAAGGGCGGCCGAATGGACTCGCGTTGGCGTTGGCGGCCTACAACGCCGGGGCGGGCGCGGTGGACCGGTACAGCGGGATTCCGCCATACCGGGAGACGCGCGAGTATGTAAAGAAGGTTTTGCGGCGGTTCCGGGAGCTGGTGAGGGAGTAGGCGTTAGCTGGTTAGCGCTTTGTCGATTTTGGCCCAGGAGTCGCGGAGCTTGACGGTCCGGTTGAAGACCGGCCGGGCGGGGGTGGAATCGCGGTCGACGCAGAAGTAGCCGACGCGTTCGAACTGATACTTGGCGCCGGCAGGTGCGCTGGCGACGCTGGGTTCCACCTTGGCCAGGGGCGGGATGACGAGCGAGGCGGGGTTGAGCTGCGCGGTGAAGTCGGAGGCGGCGGACTCGTCGCCGGTGGTTTCGAGCATGAGCTGGTCGTAGAGTCGGGCTTCGCAGTCGATGGCGTGGGCGGCGGAGACCCAATGGATGGTGGATTTCACCTTGCGGCCATCAGGGGAGTTGCCGCCTTTGGAGGCGGGGTCGTAGGTGCAGTGGACTTCGACCACTTCGCCGGCCTCGTTTGTGATGACGTCGGTGCAGCGGATGAAATAGGCGTAACGGAGGCGGACCTCGGTGCCGGGCGAGAGGCGGTAGTACTTCTTGGGGGGCACTTCGCGGAAGTCTTCCTGTTCGATATAGAGGACCTTCGAGAAGGCGACCTGGCGGACGCCGGCGGACTCGTCTTCGGGGTTATTGACGGCTTCGAGGTACTCGACCTCGTCGTCGGGATAGTTGGTGATGATGACTTTGAGCGGCTCAAGGACGGCCATGGCGCGGAGGGCGCGGCGGTTGAGGTCTTCGCGCAGGAAGTGTTCGAGGAGGCCGAATTCGATGACGCCGTTGGTTTTCGAGACGCCGATGTTGGCGCAGAAGTTGCGGATGGCTTCCGGGGTGTAGCCGCGGCGGCGCATGCCGGAGAGGGTGGGCATGCGGGGGTCGTCCCAGCCGGAGACGTAGCCTTTCTGGACGAGGAGGAGAAGTTTGCGTTTGCTGAGGAGGGTGTTGGTGAGGTTGAGGCGGTCGAATTCGATCTGCTGCGGATGGTGGATGCCAAGGTTCTCGACGTACCAGTCGTAGAGCGGGCGATGGTCTTCGAATTCGAGGGTGCAGATGGAGTGGGTGATGCCTTCGATGGAGTCGCTTTCCCCGTGGGTGTAGTCGTACATCGGGTAGATGCACCACTTGTCGCCGGTACGGTGGTGTTCGGCGTGGAGGATGCGGTACATGACGGGGTCGCGCATGTTGAAGTTGGGCGAGGCCATGTCGATTTTGGTGCGGAGGGTACGGGCGCCATCGGGGAACTCGCCGGCGCGCATGCGTTCGAACAGGTTGAGGTTTTCGGCGACGGAGCGGTTGCGGTAGGGGCTGGGGGCGCCGGGTTCGGTGGTGGTGCCGCGGGTGGCGCGCACTTCTTCGGAGGTCAGGTCGCAGACGTAGGCTTTGCCGTCTTTGATAAGTTGCACGGCCCAGGTGTAGAGCTGGTCGAAGTAGTCGGAGGCGTAGAAGAGGGCATCCCATTCGAAGCCCATCCAGCGGACGTCTTCCATGATGGAGTTGACGTATTCGGTTTCCTCTTTGGCGGGGTTGGTGTCGTCGAAGCGCAGGTTGCAGTTGCCGTTGAACTCGCGGGCGAGGCCGAAGTTGAGGCAGATGGATTTGGCGTGGCCGATGTGGAGGTAGCCATTTGGTTCGGGAGGGAAACGGGTGTGGACCCGGCCGCCGTTTTTGCCGTTTTTCAGGTCCTCAATGATGATGTCGCGGATGAAGTTGGATGGCCGGGCGGCCTCGGGGGAACCCTCGGAAGACATCCTTTAATTATCCGTGATTCGGGCGGCGGCTGGCGAGCGGGCGGGGTGTGGCAGAATTGCGGTATGCGGACGCTGGTGTTGTTTTTAGCGGTGGTGGGATTAGGCTGCGCGCAGGATGTGATCTTTGCGGGGCAGCCGACGGCGGAGGCGCTGGCGGGTTACGCGGCGGCGGGCGTGAAGGTGGTGGTGAATCTGCGGACGCCCGAGGAGATGCAGAAGCTGGGGCTGGATGAGCGGTCGATTGTGGAGAAGGCGGGGATGCGCTATGTGCAGGTACCGTTTGGGGCGACGCCGCCGCAGGATGAGGAGTTGGCCGGGGTGATGAAGCTGTTGAGCGAGGCCCAGCCAAAGGCCAAGGTGCTGCTGCATTGCGCGTCGTCGAACCGGGTGGGCTATGTGTGGGGACTGTATCAGGGCCAAAAGAGGGGTCTGGCGGTGGAGAGCGCCGTGGCGGAGGCGAAGAAAGCTGGGATGAAGAATCCGGGTCTGGAGTCGGGGCTGCGGGAAAGGCTAAAATAGGCGTTGATGACCCTAGAGGAATTAGAACGGGAGTATAACCCGCTCCGCCAGCAGGCTTCTGCTGTGCGGAGCTATCTTTGACGCTCCGGCGAAGCGGAAGCAGTTGGAGTCGACCGAGGAGCAGATTGCCGATCCGGGGTTTTGGAACTCTCAGGAGACGAGCCAGCGGGTGATGCAGGAGCGGAAGCGGCTGGAAAGGGCCGTGGCCGAAGACGCGGAGGTCCTTGGGCTGACCGAGGAGATCGAGACGCTGTTTGAGCTGGGCCGCGAGGGGGAGTCAGTAGCCGCCGAGATTGCGCAGGAGCTGAAGAGGCTGGGGGCGCGGTTGGAGGTGCTCGAAACCGGCATGCTGCTGAGCGGGGAGAACGACCACCGCAGCGCGATTTTGACCGTCCATCCCGGGGCGGGCGGGACGGAGAGCCAGGACTGGGCCGAGATGCTGCTGCGGATGTTTCTGCGGTGGGCGGAGAGGAACAGTTTCCGGTGCGAGGTGACCGACCGGCTGGAGGGCGAGGGCGCGGGGATCAAGTCGGCGACCGTGGAGATTGAAGGCGAGAACGTTTACGGGCTGCTGCAGAGCGAAATTGGGGTGCACCGGTTGGTGCGGATTTCGCCCTTTGATTCGGCGGCGCGGCGGCACACTTCGTTTGCCAGCGTGTTTGTGATTCCGCTGGTGGACGACGATATCAACATTGACGTGAAGCCGGATGATCTGAAGGTGGACGTCTTCCGGGCGAGCGGGGCGGGCGGGCAGCACGTGAACCGGACCGAATCGGCCGTGCGGATGACGCATATTCCGACCGGGATTGTGGTGCAGTGCCAGAACGAACGGAGCCAGCACAAGAACCGGGCGAGCGCCTTGAAGCAGATGAAGGCGCGGTTGTACGAGCACGAGTTGGCCAAGCGGCGCGTCGAGGAGCGGAAGCTCGAAGACACGAAGATGGAGATCAACTTCGGCAGCCAGATCCGTAGCTACGTGATGGCGCCTTACCGGATGATCAAAGACCATCGGACGAAGAAGGCGATTGGGGACGTGGACCGGGTGCTCGATGGCGATATTGGGGAGTTGATTCACGCTTTTCTCGTTTGGAAGCGCACGGGCAAGACGGCCGGTGCGGATGACGAAGCCGATGATTGATTACGACCGGGCGGCGACGCTGTTGCGGGCCGGGCGGCTGGTGGCGTTTCCGACCGAGACCGTCTACGGGTTGGGCGCCAATGCGCTGGACGCGGCGGCGGTAAGGCGGATTTATGAGGCGAAGGGGCGGCCGTCCACTTCGCCGTTGATAGTCCACGTGGCTGATGTGGCCATGGCGAAGACGGTGGCGGCGGAGTGGCCGGAGGCGGCCGAGCGGCTGGCGGCGCGGTTTTGGCCGGGTCCGTTGACGTTGGTGTTGCCGAAGCGGGTGGTGATTCCGGATGAGGTGACGGCGGGGTTGGGGACGGTGGGGGTGAGGCAGCCGGCACATCCGATAGCTTTGGAGTTGATCCGGCGGGCGGGCGTGCCGTTGGCGGGGCCGAGCGCGAACCGGTTTATGGGTTTGTCGCCGACGACGGCGGAGCATGTTAGGGCGTCGCTGGGCGGGGCGGTGGATTTGGTGGTGGAGGGCGGGAGCTGTCCGGTGGGGATTGAGTCGACGGTGCTGTCGCTGTGTGGGGGGCGGGCGGTGTTGCTGCGGCCGGGGATGGTTTCGCGGGAGAGCATTGAGGCGGTGATAGGGCCGGTGGAGATGGCGGGTGAGGTGGCCGACGGGGTGGCGCACGCGTCACCGGGGATGCACGCGCGACACTACGCGCCGGCGACTCCGTTGCGGATAGGGGCGCCGGGGCGGGAGAGCGGGTACGTTTGGCACACCGTGGCGGCCGAGGCGGCGAGCGCGGTGCGGCTGCCGGCAGAGGCCGGGGGGTACGCGGCGGGCTTATACGAAGCGCTGCACCGGTTGGATGCGGTGGGTTTGCCCGAGATTGTGGTGGAGCCGGTGCCGGCGGGTGGGGAGTGGGCCGGGATTCGGGACCGTCTGCGGCGCGCCTGCGAGCAGTAGACGCTGTTGTTATGATTGCCTGATGCCTCCAACCCGGGTCCGCTGGTGGATCCTCAGTTTGTTGTTTCTTGCGACGACGATCAACTATCTGGATCGGATTGCGTTCGGGATTCTGGTTCCGGAGATCCGAAAGGACATGGTGATTGATGATCCGACGTATGGGCGGCTGACGCTGGCGTTCGAGATGACTTACATGATCGGGTTTTTGATCATGGGTAAGTTTGTGGCGCGGTTTGGGAGCCGGGTGGGGTACGCGGTGGCGGCGCTGTGGTGGTCGGTGGCGGCGGTGTTGCATGGGTTGGCGAAGGCGCCGCTGGAGTTGGGTTTCTGGCGGGGGATGTTGGGATTGGGCGAGGCCGGGAACTTTCCGGCGGCGATACGGAGCGTGGCGGAGTGGTTTCCGAAGAGGGATCGGGCGTTTGCGACCGGGATTTTTAATGCCGGTTCGAACGTGGCTTCGATGGTGGGTCCGCCGGTGTTTGCCTATATGGTGGCTGGCTTTGGGTGGCAGGGTTGTTTTCTGGTGACTGGCTCGTTGGGCCTGGGGTGGTTAGTTCTGTGGTGGTTCAGCTATCGGTTGCCGTCTGAACATCCGGGGGTAAATGCGGCGGAGCGGGCTTATATCGTCTCGGATGTATCTGAGGCCGGTAATGAGCCGGCGATGGGTTGGTTTGAGGCGCTGCGGCAGCGGGAGACGTGGGGCTATGCGCTGGGCAAGTTTCTGAGCGACCCGGTGTGGCGGTTCTATAGTTATTGGCTGCCGATTTATCTGTACGACGTTCGTGGTTTTGATATGAAGAAAGTCGGGTGGGTGCTGCCGGTGATTTATCTGATGGCGGATATAGGCAGTGTGGGCGGGGGTTGGTTGTCGGGGTATTTTCTGCGGCGGGGGATGGCGTTGGGGCGGGCTCGTAAGCTGGCGATGCTGGTATGTGCGGCGTGTATGCCGTTGGCGGTTTGCAGCGTGTTGGCGGATAGTCCGGTGCTGGCGATAGCGTTGATGAGTTTGGCTACGGCATCGCACCAGGGGTTTTCGGCTAATTTGTATACGGTGGTGAGTGATGTGTTCCCGCGGCCGGCGGTGGCGAGCGTGACGGGAATTGGGGGGTTCGCGGGTAGTTTGGGGGGCGTGCTGTTCGCGACGTGGTTGCCGGGAGTTCTGGTTCCGGTGGTGGGTTATAAGCCAATTTTCCTGGTTTTTGGCCTGTTTCACTTGAGCGGCTTGTTGTGTTTACACCTGTTGATGGGTAAGTTCCGTCTGGTGGACACGGGTGGGACCACCCCGCGCTAGGGGGGACTGTTGGCGGGTAACTCTGGCAGGGGGGTGGGGCTTTTCTGTGTTCCGTATTGGTAAGGTTTAGCGGACACTGAAAAGGCTCTGGTATGAAACACAATTCGGGTCCGGTACCGACAGGCCAAATGGCGCTGTGGGATAACCGTCTTCAAACGGAACTTCGGCAGGCGGCCGCTTTTGGCGCGCGGGGTAGAGCTGTGGCAGGGGTGGTGCCGAGCGGCTCGATAGCGGTGGATGCGGCGCTGGGGATTGGTGGTTTGCCGCGCGGGCGGATGGTGGAGTTGTTTGGTCCGGCGGGGGTGGGCAAGTCGACGTTGGCGTTGCAAGTGATAGCGGCGGCGCAGGGCGAGGGGCAGACGGCGGCGTTGGTGGATGTGGAGTGCACGTTTGATGCGGCCTATGCGGCCAAGTTGGGTGTGCAGGTGGAGCGGCTGGTGCTGCTGCGGGCAGACAATGGGGAGCAGGCGTTGCGCATGGTGGAGCGGCTGGTGGTGAGCCAGGGTGTGGATTTGGTGGTGGTGGATTCGGTGGCGGCGTTGGCGCCGGCCGAGGAACTGGCCGGGGGCATGATGGAGGGCTCGGCGTTTGCCCATAGCGAGATGGTGGCGAACGGGTTGCGGCGGATTAGCCGGGTGATGGCGCAATCGCCGGCGTGTGTTTTGCTGCTGAATCAGGTGCGGGCGTACTTTGGCTTCGGGTATACGGAGACCTCGACGGGTGGGTGGGGTTTGAAGCTGCATGCGGCGGTACGGGCTGACCTGCGGGAGGTGGGGCAGGAGCGGGAAGGCCGGCGGGTGGCGATGAAGGTGGTGAAGAATCAGTTGGCGGCGCCGGGGCAGGCGGAGTTGCTGTTTGTTGAGGGGGAGGGGTGGTCGGCCGAGTTGGAGATGGTGGAGCTCGGGCTTCGGCATGGGGTACTGAGGAAGACGGGGTCGACGGTGTGGTTTGGCGGCGAGCTGTGTGGGGCGGCGGAGCTGCGGGGGGATGTGGATTTGTGTGTGCGGTTGAATTCGGCGGTGCGGGCGGTGATGGGTCTGCCGCAGCGGAAGCCAGTGGGGCGGGCGATGGGTGGGGCGGGCGCGGCGCGGCGGGCGATGGGGAGTTAGGGGGTATTAGAGCGGGCTTGATGGAGGGTGCGGCGTAGTTCTTCGAGCAGGGGTCGGTCTTCCGGGGGGAGCTGGTTGGCGTTGTTGAGGGCTTCGAGCTGGGCGTTGGCTTGGGTGAGATTGGTTAGGGCGGGAGCGGAGCTGGTGGCGAGGAGGTGTCGGCCGAGGTGGAAGAGGGCGAGGGCGCGGTCGCGGCGGAGGAGGGTGGAGCCGGTGTCCTGGCGAGCGGCCTGGTCGAGGAGGCTGACGGCGCGTTGGAGGTTGTCGAGGGCGCCTGCAGGGTCGGCGAGGCGTGGGAGGGCTTGACCGAGTTTCAGGTGGGCGTTGGCGAGTTGTTGGATGGCGGGGAGGCTCGTGGGGTCGGTGGCTTGGCACTGCTGGGCTAGTTGGAGGGAGCGGCGGTAGTGGGTGGCAGCTTGGAGGACCTGGTTATTGGCGAGCAGGTTGTCGCCGAGGCGCTGGTGGGCCAGGGAGGCGTCGCGCTGCGTCGTGAGACTTCCCGGGTTGCTGGAGAGATGCTGGTCGACGATGGCGAGAGCTTGGCGTAGGGAGTTGTGGTCGGGCTGGTGGAGGAGCGCGTGGGCGAGATCGCGCTGGGCCTGGAGGTTTTGGGGATCGGCGGTGACCAGGGAGCGCCGGAGGGCGAGGGATCGCTGTTGGTGGTTGGTGGTTTGGGGATCGTTGAGGGTGCGGCCGAGCTGGGCGAGGTATTCGAGGATCAAGGAGAGGTCGCGCTGGTGGAGGGTGTTGGGCTTCGTTTCGGCGAGTTGTTCGGTTATTTGGAGGGCGCCTTCGAGATGGGTTTTGGCTTGTGGGTAAAGGCCGAGCTGGGTTTCGACGGCGCCGAGGCGGGTTTGGGCGAGGGCGAGGAGACGGGGCTCGGCGGCGGTGGCGGCGAGAGCGTGCGATTGCCGGGCTAGAGGGAGGGCATCGTGGGGCCGGCCGGTGGCGGCCAGGAGGGCGGCGAGGCCTTGGTAATTGGCGGCGCGGGCGGCGGGCGGCGCCGCGGCGGACTCGAGGAGTTGGCGGGCGGCGGCGTAGTGTTCGCGGGCGGTGGTGGTGTCGCCGGAGGTGGCCGCGATGTCGGCGAGGCCTTCGAGGGCGGTGGCGAGTTCGAGCGGGCGGGGTTGGGGTAGGGCCCGAAGGAGTTCGTGCGCGGTGCGGTAGCTTTGGTGTGCGCTGGGGAGGTCGCCGAGATTGGGGTGGTTGGGGTTTCCTTGGAGGTGGCCGAGGCGGATCCAGGCGGCGGCGAGTTCGGTTTGGAGGGTGTTGTCGGGGTTGGCTTCCTGGGAGAGGTTCTTGAGATATTGGACGGCTTTGGCGGCGAGGAGCCGACGGGCGGGTGCGGTTCCGGGCAGGGGGGCGATGGCGTCGTGGACTTCGAAGAGGAAGGAATTAGCGACTTGGCGGACTTCTTCAAAACGGCGCGCGGCGAGGTCGCGTTGGGTGCGGGCGGTGTGGGCTTGGCGGGCGGCGACGAGGCCGAACAGGAGGACGAGGCTGAGGGCGGCGGCGATGGTGGTGGCGAGGGCGCGGTTGCGGGTGAGGAAGAGGCGGATGCGGTAGGCGGGATGATCGGGGATAGCGGAGACGGGCTGGCGAGCGAGGTAGCGGCGGATGTCGTCGGCGAGTTGGGCGGCGGACTGGTAGCGGTCCTGGGGGTTGCGGCGGAGGGCTTTGAGGACGATGGCGTCGACTTCGCCTCGGAGTTTGCGTCTGAGGGCGGCTGGTGAGGGTTCGCGGGTGGAGCTGATGATGGTGGGGTTTTTGGTGATTTGGCGCTGGCCAGTGGGGGTGGGGGAGTCGACGACGCGGGAGAGGGCGGCGGAGGGAGGTTCGGGTTCGGTGGAGGTCATGGCGTGGAGGAGTTCAATGGTGAGCCCTTCCTTGGGTGGATAGGGTCGGTGGCCGGTGAGGAGTTCGTAGAGGATGATTCCGAGCAGATAGACGTCGGAGACGGTGGTGACGGCGTCGCCGCGAAGCTGTTCGGGGCTGGCGTATTGGGGCGTCAGGAGACGCATGGAGGTGTCGGTGTGTTCGGTAGGGGTGATGGTGTCGGCGGTGAGGATTTTGGCGATACCGAAGTCGAGGAGTTTGACGACGCCGTCCACTTTGACGAGGATGTTACCGGGCTTGAGATCGCGGTGGACGACGAGGTTCTGGTGGGCGTAGTGGACGGCGGCGCAAACGTCACAGAAGAGGCGGAGGCGGTTGTCGGTGGAGAGTTTCTGTTGATCGCAGTAAGTATCGATGGCGTGGCCTTCGACGTACTCCATGACGAAGTAGGGACGGCCATCGGCGGCGGCTCCGCCATCGAGAAGGCGGGCGATATTGGGGTGGTCGAGGGAGGCGACGATTTGGCGTTCGCGACGGAAGCGTTGAATGATGCGGTCCTGTTCACTGCCGTGGCGGATGACCTTAAGGGCGACGAGTTTGGAGTAGTGCTGATCGGACCGGGAGGCGAGATAGACGGTGCCCATGCCGCCGGCGCCGAGTTGGCGTTGGATGGCGTAGGGGCCGATGTGGGTGGGCGGTGGCGCGTCGGTTTGGCGGGAGGCTTCCTCGAGGAGCTGGGAGACGGGGGTGATGGCGGGGTGGGGGAGGAAGTCGGCGGCGGAAGAGTCGGCGAGGAGGAGGTTGCGGACTTCGAGGTAGAGTTGGTGGTCTGCGCCGCAGGCTTTTTCGAGGAAGTGTTGCCGTTGGGGGGCTGGTTGGTCGAGGACGAGTTGGAAAAGGCTTTTGACCTGGGTGTAGCGTTGCGGTGTCACGCGGTTGGAAAGATGGTAACAGGAATAGGCGAAGGCGGGCGCGGAGGGTTGTTTGCGTCTGCCTGGTGGTTGTGCGACGGGGATGGGTTCGGGCAACCCAATGGATTAAGGCGAGAAATGGGGGCCGAAGGCCATCAGTTTTTGGGATGGGGCCGGGTTGCGGTGAGTTGATTATGGAGCCATGCTTTGGCCATTCGCCATTCGCGTTCGATGGTGGCGGTGGAGAGGCCGATCACTTCGGAGACCTCTTCGACGGTGAGGCCGCCGAAGAAGCGGAGTTCGATGATTTTGGCTTGGTTGGGGTCGAGTTCCTGAAGTCGATTGAGCGCTTCGTCGAGTTCATCAAAGGCAACGGGCGGGCCGGCGGCGAGGCCGACCGAGTCGTCGAGGGAGATTTTCTGAGCGTCGCCCCCGCGCTTCAGGGCATTTTGGGAGCGAGCGTGGTCGACCAGGATGCGGCGCATGAGTTGGGCCGCGACGCCGAAGAAGTGGGCTCGGCTTTGCCAGGTTACGCGGGTCTGGTCGACGAGCTGCATGTAGGCCTCGTGGACGAGGGCCGTGGCCTGCAGGGTATGGTCGGCGCGTTCGCGGCGCATGTAGTTGGCTGCGATCTTCCGTAGTTCGCTGTAAACAATAGGGAAGAGTTGGTCCTGGGCTTGATTTTGGCCGTTGCGGAGATTGGCTAGCAGTTGGGTGACTTCGTTGTTGTTCGGTGTTTCCACTGCGGTATGTGTCCGTAAGGGTGTGAATCGTGACAGTTACCAAGAGAGCTGGTGGGAACGGGCAGATTCGAACTGCCGGCCTGCCGCTTAGGAGGCGGCCGCTCTATCCATCTGAGCTACGTCCCCATCTCGTTTTCGATTTTACCAGCGCTTTAAGCCTTTTTGTCCGATATCTTTGCGGAATTGCATGCCGTCGAAGTGGATGGCCGCTGTGGCCGTGTAGGCTTTTTCGATGGCTGCGGCCAGGGTTGTTGCGGAGGCGGTGACGGCGAGGACGCGGCCCCCAGCCGTGATGAATTCGCGGCCGGCCCGTTTGGTGCCGGCGTGGAAGACTTTGGCTCCGGCGGCTTCTGCTTGGGGGATGCCTGCGATGCGGTCGCCGGTGCGGACGGATCCTGGGTAGCCGTGGGCGGCGAGGATGACGCAGAGGGATGGGTCAGAGCTCCACTGGAGGGTGGTGTTTTCTAGTTTGCCTTCGGCGGCATTTTCGAGGACTTCGGTGAGGTCTGACTGGAGGGCCATCATGAGGGCCTGGGTTTCGGGGTCGCCGAGGCGGGCGTTATATTCGAGGATCTTGGGTCCTTCGGGAGTCAGGATCAGGCCGGCATAGAGGAAGCCGGTGAAGGGGGTGCCCTCTGCCTTCATGCCGTCGATGGTGGGGCGGAGGATTTTGGTCATGATTTCGTCGTGCTGGGCGGGGGTGAGGATGCGGTCATCGACGTAGGCCCCCATGCCGCCGGTGTTGGGACCCTGGTCTCCGTCGAAGATGGCTTTATGGTCTTGGGCGGGTTTGAGGGGAAGGATGGTGGTCCCATCGGTAATGGCGATGTAGGAGACCTCTTCGCCAGTGAGGAACTCTTCGATGACGAGGCGGGTGCCAGCTTCTCCGACCAGGGTGCCGTTGAGCAGTTGGGCGGCTGCTTCGTTGGCTTGTTCCTTCGTTGGGACGATGAGGACGCCTTTGCCGGCGGCGAGGCCATCGGCTTTGAGGACGTAGGGAGGGTGGAAGGATGCGATGGCGGCTTCGGCTTCGGCCGGGGTAGTGGCCGTGGCGTAGCGGGCGGTGGGGATGCTGTGGCGGGCGAAGAAGTTTTTCGCGAAGACCTTGGAGCCTTCGAGCTGAGCGGCGGCGGCAGTGGGTCCGAAGATTTTGCGGCCGGCGGCGCGGAAGGCATCGACGATGCCTTCAATAAGGGGGACCTCTGGTCCGACGACGGTGAGATGGGCGTTATGTTTTTCGGCGACGGCTAGATAGTCGGCGGGGCTGGTTCCCTGGGCGGGTACGCAGAGGGCGACTTGGGCGATGCCTGGGTTTCCCGGTGTCGCGATGATGCCGGTAACAAATGCGCTCTGGGCGAGCTTCCAAACGAGGGCATGTTCGCGGCCACCGCCGCCGATGACGAGTATTATCAAGGCAAATGCTCCTCCAGTTAGAATAAAACAGTTGAGGTCTCGTCCCTATGGCTTTGATGTTGAAACCTTTGCATTATGATGTGATTGTGATTGGCGGCGGCCACGCCGGTTGCGAAGCGGCGCGGGCGAGTGCCCGGATGGGTTTGCGGACAGCGATGATTGCCATGAATATCGACCTGATCGCGCAGCTTTCCTGCAATCCGGCGGTGGGCGGCATCGCCAAAGGGCACCTGGTGCGGGAGATTGATGCACTGGGGGGGATTATGGGCCAGGTGGCGGATGCGGTGGGGATTCAATTCCGGCTTCTGAATACGAGCCGTGGTCCGGCGGTGTGGTCGCCGCGGGCGCAGTGCGACAAGAGGCAGTATCGGGTGATGATGCGGGAGGTTTTGGAGCGGGAGCCGAATCTGCGTTTGGTTCAGGCTGAAGTTGCGGAGTTGGTGATTGCGGGGGAGGGGGCTGCGCGGCGGGTGCGTGGGGTGCGGTTGCGGGATGGTAGGACGGCGTGGGGCGAGGCCGTGGTGGTGACGACCGGTACGTTTTTGAACGGTTTGGCACATGTGGGTGAATCGAAGACCGTTTGTGGGCGGAACGGGGAGGCTGCGTCGAACCTGTTGGGCGAGCAGTTGCGCACGCTGGGTTTGGGATGGACGCGTTTGAAGACGGGGACTCCGCCGCGGTTGGATGGGCGGAGCCTGGATTGGTCGCGGTTTGAACCACAGGACGGGGATACCGATCCGACGCCATTTTCCTTCCTGACTGGGAAGATTGAGCGGGAGCAAATTCGTTGTTACATTGCCTACACCTCCGAGGCTACGCACGCGTTGCTTCGGGATAGCTTGGACCGGTCCCCATTGTATTCCGGGGCGATTGAGGGAATTGGCCCGCGGTACTGTCCGTCAATTGAAGATAAGGTAGTGAAGTTTCCTGATCGGACGCGGCATCAGTTGTTTCTTGAGCCTGAGGGTCTTGATACGAACGAGGTCTACGTGAACGGGATGTCGACCTCGATGCCAGTGGATGTGCAGGCGGCGATGCTGACTTCGGTTCCCGGTTTGGAGGATGCCGAAATGATTCGGCC
>Ga0114980_10002112_pt1 | contig 14171 bp, 20 predicted proteins | sample S_140806_EF_Meta_FD_87018 | JGI IMG/M metagenome (GOLD analysis project Ga0114980, IMG submission 87018) | Freshwater microbial communities from Lake Simoncouche, Canada to study carbon cycling - S_140806_EF_MetaG | ecosystem: Environmental > Aquatic > Freshwater > Lake | place: Lake...
GCCCCAGCATGCGCGTATTCCCTTTAGAGATTTTAGACGGCAAGATTACGCTTGGATTAAATCAGGCGTGGCGCTACAGGACTTTGACGTACAGCATTACGGTGCATCCAGAATTGCTTAAGCTGTACAACAAGACACGCACGCGTAATCACACACAATGGATTGTTAAGAAAAAAGTACCGATGGCGCATCTAAAATTCGATGACCCCGAATATTACGTGTTTGTCACGGAGCAAAAAAATTACGATTTGTTTTACAAGCCTAAAGAGCATACATTATTTATCGAGTGTGGCGTGCAGCAAACGGCTATGCATATGGCAATGTTGATGGGAGCTAAAAACATTTTCTTGGTCGGCGTAGATATGACAGATCTTGCAGGCGAACACCACGGACATGATCAACACGTCAAATTTCACGGAATGGCACCCAAAGATGTTTACAAAGAGTACAGGCAGGGTACAGCCAAAATACGTAATATTTTGCGCCAAGGTGGCATTAATACGTTTACGCTAAGTCCGTTTATCGGTGCAGTACACGGCGAGGAAGATTACAAACGACTTCTTACTGAATTCAATTTACCGTGGTTACCGCCTCCCGAAGATACAAGTACTTATCTTAGAACTGCGCCGAATAAGAGTAAATAAACACATATAGGAGTTCCCCATGTTTGCCGGTCGCTATGTAAATTTGTTGCGCAAGCTTGACGATTTAGCTGCACGTACAGCTAATTTCGTGTACTTGGAAGTTGGTACATTTAACGGCGTCCGTGCCGCTAATATGCTGGATTATTTTTTAAGTGCCGGGTCAAACAAAACAGCGTCATATATTGGCTTTGATTTGTTTGAAGATATGACGCATGACATGTCAAAAGCTGAGTTCTCTAAAAGTACTCTGCCTGCGGCTACTGCTGCGGTACAAGATGTGTTTCAAAAAACTGTCGGTAAAAAATATGGCGCGAGGTTTAAGGGAGCGCAGTTGTTTAAAGGTAATACACAGGAAACGCTTAAGGCGTGGAAAGAAAATTCAGCCGCGCTCAAACCAAACTTTATTTTTATTGACGGCGGACATAGCCTTGAAACTATTGCGTCAGATTTTAAGAATTTGGAACATTTGATTGCAACCGAAAATGTATTTTTGATGGACGATTATTACATTAATCGTACGGACTTTGGGTGCCGCTCATTGGTTGAACAAATTAACCGTGAAGGAAAATATGTTGGGTTGCCGTTAGTGCCAATAGATCATATTCCTAAAAATGGTTTGGACATACAGGTTGTTACTGTCTATCCTGCCTAGAGATTGCCAAACGTTTTAAGGGCAGGGATGACATATGCGCTACTGGAAGACCAAACTGAAAGATGGTCCCACTGTTGGAATCGTTGTTGCGTCATATCTTAACGACGATTCACGACGACAAGACGCACTGACATGTTTTCTGTCTTCCATTGTGGCTCAGACTTATCCCAACTGGTCGGTCAAGATCGTGCATGACGGCCCTGTCGATAGTGCCTTGCCTGCCAACCACATTACCCTCGATCCGCGTATTGATTTTATTTGCACGCCTAATCGCGCTAAACAACACGGGCATCCTCACAGAAGAGAACAGGCTTTAGCCCCGTTCACGTACAAGGGTTCACCCAGTACGGTGCAACAACCTGAATACATTGTTTTCACCAACGACGACAATTACTACATGCCGGTGTTTCTCGAGTGGATGCTTGCTGAAGCCGTAGGTACCAAAAGTGATTTCATGTACTGCGACATGGTACACAGTCACAGACTTTGGCAACCGTTCCTGACGACTCCTAAAAAAGGCCGTATTGATCTAGGTTGTTTCATGGCATCTCGAGATTTAATTGCCAAAGTACCATGGACAGATTTCTCATTTTCCGGCGATGGGGTTTACATTGAAGCACTGGTTGCGTCTGCAAAACGTGCTCGAAAATTGGACGCTACCTTGTTTGTGCATAACTAAGGAGTGTTTCCATGAAAAAAGCATTGTGCATTGGTATCAACTCTTATGCATCCGCACCATTGGCCGGATGTGTTAATGATGCGTTGGATTGGGCTAAGTTTCTAACGATACGTGGTTACGCAACTGCCACACTATTAGATTCAGCGGCTACGAAGGCTGCAATGTACACAGGTATCCGTACGTTGGTGCAGTCATTACAACCGGGAGATAAGGGCGTTGTTTTCTTTGCAGGCCACGGTACATGGATCCCCGACATGCAGGGAGATGAAGTAGACGGCCGTGATGAATGTCTCTGTCCCTATGACATGTCTGCTGATTGTTTGCTTGTAGATGATGAGTTAGCTGAATGTTGGGTTGAAATCAAACCCGGGGCTCAGCTTGTGTTTATCACAGATTCTTGTCATTCAGGTACCGTGTTTAGGTTTGCAGGAGAACAGCAAAGCGCAGAGCCATATACATCTCATATTCGATACATACCTCCGGCCAACATCTTTACGGATCAAAAGGATTTAAACAACACTCGGATCGCTCAACGGTTTTCTCCTACGTCTTTGGGAGATCAGCCTGTTAAAGGTTTCATCCACATTTCTGGGTGTGGTGATGCCGAATACTCATGTGACGCCCGTTTCAACGGCAGACCTAATGGTGCATTTTCGCGCGCGGCACTCGATGTGTTGAATGCCAACTTCACAGGCACCTATTACGAACTATACAAAGCCATTCGTGAACGGCTGCCTAGCTGGCAATATCCACAGTCTCCCGAACTTAATGGAACATATATTGACAAGGACTCGCCTGCTTTTGTTTAATTTGACGTAGCTTTTAAAATTAGGAGGTTTTATGGCCGGGCAGATTGTTTCGAGTAAAGCGACTCTTAGCATGTTTGACATGTTCCCCAATGCGACAAGAGAGCAGTTAGAGGCCTTGTCCAAAGGTTTGCCTGTACCTCCTAGTTCTAACTTTGCGCCAACAACCGTAGCTGCGACACCTGCGTCCAGCTACGGTGTTTCTTGCATCATGCCTGTTGCTGATCCACGACGGCGCACCATGGCTAGAGCGTGCATCAATAGGTTCTTGCAGCAACGTTACCCTGACAAGGAATTGGTGATTGTTAATGCTACGGGTACTGCGTTGCTTGATTCAGAACATCCATCGCTGCACGAAATTTCAGTAAAGCAAACAGATTTGTCTGTGGGAGCAATGCGCAACATTGGAATTGATAGAGCGACCAAGGCGTGGATTGCGCAATGGGATGACGATGATTACCGAGATCCACATCTGTTGGCATATCAGATGGGTTTTGCAGAGCCCGGCAAAGCCATCATGTTGTCTACTCAAGTACTGTTGCGTTTAAAGTCAAATCAAGACAATATGCCTTTCATGCCATCTGCCTTTTTGCGTACGTCATACGGCCATCCCAGTACGTTGATTTTCCCAAAGACAGACCAACGATATTCCACAGATACGCTTGAAGATGAAAACTTCTACCGTAAGTATTGGGTAGACAAGACGGTATTGGTTAATAACGTTGCGTTCCCTTACTGTATGTACATGGTTGCGGTTCATCACGGACTCAATGTTACGAGGCCGGAAATATTCATGCACGGCAAACACGAAAGTAATTCGATTTCTTTACCAAGTGCTGCCATGGTGCAACGCTTAAAAGAAATTCTAGTTAGTTTCGGGTATAAAATACCTAGCGACGAATTAACCCCGTCAGCATCCAATGTGGTGCCGGTCCCTACGTGAGACAACCTGTGCCGGCTGAACCAAAAATTAGCCACGGCTTGATTGAAAAAATTCAATGCCTGAACTTCGTTCTTGTGGGCGATGTTCGGGCAGGTACGTTTCCGTTGCACACTGCGTTAGCTGCGGTCCCATCTTTAGCAATGCATATGCACTTATTGAATGTTGACACTGCGACGCGAACTAAGGCATATCGTTCTTATTTTGAACATCGAGGCATGCCTTTCGATCCCGAAGAGAATAGCGCGCATTACTTTTTAAAAAACCGCATATTTGATCGACCAGTACGCGGTGAAAAAACAATCGGCATTCGCATAACGTACGACGAACTGCGCAAACACGATCTTTTCGATTTACTCAAAGAGTCAACCAATGAAGGTGATTTTTGCGTAATTCATGTCGAACGTAATCCCCTCATGTGTTACGTATCTAAGAAGCAAGCTGAAAAAACAAATGTGTATTGTCAGCGCACAAGAAAACTAAAAACCGTTATACCTCCCCGTATCTGGTTAGACGTAGAAGAAGTGACGGATTTTGTACAAGAACATATGGCAACACGAGACAGAATAAATCAAGTAAGCGGAGATATGTGCAAAATCAATTATCACGATTTATACTTTAACTTTGATAATGTATTGACTGAAGTATTGTCATTTCTTGAGTTACCATCTTCTCGTCATTATCCCACGGTATTTCGTTTACCCAACAAAACAATTGTTGACCGCGTGTTCCAATTAAACAAAGTACTGGCAGAGCTTCCTGAAGATGTTCGCCGGGATATTCAAGCAAGAGACTTATTTTAATGCGTGCCACATCTGTTCTTTATCTTGATTCCTTAGACTACCAGCGTGATTTATTCCCGTCTGTGGCATCTACGGCTTTAGCGCGTATGGCGTCAGCCTTTGCCCATGTACGCAACATAAGCAACAATGTGGCAATCGTGACAAGCTCAGCAATTCATGACAAATTGAATAAGCGCTTAATCGAAAAGATTTTCCCTCAACACCAGTTTCTGATTGACATTATTCCTGCCAACATGAGTTTCTATGAAGCATGTGGCGCAATCAATGTGGCGACTAATTATGAAAAATACTTTGTGTGGAAACCTGTCACGCCTTTCTTAACGGCTAATTCCATTGAACATTGCATACACAACATAGTGGCGCGCAATGGGAAAGTGTCATTACTTGTAAGAGAGTTTGATGGCTACAGTGATTTTCATAGTGGTGCCGTACGTTTAACGCGTTCGGGATATTGGTTAGAAAACATACTTGCCTTTGATTCTTCTTTTGATTTCTCGGAAAATACGTTTTGTGCGCAACTGACGGATAAAAGAATGCGTGTACCTGTGCAGTTAATAGAAACGTTAAACGTAACCAATAAAACTGAATTAGATTTGATTCAATCAATTGCCGACAATTCTATTGGGGTGGATTTATGACATTGGTGTCATGTATTTGTCCGACGTTACCAATTCGCTTTCCACATCTTCAGCGCGCTATTTTCAATTATTGTGCTCAAACTTATTTGCGCAAAGAATTGATCATTATCACGCACGACCCCAAGCACGCATTACGCATTCAAGCATTTGTCACCAATAATCCTCAGTGTGACGACCAGAACATTAAGGTCATACTCAGGCCCCACACGAGGCAGGCTTTAGACGGCTTGTTGCAGGGCTTGGCCGTTGCGCGTGGAGATTATGTGGCTTTGTGGGATGACGACAACTTGAGTGCCCCCACACGCTTGGCTGTGCAGATGGAAGGGCAATTACGCTTAGGGCAGACAGGTGCAACGGTATTGGCTCACGCCGCATACCATTACCACGATTCCAACGAACTGTTTATTGTGGACTTTTTATTAGCTGATCCTACGTCACCTGCCCAGCAAAGATGTTGTTCTCCGTCATTAATTATGGCTAGGGACATGTTGCCACCATTGGATGCAACGATCAGACAATATCCTTCAGGACAGATAGTTAATTACTTCGCCAATAATTTCAACACAATCAAATTCAATTTACTGCGCACAAAGGAACTGCTTTTCGTTGCAGGGATTCATTTCTCCGGACACATCAAGCCTTTTGACTATTACAGGCAATTATCAGTTGCATCAAAAGGCACGCGTACTTCCGCGTGGTTGCAAGAAAATAAAGAGACGGTAGTAAACATGTTGTCTGCCTTTAAATGGAATGGCATAAGCGTGGACATAGAAGGCTCCGACGGACACGCATTTACTTACGACGTTCCTACGGAAAATTATTGGATAAGCCAAAACGTGGATGGAATAATTAAGCAGGAAATGGCTGATGTGGTGCGTGAGAATATAGAACCGGTCTAGTGCGTTTTCTTATTTGCGCATTTAAGTTACAATCATTAAGTCTGTTGGATAGGTTTACCGCAGGCGTCGGTTGGTGATGTGGAATTCGCTTTATGCGTATTCATGGGACGGTCCATGGTGAGAAGACCGGGATCGAGGTGGTGAAGGGAACGCACGCCTTTTAGCGCCCCTTCGGCTTGTCTTGTACAAGCATCGGTACTTCGGGCAGTGGGGAACTCGAAGAGATCTATTCAACGGACTTTCTTGGAGGCATGACCGATGGCACCGACAGCAACACAAGAAATGATCTCGCTGATTACAACCACGTCCAACAACGTATTGCATATCACGAAAGATCTGACTGACCTTAAATCATCTGTCGCCACCAATCAAGAAAGATTGGGAGAAGTCGTTACTCAGATCAAGCTTATTGATTCCAACATTAAGAACTACAACGACAACCAAAGCAAATTGTTCAAGATCATTCGTGACGGTAATGGGCAGCCATCCATCTTGGACAGGCTCACCAAAGTAGAAGCTAGTTTGCAACACATCGAAGCAGACATTGATGACATGAAATCGTGCGTGGAAGATGTCAGGAAAGCTGTGGACAATTTTCAGACTGCCAAGACAGTCACTAAAGGTCAGATCGTAACTGCGGTGGCCAGCATGGTAGCCACACTCGTCATGTCTCTTTGGGCCGTTCTTGCCCAAATCATGAAGCCCTAAATCCACAGCAAAAACGCGTCATAATACATGTGAAAGCCATATGCTATCTAAGCCATTTCGGTTTAGAGGTGTGTGACTTTAGAAGGAGTATCGTTATGTACAAGATTCAAACTCGGGTCAATAACGATGAACTGGCCAATTGGCCTAAACCCTTGCAAAAAAGGGTAACGACCGTGATCGAGAGAATGAAAGGATACTATGTGGAGCCACTCTCCGCATCAGTGCGTTTCGACGGGAAATGGGTCCACGTAGAAATACGTGGGAAAGAAGGGTGGTTCACTATTCACGAATCATCTGGAGAAGGTACGTTTGAACCGCACAATGATAATACTCGGAAAGTGTTCAGGGCGTTCTACACGCCCTGATTCAAAAGCCCACGATACAGGTTCATCCTGTGTTCGTGGGCTTTTTTTTTAGCTATCAGCTAAACCTAAATTCACAGCAAAACTGCGTCATATAACATGAGGCGCGTAACGCTATCCAAACGCTGTTGTTTGGGTAATGTTACGCATGGAGGATTGCTTGTGATTTACAAACAAATAGGATTGATTCTGAAGGTGCAAAAGCACCTTCAGAATCAAAATTGGAGCAAAGCAGCTATGTATTTCGCTGCCTTGCTCCAACGAGATGGGCGCCCTACCGAGGGCGCCCCTCTCGCCGTCATCAATAAACTTAAAGCCCAAGGCTTTAAGTTTAAATCGTCCCCGCAAGGGGACGTCGTCGTGATCACGCCTGAAGGGCGTTTTCACGATGGCAAGGAAGTTCTAGCCGCATGGAATGCGGCCTAGAACTTCCAAAGGAACACTGGGGTTTAAACCCTCCAGTGTTCCTTTTTTTTAGCTATCAGAGACTTTGCTTGACGCTCGGGAGGTCTCCCTTAGAATAGCTTCTCCACTCCAATTTTGTTCTGTGTCTACGAGGCTTGGTATGCAAACTTATTCACCTTACCGTGTACGTTCTGTTCAACCTGAGTTTCTTGAGAAGCTCGAACAACCCATTGCTGAATCAACTAAAGGTTGGACAGTTCGCAAGAGGGATGGCTCGATTGTTGCGTTTGACATTGAGAAGATCAAAGCTGCTCTTCTCAGGTGTTTCAACAACGTGGTATCTGAACAGAACGTGGCTATGCCTGATGTCGATCCTATTCTTGAGTATGTGGTTTTGGGGCTAATCACACGAAACGCAACGGGTCCTATTGATGTTGAAGAAATTCAAAGAACCATCATTGCCCAACTTTGGATCACAAGCCTCTCTGAGTTTGCAGAACACTACCAGAACTACAGAGAAGACAGGCGCAGAGCCAGACTCAATCGCCCGGTTCCAACGGCGTATGCTTCGGCGGTATCCGAGGACCGTACTCACTTTCAGACGGATCTACAATACTACCAATTTATTGGCAAGTTCTCTCGCTGGAATGACACCGAGAAACGCCGCGAGACTTGGAAGGAAACTGTATTCAACCGTGTCATCCCTTGGTTCCAGAATCTTCCTAAGGTCAAGAACAAACTGACCCAAGATGAATGGGATATGCTTTCCAAATCTATGTATCAGCTAGAGGCATCACCTGCTATGCGTGTGGTGCAGATGGCTGGACCTGCACTCGAAAGATGTCATGTGGGTGTGTATAATTGTGCCTACGCGCCAATTACTGACCTGCGTTCATTCGCTGAGTTGCTATATGTACTTATGCAAGGTACAGGAATGGGGTTTTCTGTTGAGTACGATCAAATTTCTACGTTACCTCGTATCGCCAAGCAGACGGGTGAACTTCCCATTTCGGTTGTGGTTGAGGACAGCACAGAGGGATGGTGTGATGCTCTGTTCCACTGTCTTGAATTTCTGTTTCAGGGGCGTGACTTTATTCTCGACACGTCGGCTGTCAGGCCCAAAGGCTCTCGTCTCAAAACCAAAGGTGGACGTGCATCAGGACCAGAGCCATTCCATGAATTAATGACTTTCATCAGACGGATTGTACTGTCACGTCAAACCCGCCATCTCAGTGACATAGACGTTCACGACATCTGCTGCATGATTGGCAACATTGTGCAGGTAGGTGGTGTACGCCGCGCAGCTCTTATTTCATTGTCTGACTTGGGCAGCCATGAAATGCGTTCTGCTAAGTCGGGTCAGTGGTACATAGACAACAAGCATCGCAGCATGGCCAACAACTCAGCCGTGTACCATTCCAAACCTTCAACTGACGTGTTCATGGATGAGTGGCTGTCCCTCATCCGTAGTTACTCAGGCGAACGTGGTATTTGCAATCGCCAAGCCATGGATATGCAGGCACCCGAGCGTAGGCAGAAGGGATATGATTGGGGCTTTAACCCATGCGGTGAAATTCAACTTAGGCCCTATGAGTTCTGCAACCTTTCTATTGCTGTAGCCAGACCTGAAGACACTGAAACGACTCTCATGAAGAAAGTCCTTGTTGCGACTTACTTCGGCACCATGCAAGCCACATGTACTCGTTTCAATTACATCAGAGACCAGTGGCGTAGGAACTGTGAGGAGGAAGCACTTCTGGGTGTGGATATTACGGGACATGCTGATTGTCCTCTGCTACATCCATCACATCCCAACAGACCTGAGCTGCTTCGCAAACTCAAAGCAGTCGTTAACGAAACCAATGAAGCCCTTACTCGGCGCTTTGGTATTTCTCGTTCGGCAGCTGACACGTGCATCAAACCGGGAGGCGACAGCAGCGTGTTCTTTGATTGTGCTTCTGGTGTTAGTCCTCGTTACGCCGACAGGCAAATCAGGTGGGTAAGGGAATCAAAGCATTCACCTGTGGCCAAGTTCCTAATTGACCAAGGCGTTCCGTACCATGATTCTCCTGAAAGGCCTAATGACTTGTACGTGTTTGGTTTCCCCAAGACTGCCCCTGATGGTTGTCTCACACGTAACTCCATGACGGCCATTGAACAATTAGAAAACTGGCTCTGCTGGAAACGTAACTGGGCCGAGCATTCCGTATCAGCGACTATTTATGTGGAGCCCTATGAGTGGTTCCAAGTCGGCTCTTGGGTCTATGATCACTTCGATGAAATCACAGGCCTCAGTTTCCTCCCCAAGGATAATGGCGTTTACAAGCACGCACCTAATGAGGAATTGACGGCTGATCAGTATGCGATGTTCTCCAAGGATTTCCCTGTGGTGGATTGGTCCAAGTTGTGTCAGTACGAAGATGACGATCAGACGGAATCGGCGCAGAATTATGCATGTGTTGGTGGTGCCTGCGCGTTCTAGGTCTAAGAAAAAGTAGTATGTTTTTCTTACAGGCGGGGGTACAATTCCCCGCCTGTTTTCTTTTTGTGGAGGTGTTATGTCTGGCGTGAAATATCAGTTGTTGAGTGTGGATGGCGTGGATGTTGAATTGACGTCTGATTATTCTTTGATGTGGGTTGATTACGAAGGTAAGTTGTCCACGCCTGTGCTTTACTACAAAGGTAAGAGAGTGGTCAAGAAATGGAACCTGTGGATGGAAGCTGACATGGCTGAAGATCCTAAAGGTGGCAACGCAAACACGAACTAAATCCACGGCTCAAATGCGTCATATAACATGAGGCAGCCATACGCTATCTAAGCCATTTCGGTTTAGAGGTGACTTGGCTGTGTTAGGGGTATTTGTGATGAATCACATCGTTGACGCTTTAATCAAAGCCGGATTTGACAAATTGAAGGTGCGAAAGCACCGTATATTTGCAAGGGCGGCAATAATCGCAAAAGGCGTTGATGCCGCGGAAACCTTAGTGGTCTCACCTCCGTTAGAGGAGGATGAATATTGGACGGTACAAGCGTACCGTCTTGCCCCGACAACGATCCGGGACAATCTCCCAGACGATCACATGATCGTCTGGGACAAACGTCCCAAATCATTCTGGGAAATAAAGAAAATCGTTTTTGATTTTCTTAAATGAAACTTGATCAAGGCATGGGCTTCGGCCTGTGTCTTGATCTTTTTTTTAGCTATTAGGTGCGCCTAAATCCAACCCAAAAACGCGTCATATTACATGGATACACTACGCCATCAGGCCATTTCGGTTTGATGGCGTAGTTGTTACAGGAGGATTCCAAATGATGGAATTTGAACTGTTCATGCCTTACGAACTCTTCATTGGAACCGTGTTTGAATCGGTAATTTTCGCCGCTTCATTCGCGGCAGGTTTTGTAATGGAGCTGGCAAAATTAGAGGGCTGGCGTTAAGCCAACCTTCTAGTTCTGCTTCTGCACGTCTGGACTGTAATAGGTCCAGACGTGCAGAAAGTTAAAATAACCCACCTATGCCTTAGGGCTACGGTGGGTTGTTTTTTTTAGCTATTGACTCCTTACCTTGTAACTTTTAAACTTTCTCCACGAGTAACTAAAACTCGTTGTAAGTGTTTATTGTTTCTCACATGGAGGTCGCATGTCACAGGTTCAAGTGTCTAAGCCAAAAATTGCCAAGTCCAAAACCAAAACTAAAGCTAAAGTTTCCAAGCCTTATTTCACATGGAGAGTTGAGTATTGGACAGATGGCCCTGCCCGTATTGGTTGTGATTATTTTAAATCTTTGGCTGACATGTTTGAGGTAATAGATCCCAAGCATTGCATTAACAGCAAGATTGACTTGGCGTCTGTTCCTTGCAAAAGAATTGAAGTCACGATCATTGGTAACACAGGCAAAAGAATCAACAATCAGATTTGCAGTGCCCACAACGTAGTCATTGCCGCTGTAGGTGCCATCGCCAACAAGGTCCAACTCTTTTCTTTCTACGAAGACCAAGCCATAGCCAAAGCTCTTGTACCCTTCATGAAAGAAATGGAAAAGCACAAGCAGTCTTTCAAGAAGCTATTTAAGTTCAATCAGATGGTAACTCTTTCGTGAGGTATGGATGCTTGTACTCACCCGCAAGATTGGCCAGAGGATTATTCTCAGGCAGGACAACAAGCCTGACATTGTCCTGATGCTGGTGAACATAGACGCACCCGACAGAACGGCAAGAATAGGCATAGCGGCTGATCCTTCCTTGAACATCATCAGGGAAGAGTTACTGCCCGGAATAGGGGAAGTCAGCTAGCCTAAATACAACCCAATAATGTGTCATATAACATGTAGACGACTACGCCATCAGACCATTTCGGTTTGGTGGCGTAGTCGTTATTGGAGGGTTTGAGTTATGAGAAAGTTCATGAGCGCCTATCTTGCAAACATTATCGTTGTGATGAAACTCGCCGCCCTTGTAACGGCAGTTGTTTTGGCAACAAGTATTGCGGAATTTTTATGGGTCAAACAAATTTTCAATGGACCCGAATGGGTCCTTTGGCATTGGGTAACAGTCCCGGTGCCTGCTCTCATAACGTTCACAATCTATATCACAGGAGGAGCCGTCTATTCGGCCATGGGGGCATTAGACCAAATCAGCCAAACCAGTAAATAAAAAAAGCCCACCCTTGCCTTCGGGCTTGGGTGGGCTTTTTTTTAGCTATCAACCAAACTTACTTCTTGCAGTTAGGGCAGGTTTCAACTTCGCCCACAACCTTCTTGACGCTGACTGGACGATAGAGCAACTTCCTCTTCTTAGCGACAGGAGCATACTCTGTGGTCTTCTGTTCCACGATGACCTTGTTGGCCGACTTAAGTGTGACCTTCTCGGGAGCCTTAGCATCTTGGCCTTTTTCGCCACCAAAGGCAAAACCGGTTACGCACATGAAACCGAGAGCGACGTACTTCAACATAGCTAATCCTCAACAAGCTAAACAGAAACCAAATCACCTGCCTAGCGAAGAGGGATTGTGGTCTTGTTGGGAATTAATGTCAAGCCTAAATTGGAAGCAGAAACGCGTCATATTACATGTGGAAGACACACGCTATCTAAGCCATTTCGGGTTAGAGGTGTGTGGATTCGGTAGGAGTCTTTGCGATGACGGTAGAAACAAAGTTTTCGGTTGCGGTCAAAACGCAAATTGAAGTAATGATGAAAAATCTGATCGCCGCCTTTGGCGGCCGCTCGCAGGTCTGGTGGCCTGCGATTGGATCTGCCCTTGCGGGGCAGACCAATGCGCGCGGATTACTCCACGAACACGAAAGTGTTCGGCGTTGCCGGCGTGGCCGGCGTGGAGAGGAAGAACATCTGGGAGATTTTAGGGTAATACAGAAACAGGTAATTAGAGAGATAGCAATAATTGCTATAAATAGTCTTTGGGAGGATTTGACTTCCGAAGAGGAAGCGACAGCAATTGAAGAAATCGAAAGAGGTTTCATAGATGGTGATATGTTCATTATTGAATGATTAAAACCCACCCTTGCCTTCGGGCTTGGGTGGGTTTTTTTTAGCTATCAGAGCATCTAAATCCAAAGCCTAAATGCGTCATATATTATGCATCGCCTATTTAATTAGGGAGTGGCTAATGTTGACGCTCGATATGCGCCCCGTTGGGGAAATCTCGGACAACGAGATTATGCAAAGATTTATGCGGGCGATTAATTTCGTCCGCAAGACCCAACACCCGGTTACCACCGAAGTGTTGACTGCGTTGGAAAATTCTTCCGGCGCACCTCACCCGTTTGCCGGGTGGGCGGCTACTCGGCACGCGGCGGTCTCGATCATTAATCTGATCGAACGCCAACCCGACTGGGAATACCCAGTCGGTGTTTGATTCCGGCGTCTATAGCGTATGATTACGTTATAGACGCAATGCAGACTCGACGTAAGTCCTGTCTGCATAAGCAATAGCTACTATTGACCATGGAGGGGCAATGCGCTTTCTATTGCTTTTGATTGCGTGCGCTAGTGGATGTGCCACAGCGCATCAGATGGACATTGAGACAACGGCGTTCTACGGTGGGCACGGACCGCCTGTCGTACAAACGACTGTTCGTCAGTCGATTAGATGGTAAATTAGAGACACCTGAGGCTTCGGCCTTGGGTGTCTTTTTTTTAGCTATTGGAGCCCCCATGATCAGCCTTATTACGCCAGTCATGAATCGGTCAGACAGGATTGTGCGGTGTGTAAGTTCGTGGGTAGAGCAACCGCTAATTACTGAAGTGATTATTGTCGATTGGTCTAGTACTGTGCCTGTATATACTGATCCTTCGTTAACGTCTGTTACAAGTCATCCCAAAGTAAAAGTCATACGCGTTGAAAACGAAACTTCGTTCATAGCCCAAGCCTTTGCACAGAATGTTGGTTTGCGTTTTGCCAGCCAACCGTGCATTTGCAAAGTAGACATTGATCACGTATTGGTCGATCCTGACTTTGTAAAAACATTAGCACAATCTCAAGGCACTAAAACGTTTCACTGTGGTACTTCACGTGGCAAAGTAGAGTACTGGGGATTTGTGTTCTTCGAGAAAAAACATGGACTTAAAGTTGGCGGATACAACGAAGCTGCGCGCGGGTGGGGTTATGACGACACAGA
>Ga0114980_10002114_pt1 | contig 14169 bp, 7 predicted proteins | sample S_140806_EF_Meta_FD_87018 | JGI IMG/M metagenome (GOLD analysis project Ga0114980, IMG submission 87018) | Freshwater microbial communities from Lake Simoncouche, Canada to study carbon cycling - S_140806_EF_MetaG | ecosystem: Environmental > Aquatic > Freshwater > Lake | place: Lake...
GCACTGCTGCGGCTGGCTTGGATTAGATGTGAAGCCCACCCCGCATGTCCACGCGCATTTGTTCACTTCCAGAAACGTGTACTTCACCTGAATTTCTTGCTCTGCGAAAGTTGGTGGCAAACTAAGGCTAGGGCAAGGTACGCAGTGGTTGTTGACGACGCCGCTACCCTCTCCCCAAAAGTAGGTCCAATCGCAGGGAGTTGCTGGAGAGGACGTCCAAGTTGTGCATGTGGTGTCGCCTGATTTCCAAAATGCTTCGATACATGAAATATTATTGCAGCTGTCAGGGTTGATAAGTATTTTATTGTTGTAAATGGAGTTGGGTATAGGTGTACAAGGTACACACGATGGAGGCTCTGAACTGCCTGCATAATCTAGGCAGACTGCTTTGATGTAAGACCCCGCCACACAGGTAATACCAGTCACTGTGCACGCAGCACATGTGTTACTTGACCTGTAATAGCCTTTTAGGCATTGCCAGATACACGCTGATGATCCATACCCAGCACTTGATTTTGTCCAGCTCACATATGGAGACGATGGTAGGTTTGCGTTGGGGCACTGAACACATACAGCAGCATCTCCTGCAGTTCCATAGCTATTGCAAGCTTCAGTATAGTATCCAGGAGCGCATACGTCGCTCGCCAAGCAGGGGCTACATAGGGTGGGTGTCGCTTGGTAAAAGCCAACAGCACATGTTCTGGGGCATAAGTCCGCAGAAGATACATATCCTGTTGCTACAGTGTGTCTGGAATTGGGTATGGGTGAATCATTGCATTTAGTGCATGTTTGTGAGATGATTGCTCCTCCAGATACTGGACATCCTGTATTGTAGTAGCCAGCATTGCAGGGTATGCATGTTGCTGTGGAGCAGTCTCCGTTGGCATCTGTTCCAGCAACATAGTATCTGAGATCTGAGGGGGTCTCATAATTTGCGAAAGTTGCTATATTTGTGCACTTGACACATATCCCAGGTGACGCCAGGTTTCCTGGTGCTGTGCCACATGAACTCTTATGTGTTCCTACTTCTGTGCAAGTCTGGCATGGTGCAGTATAGCATGAGTCGGCTCTGCTGGAATCTGCTGAATATCCGTTAATCACTACAAAATATGTGTTTGGGGGCTTGGATGAGCAATATTTGCAATCGCCTAGGCTGCAGTCAAGTGTTCTTAAAACATAGTACTGCCCAGCCCTGCATACCAAACTGTATTTGTCAATTAAGACTGGTAATGTATATGGAGGGCATTGTGTGCATTCAGAAAATGGAGATGTAGAATATTCATTAAACCCACATTTAACACAGCCTGCTTTAGAAATAGTTGTAGTATAATATGGGGGGACATAATATGTTACTGTGCCTGTTTTGTAGCCCTGTGAACATGTCCACTGACAGTCATCCTTAAAATTTCCATTTGATATATATTGTCGACCTGCATATGTATTATAATTCATAAGAGACTCTGTCATTGTGACTCCACCGCATGAGAAGCAATTAGGTGATGTTGGATTTATGTAGTATTTGTATTGGTAGGAAAAATATCCAACTGGACATGAATCAGTGACGCTAAATCCTGTATATTGACATCCATATAGTGTGTATTGTGCATCAGGGGTGCATCTTCTTGGACCATATGTATTAATCAACGTGTTTAGGGCTGTGCTGGAGCAATATGAAAAGTATGCGTAATTTCCTGTGAGCACGTTTCCTGAACCATCAAGACAATTGGTCCAATAGTAGCCCCCATATTGTGCACTTACAATATGAATTGCGCAAAATAGCAGGACTAGATTGATCCACCCACGTTTTAGATACATAAGGTCTAGGTAAACTATTGTAGGTTATTTACACCTGTGTACTGAAAAGAGGTTTCAAAAAAAATTGGGAAATAGTTTTTTTAATTTTTTAAAATATATAAATATATTTTTTTAATTTCTATTTTGAGTACCTCGACTAAAATACTATTATATAATCTTTATCATAAAAGCAAACGCAAACCAGATTTGACTTCATCAGACGAATGCTGCAGGCAAAGCGGCTGTACGCCCAACGCGTTGTGGCCGCAGGCAACAAATTTGACAATCACAAATTCAGTTATTGTGGTGGCAAAGTTCAAGTCGACAGTCGCATTGACTACACAAACCTCAGAGTTGTATGCGCGACGGAGAAATGTTCTGGTTCCATGTTTCGCGTGGCGGCACACCCTACCCTAGCTGGAAAGTTTGTGGTTGGAACCAAGAATGGCACGGAGGAGAGGTATCTTTTTACTTTTCAGGAGGTAATTAAGAGGCAGTTTGGAAATGAGCTCATGATTGCGCTGTGGCATTATCTCGATCAAACAGAATGGTGTTTGAATATGGAGCTTGTCACGCGGCAAATCAAGAGCAGTGATGGGAAGGTGGAAGGTTGCTGTCATGGGTACAGCCCGCTTACAGATCACGTGATTATCCACGGTGGAACGAAGAAAAATCAGGATGCGTTGAATCCACCTGATCTGTGCCAGATGCGGAACACTATTGAGCGCGACTGGGGAAAGGAGGGTGTAAAGGGTATGTGGTTTCCTCAAGCTACGTATTTCATTACCAAGAATGGGTGCAGTGATCTTCATTTGCTGGAAAAGGCGTTTATTGAGGTGAACAACAAGGTTTTGTGTCCAAACATTCGCAAAGTGGCTCCTTGCTCGCTGGACGACGCTGTGGTGGCACCAATTTTGGAGGAAGGTGTAGTGCACAATTATCACTACTGGAGCACCGGGTTTCGGGCTGAGGCGTGCAGACGCGGGATCCCTTCTTGCAGAGTGTCTGATCACTATACGTGGAGCGTGGATAACGGGGCCAACCTGGAGGGCTGGGTAATGCACTATATAGACGAGGAAATGATGGGTCTTGGTGGGTGTTATGAGCTTCTCGGGTTGTGTTTGGATCAGGAGAAGCCTATGTTTTACGAGGCGAGGATTCCAGCGCTTGAAGAAATATCAACTGGGTTTCGATGGAGCTCTGGTGCGGAGGAGACGGGGGTCCTGATGGGATTTGTGCCTCTGGAAGAAGGCAACAACAGGAGGAAGCTTAGCGTTGACGAGATGCTGGAGAGGTATGCTGATGGACCTGTTCTGACCAATTTCTTGTGGGGGCTTCTGGACTTTGCTGAAAGCGATGAAGGTGTTATGTGTGGAATGACAAAGAACTCTTTCTTTATACAACTTGATACCTCGAAAGCGACGGCTGGTGATGATGTTGTTGTTATGACTGTGACTATGAAGGGAGAGATGCAGTGGTACTTGTATGAGCAGTACTATCGCAACCTGTTGCACAACACGCAGGTGGTTAAGTTTTGCAGAGGGTTTTCCATGTTGTTGACGTGGAATGAGGAGGAGGCGATGGATGCATGCGGGGGCGGTGGGAAAATGCGCGAAAATCGCGACAAATGGAAGCTTGTCAATTATACGTTGAACACTATGGCGATCAGGCCTTTTTTCGACAAGTTGGAGTGCTTGTCTCCTGCTACTGTTCCTGGTCGGAGAGGGGCTGTCTTAATGTCGTGGGACGAAAGATTCAGTCAATTGTTTGAGTTGGGTTTTTTGACACGCTGGGGTGTTGTGCATTCAACGTCAAGGTTTGAGGCGTTAAAATTTATGTATCTTGTGGCTGCATATTGTTCAAGTTATGGGAAGAAGTCTGGGGAAACGTATCTTGAAATGATTGAGAGTATGATGGGGATTCTGTCTGGTTTAAATGCAAGGCGCGCAATCTGCGTGGATTGGCTTTCATTGTATGCAGATGTGCGAGGTGGGGGGGTAACGCCATCGAAAACAGCGTGTATCATGATTGAAGCTCTGGCTAACGGGGATGGGGATGCTCTCATGGAGATGGCCGTTTTGTGTTTGGAGGACCCGTCCAACACTTTGTTATTTACTCTAGTCAAAGACATTGAGCTGGGGCTGGGAATTTTAAAGAGAGTGGAAGACAAGTCATTGGGCGGAGGGTTCATGTATGCTCATTTACTGAACAATCAGAAGATTAATGGAATCAAGGCAAAGTTTGCCCCTTTGCTGCTGCTGACGTGCAAATATAACTTTGATTTCATTTTTAAACATAGCAAGGCGATTGAAACGTTAAAAGTTGTGCTTGTGGCTGGGACGCCTGGGATGGGTAAGACCACATATCTGAGGGAGGTTGCAAAAACTATCAACGAGCGGTATGAGCGGAGGGCTGCCAACGGTGATTTTTCGTCAGGTTTGAGGTGTATCGTTATGGGTGCCGACACATTTGGCGGGAGTAGTGGAAAGGAACGATACTCTGCTCTGTTTTCCGAGGTTGGGGCTTGCATGGAGTCTGATCCTGGCATCAATATGTTGCTGCTGGATAGGTGCTGCGTCAGTGACTTTAAGTCGATTCGAATGATGTTGCGTGGCGCGTTTCCAGACAAGCTTCTCGACATTCACCTTATGATTCCAAGTCACGGCATAACTGTGGTGCGAGGAAATGAAAAGGACTGGTTTTTTCCATTTTCATTGGAGCAGATTGCTGTAAATTCATGCTCTGTATTGGCAAGGAAACACAATGATGGGCTCATGCCGTCGGAGAATGCAGTTGATGGGGCTAAAGGGTTTGACGTTGCCATCAAGCACATTGTAGCGGCGAGGACCAACTTGGACATTGAAGACGTGGCTCGCGAGGAATTTCGATCATTGGCTGGAAACTTTAAAGTTTCGTATTTCAAATATGTTTCAGGTGAGGTTGCTGTTCCAAACAGTATCATGTCGGCTGTGACGTTGAGTCTGGGGCTTCACCTTTCGAAGGAAACCAAGCGAAATATTGAAAAAAGTTCAGTTCAAAAGGAGGGGCTGGTTTCCGATGGGGTTATTTTGAAGACTTTGGCTTTGTGTCTTCGTGACAGTTGTGGCGATTCAGGGGGCGCAATTGAAACTCTTGTTTCAGACATAGTTGCGGCGGAATCTGGTGACATTTTGGACAAAGTTTGGGCGGGATGGTTGGATAATGTGGTCAAGGATGATGCTAGGAGGTATTTGTCCCAAGCTCGGCTGCCCATGGAATCTACTGTGGCTGGAATTACTAATGCTATTTTGTGTCATGGTGCTGCCTCCTTTTCTGCTTCTGCATCAGACAAAAACTTAGTAGAAAGGTTGAACGTTCCTTTTATCCCTTCATACTTTGGAATTCAGGTAACTGATCCTGGTAGTGTTAAAGACCTCTTGAGAGCAGCTAGTTCCAAGCATTTGTATTGTAGGCGTGGGGACATTCACGTGACAACGCTGGTTCCGACTATGACTTGCGGAGAGGCTACAGATATGGACGGCTGTGGTATTCTTCAGCGCCACATTAATTTTGCTCTTAACTTTGAGCCTTTTACATTTCGGGTGGATGCTATTGTGACGGGCAAGACTACAAACGCCGCGCTGGTCACAATCACTAGTGATAATTATAGCGATTTGTTGTCTGCTGGTAAGCACTTGACGCTGATGTGCGCTGGCCCCAACAAGGACTCTATCAAGGAAGAGCGCATCGAGGAGAGGGTGGAGGGTGGTGGTAGAATTGCCCTTGAAGTGCAAGGAAATTACGTCGGCAAGTTGCGAGCTCCTGCTCTGTTTGGATTATACTGAATAGAAGCATCCCAAAGATGAAAAATGGCGGACTGCCATTTTTTTATTAAATTTTTGGATCACCCACCCAATAAATTTGGTCTTGTTGGAAGTGACATGTGTGAGCTTTTTTCTCTTTGTTTAGAATTTGTAGAAGTAGTAGTAGTAGAAGTAGTAGCTTGAGCGTATTCAACGCCAATTAAGTTGAAAATGATTTCCATGGCTTGCAGGGTCTGCGGACATGGGACTGCGTTTAGGTTGTCAGTGTGCTGGTTTGCAAAAGCCTTTTCTAGATACCAAGCATAGGGAGTATTCTCAATTGAAAGAAACGGCTGAAACGGGATTCCTTTTTTTCTTCCGTTTGGAAAGCACACAAAGTGCGACATGTCACTGCTCAGCTGCAGCTCTACAAAGGCGGTACCCTTTCCATAAATGCAGATGTTGGTTTGCGCGGGATTTTGATCATTAGCTTTTGTAGAAACACGCAGTTGATTATCAAGGCTTTTAGGATCCATTCCCAATTTACAAATTTCAATCAAGTACATAATGGACCTAACTATGCACATGCTCGGACAAAGAGACAAGAACAAATAATCTATTAAGTCACCCTTTGAGGTTAGCTCAACTACATTTTCTTCAAAGAGGCAAGTGCATTTTTTGACGAGATCAGTGCTCTCGTCAATATATGCCATAATGCTTGCTACTTGAGTTTTGGTTGTGGTATTGGTAATTATTAACTTTTTTTGCATAGTTTGCTCTGTGGTGTATGTGAAATCAAATATTTCGCGCCGCCCAGCAACTTTTTCTATGAAGTTTGTCACATCCTTTATTATCGAATTGATGTCTAATATATTCAAGACTTGAGAAATTTTCACGTCAGACCTGGAATCCATCCTGACACAGAAACCATGATATATACACACACATATATATATACTATGCTACGTGGCGAGAAATCACTCCAAATGATTTTATTATCGAAATTCGGTGTGTGTGTGTGTGTGTGCTTTTTAGTCGTCGCCGTCATCGTCGCCATCTGAAGAAAAATCGTCGAGGGGCATTTCATCTTCTTGGGTAAAGAACCTTTTCGGGAGCGTTGGTGAACTCGCAGAGTTTTTAGTAGGAATAATATCCTCGCAGTCTTCTTCGCCGAGTAGCGTCAATTTTGACATGGAAGGAGGTGACTGTGTTGTGCTTGGTTTCAGTGTTTCTTGTGCGAGTGTTGAACTGGATCCCTGCTCTGGGGCTTGTCCATGGAAGTAGTCAAGGCCATTCTTTTGAGAATCTTCTTCATCTATCCAAAAGGTTTCATCGTCCAGACATTGAAGTAGGTCATCGTAATTTGTATCTCCACAGACGTCATTTTCACTCCATGTGGCCGCGCTGCTTGTTGTAAACTGCATATGTTCTGGTGGCGAAAAGCCTGCCCTCTTAAGAGTGTCCTGCTGCTTTTCCCATATGAATGCTGGGATGATGCTTTTCATTTCTTCTGTGGTAAGACTGCTCACAGCAGATGGGGAGGAGCCGGCGTCGGTTTTGGCACATTTTTTGCGTGACATTTTGCTTTTTGCGTGCGTTTCCGAGGGAGGCGCTGGTTATATAGACCCATTTCCCAAAATAGAACAAAAACTAAATTATTGTTTTAGTGGTGGTTGTTCTTGGTGTAAAGACCTAACGTCACTATTTATATTTAAAAATGTTTTTTTTCTTTAAAAATATATGTTATAGGTGTCTTCAAACAGTCTGTATCGTTTTGGGGGGCTTTCCGTCTGGATTATGTCTAATATGTTTTGGAAGACGGTTTCTCGTTTTGAATCATTGAATAGGAGAGGAGGATTTTTAGATACTTGTAGTAGCAAATAATTGACCAGAGATTTGGGCCATTTGTGCATGGCGTATGGATAAAAAAGGTACAGCATAGACACCGCCCAAGAGTATGCATCTGTATATTTGGGTATGTAAAGAGAGGATTGATTAGGGACTATTTCCGGTGCCCTAAAATATGGGGTTCCCATGCATTCCTTGATGGGATCTTCGCTTGGCTGGCATAGACCGAAATCACACAAGACAACCAAGGGATGTGAGCGCCCTTGCGCGAATTTGTAGAGAATATTTGCTGGTTTGATATCCATGTGCGCTAACTGCACGTTTTCGCTGTGCATAAAGTGGAGTCCTGCTAATGTTTGGGGTATTATGAACTCGAAGATTTGTTTCGTTTGTGTTTTGTATTCTAATTTTTCAAGCATTTTTGAGAAATCTTCCACTGTTCCATCAAAATATTCACTTATTAATAAGGGGACTTCGAGATCTGCACTCTGTATTTTGTGTATATTATTATAACCGTTGATTTTTTTCAATTCATTGCTCTCGTCAATTACACTTTTCAATTCTTTATTACTGATAGACCATTTCCTTGTTCCCATACCAAATTTTTCCATATTTTTTCCAAAGTGAAGTTGAAGGTTGTTTTTCCACTCGTAATCCAATTCTTCTCTTGCGTATTGGTATTCATGTCCTTTGGCCGTTTCATCTATGATGATAATCTTTCCATTTTTATGATCACCTAGCTGAATTTCATTTGAATTGAGAAGTCTTACGGGTAATTTAACCACACACTGCTTATATTTGCCATCCACGTGACGATAGAATGCTTGGTATGCTACTCCTGTGGACCCCTGTCCTAGTTTTTCCGCTATTCTAATTCCTTTGTAAACGCTTGCTCCAGATTCATTATGGTGGTGCGTGCTGGTCTTTGTGCTGGCGTGCATGTGCCCGTGGCGGTTTAAAAAATCCCTCAAGTTTATGGATTGGTCTGCACCTTTTTCTCTGACGCGTAGATCTGACATAATTCTGAATCTTCCCCTCGCGTTTGGGATGTGCATATATACTCCTATTATATGCAAACTCGAGGCTGTTACTTTAACTATTCTCATTTGAGCGATATGATGGGTGTCGCCTTGATGGAAGGCGCAATCAAGCGCTTGTGAAAATAGGAGCAAATATCCGCTAGACTCCAAGCTATGAAATATGAGTGTGTGCTTATAGAGTTTGGTGGGGTTTCACATGAAATGGCGTAGGGGACGGTGCAGCAACAAAAATTTAGCATTGAAACATAAAGACACGAATAAGATAAGGTGCTGTTGGGAAGCATCCTGGCTGTGCTAATAACAAACCAGGCATAATATGCTGAGCAGTGGGATGCTGTGATCCACAGCGTTGTTTCGTCTAGTATTGCATAGACGTAAAGAAAGCCAATCATGATGGCTTGAATCAGTGCATAGTAAATGGAGCTTTCGAGAAGGAGTGTGCTGCTAGCATTGTGTACTCTATCTGACCAAACAGAAGATGTGTGCACCGCGAGAACGTGGACTATGCCCCATAATGGAGGATAAAATGGAAGACCTGGGAATAAAAAGGCTATGTACTTGCTGGGGGGGGTATCGTGAATTGAGCTAAATACAAAATATTGAGTCTCAACTAAAAACAAAACAAGAAACGAAATTCCTACTCTGAGTGGAGTAGGCGGTACAATGGCGGCAAACGCGGTGTTCATATAAAGTTGTTTTAGTTATTTTATAAATAACCCTAAAATTATGTTTTAGTTGAATCATAATAAATACTTGGCCCAGTGTTAGAGCAAGATGAACAGCAGCATGGCGTCTAGCGGTGTTTTGGGTAACTGTTCTTTGAAGTGGGAGACTGACAGCAAAACGAACAGCGGCATGGTTGAGCCTGACTCTGATAGCGATGATTGTGGGGGATGTGGGGATGATGACTATGATTGTGATGATGGTGGCAACGATGAATTGGATCAGTTAATGGGGCATGAAGAGGAAGTGGGACTGAGGGGTGATTGTCAAGAGTCCACAACAGAGCACAGTGATGTTTTGAGCTTGCTCAAGCCCAAAATAATTAGAGGTCTAGATGAATCACAGCAGAAAGAGACGACTAGCAGTGATGATCTTAGGTTTTTGGTCATTGACATTTCGCTGAGACCATCTGCTGATAAGACAAGAACAGATGCCATTTTGATTGGGAGAGAGGCAAATGGAGCTAGCGTGTGCATTTTTGCGCAAGGTTGGCAGCCATATCTTTACATAGAAGCTCCTAGGGGGTGGCTTGAAGATTGCTGTGATATTCTTCTGGATATGCTTGAGGAAAAATTGCAGACCAGATTGCAAGAAAGGAGGCAGACTGGAGACTCCCACGATGTTTCGTCTTCGTGGAAAAAAGTTCGAAGACAGAGTAACAAAGCTATGTATGCTGTGACGGCGGTTTCAAGGAAAAGCATATTGGGATATTCGCCGAAGGGCGCCAGTCAGTTTTTGAAGCTTGAAGTCACCCAGTCATTTTACGTGAGATCACTTGTAGATGTTTTTGAGGGATATGAATGTTCAGATGGGAAAAGGAAGCCTGGAATAATGGTCCTTATGGACTGGGCATTGGGGGTTCCGAGATTGGTTGAGGGTGGAAATAAGACGCAGACATTTAACTCAAATCTGGACCCAGTTTTGCAATTTATGGTGGATGTAGGGCTTGGTGGGTGTCAGTGGTGCATGATTGCAGGTGGGAGAAATGTTGACGAGGATTGCATTTACAGTGAGGCTCGCAGCTGTTGCCATTACGAGAAGCAAATCAAAATCAGGGACCTGAAAATTTTGAGCGTAGACGAGTATGCAGATCTGGGTCCTTTGCGTGTGTTGTCATTTGACATTGAGGCTGCTGGGAGACGTGGAGTGTTTCCAGATGCGTTGTTGGATCCTGTGATTCAAATAGCAGTGCAATTTTACGTGGTGGGATGTGAGAAAACGCCGATTCAGCCTATTTTATTGAGTTTGAGGTCATGCGACGACATTGATGGGGTTAATGTTTTTTGCTTTGAGGATGAGCTTGAGATGCTGAATATGTTTACTGAGATTGTGCTGGCCTTTGATGCTGACGTGCTGACTGGGTACAACATTTGCAATTTTGATTTTCCATATTTGCTCAAGAGGGCTACAACTTTGGCTGGGTATGATGATGGTGGCGGATATTTTGAGGCTATGACACGACTTGCTGGGGGCAAAATGTTTATCAGGGAAACTGTTTTCCAATCAGCCCAAACTGGAAAAAGGAAGCGCGTGAGGGTGGGTATAGCTGGAAGATTTTGTCTTGATATGTTTACGAGCATTCAGAATAACGCGAGCTTTAAATTAGAAAAATACAGTTTGAACGCGGTTTCTGAATACTTTTTGGGTGATCAGAAGGTCGATATACCTTTCACCCAAATCACTCCGATGTGGGAGGAGGGTTCTGCTACGAGAAGAGAACTTGGGATTTACTGTTTGAAAGATGCCCAGCTTCCTGTTGACCTCATGGTTGCTTTGGACTCTCTTACTCAGACTATAGAGATTGCAAGATGCACGTGCACTCCTGGTGACTGGGTAATGCAGAGAGGAGTTATGGTGAGAAACACAAGCCTTTTGTTGAGAAGGGCCAAAGATAGAGATTACGTATTTCCAAATGTTCGACAGTCTGCGGAGTCTGCTGCCAAGTTTACGGGGAAAAACAAGGGATTTGAAGGGGCAACTGTTTTGGATGCTCACGCTGGGATACACAAGAACGTGGGGGTGTTGGACTTTTCGGCTATGTATCCTAGCATCATCAGGGCCCATAATTTGTGTTATAGCACTATTGTGCTGGATTCAGGAAACGAGCCAAGTCATTGTGTGGATCAACTTTTGCGCGTTAATGGGCATTGCTTTGTGCCTGAGAGTGTTGTGAAAGGCCTAATTCCAGAAGTGGTGGAGATTCTTCAGGATTGCAGAACAAGGGCGAAGAAAGCGTACGCAGCTGCGACTGATCCTGTAAAGAAAAAGACATGCAAGGCCAGGGAAATGGCGTTTAAGGTGGCTGGAAATGGCATGTATGGGGCAATGGGGAGCACGCAGTCTCTGATTCCACTGCTTGCTGTTGCTGAGACTGTGACTGCTATTGGCCGGAATGATATCCGAAACGTGAAGCGTCTGGCGGAAGAAATGTACCCTGACGCCTTGGTGGTATATGGCGACACTGATTCTGTTTTTGTAAGGTTTTCCCTGCCGCCTGATGTGACGACTGTGATTGATTCAGTGAGTCTTTCTATGGATATGGCGAGGGCGCTTGCAGACAAGGTGAATCTTACTATGAAATTTCCAAAAAATATTGAGTTTGAAAAGGTTTACCACACGTGGCTTTGCCTAAGCAAGAAAAGGTATGCTGGGATAATGTATGCAGCGGGTCACAAATTTGGCGATGAGCCTCCTATTGACATTAAGGGGATGCAGTGTGTGAGGCGTGATGGGTGCGCTCTTGTGAGAGATTTGGTTCGAGAATGCTTGATGAGCATTTTGCATACGGGGACATTTGTTGAAGCTGCTGCCACAGCGAGACTTCGTTTGCTGGAAATATTTGACGATAAAATCTCAGTTGATGCATATGCCATTCAGAAGGTGCTGAGAAAGAGTATGCAGGATTGCTGTTTCCCAATGACGAATTCTCAGATTTGTGATGTTCGCAAGGCGCTACGCGGAAGTAAGGCTGCAGAAACGGCAGGTAGTGTTGAGCAATTGAGTTATGCGGAGCAGGACAATGCGATCAGAAAAAGATTTCTTTACCTTGGAAATTGAGAATTCGACTCCCCCACGTAATGCTGGCCTGGCGTGTGCGATTGCAGGACCCTGGGAGTGCTCCTGTGCTAGGAGAAACACTGTCCTATGTGGTGACTAACAATGGCGGGAAGCAGATATTTGAAAAGGTTAACACACTTGAGGCTGTAAAATCCAAGAAGCTGTTTGTGGATCGCCAATATTACCTCAACGCCATGAAGGTGCCGCTGGAAAACATATTTCTTCCCATTTGCATTCAGGAGATTGTAAAATCGCAGACGTTGACCAAATCCCCTAGCCTATTAAGGCAAAAAGAAAATGAAGCCAAGGGGAAGGTTGAAGTGGACAAGCTTATCTGGCGTGCTGTGAAGGGTAAATCTCTGAAATACGAAGCAGTTTCGAGGCGAGAATCAGTTGAAGCCAGCCCAATAGCTCAGGCCTTCAAAAGGGCTGCTGTTGCTGGTGGTGCATGTTTGCAAAAAAAGAAATAAATTTGAGTCTAAACTTGATTGCCACATGCATTGCTGTTGAGGTATATATATGCGTGCATTGGATGTGTGTGCTTGTGTTGTGTTGTGTTCCAATGAATTTAGATTATATCCAGAATAGAGAAATGCCGCGAAGCGGGTTAAATTTCGTTGGTGGGCCAAAACTTGATGAGGAGGGAGGTTTTATGTTTGGACGAATGATGGATGGGGGCCGCCAGCAACAACAGCAGGCAATAGGTGGAAAGGGTTCTTCGGCTGCTTACTGGCCGTCCATAACTTCGTTTTTTAATGGTGGCAGTGGCGGTGGCGGTGGCGGTGGCGGTGGCGGTGGCGGTGGAAGGGATAGGGCTCAATTAGTAGGAAATCAAGCAAAACTAAGTAAGGGGATATATTATCCTGCATCATCGCTCAATGAAACAGTCTCACAGCGTGGTGGTGTTGGAGCAGGAGGTGGGGGTGATATGTTTTCGGAAATTGTATTGGCGTCGTCAGATTCCTCATTAGAGGCTCGTGGAGGCGTTTTCAAGCCTCCTCCTGCTGCTGCTGCTTCCACTCTCTTGCAGTCCACTATTATTGCAAGGCTACTGCAACAGAATGATGATAATATAGCTGAAGGTAAACTAAGTCGCTCTACCAAAACAAAAACCATTTCTAGCACTGCCAGCAACAGTTGGTTCATAGGTGCAGATTCTATTATACAGTGGACTGTAGCACTTGCGATATCCTATTCATTGGTGTTGATTGTGCTAACTGGGCTGGTGGCTACACTTTTTGCTCAGCAAAGTTCAACTGTGGGGGTCAGTTTGGCGACCATATTAAAGAGAAAATCTGTATCGCTTGTATCAGAAGGATGGATTGTCACCGCTGGAGATTGCGATTATTGGTATAACGGAGAGTGTTTACCAAAGGCTGGAGGAGGCATTCCCGATCAGCGTACACTTGGAGGAGTTATAGAAGAGAGGGAAATCAAGGCTACTGGATTGTTTTCATCTGTAAATGTGCCATTTCTGTGCCTTGCCTCTTCAGTGATATCAACTGCTTTTTCAATATGCCTTGTTCCAAATCAAGATGAACGCATGCACAAAACCTTTAAGATGTTATCTATGCTGATAGTGGTGGTGTTTGGGACGCTTTTTTTGTTTATTCAAGGTGCATGGTCGCTTCCTATGAACAACGTTTTGTTGGTAGAGTTTTCATTTATGGTGGCTTTGTTTGTTTTGATGACATATTCAGCAAACAAAGGAAGTTATGTGGACGTGGCTAGGCTTTTTGACATGATGCTTACCAATCCTTTGATAGCGGTGAGCGTCCTTTCAGCTTCTGGTGATGACAATGCCGGCCGCTTGGTTTTGGTCTATTTTTCTCTGGTGTTTGGTCATCTTGCACTTGTTGTAAATTTCACTGAAAGTGTTCAGTGTGATGCTGTTACCCCGGGTCAATCAGGGGTCTGCAGAAGAA
>Ga0114980_10002115_pt1 | contig 14164 bp, 9 predicted proteins | sample S_140806_EF_Meta_FD_87018 | JGI IMG/M metagenome (GOLD analysis project Ga0114980, IMG submission 87018) | Freshwater microbial communities from Lake Simoncouche, Canada to study carbon cycling - S_140806_EF_MetaG | ecosystem: Environmental > Aquatic > Freshwater > Lake | place: Lake...
TAAAGAAAAACTCATAATAAAACCAATATTCATGATCAAAGAGGCCGCACTGTTTTGTAAAAGCTGCTCCCTATTTTGCATCATCCTTAATGAGGATTGACTAAATTGACTAAATAATTTTGCAATATACTGTGGGGCAATTTGAATCAGAAAACTATATAAAAAAATTAAAGCAATAATGGCATAAAAAAGAATGTCTTTATCTGGTAATGAGAACTTTTGTTCTATTTTATACAATACATCCTCTGCATTGGATGATGTTACTTTTTGATTGTACAACTGATAGGTATGCTGTTTTTTCGAAAAGAAATTGAGGTACAATTGTAGGACATTGAAACTGCTATCTTTTGGATCTCTTGGTATGGATTGTAAATACCAAGCATCCGCTTGAATAAATGTTTTTGGAATAATTGGTACATACTTTAGCCATAGAGTATCTTTAACCATCGCACTATCTTGTAGGATTATGATGGTATCTTTTACAACCAATATAGTATCCTTTTGACTTGCTTGCCTCAGAAAGGTGAAGCTAGACAAGACAAGTAGTCCAATGAAGGCAAATGAAAATTTCTTAAGTTGAGCTAACATCTGCTGCAAAAATAAGTATAGTAATGCAGAATTAAAGAACAATGCCTAGCTTTGTTGGTAATTCAACCTATGGCAGGCATCTACCTACATATTCCTTTTTGCAAAAAAGCTTGTCATTATTGCAATTTTCATTTTTCTACACAGACAGATACGATCCAAGCTTTTGTAGATGCACTCATTCAAGAAATTGAACTTCAGAAAAGCTATATCAACGAACCCATTGAGACCATCTATTTTGGCGGTGGAACGCCCTCCCTTTTAAATGAGCCACAATTAAAAGCAATTCTAGCAGCCATTTATGCCCATTTTAATGTTGAAGCTACCATCGAATGTACTTTAGAAGCCAACCCAGACGACATAGATTCAATCAAATTAACTGCATGGAAACAAGCAGGCATTAACCGTTTAAGTATTGGTATTCAAAGTTTTCAGGCGAGCGCTTTAAATTGGATGAATAGAGCACATTCAGTAGCACAATCACATGCAGCCATTGAAATGGCAATGCAGGCTGGTATTCATAATTTAAGTATCGATTTAATTTATGGTACGCCCACTTTAACTGACCAAGCATTGATAGAAGATCTAGATTGGATTCAACATTATAAAATTAACCATGTCTCCTGTTATGCATTGACAGTAGAAGATAAGACCGCATTAAAAAAATTGATCGAAAAAGGACAAATCGAGGCGGTGGACCCAGAAAAACAAGCCAGACATTTTGAAATCGTATCCACTAGATTCATGGCAATGGGCATGGAGCATTATGAAATTTCAAATTTTGCAAAGCCTGGTTGTAGAAGTCAACACAATAGCAACTACTGGTCTGGTATAAACTATCTTGGACTTGGCCCATCCGCGCATTCCTTTAATACCATTTCAAGACAATGGAATATTGCAAACAATGCACTGTATATAAAAAGCATTGCGCAAGGACAATTAAATTTTGAAATTGAATACCTCACCCAAGCCAATCGCTACAATGAATACATGATGACGAGTTTAAGACGCATAGAAGGATTTGACTTGGACTTGATAGAAAAAAGATTTGGCAAGCACTACCTTGATCATAGCAATGAAATGATTCAAGCAATGCGTTCTAAAAATATTTTTCAGCAAAATGGAAATCAATACAGTTTAAAAAAAGAAGCAAAATTTTTAGCAGACGGCATTGCTTCGGATTTCTTTATACTAGGATCAGCTCCAACTCCTTAAAAGTAGTATCTGGTGCTGCTCCTTCCCATAATATTTGATACACTGCATCCATAATTGGCAGCTTTACATTTAAAGTTTGATTCATAGTATGGATACACTTGCTCGCATTGTAGCCTTCAGCCACCATATTCAATTCTAATTCTGCAGCTTTAACAGAATAGCCTTTACCAATCATATTTCCGAATGTTCTATTTCTACTATGTAAGGAATAGCAGGTCACCAATAAGTCCCCCAAATAAACGGATGCATTGTGATTCATCAAAGCTGCTCCACTTGATTCCTTATTTGCAATTTCTTTTAACAATACTTGCATTTCATTGGCGCAATTGGCAATAAAAACACTTAAAAAATTATCTCCATATTCCAATCCATGCGCTATACCTGCACCAAGGGCGTAAATATTTTTTGCAACCCCGGCATATTGCACCCCTATCACATCCTGATTGACAATGGTATTGATATACTCTGATTTAAAATAACTTGCAATGGTGGTGGTGGCTGTTTCGTCCAAGCCAGAAAAAGTCAAATAAGATAATTGCTCAGCTGCCACCTCCTCTGCATGGCTCGGCCCTAATAGGGTAAAGTAAGATGAAAGCGGAAAATTAAATTTTTGTTCAAGCCATTCATTCAATAAAATATTGTGTACAGGCAATACGCCTTTCACAGCGGAAATGATGGACTTATTTTTAAGGTCTTCCGATTCTAAGGATGCAAGTGTTGATTCAATGTGGATGGAAGGGACGGCAATGATGATGATATCTGACGCCCCCACTACCAATTTGATATCTGTTGAAAAACTAATTTTTTGTAAATCAAAATAAGCATTTCTTAAATAATGCGGATTGTGTTTACGTTTTTCAAAATAATCAATATTGGACTGTTGTCTAAGGCACCATGTGATGGGGTGGCCATTTTCTGTTACAATTTTTGCAATTGCTGTAGCCCAACTCCCACTACCAATAATACCAATTCGCTTATTTTTCATTGTACAAACATAAGAAATTCATAAAAAAAAGGGGCGCATTTTTTATATGCGCCCCTTTTTGAAGGTCAATTTTATGTTTCCACTTACTTTTTCTCTTCAAATAACTTTTCTTTTGTAACGACTTTTACTAAAGAGCCCTCTTTCAAAGTCTTGCTTACGATACTGTAAGGTCCGGTGATCACTTGGTCTCCCACCTTTAATCCAGCCACTTCGATATAGTTTAAGTCTTGGATATCTGTTTTTACTTTAACCATTTTCACCTTATTGTCTTTTTGCAAGACAAAGACCACTTCATTTAATTCTTGCTCTTTTACAGGTTCTTTTTCAGTGTTATTATTTGTAGTGCTAGACACTTTGGTATCTTTTCCTTTACCATCGCTGTCTCTTGTTGTCACTGCATTCAATGGTACTGTAATTACATTCAATTTAGACTTGGTTTGAATATCTGCACTCGCAGTCATGCCTGGTCTAAATGGAAATATGGCATTCTCTTGAATTAAGTCAGCATAACTATCAGTTAATAAACGAATATGTACTTTATAATTTGCCACTTCTGCTGCTGAACTGATGCCTGATGCTGCAGTAATTGGATTGGCAATTTTGTACACAATCCCTTTGAATTTTCTATTATTATACGCATCTACTTCCACCAATGCAGTATCTCCTAATTTTACTTTAGTGATATCATTCTCACCTACATCAACTCTTACTTCAATACTCTTCATATCTGCAACACGCATCATTTCTGTACCAGCCATTTGCGCTGTACCAACCACACGCTCTCCTTTCTTTACATTCATCAAACTAATGATACCATCCATTGGAGATACAATCGTTGTTCTAGCTAAGTCTTTTTCTGCTCTAGCCAATTGTGCTTTCACACCTTGAACTTGTGCTTCCCCACTTTTAATAGACTCTTTAGCTGCATTGTAACTAGATTCTGCAGAACGGAAAGTCTGTTCAACTTGTTCGTATTCTGCTCTTGACACAATCTTATCTGCAAATAATTTTTTATAACGCTCATAAGCCGCTTTTGAGCTTTCGTATCCATTCTTTAAGCCACTCAAATTAGCTTTTACATTTTCATATTGTGCTTTCACTTGATTCACAGAAGCGGTTACTTGATCTCTTTGAGAAGAATAAATGTCTGCATAGATCTTAGCTAAAATCTGTCCCTTAGTTACTTTCGCGCCTTCCTCCACAAATAAGCTTACGATCTCTCCAGAAATGTCTGGACTTACTTTTACTTCGATTTCTGGATACACTTTACCACTCGCATTTACTGACTCAGTGATGGTTCTTAGCGCTACCTTCTCCACTGTGACTTCGGTTCCTTCGTCTTTACCAATGACCCCTGCTTTTTTAAGTCCTACTAGTACTCCAACTAGTACAACAAAAACTACGATACCCCAAATGATTTTCTTATTCATTTTTTTTATTTTACGATGCGATTAATAAATTATAGAGAAAGTGCTTCTCCTTTATAAAACTCAAGTAATTTAATTCTAAATACATACTCATACTGAGCAGACTTATAATTTACTTTAGCCTTTAAAAAATTATTTTGATTGTTTAATAATTCTATGGTACCCAATAAGCCTAACTCGTAACGCTTTGTAGCAAAGCTATAGGCCTTCTCTGCAGATGTAACTGCTTTTTGATTGGCATTCAGTTTATTAAATGCTACCACAGCATTGGTATACGCTGCATAAATATCTTGCTTTAATTTTCTCTGTGTATTTTCTTGTTGTAAACTAGCGGATTGGTAATTTAATTTAGATTGTTGATACGCTGTTTTAGATTGATTGGCATTGAAAATCGGAATCGATAATTGGAATCCAAAATTTTGTCCAAAGTTATTATCTAATTGTTTGCCCCAACCTTTCCAGATATTACTAAAATCTCTGTTGGTAGTAACGGTATTGTACAAAGGACTTTGCACATAATACTTTGCAGCACCTACTGTTACAAAAGGACTCGTTGGCGAGATATTGCTAAATCCTGCAGGCTCAACACCACTGATGTATTTAAATGAATTGGAAAAATTAGAACTTAACGAATAACCAAAACTTACAGTTGGATAAAATCCAGCTTTAGCAACCAATTGATTTTTCTCTGCCGCCTTTAAACGTAGATTCGCCGCTTTGATATTTGGCAAATTTTGTTCAGCTATACCAAATACATAGTCTGGTTGCAAGTCTGCAAAAGCTTGTAATTTAATTTGATCTACTGGTTGCACATCTACTTCAAATATTTCCGAAGCATCTAAGTTCAACAATGCCTTTAAACTTAATTTGCTTTGCTCTACATTAGAAATTGCAGTGATATAATTACTACTATCATTTGCCAATTGGGTTTCTAATTCTAATAAATTAATCTCTGGCAACAAGCCAACTTCTACACGCTTCTTAGTAGCAGCCAATTGTTCATTTGTTTGTGCAATTTGTATTTTAGCTATTTCTGATTGTTCGATAGTGGATAAGACTTGCAAATAAAATGTAGCCACATTCACCGAGATATCATTAGCCGCAGTTTTAAGATCTGCGATACTTGCCAACCAACTATAATTACTTGCAGCTGCCGTATTGCTTAACCTATTGTTATTGTACACCTGAATACCACCGTTTGCGCCAAAATTATTGTATAAAAATTGGGTGGTGGTGAAGGCATTGGTTACAGGGTCAATGGAACGTCCTAAACGCATCCCCAAACCAGAAGAACCAGACATGGTAGGCAACTGGTTATATTTAGCCTGATCTGCCTGTAGTTTGGCCAATCTTGCTTGAATATCTGCTTGTTGAACCGAAATATTATGCTTGATGGCATATTCCACGCAAGTTCTTAAATCCCATTGCTTTGAATTTTGAGCCGTCAAAGACATGCTGAACATTAAAAAAATAAAAGAAAAAAAGTATTTCATTGGTCGTATTGATAATTATAAATTCCTGTTAGACAATACAAAAGTAATGCAAACCTTAGGAGTTGTCTAATTTTTAGACAAACGGACATCAATATGGCTGAATAGCTATGGGTGGGTATAAAAGGCTTCCCCTAAATCTGGGAGGTCTTTTTATAATAAAATAGGCGGTACAATACCAAAACAATTGCTACCAAGATGACAGCTGTTAGTGCAGCATAAGGTTTATCAATGACCACTGCGACTGCTACAAAAGCATAAGCCAATACAAAAATGGCTGCAAAAATAGGCGTCCAACGCTTTAATCCTCCGGTGACAGCTACATCTCCCTGGCCCTTGCTTCTTAATATAAATAGTGTGGCTGCCGAAGTACTCATCCCCAAGCAATCCAAGAAGATACTAAAACTTAATACATCGTCTACCCCTTTCCCAAAAAAAGTAATTAAAATAGTAGTAATTGCAAAAACTGTAAGTCCAGGCACTAAGGCATCTGTGGTAGCATGCTTTTTTTGAAATACCTCAGGTAATACTTTATCCTCACTCATCGCATACATCACCCTTGGGTTACTCATTAAAATAACATTGACATATGCGAGCACACTTAAGACCATCGCAAAATCAAATACTTTAGCACCCAATTTTCCAAACCATGCTTCAAATAAAAGAGAGCCAATGGCATTGGCATTTTTAATATTTTCAAAACCAATCACTTTTACATAAGTATAGTTAATTGCTAAGTATAAAAATAAAACGAGTAAAATACCAATTACAATCCCTCTTTGCATGGTCTTGGCCGAACTCACTTCACCGCCAAAATTGATGGTTTGTTGATAGCCACCATAAGTAAAAAATACAGATACCAAACTCACTAGTAAAAGTAGCATGCCATTGGTGCCATCATACACATACACTTTTCCTTCATTGAATCCATGTGGCGCCACACTTACGCCTTTGAATAAAGAAGTGATGAGTAATAAAATCAAACTAATTTTCACAATCATCAACACGTTCTGTGTTCTACTACTTGTTTTTAATCCTAGTAAATTAACGATATAAAATAGCCCGACCGAAAAGGAGGCCACACCAATATTAAATAAAGTGCCAGAAGGCCTTCCAAATAATAAATCACTTACATAATCTGCACCAATCAAGGCAACCACTGCTAAAGATGCTGCATTGCTAATTAAGATTAAGACATTAATGGTAAATCCAACGCCAGGATGGTAACAATGTGCAAACACTTTATAGTATCCGCCCATCACAGGCAATCTTTGTCCAATTTCTGCATAAGTCAACGCACCAAATAAAGCAATGATACCCCCAATGATCCAAGCACTAAAAAAAATGAGCGGCGTACCAGATTTTGCAGCAATCGTGGCTGGGGTTTTAAAGATACCCATACCAATCACTAAGCTCACCACAATCATAGTTAAGCTAAAAAAATTGATGCTTTGTTTTGCTTTTGTACTCATATAAAATACTTTACACTTTTCTTAAATATAAATATATCAACTTATTGGGAGTTTTCAACAATGGGTTGATAATTAAATACATCTACTGATTTAAAAGAGCATAAGTTTATACTTGATTAGGTTCATGCTAATGATTAAAAGGGAATCCTGTTCAAACCAGGAGCTATTCCCGTAGCTGTAAGTTCGATGCGCAAGCATTAAGTCAAATCCACTGAAGCAATTTGGGAAGGATGACTTTGAGAAGAACGAGCCAGAAGACCTGCCTGATTAAAGAAATCAACAGCTTTCGGGTAAAAAGCAAGGATTGTAAAAAATTAAGGCTGAAAGATATAAAGATGGTATGCATTTATTTTTAAGATGCTAATCTCTTACGACTATCTCTTACAACTCCTTAATCAATTATGGTTCTCTTTGTCCAGGAAGCTCATTGTTCACTCAAAAAACAAAACAATGAGCAAAAAAATCATCACGCTCTCGGTGTGCCTTATCGCCACCATGTCCTCCGTCTTTGGACAACAAAAAGACAGTCTTCAAAAAAGTTCAACCCCCACACAGCTGGAGGATGTCATTGTCACTGCCAATAAAATTGAGCAGAAACAAAATGGAACAAGCAAAGTCATCACCGTGATTACTGCTGCTCAAATTCAACAGAATGCTGGCAGAACCATTGCACAGGTTTTGAATGAACAGGCTGGATTAAGTTTGCCAGGCACTTTGAGTAATTTAGGAACCGTTCCTAGTATTTACATGCGTGGTGCCGCATCAGGAAGAACCTTGATTTTATTAGATGGCGCGCCCGTTGGTGACCCTTCTATGATTAGCAATGAATTTGATTTAAACTTAGTACCACTGAATCAAGTAGAGCGCATTGAAATTCTAAAAGGCGCACAAAGTACCCTTTATGGATCCGATGCCATAGGTGGCGTGATCAATATCATTACAAAATCAAAAGGCGCACCCTTTGTAACAGGCGCATTGAGCTATGGTAGTTATGGCACCAAGCAGGGCAACTTGCAATTCAATAGCAGCATCAAAAAAATAAACTATTCCATTGGTTTTGAAAATCAAAATGCAGACGGATTTTCTTCTGCCAAAGACATCACCAACAAAGCCAACTTTGATAAGGATGGCTATCAAAATAATAGCTTTTTTGTAAAAGCAAAATACAAAATTGATTCTCTTTGGGACCTGCAACTATCTAGCAGAAAGACGGCCTATACATCTGCCATAGATTATGGTGGATTTAAAGACGACAGAGACAATGCCTTTAAAAATGCAACCACCATGAGTGGCTTAGTGTTAAAATATAAAAAAGCAAAAACCAATTTTCAATTACAATATCAGTTCACCACGCAGGACAGGACTTATTTAAATGATAGTGCAGATAAGACTTACTTGATTTATGAAAACAATCAGTATGCAGGTACAACCCATTTTGCAGATGCATTTTTATCTACACCCATTCATAAAAATGTGCAGTGGATTATTGGAACTGATTTTAGATACGGGTCTTACAACCAAACTTATGCATCTATTAGCAAATACGGCCCTTACAATGATGTATTTAAAGATACCTTTCAATTTCAAAATGCCTTGTATACCTCTGTCTTGATCAATGACAATGCAAAAAAATGGTTGCTCGAATTAGGCGCTAGATACAATAACCACAATCGATTTGGCAATAACCAAACCTTTACATTCAATCCATCCTATGCATTGAGCGATCAGGTAAGATTGATTGCGAGTGTATCTACAGGATTTAAGGCGCCATCACTTTATCAGTTGAGTTACAATGATCAATTAAAGGCTGAAACTTCTTTCAACACTGAATTGGGTATTTCATTTAGAAAAGGGCAAGTATTTGCAAGAGCCGTTTACTATAATAGAACTATCAAAAATGGGATAGACTTCAATAATATTAATTATCAATACTTCAATTTTATACAACAAAAAGTAAATGGGTTAGAAATTGAAATCCAACATCCTCTCAACGACCAACATCATTTTTCTTTGAATTATACTTTGATGAATGGACAAGAGACCAATCAAAATAGAATCACAACAACAGATACCATTACGTACAACTATTTATTAAAGCGCCCTAAGCACAGTTTGAATGCCCAATGGAATTATACCATCAACAATAAATGGAATGCAAGCTTGACTGGAAGATTCATCAGTAAGCGCTTTGATGTAGGCGGATATGCAAGTCCAGATGTAACCTTAAGTTACTATACCTTATTGAACGCAGCGATTCAATACAAATGGAGCAATCGTATTGTGGTATTTGCAAATAGTCAAAACCTTCTAAACGACAATTTTACTGAAGTCAATGGATACAATGCTATTGGCAGAATGGTTCAATTTGGGATACGTTTAAATTAAAATTTATTGTTACCAATAGAATAATTGTCATATTGATCATTTTAATGCCTTAGTAAATCTAAAAAAGCTTTGTATCTTCATACAAAGCTTTTTTTATGGGATTTAAAATAGATGAACTACTTACCATTGTCTTTACTTTATTTGCAGTTATTGATATTGTGGGCTCTATACCATTATTAATTGCTATGAAAGAAAAATCGGGTGCCATTCAATCACTTAAAGTGACCCTCATTTCAGGAGGCTTGATGATTTTATTTTTATTTTTAGGTAAACCTTTTTTACAATTATTGGGCTTAGATGTCAAATCATTTGCCGTGGGTGGTTCTATTGTCATTTTTTTATTAGGACTTGAAATGGTGTTGGGGCATGAAATTTTTAAGGGGGATAAAAATGCGCAATCTGGTGCCGTGGTCCCTATTGCCTTTCCTATTATTGCCGGAAGTGGAACGCTGACAACCATTATGTCTTTAAAAGCGAACTTTGAAGAAGCTTATATTCTTGGAGGGATTTTAGTTAACCTAATTATTGTCTTCCTTGTTTTAAAATCACTCAACTTTATAGAACGCATATTAGGCCCAGGTGGGCTATTGGCAGTGCGTAAATTCTTTGGCGTGATCTTACTTGCAATTGCTGTAAAGATCTTCTCTAGTAATATAGGTGCACTAAAAAGATAGAATTATAGTTACGCTTACACCTCATTAAAAAAGGGTTAGCCCAAATTGGACTAACCCTTTTTTTGGAAAAAATTATAGGTTTTAGAAACTATATCTAGCTTGTACTAGATAATTTCGACCCAAAGCAGAAATACCACTCGCAAAATATCGGTAATTTAAATCGGCGATGTTTTCGATTTGAAAACTGAAATTTAATTTATGAGTGAGTTGATAATTTGTGTTGATATTCCAAATTTGCCAGCTAGGCATACCATCCTTTGTCGCATAAATCTCGTTGTCCTCTCCATTTAAGTTATATTCCTTTATGCGCTTCCACCCATTAAATACCGTAAACAATTCGACAGCAAACTTTTTTACATCATGCTTCAATCCTACTCTACCATAGGTTGGAGGGATATGGTCTAAAGGCATTTCAATGGTTCCATTTTGATATGTGCCCTTTGTATACGTATAGGTTGCAGCCAAAGTCGTATTAGGCGTAAAGTTTAAAGATCCATTGACGTTGAATCCAAACACAACTGCCTTCGCTTTATTTTGAGAGGCATACACATCACTCATAACCCCTTGATAAACGATTGCACTTGCATTGTTCCATTTAAACTTATCTACCACCAATGCATTTTTAAACCAGGTATAAAACAAAGATGCCCCAATACTATAACTAGATGTTGTTTTAGAAACATTCAATTCTGTGTTATAAGTATACTCTGGTTTTAGATCTTTGTTTGGTACCACCACATAGCCTGTTTTAGTATCAAATACTTTGGTTAAGTCATCCACATTTGGTGCTCTAAATCCACTGCTTGCTCCAAAAGCAAATCTGAATCCATCGGCTCCATTGTATGCCAAACCTATATTACCCGTCATGGCAGTGTTTTTTTGATTGGCATCTGTGAAAGGAAAATGCATCAATGAAGTGTCTTTGAAATTGGCATTCAATTGCACATTATTCAAACGCAAACCACTGTTCAATACCCAATTACCAGTCAAGAACTGAGTGTGTTGTGCATAAATCGCATGATTGGTCATATTGGTAGGCCCATCGCTATACCTTGTTGTAATGGCACTGCGCACATTGGTAGCAATATTATTGCGATAGGCAGTAGAACCCACTTTATTGTAATATGACTCCACTCCTACATGTAGTTCGCTAGACTTGCCTTGGTGCAATAAATCCACATTCAAACCAAAAATGTCTACCGCTTCAAATCTGTAATCTTTGTTATTTGATTTGAACTTTCTACTGATCCTACTTTCTTCTAAATGTTGGTAATTGACATTTGCAGTCAATTTTTGAAAATAGCCATTCAAATTTGATTTGGTCAATTTATAACCAACCATATTACGCACCTGTGGCCCATAATACCATTCTGAATAGACAGGCAAGCCTTTACTCATTTCGGTCAAACGATCATACCTGTTGATATCAGAAGAATTGGAGAATTGTACATTCAATAAATGCTCTGTGTTTTCATTCGGCTTGAATAATACCTTTTGTAACAAATCTGTTTGACTATAGCCACTTAATTTTTGGATATTTACTTTAGTACTATTGTCTTTCACCACATCTGTGTTGTTTTCAGGTGCAACATAAAAAAATCTTTTACCAAAGTCTGGGTAGGCCGCAGATCTTTTATTTCCCTGACGCATATCACCAAAACTGCTATTGGTAAACGAAGTCAAAAAAGCCCATTTGTCATTGGCTATATTAACATCAATATGTTGGCGTTGTTCATTTTGACCATTGCCATAACGATACACTAGATTGCCATTAATTTTCCAAGGTGTGTTTTTTGAAACAAGATTGGATTTATACAATTGGGGCTGTTTGGTAAATAAATTCACTACCCCACCCAATGCATCACTTCCATACATGGTAGAACTTGGGCCATAGTTTATCTCTACTCTATCTAATATCATATTGTCCACAGTAATGATATTCTGCAAATGACCCGCTCTAAAAATAGCGCTGTTCATACGAATACCATCCACCATTAATAATACCCTACTAGCCTCAAAGCCTCTCACCACAGGGCTTCCGCCTCCAGCTTGGCTTTTTTGCACAAAAACCTGACCAGATGCTGTTAAGATATCTGCCGTATTTGCTTGCTGTTGCAACAATACTTTGTCGGTTAAGGCAACCACCCTTTGTACGATATTTTTTGAGAGCGTTGGAAACTTATTAGCGTAGATGACTACATCTTGCAATTGCTTGTCTGTAGTATCAGATTGCGCCAAAAGTTCCAGACTCATGCCAAAAAATAACAGTACGCTAAATATTAAACGCATGTTGAATTTTTAAAATGAAAATGAAATACTATCAAATGAAGAAAATGATTTGATAGTCCTGTCTTATGTATTAGACAGCTTCTGGCGGATGCGAGATGTCACCTAAATAACTACTTAAAATTGGCGTAGTTAAAGAGGGATATTTCTTTTTAAATAAAGTATAGTTGAATAAACTTTGGTTATTGAATGAAGGACATTCATATACAGCAAGGCTAAGGTTCAATTTGATTTTAGAAGAACTGGATTTAGAATGTGCCTCTTTATCCAAATGATTTAGTTTATGTTGATTGGCAACAATGGCTGCTTCTTCTTCATCGGATGCCGCTTTAATCACCCAGCCTTCCTTTGTTTGCTTAATGGAAACAATATCATAAAACATCCCCTTATAACTAAATTCACGGCCCTTCTCCTCCCACTGATACCCTTCGGGTAAAATGGATTTATCTTTTACTACGAGTGTAATTTGATCGCTACTATGATTATCTATTTGATCATCACTATCTATATCATTATTATATTCTTTTGTGAGCTCCTTGGATTCAAAAGTTTTCTTTTTGTTTAGATCGAATTTGCCTGCATCAATACTTGCGAATTGTTCCTGCTCATGTAGCTGTTCCTGAAGCCAATAAAAATAGCTCAAGCTACTTGTTGATAATAACAAAGCGGCAAAACAACATATGGCAATCACTTTTTTCAAGAAACCTAAGATACGGAAAAAGCAACGAAAATTTAATTGGTAATTTTATAGGTATTTAAAAGTCCTAAATGTAGCCAAGCCCAGGATCGAACTGGGATTTAGCGCTTCGGAAACGCTTGTACTAACCATTGTACGACAAGGCCATGGTATAAAATTAGTGCATTCTAGCAAATTTCGAGAACCATCTACCGTCGAAACATTACTTTAAAAGCCGCAGGTAGGAAAATAGATGTAGGAAGACTGCTCATGATCCGGATATCATCTAATATGGAAGATGTATTAGACAGGAATTTAAATACAGTAGCTGCATCATTCTTTTTGAAAATTCTTGCAAAAATTTCATCCCCTGCCATTTTCTTGTGTTCAAGAATATATAACAATACAGCATCATAAAATTGATGTCTTGTATAATGCACGGATGCATCCAAGGTTTGATCCAATTTTAATTGACTTACTATTTGCTGTGTTTGTTGCTGGATAAATTGAAAAGCATATCCAGTACTTGCTTTGACTGCATCTCCAATTGTCCCAATTGAAATGACATTGCCAGTGCTTGATGTCATCTTTTTTGTGGTCATTGGAATGGCACCTTGTTCGGTATGTACAATCGTATAAGTTTTTCCTTTGTAATGTTCCTCCATATAGGCATTCAATACCGCATCATATTGTGACTGCACCAAAATGGAAGGAGAAAATAAAGTATATTCTACCAATGCTTTTTTATCTGTTAAGGGAAGTAGATACATAAAAGCGGTTGCTTCCATTTGAGGCACATTAAAATCCATTAATCTAGCAATACGCTCATCAAATATTGGGGCATCAAACTCCACTACGATCCCTTTAAAGTGTTGCCAAAGTGCCGATTGGATGCGGTCTCCATGGATGCTTGAAAATACATAATCTGCATTGCCTGTACCCCCTTCCCAATTGACCCTTGCACCTCCA
>Ga0114980_10002116_pt1 | contig 14158 bp, 20 predicted proteins | sample S_140806_EF_Meta_FD_87018 | JGI IMG/M metagenome (GOLD analysis project Ga0114980, IMG submission 87018) | Freshwater microbial communities from Lake Simoncouche, Canada to study carbon cycling - S_140806_EF_MetaG | ecosystem: Environmental > Aquatic > Freshwater > Lake | place: Lake...
CCAATATTAGTCGAAGGTAGTGAAGGTATTTTCTCAAAATCTGAAATGAAGAATTTAGGCAAAGATAATTTCTACGCGTTAAAATCACTTGCAGGAAGAGGTAGAATAAATGAAGGATTCTTCGGCAATGAAACAAAGGCATTTATTCAAGCGGTACCAATGGTTGATAATGGATTAAAAAATGAAGTTGTTGAAATGAGAAAAGCAATTCAAAATATGGAAACAAACAAGTTTGATATTGTAAATTATACAAAAGATTTATTCAAAATCATTGAAACTACTCAAAAAGGAAATAGCATAATTAGAAACACTTACGAAGTTAAAAAACCAAGGATATGACAGGAACAGATACTCGTTTTTATAGAAATGGAATTTTAGTTCCAAGTCCTCGTAATTGGAAAGAATTAGAGGTTGAATGTGATTGGTTAGACAGAAGAGAAAATCAATCGATGAATGTCCCTTCATTAAACTTTACAGGAGAAGAAGCGACAAATATTAGAAATCGTATTCAAGATGGAATAAACGGTGGGTATGGAATATTCGAAGGAGATGAAATGCATATTGAATTTGGAGATGTATCAAACCCTGTATTTAAGTTCAAAGGATATTTAGATTATGTTAATGAATCTACATTCATAGGCGAAAACGAAGTACGTGTTTCTGTGAAAAAAGAACAAGGTGTTGATTGGTTAAATGATGTTGCAGACGGATTCAGTTTTGCTTCAATGTTTGATGAAGGAATAGTTAAGAATTCAGATTTTGTAAAGGTTCCCTATGTGATAAATTACATTCCGGACAATATGCAGTTGATAATGCTATCAATGTATTCATTTACGTTAGCAAAAGAAATTGCAGAGAATATTGCTAGAGTAGTTGAATCAATCTCGGAAGTAACAAATGCTTCAATTCCAAGCGTTGGTGTTGGTGTTGGTTTAGGTGCTGTTGCTGTTACTACTTGGGATTTTGGAGATATTGTTTGGGTAGCGTTAAAAGTTGCAATGAGAATTGCTTATACCATTGCATTAGGAATTGCTTTGTATAAGACACTTCAAGAACTTGTTGAACAACTACTACCTAAAAAAAGGAATCACTTAGGTATGAGCATTAAAACAATGTTTCAACGCAGTTGTGAGAAATTAGATTTAAAGTTGAGCAGTACGTTATTAAATTCCATACAAGATTGGGTAATAATTCCTTCAAAATTTGCAAAAGGAGAAGAGCCGGCAAAGGGAGAAGTTGAAACAGGCTACCCAACTAATACGGACCCTTTTTACACTTTTGGAGATTTAATTCGAGTATGTTCAAAATGGTTTAATGCACAATACAGAATCAATAATGGAGTATTCGAATTTGAACAAGAAATTTTTTGGAAAGAAAAAAGTTCCTTTATCATTCCAATGACTTATGACGACCAAGAAAAAATGCAAAACATTATTGACTTCAATACAGAAGAAAGTTTTGCTAATTATGTATTGAGTTATTATTTTGATGGAGAAGATCAAAATACATTAGACAATCAAGAAGGTAGAATTTTTCAAGTAATAGTTGAACCAAAAATTGTAAAAGAAAAAAAATATGTGAATATAAAAGGATTAGTAGAAATACAAATACCTGTATCAATGGGATTAGAAAAAAGAAAATTAACTGTAATAGAATCTGTATTAAAAGATTTGTTATCAGGAATAGATGGTTTCTTATCAATAATTGGTAAAAATTCTAATTTAAAATCTAAAATTACCAATAGACTAGATTGTTTGTTATTAAGTTCTCATTTTACTTCAATGCCTAAAGTTGTTGTAATGAATGGTTCAAAATTAAGTACAGACCAAAGAAAATTATTGTCTTGTAAAAAATTATTTGATTCATATCATTTTAGTAAATCTTTTGTAGAATATAAAGGTTATCACAATCAATGGAAGAAATTTCCTGAAAGAACAATTCCATTTTCTAAAGAGGATTTTGTACTTTTGGGAGAAAGTAATTATTGCACTTTGCCAACAGGAGAAGAAGCAAGAATTGACTACCTAAAATGGAATCCGTACAGGGGAACTGCGGTGATAAAAGGAAGAGTTAAATACATTTACACTAACAATCTTAAATTAAGAGAGATAGAATGATAAATTTAGAAAGCCTTATCGAACTGCAAGAAACTTGTAATAAGTCATTAATAGAACTTCAAAACGGAACCAAAAAAATTGATTCTATACTTAATGATATCACTATTAATTCTACTGATACACAATTAGTTAACTCTGTAAACGATATTAAGGCACAACAAGAAAGATTAATGAATTTTGCTAAACAAGGCAAAATAAAAGAAGTTTTGGAGTTAACAAAAGAATTAAATCAAAAGTATGCCAATCGTAATAAATAATAGAACGTATAGAAACGATTTCAATAATTCCACGACAAATTTTTTGTGTGGCAACATTGGTACGTGGAATAAATTAGAATTTGAATTGGAAACTTCTATTTCTGTAATAGGAACTTTACAAAATACATTTTCAACTCCGTTCCCAAATAAGATAGTAATGATGTCAGGGAATAATTGGAAGGATTATGGTTTTGATGTTGGAATGACTATTAATATAAGTGGTATATTAAAAAATTTAGCAACAGGAATGTTAATTCCAATAAATGCAAATGTTCTAATTACGGCATTAAATAAAGACACAATAATTCATAATGGAACTATTGACTTTTCAGGGTGGAGTGTAATACCTTCAAATAATGGTACAGATGAAATAAAAAATTTGGTTATTTCCTCAACAAGTACCTTAGATGCAGTTACTTTAAAATATTCTCTAATTAAAAATAGTGATAGTCAGAATACAAGTTTAAATTCTATTATTGATAGTTCTGAAACAGAGTTAGTTTGTACAGGACTTTCTTCATTAGCAATTAATGGAGAATTGAATTTTTCTAAGGTTGGTATTCAATCAGGAATGGCTTTAGATATTTGTAAGATTAAATACCTTTCAAGTTCTTCCGGAGTAAAAACATATAAGGTTACTATTGATTTTTTAATTCACGGTTTTTATTCAAGTATTTCAGATTTTGATAATAAAATTTTGCCTGAATGGTATATTGGAAGTGAAACATTGACAGACAATATTTACGTTAAATTTATGCCACAATTTAACAATCCAAATGTGTTCATTCAGAATGATATGAGTTGGACTGCTCAACTTGGAAATGTTGGTTGGTTGAATGAAAATTACAATGGATTGCAAGATGTTTTCAATGTTATAAGTGTTAACTATTCTACTCCAAACGGAGTAGTTTCTTCATTAGTCTATAATGATGAAACAACCGTGGTGGCTACTATTTCAGGGTTAACAAATCCAAGTGATGCTTTATTGAAATTACAATATGGTGTTTTATGGGCAACAAGTGATGATGATATTTATACCTCAAATAATTATGGATACCATAAAAATTTGAAGATGAATATAAATGGAAATGTAGGTTTTTCAGGCAGTTCAATATTGGTTTCAAATCCTGTTGACAATACTTTAAAGCAAGGATTTTCAAAAGACAACGCGAGAATAGATGTTACAAGTATTGATTTCACAGTAAGTGGTGCTAATATCATAATGACTATGAAAGTTGTTTGTACAGCAGATTTTCAAACTCAATTAGAAAGTAATACTGATGATAGAAGATACTTAATTTGGTTGGCTATTGGAGATCAAAATTTAGCAGTAAACAATAGTAATAGAGTTTCTAAAATAATTGATACAAATACATTTCAAAAATATGTTGCTCCTGCAGGTCCATACGATAATATAAGTTCAAATTTTATTTCACATCACCAAACAACAGCAGATTTAGGTCAGCCTTTATATAATGGTTTTGTAGAAGATGATGTTTTATTTAACGGAAGATTTGCAGTAGAAGTTGATAATCAATTAATATTAAAAAATATTGAATTTAGAGTTGAAGTAATAAATACAACAACATTGCAACGATACACTTTAGAAAGTAAGAGCGTGAATGTTTCTGCATTTCCAACAGATGTAAATGGAATTCAACAAATAAACTATGTTGATTCAAGAGGATTCAAATATGATTCAGGAGATGAAAAAAATCTTGTTTCAATAATTCGAGATACTGCATTAGATGATAATTATTTCAAATATTATAAATTTCTTTATGGATTTAAAATACGTTGGGAAGATTGGATTTCAAGGTCAGGAGTTCCTTCTGCATTTTTCTTGTCAAATCCACCTGTAAATGGATTTAATAATGATTGGTTTCATTACTATTCAGTTGCAGGATGGTCTTTGATTTTTACTACTTATCTAAGTGGAACTTTGCAAGGAGTTAATGTTAATTATGAAAATTCAAAACCTATTGTAGTTCATGATTATGATAGTAACCCTAATATTGTTAAAGAAATAAAAACTTATAAAAATAGTAATAACACATTGTTAACAGCAGGTATTGACCCATTAACAGGTAAAAATACAGGCGTAATTTTAGATGGAGAAAATACAAGAATTGAAGTAGATTATGAATTGATAAGTGGAGATTGGTTACAAGGAGAACAATATGGTACTATTTGTATTCAAGTTTGGAATGGTGCAGGAGAGCCAAAATTCAGACAAATTTCTACGATCGTTTCACACGAAAGTGATAATCCTTTGATTCCATTAGTAGGAGAAAGTTTTTGTAATATTAGTTATCCTGCAACTAATATTGTAAGGTTGAAGTGTTTGGTAGAACCAAGTTTATTAGATGATGCTGTAAAGTATCAAATTTCAAGTAGATTAGGTTGTAAATCAGCGGAAGATGGATTTATATTCACAACATCTCAATTAGTTCAAAACACAAATAATGTAAACTTAAAACCTACCGTATAATGGGAGAACAATTAAAACAACAAACGCTCTATGATATTGTAGAGGAAAACTCAAAAAATATATTTTGGGTTGATAGATATGTTTCAGGACCGGAAGGTGCAGGAGGAACATATGAAAGTAGAAGAATGACACAAGACCAATTATTGGACTTAATGCAAAATAATTTGTCATTTAATACAGGTATAAAAACTTTTAAAAACATAACAGATTTTACAATACCTAAAGGTAGTCTTGTTGATATAAGTTCTGTAAATGTAGGAGTTATTACTGTACTCCCTTCAAATGGTTCTACATTTGCAGGAGATTCAGGTTCTCATTTATATGTAGCAACAGAAGATGTGTTAAGTAATGATTCTGGAACATTTATAGAAGAAGGTTCAATAACAGGATTTAATACAAGTTCATTTGCAGTAGGAGATTTTTTATATTGGAATCCTTCAACACATACAATAGATACAACTCATGAAAGTGATAAAATGTTTTTAGGTATTGTTGTAACTCAAAATGTTTTAGGAACTATTTATGTTTCTCCAACAAGAAATTACTCGTTAGTAACAGGCAATACAGGACAAGTTGCATTGTTTATTGGAGCAAATCATATAGAATCAAATTCAAGATTTACATTTGTTGACAATGTAGGTGTAGAGGTTGGTTTTACATTTAATGATGGTAATGGAAATGTTACACAAGTTGGGTGTACATTATTAAATGTTGAAACAGAAGGTATTGCTCAAAACTCTGTGTTAAGACTTGCTAATTGGTCAGATAGTAACACAAATACCATTTTAACAAGAAAGTCAAGAGGTACCAAAGCAAGTCCAAGTGGAGTGCTTGCAAATGATGTTATTGGTAGATGGTTAGGCACAGGTCAACATAATGGAGGAGCAGGAACAACAACCTTTGAAGCAAGAGTAGTTGCAAAAGAAAATTACATCACGGATGTTTTTGTCAGTTATCCTGAATTGTATCGTTCAGCATTAACTGAATTTCAACTTTGGATGGCAAGTAGTTTTGATCAAGCATTTTTTAATCCTCCATTCCCAAATAATCTTGTTTTTTATGTTGATGGTAATGGACAAGTTGGTTTTCAAAATTATAAGTTTCCGATAGGTGATGGAACAGTTGGTCAATTTTTAAAAACTGATGGTGCAGGAAATTTGAGTTGGCAAAATGTATCAGGAGGAATTTCAGGAGTTGGAGTTGCAGGAAAAATGGCTACTTGGACTAGTACTAATAATGTAGGTTATAATAACTTAATTGAAAATTCAATTATTGCAGAAGTAGGTAACGGAAGTCATGGTTTTTTAAGAGTTTTTTCAAGTGATACTGCATCCAATTTTGGTAGCAATGCAATGTACAAAGATGGATTTTATTCAAGAACAGTTGGTAATGATATTGGTGCAGTTTTAAATCTAGAAACTAACAATAATAATTCAACAAAAGGTAGAATAAATTTCATTTTTTTAAATTCAGATACCGGTTCAAATTTAACAATACCTTGTTATATTAATCAAGAATTAGGACAAATAAATTTTGGAGGATATGAGAATTATGGTATTGTTAGTCGTGTTAAATGTATTACAACTGAAAACCAAACATTAACAAATAGAGGTACTAAATTAGTTTTTCAGATTACTAAAAATGGAACCGCTACATTATTTGATGCTTTACTTTTAGATGGTGATGGTAGAATTAAAATCTCAAACGCTTATAAATTACCATTGTTAGATGGTGCAAGTGGAACATCTTTAATTACAGATGGTGCAGGAAATGTAGCGTGGGGTACTCCTTCTGCATCTGCATCTACTACTATGCAGACTATAGGTAGAAACTCTACCGGATCAACTTTGTATAAAGGAACAATTGTATATATTTCAGGTTCTACAGGAAATAGACCAAATTTTGTTAAAGCACAAGCAAATTCAGAAGCAACTTCAGCAGGTACTTTTGGTGTTGTTGTATCAGATATTGCAAACAACTCTGATGGTTATGTTGCTACAATTGGTACATTATCTAATTTAGATACAAGACCAATTGCAACAAATCCTTTTACTACAGATATACTTGTAGATGGTGATACAATTTATCTTTCACCTACAAATGCAGGTTATATTACAAATGTTAAACCTTCAGCACCTAATCATCTTGTTTATCTTGGTAAAGTTGTACAAACTTCTCCAACAAATGGTACAATTGTATATCGTGTTCAAAATGGATATGAACTAGATGAAATACATGATGTTGCAATTTCAGGTCTTGCAAATAATCATGTTCTTTTGTATGAATCGTCTACTCAATTATGGAAAAATAAACCTTTAAGTGCATTAAGTGAAGATATTTGGAAAATTTCACCAGGTGAAACTTATAGAGGTATTTCATTAAATAATAATTCAACAACTGTTGTTTCAGATGGTGGTGTTGTTATGTCTTCTACTGCTTCAACATTAGCACAATCTGTTTCTTCAACTAATCTTGCAACAAAGCAAATAAGATTAAGATACTATGCATCAGTTGTTTCTGCAGGAAGATATACAGGAACAAGAGGAAGTGCATTATTATGGTATATTCATGGTGGATTTAGATTTGTTTGTGATTTCAATATTTCAGATACAGCATATTCAGTAGGATGTCAACAATTTTACGGAATGAGTGGAGTAACTACTGATTTAAGTTATGGTGGAGTTAGTGGTACTTTAGTAAGTACATTATTAAACATTGTTGGTGTAGGTTCTGAAACAAATGATGCTAATTTGCAGATATTCCATAACGATGCATCAGGAAGTGCAAATAAAATTGATTTAGGTGTAAATTTCCCTGCAAATAGAACTTCAGGAAGTATTTCAACAACTGTATACCAAGTTCAAATCTTAAATCTTCCAATGAGTTCTGAAGTTCAATATAAAGTTGTTAATAAAGAAACAGGTGATGTGGCAACCGGAACAATTACTACTGATTTGCCTTTAAATTCTCAAGGTTTAAATTTCTTTGCAAGTAGATGTATGTCAACAATGTCTTCAGTAACAAATTCAGGACAATTTGATTTAATGAAACTAGGTGTTTATTCAACTTTATAATTATGGAAAAATTTATACTACAATCAAAACAGATAATTCTTGATGATAATCAGATAAATCTAATATTATTTCCTGATCACTATTATTTAAGTGATAAAATAGAAGTTGGTGAAGTAATTAGTTCTAAACTTGATATAGAAAGTCAAGTTATAGATATGATTGCTTTATACACTCCGATTTTGTTTCAGCAAATACAAGAAATGGAAAATATACCACAAAATATTAAAAATTCAATTGAATTATAAAAAATGGCAGGAGCATATTTACCAATAGATAGTGAACCATTAGATTGTGATTTACAAGAAAGAACATTTTGTAGTGCAGTAAGGGTGAAAATCCCTTCTGTTACTACTATTGTAGATAAAGGATTTAAAGAATGTTGTTTTATGAATTTAGTCCTAGGAGATTTAAACTCAAATGATGATTACAAAAATGATTATTTAGGCATTTTTCATCAGAAGCAAACAAGTTCAGAAACATGTACTTTTATTCTTAGAGAACTTGCAACAAATACTGACCACAACTTAAACAATTCTACTTATGGAATATTTAAGAATTTTGGAAGTATACCTAATAACTTAAATTTATCAACTTATAGGTTAAGTTGGAAAAAGGTTTTAACTCTTCACGGAGAAGGTGCTTATCAAATTATCAAAAGAATTTCTATTGTAGGAATCAATGTTGATATTCCAAGTAATTCATATCAGTTAAGAAAGTATTCAATCCAACAAGCAAACGGAACAACACGAATTGATACGAAGCATAATGGAAGAATGGTAAAACTTGGAATTGATTTTAAAAATTCAGGATTTGAAACTACATTGAGAACAAACGGATTTTTCGGTAATAGAGATTCTACTTATGTGCAAGATAACCTCATCTATTCAAACAATGAGAAAAACGAACAAGTAAGTATTATAGAGGAAAAAAAGTACCAATTCCAAATGGTTAAAGTTCCGGAATGTATTTCAGAAGATTTTTTCAGTTTCCATTTATTGGCAAATGAAATATTTCTAAATGATTACAATGTGAATAATCATTCGTATGAATTAGTAAAAATACCTACTGTTCTTTCAGATAATTCAGGAACAAAATACATACCTCAAACAAGAAATGCAATTATAAATCTTACCTTTGAGCATCGGTACAAAAACTCAAAGAATATTAATAGTTAATTTTAAAAAGATGTTAATTAAGATTGAATGGGTAATATTATTTTTTACAATAATCACAGGTATTGGTGGTTTTTTGTTGAAAGCATTTTATAATCTTGTAATAAAAAATAGAGATTCAATAGAAGCATTAAAAAACCAACTGAATTTGCATGCATTGGATACAAAAAGTAAGTACGAGTTATTAACTCAAAACACACAGCAAGAGATAAAGAACCTTGCTGAAAATGTAAATACTCTATCTAAAACAGTAGATAGATTTGTTGAACTTCAAATAAAGAATAATCGATGAAAGACAAAAAGTTAAATTTTTTTGAAAGGATCGTATCAAGTACACCGAGTAAAAACAAAAAAATTGGTATTCCTGCAACTATATTGGCAGGTATATCTTTAACTATTGCAGAAAGTGGAGTAGTAGATAATAGACCAATATTAAAAATGGGATTGGAACTATTATCTGCAAAACTAACAGCGATTGCGATTTATCAAGGACAAAAAGTTGATGAACCTAAAAACGAAGAAAATGATTAGTATGGAAGAATTGCTTTCAGGTCAATGTGAATTAAAGGACTTGTCAGTAGAGCAACAAACAAATATTAGTGATTTATTTGTTAAGGTAAACAAAGTGCGTGAGAAGTACGGAAAAGCAATGATAGTAACATCAGGATACAGAACAATGAAACATCACTTAGCAATTTACAAGAGAAAAGGTAAAGTTCCACCAAATGTTCCGATGAAATCAAATCATTTGTATGGTCGTGCGTGTGATATTTCAGACCCAAAACAAACACTTCAAAAATGGTGTAAGGAAAATGTAAAATTTTTAGAAGAAGTTGGTTTATGGATGGAAGATTTTTCTGCAACGAAAACTTGGGTGCATTTTCAAATTAACCCACCAAAATCAGGGAAAAGGTTTTATATGCCGTAAAAATTATATATTTGTAACGCTCAATGTCTACGCTTTTGCTTATGTCCTAGCAATTATGTGAAGAAAGCCTACCAATCGGTAGGCTTTTTTTTTGATTAAAAATTAAAATAAATAAAATATTTACTTAATTATATTAAATAAATACTTATATTTACAAATAAATTAATTTTTAAAAGATATGGTAATTTTAAGATTAGAGTTTGAAGATTTACAAAAAGATTGTAAATACAGACCAAAAGAAACTTTGGAAATTAAAGCATCGAATATTTTTATGCTTGTAAGAAAGTTCCTTCAAGTTGAATCTAAAAGAAATATATTCATTGAATATTATCATTTAGAAACTCCGAAAATAGAAGCAGGTAATCAAGGAAGAAATGCAGGTGCATACTTGTATGATGTATTAGGAAGTTTAACAGGTAACCGGTTGTAACCGGTTACACAACAAAATAAAAATGAAAGAAGATAAAATTTTAGTTGTAAATAATTACAACGCAGGAACGGTAAACATTTTTGAATACAAAGAAAGTGTACATGGAGATATGGAAAAGTTTTTTGAAGAAAATGAGTATGGATTAACTGAAGATAATTGCCATTGGATTGTAATTGAATCTGAAAACTTAATTTACCATTAAATGGAAACAAAAATATGTTTTACCTGTAAAGAAGATTTACCACTTGAAAAATTCAGAAAAGTAAAAGAAGGTACGTACTCAATTCCTTCTGCAAAAGGAGTATTGGTTAATTGTAAATGGTGTAATATCAATATAGAATTAAAACAAGGTGCAGTTCGAAGAGTTGATGGTAAATTCCAAATAATGGATTGGACTGATAGTAAAATAATAGCAGATAATTTACAAGGATAATGGATCAAAAGATAAACCAAAAGATTGCAGAAAGATTAGAATACTTCAATCGTAAACAGGAAGAGGAAGAAGAAAGAAAAAATAAAATCAATGATGATGAATTAGAAGAAATTCCTATATTTGAATCGTAGTTCTTTTTTAAGCCATATCAAAGATTTATTTATTGTTTACGTTTAATACCACTTTAGAAATAAGGTGGTATTTTTGTTTTATGCATTTAGATGAATTGATAATTGAATTAAGAAAAATAGACTTTCCGGAAGTAATTGAAATTGGAAAGCATTTTATAATTAATGATGTGAGCAAGATGATTGATTGTCATTACTCCATACTAAAAGCGAATGGATCTAATCCTAAAAAAAAGGTATTCAAACCGTATTATGATAGATTATTAATGCTTCATGAAAAATTTTCTTTAAAAAATTAAATATTTCCTTATTTATTTAAAATAAATACTTATCTTTACAAGGTAAAACTTAAATAAATAAAGAAAATGAATGCTAATTACCAACTACCTGAAATCACTTTAAAGTTTAAAGCAGGAAATTACACAAAGCACAAAATTAATTGTTCTAAAACTTGTGCTAATCTTTTGAGAGAAATGTATGACGCAGATACATTGGAATACACCGAAAGTTTCATAGTATTACTTCTTAATAGACAAAACGAAACAATCGGTTGGAATAAAGTTTCCCAAGGTGGACTTAATTCAGTAATGGTTGATATTCGAGTTTTATTTACTGTTGCATTACAGGCAGGAGCAACTTCAATGATTATTTCACACAATCACCCAAGTGGAAGTTTAATTGCAAGCGAGCAGGATTTGACATTAACAAGAAGAGTTGCAGAAGCAGGTAAAATATTAGATATTCACTTGTTGGACCATGTTATAATAACGGCAGAAGGTTATACTTCATTAGCAGATAAAGGTTTAATTTAATAATTCATATTATGGCTTACATTAACAAAGAAGATACAGCAATCAAAAGAGCGAAAATCAAGGCTCTAATGACTTCCAAGGAAGGTTGGAAACTATCTATTACAAATGAAAATTATACTTGCTTAAAAGTGTCAATTTTACAAGCACCATTCGAGATAAGAGTTAATACTGATAACGAAAGAGAGAATATCACTTATCACAATTTGGAAGAAAGAAAAAATGGAGTTGAAATCTTGAAAAAGATGATGGAAATAATTGATGAAGGAAACTTTGATAAAAGTGATACAATGACCGATTATTTTCATGTTGGTTTCTACACAAGAGTTTCGATAGGAGAGTGGGATAAACCTTTTAAAATAAAATAGTATGCATTACATTTTGACTAATGAAGAAGTAAAGCCTGTTGCTTACTTAAATTCAGATTTGGTAGTATTAAATTCATTGAATTACGAAGGATCAATAATCGTAAGAGGAGTATCGGAAGGAATAGAATTAAATGATACTCAAATTTTAGATTTTGAAGAGCACGATGAAGATGATTCTGTAATCATAACAGATGGATATGAAAATGAATTTGTTGTTGATTTTACTACTTACAAACAAACTATCGAGGAGCCTGTAAGTCATAATTCATTTACAGATGAAATAATTTGGGAAGAAATAGAAATAGAAAGAGTTGATAATGTTTTTTATAATGGAATATCAATCCTGAAACATAATGGATTCTCGAAAGAATTTACAAAGAAACTTTGGAACTATATGAATTCAATAATTGAAAAAAGAAATGACTGAAAATATCTTGACAATAAAAGTCATATACGATGATAGGAGTATGATTTTTGAACTTTTAGCAAAAGCATTAAGTGAAATTTCAAAAGGAGAAAATGAAGGTTTTTATGGAAAAGATAATTGCCAAATAAGTTTTCAAACTGAAAAACTTGAATCTGAAATTGAAAGGATCAAAAAAACTTTGTTGGTTAATAAAAGTATTTTTTCAGAAGGAAATGTTGGTACAATAGATAAAAAACAATGTATTTTACTACCAAGTAAATTTCATTAATGCCGTTATTAACTCAATTAATGTAAACATTAATATAATTAATGCAGTCAATTTGAAACATTAATTGAATTATTGTAGTCATTAATAAACAAAGAATATAAAAGAAAAGAATATTAAAGTAAATTAAAGAAAAATATATAAAATGAAAACTTTTTCTTTATTTTTAGTTATAATCAGTTAGGTATTAAAAAAAATACTTATATTTACAAAAAAAAAATATGAAATATGTCGAAGATTAAAGTAAAAGATTTTTTGAAATCAATAACAGCCGAGAAAGGTATGTCTCTACAAGACTTATCTAAGAAAACAGGTAAAACAGTTCAAAACATTTCCGTTACCATTAGTTATGGTAAAATGTCGATGAATACATTCTTTCAATTCATGGAAGCACTCGAAGAAGATGTTACATTGATTTTAAGTAATGGAAATAAATACACTTTGGATTTAGAACCAAAGGAAAAACAAGTAACCAATAAATAATAAATACAATGAGCGAAGAAAACAAAAGTGTAGAAACGTTAGCAGGAACACAAGTAACGTTTATCATTCCTGACACAGAAAGTTTAGGAAAATTGGATGAATTAGAACCACAATTCAACCTTACAATGAAGTATAGAAGCACAGATGATTGGGCTGTATTAAAAGACAAAGCAATACGTTGTTTCTTCATGGGTATGAAACCTATTCCAAATGAAAATGGAGAACTTGTAAATTGTGGAGTGTTTGTATCAAAAACTGAATGTTTTATTTCAGGTCAAATGCTTTTAGTGGATGCAGTTTCAAACTTGGTACCCGGAACACCTATCGAAGTTACTTATGTTGGTAAAACGAAGAACAAAAATTCCGATGGTCAAACTTGTAATTTTTTAGTTTCAAAATTAGGTTAATATGAATTTGGAACTTGACAAGTTAATGCAAGAACTTCAAGTTGAGGTCGAGGGATTGGATTTTCAATCTCTCGATTCTTTTGAAAGTCCTGCAGAAATAAAAAGGAGAGAATGGCTTGAACTTCGTAGAGGAAGATTTACAGCGAGTGAAGCAGTTAGATTAATGGGTTACGAGGATAAGTTAGAAATGCCCGAAGGAGCAATTACTTATGCAACTGAATGTGCACTTGAAATTCTAACAGAAAGTCAGCCTGAAAGAAAAAGTTTTGGTTCAGCGATCGATTGGGGAAACCAATATGAAAAAGAAGCGAATGAAAAATTTCAAGAGAAGTTTAGTATTGAAGTTGAGAATTACGGCGAAGAACAAGA
>Ga0114980_10002117_pt1 | contig 14148 bp, 13 predicted proteins | sample S_140806_EF_Meta_FD_87018 | JGI IMG/M metagenome (GOLD analysis project Ga0114980, IMG submission 87018) | Freshwater microbial communities from Lake Simoncouche, Canada to study carbon cycling - S_140806_EF_MetaG | ecosystem: Environmental > Aquatic > Freshwater > Lake | place: Lake...
AATCATCCCAGCTACTAAAGCCTTTTTTGTGCATGTAGGCAGTGATGTTGGCTTGAGCAACGACTTCGGCCGACGGATAATAGATATCCGCAGCAGCATTGCTAGGGCGCGTATCTTCGGTCATACCAAACCTCCCTATCAAACAGTTGGCGTCTTGTGGCGTATAGGCACCCGTGTCATGGGTAAGTGTGTGCCCGTATTATAGCAAACTCTACTCAGGTGGAATACATGATGTAGGTGACAAAAAAACTCCTCGATGCGCCGTTACAACGCATCGAGGAGTGATGGACCGTATGGTTAGCGCAAATCGAAGCGATCGGCATTCATGACTTTGTTCCAGGCGGCAATAAAGTCGCGCACGAACTTGTCGTTGTTGTCGTCTTGGGCATAGACTTCGGCGATGGCGCGCAACTCGGAGTTGGAACCAAAGACGAGGTCGATGCGGGTGGCAGTCCGTACGTGGGCGCCGCTGATGCGGTGCTTGGCGACATAGCTGTTGTAGCCACTCTTTTCCCACTTGACTTCCATGCTCAACAATGTTTTGAACCAGCTGTTGTCGAGGGTGGCGGTGGAATTCCAGATGCCTTCGCCGGTGCGGCTGACGCCGAGGGCGCGCAAGCCACCCACCAACACCGTCATTTCGACGGGGGTGAGGCCGAGGAGTTGCGCTTTGTCGAGCATCATCTCTTCGGGGCTGACGGCAAACTCTTTTTCGGCGTAGTTGCGGAACCCGTCGGTGCGGAGCTCGAGGTAACCAAAGCTGGTGGCATCGGTATCGGCTTGGCTGGCATCACCCCGGCCACCGGCAAATGGAACAGTGGCGGCACTGACGCTTTCGATGGCGACATTACCGGCCAGTACAATCACGTCTGCGACGGAGAGACCTGTGTCGGCGGCGATTTTTTCGTAGACGGGCAACACTTTGTCGAGCAAGGCGGGATTGTTGACGGCCCAGTTGCGTTGTGGGGCGAGGCGAATCCGGGCGCCATTGGCACCACCACGGTTGTCTGAACCGCGGAATGAGGCAGCGCTGGCCCAGGCGACTTCGACCATGGTGCTGACGGACAATCCACTGGCCTTGATGGCGGCCTTGGCCTTGCTAATCTGGTCGGCGCTGGGGGTGCTGGCGGCGGGAATGGGGTCTTGCCAGGTGTAGGAGGCGTCTTTGTAGTCACCGGCCACGTAGTTGCTTTTGGGACCCATGTCACGATGCAACAATTTGAACCAGGCGCGGGCAAAGGCTTCGCCAAAGGCGGCTGGATCGTTGACAAAGCGCTCGCCGATGGCGCGGTAGATGGGGTCCATTTTGAGCGCCATGTCGGCGGTGGTCATCATGGGCAGGACTTTTTGGCCGCTGCCATCGACTTGAGGTGCCATGTCTTCGGGGGCACAGTTGACGGGGTACCAGATGTGGGCGCCGGCAGGGCTTTTGGTGAGTTGCCATTCGTACTTGAACAGCAAATCGAGGTAGCCCATGTCCCATTGGGTGGGATTGGCCGTCCACGGACCTTCGATGCCGCTGGTGATGGCGTCGACGCCTTTGCCACTCTTGTGGGTGCTGGCCCAGCCAAAGCCTTGGGCTTCGATGGGGGCGCCTTCGGGTTCGGCACCGACGCTTGATGCGGGGCCATTGCCGTGGGCCTTACCAAAGGTGTGACCACCAGCTACGAGGGCGAAGGTTTCTTCGTCGTTCATGGCCATGCGCTTGAACGTCTCACGCACGTCTTGGGCCGACAACAACGGATCGGGGTTGCCGTTGGGACCTTCAGGATTGACATAAATCAAACCCATTTGCACGGCGGCGAGGGGATTTTCGAGGTCTTGGCGTGAGTCGCCGTAGCGTTTGTCACCCAGCCAAGTATCTTCGGAACCCCAGTAAATGTCCTTTTCGGGGTGCCAAATGTCGACCCGCCCGAGGGCGGTACCATGGTTGGGGCCGCCCATATCTTCGATGGCCACGTTGCCGGTGAGGACGAGCAAGTCGGCCCATGACAGCTTGTTGCCGTATTTTTGTTTGATGGGCCAGAGCAAGCGGCGGGCTTTGTCGAGGTTGCCGTTGTCGGGCCAGCTATTGAGGGGCGCAAAGCGTTGGCTACCGGTGCTTGCACCACCACGGCCATCGCCGACGCGATAGGTGCCGGCGGCGTGCCAGGTCATGCGGATGAACAACGGTCCGTAGTGACCATAATCTGCGGGCCACCATTCTTGACTATCGCGCATCATGGTGCGGATATCGGCTTTGACGGCGGCCAGGTCGAGTGTTTTGACGGCCTGCTGGTAATTGAAATCACCGAGAGGATTGGATCGGGTGTCGTGTTGACGCAGGATGTCAAGGTTGAGGGCATTTGGCCACCAATCTTTGTTTTGGGTGCCCGTAGTGGGCGTGGTGGTGGCACCGTGGTATGGACATTTCTCTTGTTGGTCTGACATGTCGTCTGCTCCTATAATTGGTCTGAGGGCGACGCCCCGCATCGCATTGCGCGTATCGTTACGGTGTCCTTCAGTCGGTTACACCCATTTTAGTTATACCTCTTTTCAAAAAGAAGTCAAGTCGAGCCGCAGCCTACTGCGTCTGTCGCACCCTCCCCCAGCGTCATTCCATGCCGGTTGCGTGCAACCGTAGCGTGGAATCTGCTTGGGCTTGCCAATGGATAGTTGTGTGTCTCGCACAGGGTACGCACCCTCCCCCAGCGTCATTCCATGCCGGTTGCGTGCAACCGTAGCGTGGAATCTGCTTGGGCGTGCCAACGGATAGTTGTGTGTCTCGCACAGAGGACGCAGAGGGCACAGAGGTGTTTTGTTGATTGATGTACGCCGATGAGTATATTTCATACTTCATACTTCACGCTTCCTACTTCTAATGCTCTATAATGACAACATATCGCTGACATAATTAGGGAGCATTCCATGGTGCAGTACGATGTTGTTGTGCTCGGTGAAATAAACGCCGATTTGATTTTGCGAGGTGATGTCGAGCCCGAATGGCAACAACACGAAAAAATCGTCGACGATATGGCCCTAGTACTCGGCGGATCAGCGGCTATTTTTGCCTGTGGCGTGGCACGCCTCGGCCTCAAAGTAGCCTATGTAGGTGTTTGTGGTGACGACACCATCGGCCGCTTTTGTCTGGCGGAGCTCAATGCCGCGGGCATTGATACTAGCCATGTGATTATCGATCCTGCCGTCAAAAGCGGCTTGACGCTGGTTTTGCAAAAATCTGATGACCGTGGCATGTTGACCTACGAAGGGGGCATCCCACTGTTGCGCGCCGATATGGTGCCGGCCGAATTAATTGCCAACAGTCGCCACATGCACATCGGCAGCTATTATCTGCAACATGCGTTGCGCCCCGGTTTGCCTAATCTTTTTGCGCAAATCCAGGCCCATGGTGGCACGACGTCGGTAGACACCAACTGGGACCCGAGTGGCGAATGGGCCGGGTTACATGATTTATTCCCGCATACCAATTTGTTTTTGCCCAACGATGCCGAAGCCTGTGCGATTAGTCGGTGTGATAGTGTGGCCCAAGCCTTGGCGACGTTGGCTGCCCAAGTCCAAACGGTGGCAATCAAATGTGGGGCCGAGGGAGCATATGCCCAACGTGGCACAGAAGCTGCCCACGCTGATTCATTGGCGACGGTGTTTGTCGATGCAGTCGGTGCGGGGGATTCGTTTAATGCGGGTATGGTCTATGGGTTGCTGGCGGGCTGGTCGCTCGCCAAATCAACCCGTCTCGGGGTGGTGTGTGGTTCGTTGTCGACCCGCGCTTCGGGTGGCACGGCGGCGCAACCCACCATCGCCGAAGCAATGGTGTTTTTGGGCAATGTAGCCTAGCAAAAGTGAGTACCCAATGCGTGACGTCGTAGATGCAATTGATACATGGCAACAACGAGGCGAACGGGTGGCGATTGCCACCGTGGTGCGTACGTTGGGGTCGTCTCCTCGTGGTGTCGGTGCCAAAATGGTCGTATCTGATGCCGGCAATATGGCAGGGTCAGTGAGTGGTGGTTGTATCGAAGGTGCGGTGTTTACCGCGTGCCAACAGGCGATTCGCACGGGTCAGGCCACCTTGATGCACTTTGGTGTGCCCGATGAGTCGGCCTGGGAAGTAGGATTGGCGTGTGGTGGCACCATTGATGTGTTTATTGAACCGTTAGGTATCAGCGAGTAGGTTGTCATTTTATGCAGAAAACTATCTACACGCGCCTACGTGACGCAATTACCCGTGAAGTACCGGTGGCTGTCGCCACCGTCATCACGGGAGATGATGTGGGGGCGCAGGTATTAATCCAACCCGACCAAGCGGTCATCAGCATGCTCAATGATACCGCCTTGGTCGCGCAGATACATCAAGATGCCTTGGCGATGTTGCTGGCAGGCGAGCAGGGTATTCGTACCTATGGCGAACGCCAGATTTTCATCGAAACCTACCCACCCCCTGCCACCATCATCATGGTGGGGGCGGTGCATATCGCGGTGGCCTTGACCACCTTTGCCAAACCGTTGGGCTTTCGCACGATTGTGGTCGATGCCCGGGGCGCATTTGCCACCGGCGAGCGGTTTGGGCATGCCGATGAACTCGTGCATGCCTGGCCAGACGAAGCCTTGCAGGGGCGCTTGCACAGCAACACCGCAGTGGTAGTGCTGACACACGACCCCAAACTCGATGACCCGGCGTTGCTGGTGGCCTTGCCGAGTGCGGCCCGCTACGTGGGGGCGTTGGGAAGCACCAAAACCCAGGCGGCCCGAGTGATTCGCCTGCGGGAAGCAGGCCTTACGGATGACCAGATTGCCCGTTTGCATGCGCCTATCGGCTTGCCGATTGGTGGGCGTACCCCCGAAGAAATCGGCTTGAGTATCATGGCCCAAATCGTCGCCGTGCGTAATGGAAAGATATAATGCGTATCGCCGCCATCATCCTTGCTGCCGGCTTGTCGCGCCGCCTCGGCCGCCCCAAACAATTGCTTGATTGGGGTGGAGTGCCGTTGGTACGCCATAGTTTGCTAACGGCACAGCAATCACTGCTTACTGACGTGGCAGTGGTCGTGGGGCATCAGGCCGATGCGGTGCGCGCCAGTGTGGCTGACCTTGCGGCGCCGTGCATCGAAAACGCGGCCTACGCAAGTGGGCAAGCCAGCTCGGTGGCCTGTGGCGCCCAGTGGTTTTTGACACAGTCATACGATGCTTTGATGGTGATGATGTGTGACCAGCCATTATTAACGGTTGCGCATATCAATGCCTGTATCGAGGCCTGGCAAGCCACACGACCGGCAGTGCTAATCCCGCAAGTCGCAGGGCAAGCAACCAATCCAGTCATCTGGTCTGCGACTACGGTGCCATTGTTGACGACGTTGACGGGTGACCAAGGGGGGCGCGTGTTGTTTGGCGCTGGCAAAGTAGTGCCACAGTTTTGGCCGATTGATGCACCGGAATTGTTGCGTGATATCGATACCGATGCTGATTATGCCGCTTTACGCGCTGGCAGTAACGTTTAATAGTATAAAGAAAACAAGAAACAACGATTAGGAATATATGCACCTGCAATTACGCCCAACAGCCCAAAGTGAAGGATGTATTGCGCGCCACAATATCAGTGATGCGGCGGGGCGCCGCCTTGTCAGCAAAGGGCGCGTGATTACGGCCGCTGATGTGGCGCAGTTACAGCTCCATGCCATTGAATTGGTGCATGTGGTTGAATTAGATGCTGACGATATCGATGAACATACCGCTGCGACATTAGTGGCGGTACGTTGTAGTCATAGCGGGGTGCGGATTCGACCACCCCATCACGGTCGAGTTGATGTGATGGCTGATTATGCCGGGATGGTGCGCGTCACAGATGCACGATTAGCTGATTGGCATGCCATTGATGGCGTGACGATTGCCACGGTGGCAGGGTGTAGCGCGGTGACTGCCGGGCAACGTATCGCCACCATCAAAATTTTGCCATTTGCGTTACCACGTCAGTGCCTCCAGACTACCCCCGCCCCGGCTATTGCCGTCTACCCATTTGTACGACGTCGGGTGGCAGTTATAATGATTGGCAACGATGCGGTTTGTACGCGCTTACAACGTACGCACATCCCCCCATTACAAGCACGACTTTTGCCAGTCGCTGCGATGATTGTGGCGACACTCCAATGTGCGCCTGATAGTCGCGCTGTTGCTGTGGCGTTGTGTCAGGCGACGGCGTGTGCCGATTTGGTTGTTACGGTCGCCGAAACATCCATCATGGATCGTGACGATGTGATGCCACAAGGGTTATTACTCGCTGGTGGTGATATCACCTGTTACGGTGCACCCGTTGAGCCCGGGAATCTGTTGTTGCTTGGGCAACTCGCTGGTATCCCGGTGATTGGTGCCCCAGGGTGTATCCGTGGTCATTCCCGTAATGTGGTTGATGAATTATTACCGCGGATTGTCGCTGATTTTTTGCCGACAGCACATGATGTCTATGCGTTGGCCAATGGTGGGTTGCTGGCATCAGTAAAGGATTAAATCATGACAGACACAACAACAAAAAAATCACATATTTTGGTGGTTGATGACGAACCAGATATGTGTCAAATTTGTGCGCGTGCCTTGCAATCACGTGGATATGAAGTCACTGCAGTTACCAATGCCTCGTTAGCGCCTGACATGATTGTGCAAGGTAACTATGATTTGTTGTTGACTGACCTCAAAATGCCAGGGATTAGTGGACTTGAACTGGCGTTAATGGCGTTACAGCGTGACCCAACAGCAGCGGTGGTGATGATGACGGCATTTGCGTCGTACGAGCATTTGCATCAGGCCATGCAAAACGGCATTTCGGATTTTTTGTCCAAACCATTTGATTTATCGCAATTGATGTTAGCGGTGTCACACGCCTTGAATCGCCGGAATTTGATTCACGATAATGTGCGGCTCCGTGCACTTGAAGCCCTGCGCATCGATAGCGAAATTTTGAATTCGACGCTTGATTACACGTTGCTAGTGCAATATGTGCTTGATTTGGCAGTGCGCTGGAGCACCTGGCCGGCGGCAGCATTGTTGATTGGTGAAGAACAAACCCCACTGACATCGGTGACTTTTTTTGATGAACAATGGCAACTCAGTGTGCGTGGGATGGAATTTGCGCATCGGGCATTGTCGGCACGGAGTTTGATTACCAGTCACGGTGAAATGTTTACCCATGCCCAACAAGTCATCCATACGGCCATGGCCATCCCGATGTCGTGGGGGAGCCTGCATGGGGTATTGATGATAGCTACCAATGATACTGAGCCCAATATCCCCACTGTGACTGAGCTGATGACGTTGTTGTCGGGGCAGAGTGTGGCTGCTTTGCGCAATGCCGAGATGTACGGCGAGATGTCGAATCTGTATCGGCGCCAACGCCAAATCGAAGTCATGAAAGACGAATTTATTGCGATTGCATCACATGAATTACGCACCCCGCTGACGATGGTACTCGGATATGCGGATATATTGACACGGGCCATCGAGGGCGACAATCAAACATACATCGAAGAAATCCGGACCAATGCCTTGCGGATGCGTGAAGTAATCGATCATATGGCACAGCTCCAAAAAACCTCGCTTGATAATGATTTGCAATTGACGACTATCGATGTGATTGATGTGGTCCAACAAGTGATTACCCAAATGAACGAGCGCTTCCCTTCGATCAAAATCGGGCTGTTTAATGATGACGCCCCCACCAACTCGTTTATTAGTGATTTGCAGTGGTTGCGGGTGATTATCGTGCAATTGTTGACCAACGCAGCCACGTATGCCCAACGTGACACTATTGATATAAGTACACACTACCAATACCCCGCATTTGCGCCAGTACCACTTGCGAGTGATAGTCAACAGTGGTTGACGATTACGGTGAGTGATCAAGGGGTGGGTATTGATATGCGTGAACAATGGAATGTGTTTGCCTCATTTGTCCAAGTTGATGATTCATTGACACGGAGCAATGGGGGAATGGGTGTGGGGTTGGCGCTGATTTATGACATGGTGCGGCGGTTGGGTGGGTTTGTGATGATGTCAAGCAAAGTGGGGGTTGGATCGACCTTTGTGGTGATGATTCCTGGCTATCAACAAGAATCGACTGGCGAGTAACGGTGTTGATTATTTGTTTATACCAAAGAGCTGCTCCATGGAGCGGCTCTTTATTGTTGGGAGTGTATACTTCATACTTTCTCCTTCATACTTCACACTTCATTACAATTATGTGTAATTGTGAGAAACAATCAAATCTGGTTGCCCCATGAATTAGAGTTGTGGTACTATTAACAGTGAATATATCTGCATCCCCAAAACGTGCAAGCGCTTCACACGATTTAGGGTGCCGGTATAGTACTTTGTGAAAGCGTTCATTAAGTCAGAGGGGCGTGTTCATGAGAATTCGCACAGCCGCATTGGCGGCCCTCGTAGTCGGCGCTGTACTGTTTTTTGCGTTCAACTTGAAATTCCCCACATTCCCGCCGGTATCTGTGAAAGCAGAAGCGCTGGCATGTATTGGGGGAGTGATTGATGACGCAGGTCATTGCAGTAAAGAAACAGTGTTTCCGATTACAAACTCCCTACTAACAACTGTCGTGGTCGATGTGTTGTTAGTGTTGTTGGTGGTGTTTGGCGTACGGAACCAGATGGTACCCCGTGGCTTCCAAAACTTCATCGAACTGGTAGTGAGTTCACTCCATGATTTTGCCTTGGGTGTCGACAAAAAGAATGTGGCAAAGTTCTTCCCATTTGTCGGGACAGCATTTTTGCTGATTTTGCTATCAAACTTTGTGGGGTTGGTTCCTGGGGTCGGCAGTATCGGGTCTTGTCAGGTTGTCACTGATCCTGTCCGTCTTGCCAAGATGGAAGAGGATGCAGCGAAAATCAAGCCGACAAGTTTCGATGCATTGCCACAACAATGCGATCATCATGAGCATGAGGAATTGGTACCGTTTTTTCGGGCACCAACAGCTGACTTGAACATGACGTTGGCATTGGGGTTGATGGCGGTCATTCTCATCGAGTATTTTGGTCTCAAAGCGCTGGGGCTCGAGTATCTCGTGCGGTTCTTCAACTTCCGTGAAGGTCCGATGTTTACGGTCATTGGCTTTATCGAGCTCTTGTCCGAATTCATTCGTATCGTATCGTTTGCCTTCCGTCTATTCGGCAACATCTTCGCTGGTGAAGTGGTGCTCATCGTTATGGGATATTTGTTCCCATACATGCTGCCGCTGCCTTTCTATGCATTCGAAGTATTTGTCGCATTGATGCAAGCGGTCATTTTCTCGGTGTTGACGTTGGTATTCATGTCGATGGCCACGCAGGCACATGGTGGCGGTCATGATGAGCATGAAGCAGCTGCTCATTAATTTCGTACTAGTTATGTAATTATTTTGGAGGAATGAAATGACTGATGAAGGACTTCGTTTTGTTGCTATGGCATTGGCCATCGGTTTAGGCGCAATTGGACCCGGTGCTGGTATCGGTGTGGTGTTTAGTGGTGCATTGCAGGCCATGGGACGCAACCCCGAAGCCGAAGGTATGCTCCGCACGTACATGTTCTTGGGCTTCGCATTGGCCGAAGTGCCGTTCATTCTTTCGATGGTGTTCGGTCTGCTCATCGGCTTCAAAATTATCTAGTTTTGGTTGTGTGGGGGTGACCCCCGTATACCCACAAGGAGCACTGCTTTGGAAAAACTAGGCATTAATTACAGCCTGTTGGTGGCGCAGATTTTCAACGTCATCTTCTTGGTATGGATGTTGTCAAAGTTCCTCTATACCCCAATTTTGAATCTCTTGCAGGAGCGCACCAAGCGCGTCGAAGAGAGTCTCCGTGAAGCCGACAAAGTGCGCGAGCAAATGGCTTCACAGCGCAAAGAAAACGAAGCCGAACAGGCTAAGGCTCGTCAAGAAGCCGCTGCGGTGATGGCACAGGCACAAGAACGCGCCCGTGTCCAAGAAGCAGAAATCGTGAATCAAGCGCGCCACGAAGCAGAGCGGATCAAGGCTGAGGCTCGTGCCAATGCCGAAACCGAGCTGGATCGCATGGCTGGCGAATTCAAGAACCAGGCTGCCACGTTGGTAACCGAAACGGCTGCCAAGGTGTTGGGCGCTGAGCTCAAGGGCAATCACAAGCAATTAATCGACGAGTCGTTGAGCCGATTAGGGCGCAACAACTAATGTACAGAGCGTGGCGGTTGGTGATTGTGCCAGCTGCAAGCGAGGTATACCGTGACTACATCTGATGCACAGATGATCGCACGCGCGCTCCAAGAAGCATTGAACGGTGCTGCCCTCAAGTCATTGCGTGCTGCTGCTGAAGCAGTTCGTGGTGGTGCGAGTAGTGCTGATAGCGTCAATGCGGTATTGGGAGCCGATGCACCACGTGAAGTCCGTAACGTTGTCGCCACATTGGCCGCTGCTGGGCGCCTCAATAGCATTGAGGCCGTTGTCAAAGCATTTGAAAGCGCCACGAGTCGTGGCACCCAAGTGCTCGAAGCAACCGTTACCAGCGCAGTCGCGTTGAGTGATGCCGAGCAAGCAACAACGATCGCGGATCTCCGTGGCAAATATGGCCAAGGTCTCGAGGTGCAATTCTCCGTCGACGAGTCACTCATTGGTGGCTTGATTGTACGGGTGGGTGACCAAGTCCTCGATAACAGCTTACGTACCCGCTTGAGTGCGGTGCAACGGAGCATGTTGACCAGTTAGCCTTTGCCACCACATAAATGAAACGGCAGCAGACGAGAGCCGCAGGCGGCTTTCGTCGCGACACAACGATTGAGGTGCCAGACATGGCCGTAGCAGCAAACGATATTTATCAGCGTCTGCTGAAAAGCATTCAAGAAGGTACCGACGCCCAACCTCGTATGATGAACGTCGGTACGGTGATTTCGGTAGGCGACGGTGTGGCACGTATTAGCGGCCTCGAACAAGTCATGGCAGCCGAATTGCTCGAATTCCCTGTGCAAGCAGGGCGAAGCGAAGCAGTGTTCGGTATCGCCTTGAACCTCGAACGCGATACGGTCAGCGCCATTGTGTTGGGTGATTACCTTTCGATTCAAGAAGGGGATCAAGTCAACGCCACCGGCCGCATTATTTCAGTGCCCGTCGGGCAAGGGTTGGTCGGTCGCGTAGTGAACGCGCTCGGGCAAGCCATCGACGGCAAAGGTGCGATTCAGAGCGACGTACTCCGTCCAGTCGAACGTATCGCCCCTGGTGTGATGGATCGTCAATCGGTCAACGAGCCGGTGCAAACCGGTGTGATTGCCATTGACGCGATGATTCCGATTGGCCGCGGTCAACGTGAGCTCATCATCGGCGACCGCCAAACGGGTAAAACCGCCGTGGCCATCGATACCATCATCAACCAAAAAGGCAAAGGCCTCTATTGTATCTACGTGGCTATCGGTCAAAAGCGTGCCCAAGTGGCCCAAATTGTGGGTTACCTCGAGCGCTTCGGTGCCATGGAATACACTACGGTTGTGGCCGCCACCGCATCAGAATCAGCTGCGTTGCAATATATTGCACCGTACGCCGGTTGTGCCATCGGTGAAGAAGTCATGGAAAACGGCGTGACCATCAACGGCGAAGAAATTCGCGATGCATTGATTATTTACGACGACCTTTCCAAGCACGCCACCGCCTACCGCCAAGTTTCGTTGTTGCTCCGTCGCCCTCCGGGCCGCGAAGCATACCCCGGCGACGTATTTTATTTGCACTCCCGCTTGCTCGAACGCGCAGCACGCTTGAGTGACGCAAAAGGCGGCGGTTCGTTGACGGCATTGCCCATCATCGAAACCCAAGCCAATGACGTGTCAGCCTACATTCCGACCAACGTGATTTCGATTACGGACGGTCAGTTGTTCCTCGAATCAGACTTGTTCAATGCGGGTATTCGCCCAGCCTTGAACATCGGTTTGTCGGTATCACGTGTAGGTACGTCGGCCATGACCCGTGCCATGCGCTCGGTTGCAGACCGCCTCAAGCTTGACTTGGCGCAGTTCCGCGATTTGGCCGCATTTGCTCAGTTCGCATCGGACTTGGACGCAAACACCCGCGCCCAGCTCGATCGTGGTTCACGCTTGCAAGAAACCCTCAAGCAAGCTCAATTCCAACCAATGCCACTCGAAGACCAAGTGATGGTGCTTTTTGCTGCCACCAACGGGTTTTGTGATGGCGTGCCGGTGGCGGCGATTGGCCAATGGAAAATTGAGTTCTTGCAGTTTATGCACACCGTGCACCCCGACGTCTGCAAAGGCATTTACGATACCCGGCTTGACCGCAAATTCCCGTCTGCTGAAATCAAATCGTCGCTCGAAAAAGCGATTGTTGAGTTCAACCAGACCAGCAACTTTGCCGGATAGGTCGCTGTTGGGGACGCATGGTGACACGCGTTCCCATCTTAAAACGGAAGAGGGAAACGGTGCCAAGTACACGTGAAATTCGCCGACGTATTCGCTCTGTGCGCAACTTATCGCAAATAACGCGCGCCATGGAGATGGTCTCGGCGTCGAAAATGCGGCGTGCCCAACGCAACGTGCTCGCTACCCGGCCGTATGCCGACCGACTCCGCGATGTCATGAGTAGCCTGATGGCCCGCGCAAGTGGGAGCCGCAAAGGCACTCTGCTTGAAGTCCGCACCGAAGTCAAAAACGTCGCGTTGATTCTCATCACACCCGATCGTGGTTTGGCTGGTAGCTTGGTTGCCAACATTTTGCGCCGCACGGCTCGTTTCGTCGTTGATGAAAAAGCCAAAGGGCGCAATGTGAAAGTCCTCGCTATTGGGAAAAAAGGGCGCGACTTCTTGAATCGTAGTGGTCAAGACTTATTGGCCGAGGTAACCAAGCTGGGTGACTACCCGAAGCTCGCCGATATCCTCGGCGTGTCGACAAATGTCATTCAAGGCTTTTTGAAGGGCGATTTTGACGAGGCGTATATCGTCTATAGTCAGTTCGTCAATACGCTGGTACAACGCCCGGCAGTGCGACGGATTTTGCCGGTGGAAGCCGACCAATCCACTCCCGCACCGGCGTCTGCAAGTAGCAACTACAACTACGAACCCGATGAGGATGTCGTATTGAAGGACCTGCTGCCCCGCTTTGCCGAGGTGCAAATCTATCAAGCGTTGCTTGAAGCTATTGCTAGCGAGCATAGCGCCCGCATGGTGGCAATGCGTAATGCCACAGACAACGCAAAAGATCTACGCCGCGAATTGTCCTTGACGTACAACAAAACGCGTCAAGCCAATATCACCAAGGAAGTCTCTGAGATTGCCTCGGGAGCGGCTGCCCTCGCAGATAGTTGATGTCTGCGTGTGGTCTGACCACACGATACGTGCTGGAGGAACTGTATGGCTCATGCAATTGGGGCAATTACCGAGATTATTGGCGTCGTAATCGTCGCCAAATTCAAGGAACACGAAACCCCCGCGATTTATAACGCAATCACGGTGCAAATGCCTGATGGCAGTACGCTGGTCGCCGAAGTGCAACAACACCTCGGTAACGGCAATGTCAAGGCAGTGGCCATGGGTACCACCGACGGCTTGCGCCGCGGAGTGCCCTGCACCGACACTGGTACCGCAATTTCGGTGCCGGTCGGCCCGTCCACCCTTGGTCGCGTGTTCAATGTCGTTGGCGAAACCATCGACGGCTTTGACAAATCGGTAGATGCCGCTGAAAAGCGCCCCATCCACCAACGCGCCCCCTTGCTCGAAGAGCAATCCACCCAAGCGCAAGTCTTTGAAACCGGTATCAAAGTCATCGACTTGATCGCCCCCTTCACCCGCGGTGGTAAGACGGGTATCTTTGGTGGTGCCGGCGTAGGTAAGACCGTGGTCATCCAAGAGCTCATCGCCAACATCGCCAAAGAACAATCGGGTTACTCCGTGTTCGCAGGCGTCGGCGAGCGCTCACGTGAAGGCAACGACCTCATCCACGAAATGCAAGATGCCCGCATCGACGACAACACCACCGTGTTTGACAAAACCGTGATGGTGTTCGGCCAAATGAATGAGCCGCCGGGTGCACGCTTGCGCGTGGCCTTGACTGCCTTGACCATGGCCGAATACTTCCGTGACGAAGGCCGCGACGTGTTGATCTTCATCGACAACATCTTCCGCTTCGTGCAAGCCGGTTCAGAAGTGTCAGC
>Ga0114980_10002118_pt1 | contig 14146 bp, 12 predicted proteins | sample S_140806_EF_Meta_FD_87018 | JGI IMG/M metagenome (GOLD analysis project Ga0114980, IMG submission 87018) | Freshwater microbial communities from Lake Simoncouche, Canada to study carbon cycling - S_140806_EF_MetaG | ecosystem: Environmental > Aquatic > Freshwater > Lake | place: Lake...
AGAGGGTGCCGGCGCGGTCCTGGCACCAACTCAACCGTTCCCCCTGGTGGCGCCTGAGCTGGTGGTGCATGTGCCCGAAGACCACCAGGGGCACTGGGCGCTGGCGACCGATCTGGCGGATCGCCAGGGCGAGATCCAGATCGCCCCAATCGCAGGCGGGTTTTTTCCAGTCCCGACCGCAGGGATCGGCCGGCCCACTGCCCAGGCCACTGGGGCCGCAGTGGGCCAGCAGCACCAACGGCAGCGAGGGATCGGCCGCCAGGGCGGCCCGGGTGATGCGATCGGCCGATTCATGCAGGCTCACCGGGCCGTACACGGCCCGCACCGCCGGAGACTGGTGATAGCCACCGCCGGCACTGCCGGGACGGGCCCCCACAATCGCCAGCCCCGGGGGGCGCAGTTCCCGCAGTCCCCAGCCGCAATGCCGATCCCCGAGCAGATCCAGCTGGCGGGCCAGCTTGCCCCCGCTGGCATCACGACCGGTGTCATGGTTGCCGAGCACGCAGGCCAGGGGGGTCTCCAGGCGGCGCAATAGGGAAGGAATCCGGCTGGAGCCATCACTCAGATCCCCCACCAGCAGCAAGGCATCCGGCCGGATCAGATCGATCAAAGAATGGTCGGATCCATCCCATTGGTCGTGGAGATCACCCGCGATGGCAATCGACACCAGGACATCGGCGGGAGCGGGCACGGCCGCCGGAACCGGTGCCACGGACAAAGGTTCGGCCATCACGGCCGGGAGGGATGGAGCGAGTGGATCGGGCAATCCCCGGGCCTGCCTAGGCTTGATCCATCCTGCATGAGAGGACGTCCGTTTGGTGTTTGCCTCCCCTACCCACTCCATCTCCGGCATGGCCTTGGCCCCGGGCCTGGCTGGGGAGACACCCGGATCCGCCGAGCTGCCGGCCGCGATTGACGCCTTACGCCGTGAGCGCAAGGCCGTGATCCTGGCTCACTATTATCAGGAGAATGCGATTCAGGATATCGCCGATTACATCGGCGATTCCCTTGAACTGGCGCGGCGGGCTGCGAGCACGGAGGCGGAGGTGATCGTGTTCTGCGGGGTTCACTTCATGGCCGAAACGGCCAAAATTCTCAATCCCGATAAAATTGTCTTGTTACCGGATCTGGACGCCGGTTGCAGCTTGGCCGATGCCTGCCCGGCGGATAGCTTCGCCCGCTTTCGTGCCGAACACCCGGATCACTTTGTAGTGAGCTATATCAATTGCAGTGCGGCCGTCAAGGCCCAAAGCGACTTGATCTGCACCAGCAGCAACGCCGTTCAGTTGGTGCAGCAATTACCCGCCGATCGCCCGATCCTGTTCGCCCCTGATCAGAATCTCGGTCGCTGGGTGTCCCGCCAGAGTGGCCGGGAACTCACCCTCTGGCCCGGCAGCTGCATGGTGCATGACTCCTTCAGTGAACAAGCCCTGCTGGAATTGCAACTGGAATATCCAGAAGCTGAGGTGATTGCCCATCCTGAATGCGAACAACATCTCCTGGATCTGGCCGATTTCATCGGCTCCACCAGCAAGCTGCTGCAGCGGGCTCAAACCAGTGACGCCAGCCGCTTCATTGTGCTAACCGAACCGGGAATCCTCCATCAAATGCGACAACGGGTGCCCAACAAAACCTTTCACGAGGTTCCAGGCGCCGATGGCTGCAGCTGCAATGCCTGCCCCTACATGCGGCTCAACACCATGGAAAAACTGTGGCATTGCCTCGCCACCATGGGCCCGGCCATCGAGCTGGACGACGCCATCCGGGAGCGGGCCCTGCGTCCGATTCAACGGATGTTGGCCATGAGTGCCTGAAGGGCTCCAACGGCACCGGGGTCAGCCGATCTTGAGCCCAACTCCATCCTCCAGCCATTGCCCGAGGCGCCCGGTGAGCCGACCCAGCCGCCCTCGGCAGGCGGCTCCAAGGGGCAAGTCGGCTCCGCTGGCGGAATCCTGAAACATCGAAGGGGGGAACACCTGAAAGGCCAAGGTGCGCAGCAGGTCCTCGGGATGACGCATCAGGCTGGCGCCCTGGCACCAGTGCTGCCAAGCCCGTTGCGGATGCCAGGGCCGTTGGCCGTGCTGGTGGGGAAGGTCGAGCTGGGCCTGCCAGGCGCGATCGAGCACGGTGCGTCGCTGGCGCCGTCCCAGGCCCGCCACTCCCTTCAGATGGGGGGCGCCGGTGGCGGCGATGGTGACCGCGGCGCTGAGGCGAAGGGCCCGCTGGGGTTGGAGGCTGAGCACCTGCTCAGGGCGGAACGGCCGCGCCAGGCGATCAATGTCCACCAGGGCGCGCAACTCCATCCACTGATCCCGTTGGGCATGGACACAGGCGTAGGCCAGGGCATGCCCACGGCTCAAGGTGTCCACGGCATGGCCATCGATCGGGAGGGTGGCCCGTTGGGTCCAGGCCGCGTCAAAATCCGGCAAGCCATGGCGCAGGGGGGCCAGGGCCCAATGGAGATCGATCAGTCCAGTGGGTCGCCGCAGCTGCTGTTCGTGATGGACCCAACAGACGTAGCGCCAGCGGCGCTGCCCCGGATGGCGCGGTAGCGCCCCGAGCTGGTCGTAGCCCAGTCCCTCCAGCACCCCCACAGCCCGGCTCAGGTCGGCTGGGGCCACGAACAGATCCACATCGCCGCCCCCCCGGTCGGTGTAATTGGCCGTGGTTTGCATCGCCAGGGCCGGACCCTTGATCAACAGGGCCCGCACATCGTGAGCGGCCAGGGCCCGCAGGGCCTCCAGGGCCGTCCGCAGCTGGGCCATGGCGGCCAGGCGCTGCCGGGCGGCCAGGGCGCGGACCGCCTCAGCCCGCTCCTCGGACCAGGGCCAACGGCCGAGATGGGGTTCCAGCACCACCGCCAACCGGTGGCGACGGATGGCCTCCAGAAGTCCACCCACCAGCAGCTGGTCCGGATCCGGGGCCGCAGCGCTGGACGACGAATCCCAGGGAGGGCTGGTTTCCTTGGCCATGGCGATGGCCAGCAGGGCGTACAGGGCCTGCAGGCCTGCCCCGGTGGGGGGATCAGCGGAGGGTGGCATCGCGGCTGACGGAGCTGGTCACGGCGGTAGAACGGCGGATCCGGGAACCCTGGGGGACTTCAAACAGGGTGGTGGGGGTGAATCCCTGGGCCTCTCCTCCCCCCACCAAGCAACCGCTGCGCCCCAGCAGCCAGGCATGCACCAGCGGGGCCCCCTGGGGCTGCGGGCGCAGCCCGATCACCACCACGCCCCCACTCTGGCGGCGGCGCAGCATGATCTGAACCGCGGCGGCACGGGCCAGGCAGGAGGGCCGCCAGGGCAAGCGGGCCTGGGCCCGCTCCAAGGCGGAACAGACCCGAACCTCCCGGCCATGGCCCCAGATCCGGGGCAAGGACTCCGCCAGGGGGAGCCCTTGCCAGGACTCTGGGACGGGGGTGGGGCGACCCAACAGCGGGGCCCAGGTCCCCAAGGGGAGCCATTGCTGGGCGGCACTCAACCCCAGCAGCAGCAGCAGCGCTTCCCCCACCCGGGCGTAGCCCCGCAGCCGCAGTCCGGCGGCGGCGATGGGCCCAACGGAGTGGGGACTCATGGCGGGGGGAGGGTCGTGGCGGGCAGGCAGGCCAGCTGGAGCGCCAGCTCCTCGGCCACCCGTTCCAGCTGGCTGAGATCATCGGTGAGGCTCACCCGCCACACGGGCAGCTCACTCACCAAGGCCGCCAACTGCGTCAGATCGTGGCGACGGCGTTCCGGGTGGTGAAGGCGGCAATAGCGCTCGGCCATCAGGGCCGGCAGGGCCTGCTCGGGGCTGAGGACCTGCAGCCGCAGGGGAGGCCCGCCCGAATGGCGGGGATCCAGCAGCAGCAGGGCCCGCAGGGGACGGGCCGTGGCGCTGCTGGGCTCGGTGCTGATCACCCGTTTGCCGGCCCAGTCCAGGGGGGCGTCCCTCCCCAGAAGTCCCAGGTCGGCGAGTTGGGCTGCCGCTGCAGCCACCAGCCGCAGGCGACTGCAGCCCGGCAGCAGGAGCGGTCCTGGCTGGGCCACCACGCAGGTCGGTTCGTCGGCCAGGAGGGTGGCCCCTCGAGCCAGCAGGGCCGCCGCCAGGCTCGACTTGCCTCGCCCCGACGGCCCGCAGATCACCACTGCTCCGGCCGCGAGCTCCAGGGCCGCCCCGTGCAGCGGCACCGCCTGGCGTTCCCAGCGGGCGATATCCGGCAGCACCCAGCGGTTGAGCATGTCCAGCAGGGGATCGGCCACCCCATCCAGACTGTGGCGCACGTCGATCCGCCGCTCCGGCCAAGCCACATCCAGCCGACCGGCCGATGGGACGGCACCGCCGCTGAGATCGAGCCAGCTCTGGGAGCGGTGACCGCTGTCGTGCCATTGCCAGTGCAACGGACCCTGGCGTGGAACCGGATCGCCGGGGCGCTGCGGTGCGGCCATCACCATGGAAATCCGCCAGCAGGACGCGGGCGAGGCCGACGGCTGGCCGGAGGAGGGGAGAGGCCAACCCAGCACGGCCTGATCCAGGCGCACCCCCACCCCATGCAGACAATGGGAAGGGCCGTCTTCAGCGCCGCCTGGAATCACGGGAGATGACGATCAATTGAAGCTGCTGAGGGGGACCTTCGACCTACTTTCCAGTGCCTACCCGGTTCTGGGAGGTACTTGTGTGGATCCTAGGATTATTGCAGAAAGCAGACCTCCGAGTTAAGCTGAACAGGTTATTAAAAGTTGCTCCCGCTAAAGTCCAGCTTGGAAATCCACCGGGGGGCCATGGTTGAAGCCCCAACTCCCTGCGGTGATCCCCAACAAAATCTGGACGTCGCCCCGATTCCAAGCCTCACCTTCTTCCTCCCCTTCCACTGCCTGGCACAACGTCCGTGACCGAAGCCACCACCCCGTCCCATGATTCAACCCGCCAGCCCTATCGGGCGCCTGCGAAGCCACGGCTGATCGCCTCCGCCAACGACGCAGCCTTTGGCTCGGATCAAACCCTGGCCATGCCCCAAGATGGGGTCACGGGCTATTCATTTCCAGATTGACTTGCTGAGCGGATCAATCCCCAGAAATCCAGGAATATTTCAACCGCACATTTTAATTAATCCAAGCCTGGCAAGTTCGCCGATAAAAATCTCGGCATCCTTCCGGGCTTTTTCCGTCGTCACTGTGTAGCTTGCGCTAATCGTTTTGGCGATGTCCTCCACGGAGTTCCCCTGGGTCAATCCCTCCCAGATGGCGCGACCCGTGGCGTCAATCATAATATAGTCAAACCTTTCATTCAACAGAACATAATCCTGGCCGATTTTGGCGGTAATAACGTCCCCGACAATTTCAAATTTCATGCCTGCCTTCCGCCTGAAGCACCGATGGAATTTTTCTTCAGCCTAATCTCACTCTAGCCTCAGATTGCTTGGTCATGGTCTGGTCCCAAGGGAGCGCCAACGGCGCCAACCGATCCAGGGTGGTCTTCCCTTGAGCCGATGGCATGGCAGCGGCACGTGGGGTGAGGTCCTCAGTCTGAGGCTCGGAGAACGCCGAGCCCCAGGGGTGTGGTGCTGGGGGGCGGGGACCCGGGGGGGGGAGGATCTGGCGGAGACGTTGCTGGTGGATCCCCGTCCCCAGGAGTGGCTCGGGGAGGGTCCCTGGGCCGTCGTGATCCGCTTCCCCGACGGCGCCATCCTCGCCAGTGTCTCCAGCAGCCTCAGCGCCGGACTGTTCTGGAGCGACGAGCTCCACCCCGATGGGGCGCCGCTGCTGATCGTTTCGGCCCGGCTGGGGAGCGTGGTGCAGGCCCGCCGCCGCCCCACCCAGCTGCAGGGCGACTACATCCTGGACGCCCTGTTGCTACGCCCCTCGGCCCAGGACAGCCCCTACATGGGGGTGCAGCGGATCTCCCCGGGCACCTGCCTGCGCTGGAGCCAGCCCCGCCAGGCCCCGATCCGGGAGGTGTGGTGTGGTCCGGAGGTCTGGCCCCCGGCCCATCGCGAAGGGGGCGCGACCCGACAGCGCTATCTCGCGACCTTCGATCAGGCCGTGGACGGCTTGGTGCAAGCCGATCAACCGCTGTGCGCCACCCTCTCCGGCGGGCTGGATTCCCCGTTTGTGGTGGCCTCCCTGGTGCGCCATGCCACCCCGGCCCGACCGATCCACGCCTTCATCCACCGCCCCCACCCCGCCGCCGCCGCGGTGACCCTGGGCCGCAGCGACCCGGACGAAGGGCCCCTGGCCCAGGCCATGGCGGACGCCTATCCGGGCCTGATCCGGCCGATTCCGGTGGTGGTGCCGGAGGGGGAGCTGCCCCTGGATGGGGCCCGCACCTGGGCGGCCACCACCTGGGCTCCCACCATCAATCCCGCCAACACGCTCTGGTACAGGGCCATGGGCGAGCGGGCCAGGGCCCTGGGGGCCAACCGCCTCTTCATGGGCAGCCTGGGCAATGCGGCCTACAGCGGCGAGCACCACTACGCCGCGCGGTATTACGCCGTCCGGGGGGATCTGGGGCGGTTGCTTGCCCTGGTGCGTCGTGGCCACACCGGAGGCCTCAGCTGGGGCCAGGCCTGCCGGCGGCGGCTGCTGGTCCCCTTGCTCGCCCCCTGGCGCCAGCACCTCCATCGCCCCCAGGGCCCCACCTACGCCGAGCTGATCGGCCTGGCGGCCTTGGAACCACCACGCCAGCCCTTGATGGACCGCCAGCGCTTCCTGCGCTGGATGCGCTTCGACAGCGGCCTGAACCTGATGAACCAGCCGGATGGCCACGGGGTGCTGCCCGTGGATCCATTCAGTTGCCGAACGGTGCAGGACTTCGCCGCGGCGATCACGCCGCTGGAGTGGTGCCAGGGGCCCTACCCCCGGGGCTATGGCCGCTTGCTGGCGGAGGGGCGCGTGCCCGATGCCATCCGCCTGCGCACTCGCCACGGCTTGCAATCCGCCGATGGCTGGCACCGGATCCGCCATCAGCGCCAGCGCTATCAGCAGGAGCTCCAGCTGCTGGAGGCCACCCCCCTGCTCGCGGATCAGCTCGACCACGCCCGGGTGCGGCGCACGGTGGAGGGTTGGCCCTGGGGGGAGGGGGGCGGCGCCCCACTGCTGGAGGTGTTCAGCATCGATCGCTTGCTCAGCGTGGCGGGGTTCCTGCGGTTCACCAGCGCACGGCTGGAGCAGTTGGCGCAACGTCCGCCTAAGGCAACGGCGGCTCCTGACGGGGAATGGCAACATCCATAAACCCCTGCGGCGCCGCGCCCCGGCTTCCCCCATGGACAATCCTGCTGCCGGCTCCACGGTGCGGTTAAAGCGACGGGTGCAGAGCCAGCCGGTACCGGACGGACTGGTGCTGTTGGACCTCGACAGCCTCGCGGTGCTGGAGCTGGATGCCCCCGGGGCAGCGATGTGGGAGGCCCTGGCCGCCGCTCCGGAGCCGGCCACCGCGATGGAGCACGCCATCTCGGTGTTGTTGGCCCGCTACGACGTGGACCGTCCCACCCTGGAGGCGGATCTGGGGCGATTTGTGGAGGAGCTGGTGGAGGCGGGCCTGGCCTCCCCGGCGGACGAGCCGGCAGCGTCAGAGCCCACCGCTGGGATGACGCCCCTGCCTGCCCCCTCCGGGCCGGGCCCTGGCGATCTCTATCTCGACCTGCTCACCCGGGCCATCGCCGGCCTCACCGTGCCCGCCAACCTGCCGCGCCTGGACACCCGGGTGCTGGGCCGGGATGGCCCCTGCGGCGATCCGGTGCCGATGTCGATGATTGGCCTGGTGCGCCTGCGCAACATCCGCGATCTGGCCGAGCGGGTGCTCGCGGACGGCGTGGCGGGGGACTTCATCGAATGCGGCGTCTGGCGGGGGGGGGCGGCCATGGTGATGCGGGGGGTGCTGGCGGCCCATGGGGTCAGCGACCGCAAGGTGTGGCTCGCCGATTCCTTTGCGGGGCTGCCGACCCCCGATCCGGAGCGCTACCCGGAGGATGCGTTCTGGCAACCCTGGGCGGGTCGTTTGGCGGTGTCGGAGCAGCAGGTGCGCCGCAATTTCGAGGCCTATGGCCTGCTGGATGACCAGGTGCGTTTTCTGCCGGGCTGGTTTGCGGACACCCTGCCCCAGGCACCCCCCGCTCCCCTCGCCCTGCTGCGGCTGGATGGGGATCTGTACGCCTCCACCGAGGTGGCCCTGCGCCAGCTCTACCCCCGCCTCTCCCCCGGTGGATTCGTGATCATCGACGACTACTACCTAACCTCCTGCCGTCAGGCCGTGGACGACTACCGGGCCGCCGAGGCCATTGAGGCGGAGTTGCAACCGATCGATTGGACCGGGGTGTGGTGGCGCAAGTCAGCCCCCTGAGGGCTCCAGCAGACGCTGGCGGCGCACGAGATCGGCCTGGATCCAGGCCCGCTCGGCGGTGCCAGGGGCCTCACGGCGCAGAAAGGCCTCTCCCCAGGCCCCCAGTTCGGCCACGGCCCGCGCCCGTTGCGAGGGCGTAAGCCCAAGCCTTGGCCGGGCCCAGGCCAGCACGGACACCAGATCGGGCCGCCGGCCCAACCCTTCGGCGGCGATGGTCTGGCGGAGCCGGGCCACCTCCAGCACCTGGGGATACCGCTGAAGGCGGCTGAGCTGCCCAGGATGGCAGCGGTAGCGGCACACCACCTCCGGCAGCACGCGCACATCGCCACGACGGCAGAGTTGCCAAAGCATCCAGTAGTCGTCGCAAAGGGGATGGTCTTCAGCGAAACCCCCGACGGCCCGCAGGGCTTCGGTGCGGTAGAGGGTGGTGGAGGCCAGGGCGGCGCAGGCCAGGGGCAAGGCATAGCGCACCGCCACGGGGGCCAAGGGCACGAGGGCGAGGTCGGCGGGGGCCGCGACAGGCAGCCCCGCCCGATCGATCGGTTCCAATCGCCCCCCCACGGCCTGCAACTGGGGCTCCGCCGCCAGGGCGGCCAGCTGGCGCCGCAGGCGGCCCCGCACCATCAGATCGTCCTGATCCAGGGTGGCCACCAGCGGGGCCCGCACGGCGGCCAAGCCCAGATTGCGGGTGGCCGGGGGGGCCAGACGGCCTTCGCTGCGAATCAGCCGGATGCGCGAGTCCTGGCGGGCGGCGGCCTCCACCAGGGCCACGGTGCTGTCGCTGGAGCCCCCATCCACCACCAGCACCTCCAGGTCCTCGTCGTCCTGCAGCCGCACGCTGGCCAGGGTGGCCCCCAGGGTGGCTGCGCCGTTGTAGGCACCGATCAGCACGCTCAGCTGCGGACGGGCTCCAGGCGCGAACAAGGGAACAGACGCGACGGCGACCGCCATGATCCCGTGGCCGGGGAGCGAAGGTCGGGCCCCACCCCCAGAATCAGGCCAACCCCTCCGCTGCGGTCTGCGCCTCATCCACCTGCCCATGCCCCGTTACGCCTGCGTTGAACAGCTGTCCGAGGAGGATTGCGGCGCCGCCTGCGTGGCCAGCGTGGCCCAGCAGTACGGGGTGCGCCTGCCCCTGGGCCGGGTGCGCACCCTGGTGGGAACCGGCGCCACGGGCACGACCCTGCTGGGGCTGCGGCGCGGCGCCGAGGCGCTGGGATTCCAGGCACGCATGGTGCGGGCCCGGCCGGAACTGCTGGATCGGCTGGACAGCGTCAGCCTGCCGCTGATCCTGCATTGGCAGGGCGATCACTGGGTGGTGCTGCACGGCAAGCGCCGGGGGCGCTTTGTGGTGGCCGATCCCGCCGTGGGCCTGCGGCTCCTGAGCCGCGAGGAGCTGCTGGCCGGCTGGCGCAATGGGGTGGTGCTGTTGCTGGAGCCCGATGCGGAGCGGTTGGCGACCCTCGCCCAGGACCGCCCCAGCAGCGGCGTCCTTGGTCGCTTCTGGCGCCAGCTGCGGCCGTTCCGGCCCCTGCTGCTGCAGGCCCTGGCCATCAACGCCGTGCTGGGGCTGCTATCGCTGGCGATGCCGCTGTTGATGCAGATCCTCACCGACGATGTGCTGATTCGCCGGGACACCCAGCTGCTCACCAGCCTGGGAATCGGCATGCTGCTGCTCTATCTCTTTCAAGCCTTAATGGAGTTGATTGAGGGACATCTCATTGCCCATTTCGCCCAGCGACTCCAACTGGGAATGGTGCAGGAGTATGGCCATAAATTGCTGTCATTGCCCCTCAGCCATTTTGAAACCCGCCGCAGTGGAGAGGTGGTGAGTCGGGTGTCGGATGTGAGCCAGGTGAATGCCCTGATCACAGATCTCGTGCTCGGACTCCCCAGCCAATTGTTTATGGCAGTGGTGTCCTTAGCCGTGATGGCAAGCTACAATTTAAACCTCACCCTGGTGGCCCTCGCCAGCTTCACGCTGGTGGTGCTTTCCAATCTGGTTTTGCTGCCCAGCCTGCAGCAACGCAGCCGCAACTTAATCGTTAAATCTGCTGAAAATCAAGGGTTTCTCGTTGAGATTTTTCGAGGGGCCCAGCTCCTAAAAACCACGGAGGCCACCAGCCAGGCCTGGGAGGAATACCAAACCAACTTCGGCCGCCTAGCGAATCTCCGCTGGCAGAGTCTGCAGTTGCAATTGATCGGTAACGGCGGCACCGATTTTCTCAGCAATATCACCAGCCTGGGCCTGCTGTGGTACGGCAGCAGCTTTGTGGTGGCGGAAACCCTGAGCCTGGGGCAATTGCTGGCCTTCAGTGCCATGGGCAGCCACGTGCTCTCCTTTCTGCATGCCCTGGTGGCGGTGGCCGATGATGCCATCGCCGCCCAAGTGGTGGTGCGCCGACTGGGGGAAGTTCTCGATAGTCCCTCGGAAGAGGCCGACGCCCGAGCCTGGGTGACCTTGCCCCAGCCCTGCCCGATCCAATGCCAGGGGCTGAGCTATAGCCACCCTGGCCGGGTTGAATTGATCCGGGATCTTGATCTTGAGATTCCTGCCGGCCGCTGTACGGCCCTGATTGGCCCCTCAGGCTGTGGCAAAAGTACCCTGGTGAAGTGTCTTGCCGGGCTCTATCCGCCCCAGGCCGGCACCATCCACTATGGCGCCTATGGCTTAAGGGATCTGGCGTTGGATTGCCTGCGCCAACAGGTGTGCTTGGTGCCCCAGGACACCCATTTTTTCAACCGATCGATTCTGGAGAATTTTCGCTTTGCCTATCCCCAGGTGAGCTTTGAGGAGGTGGTGGAGGCCTGTCGCCTTTCCCTGGCCGATGCCTTCATCCGCGAACTGCCCGATGGCTATCACACCGTGTTGGGGGAATTCGGCGCCAACCTTTCCGGTGGCCAGCGCCAGCGGTTGGCCTTAGCCAGGGCCCTGGTGAATCGGCCTGCGGTGTTGATCCTCGATGAGGCCACCGGTGCCCTGGATCCCCCCCTGGAAGCGCGGGTGATGGGCTCGCTGCTGGAGGAGCGCCGGGGGCTCACCACCCTGTTGATCAGCCATCGATCGGCGGTGATTCGTCGTTGCGATTGGGTGATCCAACTGGAGCGCGGCGCCCTGCAGGCCCAGGGCAGCCCAGCCCAGCTGGCGACCCAGCCCACGGCCGCCGTCTACTTGGAGGATTAACCCATGGCCAACTCCCCCGGGCCTCCACCACCCCTGCCCCTGACGGAATTGCGGCTGCTCGATCCCGCCGACTTCCTCCCCGGAGTGGCGGACTGGATCCAAGGGGCCGGGGTGCTCCTGGTGGGCAGTTTCTGCGGAGGACTGGTCCTGCTGGCCGTCACCCCGGCCCCCCAAATTGTGCGGGCCACGGGCCAATTGCGACCAGCGGGGGAAACCAGCGTGGTGCAGGCCCCCAGCGACGGCAGGATTACGGAGATCCTGGTGGGGTCCGACCAGGCGGTGCGGGGGGGGCAGGTGCTGGCCCGGTTGGATCCGGCCGATCTGGTGGCCCGACGCCAGGCCCTTGGGGAGCAGGAGCAAGGACTTGCCCAACAGATTGTTACCCAGGAGCGGGAAAATCAGGCCAGCCTCAATGGCCTGACCCTCGATGGGCAGAAGGCAGCGTCGGCCCTGGAGCTGGCCCAGTCGGAATGGCAGCGGTATGCGTTGCTCTATCGCAGCGGGGCTGGATCCGCAGAACAACTGGAGGCGAAAGCCGCCAATTACCGGGCGGCGGAACTGGGCCTGGCGCGAACGGAACAGGAGCTGAGTGAGCAACAGGCCCGCAACCAAAGCCGCCTGACCCAATTGGAGCAGCAGCGCCGCCAGGTGATCGCTGACGCCGCCCAACTGGGGCGGGATCTGGGGAGGACCGAAATTCTGGCCCCGGTGGATGGGGTGCTGCTGTCCCTGCAGTTACGCAACCCCCAGCAATGGGTCTCGGAGGGCCAGGAGCTGGCGCGGATCGCCCCCTCGGGGCGGGCCCTGGTGGCCCGGGTGCAAGTGCCCTCCAACGCCATCGCCCGCCTGGCCGTGGGGCAATCGGCACGGCTCAAGGTGGAGGGCTGTCCCTATCCCGATTACGGCACGATGCCGGCCCGGTTGATTCAGGTGGCCCCCGATGTGGTCAGCACCGCCGGGGAAGCAGGCCACCACTTCGCCTTGACCCTGCGGCCCGCCAGGCTGGAGCTGGGGCGAGGGGGAAACCCGTGCCGATTGCGGCCGGGCATGGAGCTGCGCGCCGAGATCACAACCGGCCAGGACACCGTGTTGAACACCCTGCTGCGTCGGCTGCGCTTGAGCGGAGATCTTTAGGGCCGAAGGCCACTAACTGAGCCGCCGTCGTCGACAAGATTTCGAATAATTCCGAAAATTGGGAAGATTTTGGATGGTGATTGGCGGAAAGGGGCCCAAACCAGTCCAGGCGGCCATCGGCACAAGGAGGTCTTTAGCGCCAGGCCGTAAATCCGGCCACGAGCCGAACGCATTATCAAAAATCGGCCGATGTGACTCGGCCGATCCTCCAAAACTCAACCCCTACGACCTAGGGATAGGGATCACTTCTTTTTCTTGTTTTTGTGGGTCAGTTCCGAGCTGAGGCTGTGCTCGGTTTCCACGTGGGTTTCGGTCTCAGGGTGGCTGCTGCTCTTGGACTTTTTCTTCTTGCCTTTTTTGCCGCCGCAGAGAAGCTCAGCCTGGAGGTCCGACAGGGAAGCGAAGATTTCCATTTGAATCTGATTAAACGATTGTGAAGGGGAGCTTAACCCCCTTGCACTATAGGCCGCAACTGCCGCTCGTGGCACAGGGCTCTGGGCGCGTTCGAACCACCACGGGCATCGGTCACCCCCTCCCAGCTGTTGGAGTTGGGATCAGGGTTTTCGGCTTTTTTCGCCAACCCCAGGGCCGAACGGGATCGGGCGACGCGGTAGCGCTCAGGAGGCCTTCTCCAGACGCTTGACGATCAGCGCCATCATCGCCAGGGAACCGACAAGCACAAGCAGCAGGGCGATGGTCACGGCAGAGTCTGAAAATTGGTGACGCGATCGTAATGGTGCCCGCCCCGCCATCTGACGATCGCTCCGACACCCCGTTCCTGGTGTTCGTGTATGGCACGCTCAAGCGCGGCGAAATCAACCACCACTGGCTGAGCGAGGCCGCCTTCGCCGGCCGGGCCTGCCTGGAGGGGGCCGTGCTCCACGACCTCGGACCCTTTCCGATGGCCATTGCCGGCGATGGGGTGGTGTGGGGAGAGGTGTATGCCGTGGATCACTCCACCCTGGAGCGATTGGATCGGCTGGAGGGCGTCCCACGGCTCTACCAACGCCAGCCCAGGCCCCTCACGGACGGCCGCACCGCCTGGGTGTATTTCGGCCGCCCCCACCAGGTCCGGCACGTGCCAGCGCTGGAGGCTGGAATCTGGCCCGCACCGGGGCAGGAGTGACTCAGGCCGCCACCAGCCAGCGGCCCGCCACGCCAAGGCCAAGGAGCAGGACCGTGCCGGCCAGCCAGCCCCGCCAGGTGGGCAGGAGCAGGCGCCGCAGCAACACCGCCGCCCCCACCACCCCCACCGCCATCACCAGGGACTGACAGAAGCCGATCACCTGGGCATCGGCGCGCCAAACCGGAAGCTGGGTCGCCAGCCCGGGCCAGGGCGCCAGGCTCACCGGCAGCAGCTGGCCCCCTTCGGCCATCCCCAGGGCCAGGTGCTGCGCCAGCAACAAGGCCCAGACCAGGGGCAACAGGGCGTAGAGCACCAGCCAGGGGCGGCCGCTGGGGCGCAGCCGCACCACGAGAGCCCGCAGGGGCAGCCAAAGGGCCGCCGGCAGGGCCAGG
>Ga0114980_10002123_pt1 | contig 14121 bp, 16 predicted proteins | sample S_140806_EF_Meta_FD_87018 | JGI IMG/M metagenome (GOLD analysis project Ga0114980, IMG submission 87018) | Freshwater microbial communities from Lake Simoncouche, Canada to study carbon cycling - S_140806_EF_MetaG | ecosystem: Environmental > Aquatic > Freshwater > Lake | place: Lake...
GCCAGACATTTGATGTGGTGAGTTCCCGCGCTTATGCTTCTTTGAAAGATTTTGTGCGCAGTTCACGCGCCTGCTTGGCGCCCGACGGTTGGTGGATGGCCATGAAGGGCGTTGTTCCGACAGAAGAAATCACCCAGTTACCAAGCGACATCGGCATGGTTCAAGCACAGCTTTTGTCTGTCCCAGACCTTGACGCGCAACGCTGCCTGGTTTGGATGCGACCTAAGCAAGTCATCTAGGGCCCCTCGAAATAAACGATTGTTTCACGTGAAACAGTCACATTCATTCGCATATGGGCGGGGCGTGCCTTACACTCTGCCCTCCCCGCAAAAGGATTGACCATGTTTGGTATTGCAGACTATCCCGCCTTTGTGCTGGCAGTCATTGTTTTTTTGGCCATCCCTGGCCCAGGTAATTTGGCTTTGTTGACCTCAACCGCCAAGGGTGGTTTGCGTGGCGGCTTAGCTGCCACCTTGGGCGTGATGGCAGGCGATCAAGTTTTGATGTGGGCGGCGGTAGCGGGCGTGGCAGCTGTTTTGGCCACTCAGCCTGAGTTTTTTCAGGCTCTTCAATGGTTGGGCGCGGCCTATTTGTCTTACATAGGCTACAAAATGTGGACCGCCCAAGAAGGCGATGCCCCGGTGATCAACATCACCGCTGGCCATTATTTTCGGCAATCTTTGTGGATCACCTTGCTCAACCCCAAGGCCATCATGTTTTACATGGCCTTTTTTCCATTGTTCATAGACCCGCAAGCACACGCTGGCCTATGGACCTTTGGTGTGATGGCTATGACGGTGGCAGCGTTAACGTTTTTGTATGGTCTGCTCATCTGCGTATTGGCCCAGCGCTTGGCAACCCGCCTCCAGCAGCGACCATGTATTGCCCGTGCTTTGCAAAAAATCGGTGGCGGCTTGTTGGTAGCCTTTGGTTTGAAAATTGTCTTGAGTAAATAAGCATGGCCAAAATCTTTTGTATTGCCAACCAAAAAGGCGGCGTAGGCAAGACCACCACCACTGTGAACTTGTCAGCCGCTTTGGCCGCCATTGGTCAGCGTGTGCTGATGGTCGACTTGGACCCACAAGGTAACGCCACCATGGGTTCGGGTGTTGACAAGCGTCAGTTGACACACACCGTATATGACGTTTTGCTTGGCGAGAGCACCATCGCTCAAGCGCGTGTCAGCAGTCAATGGGGCGAGGCCGCGGCCAAACCCAATGCAGCCAAATACCATGTGTTGGGCGCCAACCGCGAACTCGCTGGCGCTGAAGTCGAGTTGGTCGGCCTGGCGCAAAGGGAGATGAGACTCAAACTTGCGTTGCAACAAGTCGACGCAGATTACGACATTGTGCTTATCGACTGTCCTCCCTCCTTGTCATTGCTCACCCTCAATGGCCTGTGTTCTGCGCACGGGGTCGTCGTACCTATGCAATGCGAGTATTTTGCACTCGAGGGCCTCACCGATTTGGTCAACACCATCAAACAAGTACACGCCAACCTCAACCATGATTTGAAGATCATTGGGCTTTTGCGCGTGATGTTTGACCCGCGCATCACCTTGCAAATGCAGGTAAGCGATCAACTCAAGGCGCATTTTGGCGACAAGGTGTTTAACACACTGATACCTCGCAATGTGCGTTTGGCTGAAGCGCCCAGCTATGGGTTGCCGTGCGTGGTGTTTGACCCCAGCGCCAAAGGCAGCGTGGCATTTATCGACTTTGCCAAAGAGCTGGTCGTGCGTTTCGAAAACTTTTGACCCACAGGACCCGCATGGCGACCAAAAAAATCAAAGGACTGGGCCGAGGCCTCGAGGCCTTGTTAGGCCCGACTGTCAATGACGCCCCGACAGCATCAGACGATCGTGGGCCCTCTGTCTTGTCACTGGACGTCATGGTGGCGGGTGTCTACCAGCCACGCACCCGAATGGACGAGGGCAGCTTGTACGAGCTGGCGGAGAGCATCAAGGCCCAAGGCATCATGCAACCGATTTTGGTTCGTATCGTCAAGGCAGGAGCCCATGCGGGCAAGTATGAAATCATCGCTGGCGAGCGACGTTTTCGTGCTGCCAAACTGGCGGGTTTAAGCGAGGTGCCGGTGTTGGTGCGCGATGTGCCCGACCAAGCCGCCGCCGCCATGGCCTTGATAGAAAACATGCAACGCGAAGACCTCAACCCGTTGGAGGAGGCCCAAGGCTTGCAACGCCTGATCAAAGAATTTGGCCTGACCCACGAAGATGCCGCGCAAGCCGTGGGCCGCTCACGCAGTGCGGCCAGCAACCTGCTGCGCTTGCTTAACTTGGCCGACCCTGTGCAAACCATGTTGATGGCGGGGGACTTGGACATGGGCCACGCCAGAGCCTTGTTGTCCCTTGACAAAGCGGCCCAAATCACCGCTGCCAACCAAATCAGCGCCAAAAAACTCTCCGTCAGAGAGGCTGAAAGCTTGGCCAAAAAAATTGGCGCTGAATTTTCTTTGGTGGCGCAAAAACCCAAAAAAGAAAAGTCGCGAGACTTAAAGCGAGTGGAAGAGGAGTTGGCCGACTTGCTCACCGCGCAAGTGGAAATTCGCATCAAAAAAACCGTCAAGCGACACGGCCGCTTAGAGGAAATGGGCGAAGTTGCTATCGCATTTGGATCTTTGGATGCGCTCAATGGCATCATCGACAAATTGCGTGTCGCTTGAGTGCCAAGAACGTCAGCGTTAACCTCAGCAGACACGCCATGCCATTTCTAGAATAATCAACCTTGTTCCACTTTGGAGAAGACAACCATGATGACCACCCTTGCCCGCCGCGCACTTACTGCCTCCGTGTTGGCCTTGCTGAGCCACAGCGCATTGGCCCAAGAAACTTTCAAAATCGGCATCGTCAGCTTTTTGTCTGGCCAAGCTGCGGAGAGTTTTGGTATTCCTGCGGTCAATGGTGCCAAGGTCTTGGTCGAGGCGTTCAACAAAGGACAAGCACCCGCCCCCTACAACAAGCCAGGCATTGGTGGCCTGCCTATCGAAGTGATTTACGTGGACGAAGCCGGGGGTGCGACCAAGCAGGTGCAAGAGTTGCGCAACCTGTATGAGCGCGACAAAGTCGATGTGGTCGTGGGGTATGTGGGTTCTGGCGACTGCTTGGCGGTTGCGCCTGTCGCGGAAGAGCTGAAGAAGTTTTTGATTTTGTACGACTGCGGCACGCCCCGCATTTTCGAAGACAACACCTTTCGCTATGTGTTTCGCACCGCCGCGCATGCCACCATGGACAACGTGTCTATGGCGCGATATTTGAAAGCGCGCAACATCCCCGTCAAAACATTCAACCTTATCAACCAAGATTACGCATGGGGTCAAGATTCGCGCAATGACTTTATTTTGTCAATGACCAACCTATACCCTGAGGCCAAAGCAGGCGTAGACCAATTGCCCAAGTTTGGCGCGGGCCAATATGGCACCGAAATTTCAGCCCTTATGTCGCAACCCGCCGATTTGGTTCACACCAGTTTATGGGGCGGCGATTTGCAAGCCTTTGTGTTGCAGGCCGGTCCTCGAGGCCTGTTTAAAAAATCGCAAGTGGTGATGACCGCAGGCGACCATGTCTTGCCTGGTCTTGGGGAAAAAATGCCCGACGGCACCATTTTGGGTGCCCGCGGCGCGTATGGCTTGATGGCACCGCCCTCACCCCTGAACACTTGGTTCTGGGATCTCTACAGCAAAGCCAACAATGTCTACCCTGTGCAAGCCCCTTACCGCATGGCGCAAGCCCTGATGGGCTTGAAGTTGGCTGCTGAAAAAGCCATGGCTGCTAACAAGGGCAAAAAACCATCCACTGAGGTGTTAGCCGCTTCGCTTCGGGGCAGCGAGTGGATGTCGCCAGGCGGCAAGATTCGCATGGCGCTCTCTAATGGTCAACAGGCCATTCAAGACGCTGCCATTGGTCGTACCCAATGGGATGCCACCAAAAAAATGGTGGTGCTCAACGACATCCAACGCTTTGACGCAGAGTGTGTGAATCCGCCGCTGAATGTGAAGTCCGAAGATTGGTTGAAGTCGGGCTTTGCAGGTGCCAAGTGCGATACCAAGCCTGCTGCAGCGGCCAAAGCGGCCGATAAAAAACCTGCCAAATAAAAAGCCCCTGTGAACTTAGCGTTAACCATTGTCATTGATGGCGTGACCTATGCGTCATGGCTGTTCATCGTCGCCTTGGGCCTGACCTTGGTGTTTGGCGTCTTGAAAATTCTCAATATCGCCCATGGCAGTTTCTACGCCCTGGGTGCATACGTCACCGCGACATTGGTGTCTTTGGCGGCATCGTGGGCTTTGCCGCCTGCCATGTCCTTGGTGGCGATGTTGCTCGCTGCGGTCTTGGTGGCTGTTTTGGTCGCACCCTTAACGGAGCGAGGCTTGTTGCGGTTTTTTTATGGTCGTGATGAGGTGTTGTTGGTGCTGGTCACCTACGCCATGTTTTTGATGATGGAAGATCTCACCAAATTGATTTGGGGTGCCAATCCTTTCTATGTGTCCGAGCCCTATGGCATGTTTGGCAACATTGACATCGGCACCCAAACTTATGTGGGCTACGACTTTATGTTGGTGGCGCTCGCCGTGGTGGTGGGCTTGGCGGTTTGGTGGGGCTTGAACCGCACACGCTTTGGCAAGATCGTCACTGCCGTGATCCACAGCGCTGAAGTGGCCTCCAGCATGGGTATACAGGTGTCGCGGGTCTATATGGTGGCGTTTGCGGTGGGCATCTTTTTGGCTGCCTTGGGCGGAGCCTTCACCGCGCCCATGTTGTCGGTGCAACCAGGCTTGTCGGTGGGCGTCATCATCATCTCGTTTGCGGTGGTCATCATTGGCGGTTTGGGCAGCATCGAGGGCGCGGCCATCGGCGCTTTGATTGTGGGCTTGGCCCGCGCCTTGGCGGTGCATGTCTGGCCAGTGGCCGAATTGTTCTCGGTGTATTTGGTCATGGCTTTGGTGCTAATGTTTCGCCCCCAAGGTTTGTTTCAGCGCATACAAGCGCGAAAAATTTAAACGATGACTTTAAGCGCCTTGTTACTGCGAGCCTTAGGCGTGTTGCTGCTGTTGGCCGGTGTAGGCTATGCCCTGCCCTCGTGGATGCAATTCATGCTCACCATGGCCATGGCCAATGGCTTGGTGTCCTTAGGCATTGTGTTGCTTATGCGGGGTGGGGTGGTGGCATTTGGCCAAGGCCTGATGTCGGCCATCGGTGGGTATGCCGCCGCCTTGGTTTTTTTGCGCTGGGGCGTCACGGATGCGGTATTGCTCGCCATGCTGGGCGGCACCAGCGCCATGCTCATCACCGCGCCGTTTGCACCTTTGCTGGCACGCTACCGAGGTATTTTCTTTTCTATGCTCACCTTGGCTTTGTCCATGGTCGGCTATGGCTTGCTGGTGAAAACCGAGTCATTGGGCGGCTCGGACGGCTTCAATATGGGCCGCGTCACGCTCTTTGGTCAGGCGCTGGCAGATAACGAGGTGCGTTTTGGCTTGTATGTCATTACCTTGGTTTTGACATTGGTAAGCGCTGTATTGGCGCGAATTTATTTTTTGTCTAGCCGAGGCTTGGTTACCCGCGCGGTGCGTGACAATGAATTACGTGTGGAGTATTTGGGCGGCTCTGTCAGTCAAACCATGAGCTTGAACTTCGTCTTGGCCGCCTTCCTTGGCGGCATGGGAGGCGCCTTGGCGGTGATGGCGCTGGGGCACATCGACCCCAACTTCAGCTACTGGACCACTTCGGGGGAGTTTGTCTTTGTGGCCATCTTGGCGGGCAGCCAAAGCGTGGTGGCGGTGATGTTGTCGTCATTGGTGTTGGAAATGGTCCGTTCTTTTTCCAGCGCATATTTCCCCAACACCTGGCAATTGGCGCTGGGCATTTTTCTATTGCTGGTGATACGGTTCATGCCGCTGGGCTTAGGTTCTTTGTGGAGCAAGACTGAAAAACCGTCGGAGAAACAGTCATGAGCGACGCACTGCTGTTGCACGCCCAAGGTTTGAACAAACAGTTTGGCGCAGTGGTGGCTGCGCAAGACGTGAATGTGCGCGTCAAGACCGGCGAGCGGGTGAGTTTGATTGGTAGCAACGGAGCAGGCAAGACCACCTTTGTGAACATGATCACCGGCTATGTCCGCGCTGACAGCGGCAGCATAGCCTTGGGCGGCACCGACATCAGCCGCATGAATCCTCGCCAAATCACCCGCATGGGTGTGGCGCGTTCGTTTCAAATACCGCAGCTCTACCCGAGCATGACGGTGCTGGAAAACATGCTGGTGGCTTTGGCCTGTCATGAAAATCGTTTGTCCACATGGTTGCCTGCTGCCACCTCTGCGCGGGTGTTGCGTGCAGACGAGGTGTTGTCGCGCTTTAGCCTGCTCAAGCACCGCGACCGTTTGGTGTCCGAGTTGCCGGGGGGTCTGCGCAAACTCATAGACATCGCTTTGGCCATGACCGGTGCGCCGCGCTTGTTGCTGTTGGACGAACCCACCAGTGGCGTGGCGGCAGAAGAAAAGTTTCCCATGATGGACACCATCATGCTGGCCTTAGAGGGTCAAGCCCTGACCGTGCTGTTTGTCGAGCACGATATGGATATCGTTAACCGGTACTGTGACCGCGTGGTGGCGTTTTACAGCGGCCGCATCATTGCCGACGATGTGCCCTCTGTCGCGCTGGCGCAAACCGATGTGCGCCGCTACGTTACTGGCGAGCGACTGCCCGAGGATGCGCCCCATGCTTGAGCTCCGCGATCTGCATGTCGATATCGCCTCAGCACAAGTCTTGCGCGGACTGCGCTTGCAAGTGGCCAAAGGGCAGATGGTGGGCTTGGTGGGGCGCAATGGCGCGGGCAAAACCAGCACCTTGCGCAGCATCATGGGGCATTTGACGCCACGCATGGGACAAATTCTTTATGACGGCCAAGACTTGGTGCAGATGCCAGCCCATGTGCGAGCCGGTTTAGGTATCGGCTATATGCCCGAAGACCGTGGTTTGGTGCCTGAACTGACCGTGGAAGAGAACATCGTGTTGCCCTTGTGGGTCAGCCCCACACTCGATTTGAGCGAGCGTTTGAAGTGGGTTTACGAGGTCTTGCCCGAGCTCAAGTCCATGTCCGATCGGCGGGCTTTGTTGCTGTCGGGGGGTCAACAAAAACTCGTGGCGCTCGCCCGTGCCTTGGCGGTGGGAACACGGTTGTTATTGCTAGACGAGCCTTTCGAGGGTGTGGCACCTGCTCTGTCCATGCGTTTGTCAGATGTGATTGGAAAGTTGAAGTCCACAGACTTGTCGGTCTTGATTGCCCAGTCAGACGTCAACCATGCCAACGAATTGCTAGACGCGCAAGTCGTGATCGAGCGTGGCGCGAATCAGGCTTAGTACAAAAATACCTTGCCGGGGTTCATGATGTTTTTCGGATCCAACGCATGTTTGATGGTGCGCATCATGGCCACCGCGCCAGCACCGGCTTCAGTCACTAAAAAATCCATTTTGTGCAAGCCAATGCCATGTTCCCCGGTGCATGTGCCTTCTAGCGACAAGGCGCGGGCAACCAATTTGTTGTTCAGGTCCTCGGCGGTGGCGCGTTCTTGGGCGCTGTTGGGGTCGATCAAATAACCAAAGTGGAAATTGCCGTCGCCCACATGGCCGACCAAGAAATACGGAATGCCTGAAGCGTCCACCTCGGCGACGGAGTCGAGCAAGCAGTCGGCCAAGCGCGAGATCGGCACACAGGTGTCGGTGCTGATGGCGCGGCAGCCCGGGCGACTTTGGATGCCCGCAAAGTAGGCGTTGTGCCTAGCCGTCCATAAGCGGGTGCGCTCTTCGGGGGTGGTGGCCCATTCGAACGCTTGGCTCTCAAATTCAGCAGCAATTTCTTGCACGGTTTCGGCCTGCTCTTTCACGCTGGCGGGTGAGCCGTGGAACTCCATCAGCAGCATGGGCTGCTCGGGCAAAGTGAGCTTGGAATGTGCGTTGACCATTCGCACAGCGTTGGCGTCGATCAACTCCACCCGCGCGATGGGAATGCCCATTTGGATGATTTGAATCGTGGTGCGCACCGCGGCTTCAATCGACGGAAACGAGCAGGTGGCGGCCGAGACGGCTTCGGGCAAGGGGTAGAGCTTGACGGTGATTTCGGTGATGACGCCTAAAGTGCCTTCGCTGCCCACCATCAAGCGGGTCAGGTCGTAGCCCGCAGAAGACTTGCGAGCGCGGGTGCCGGTGCGTATGACTTCACCGCTGGCAGTGACAACTTCAAGACCCAGCACGTTTTCGCGCATGGTTCCGTAGCGCACTGCGTTCGTGCCGCTGGCGCGGGTGGCGCTCATACCGCCAATCGTTGCATCCGCACCGGGGTCGATGGGGAAAAACAAGCCCGTGCTTTTGACTTCTTCGTTCAGTTGTTTGCGGGTGACGCCAGCTTGCACCGTGACGGTCAGGTCTTCAGGGTTGATGGACAGCACCTTGTTCATGCGTCCCAAGTCAATGCTGATGCCGCCCTGCACCGCCAGCAAATGGCCTTCCAGCGAGGTGCCCACGCCAAACGGGATGATGGGTACGTTGTAGGCCGCAGCCATGCGCACGGTTTGCGCCACATCATCGGTGCACTCGGCAAACACCACGGCAGCCGGTGGTGGCACGGTGGTGTAAGCGGATTCGTCGCGGCCATGCTGCTCACGCACCACCAAGGCGGTGGAGCAACGATCGCCAAAGTGTGCTTTGAGTGCATCGATCAACGCGGCAGGCACCTCGCGTTGGTTCACTTCGGGTATCAAATGTTGGACGGCGGTGGGTGCATTCATGGCGGCTTCTCCTTGCGAATTTGCATTCTATGCAAGAAGCCCACTTGAGTGTGTCTTCTAAGTGCGCCATTAAGCGCTCAAGGCCACAAACCGATTTGGGCGCTCATGCGCAAAGAAATGGTGGTTTTGCCACTTTCTGCAGGGATGGGCACTGGGGCCGCGCCGTCTGCCATGACGCGGGGCGAGGCCATGGCCATGCGCATGAGTGGCATGGGCTGGCTTTGTTGGCTGAAATTCAGGCTTTTGATGTCATGTCGGCTGAACCCAAAGCCACTTTTGAAGCCGAGAGCCGGTAGCTGACGTGATTGATTTGCATCACGTCGCTCAGTTCAGACGCGAGTCGACTTAAGGCGTTCAGGTTGGTGGAGGTGAGCTCAAGTGAAGCTTGGGCACTCCATAGCTTGGTTTTGCCATTGGGTTGCCAAACTGGTGTCGTGCTGATGTGCCCCGTTTTGCGTCTAATGTCCGCGTGTTGTTTGCTGCGCTCGACAGCACCGCTCAACTTGGCCAAAACCTCTTGGCTGATCTGAGTGGCATTGGAGCCGTCTTTGCTGACCGACAAAACCACCAACATTTCGTCGTTGTCGACTTCCATGCTGGCGTCGGCGTCAAACTGGGTCAGCACTTCGCCGCCATGGGCCAGCGAGACGCTCAGCAAAAACCACTACTTTGCTGCAGGCAACTCAATCCCTGGAAAAACCTTGATAACGGCACTGTCGTCTTCTTTGGCAAAACCGGCGCTGCTGGCTTGCATGAACATTTGGTGCGCGGTGCTCGATAGCGGCAAGGGAAATTTGCTCGCCCGCGCCATGTCCAACACCAGCCCTAAATCTTTCACAAAAATATCCACCGCTGACAGCGGCGTGTAGTCGCCCGCCAGCACATGCGCCATGCGGTTCTCGAACATCCAGCTGTTGCCTGCGCTGTGGGTGATGACTTCGTACAAAGCTTCGGGGTCCACGCCTTCGCGCAAGCCCAGCGCCATGGCCTCGGCGGCAGCGGCGATGTGCACACCTGCCAACAGTTGGTTGATGATTTTCACTTTGCTGCCAGCACCTGCGCTATCGCCCAGTTTGTAGACCTTGGCAGCCATCGCGTTCAACAAAGGTTCGGCCAGCGCGTAGGCGGCGGGTGTGGCCGCGGTCATCATGGTCATTTGGCCACTTGCGGCCTTGGCCGCACCGCCTGAGATGGGCGCATCCACATACAGCAGACCTAAAGCTGCCAACCGCGCTTGCAGGGTCACAGACCAGTTGGGGTCGACGGTTGAGCACATCACAACCACGCTGCCTTTGGCCATGCTGGCCGCAGCGCCTTGCGGGCCAAACAGCACCTCTTCGGTTTGTGCGGCATTCACCACCACGCTGACCAGCACTTGGCAGGACTTGCCAAGCTCTGCGGGAGAGGCGCAGGCCACACCGCCAAGAGCCGCAAACGCGTCGGCCACACCCGGGCGAGCGTCGCACACATGAACCTCGTAGCCAGCGCGGCGCAAACTGCCGGCCATACCTTGGCCCATGGCACCCAAACCGACCACGCCTACCTGTTTCACCGTTTGCATATGCTGCTCCTGAAAACCCCAAGGGTAGCCGACATGTCCTTGTACTGAGAGAATGCGAGCAACCTCAGGGACAAGAAACATGGCGAATCGACTCACACAAATTGCCACGCGCACCGGCGACGATGGCACCACCGGCTTGGGCGACAACCGTCGCGTCAGCAAAAACAGCTTGCGCGTTCACGCCATGGGCGAGGTGGATGAACTCAACTCGCACATCGGTGTGTTGCTGTGCGAAGACATGCCTGACGCCTTGCGAACACTGTTGATTGAGGTGCAGCACCAGTTGTTTAACTTGGGGGGCGAACTCAGCATCCCTGGCTTCGAATTGCTTAAAAACGAGGCGGTACTGGCCTTGGACCAAGCGCTGACCCACCACAATGAGTCCTTGCCTAAGTTACAGGAATTCATCTTGCCTGCCGGTTCGCGGGCTGCGTCGCTGGCGCATGTGTGCCGCACCGTGGCACGCCGTGCCGAGCGTGCGGTGGTGGCCTTGGGCGCTGAAGAGGCCTTGAACGACACGCCGCGCCAGTACCTCAACCGTTTGTCGGATCTCATGTTTGTGCTCGCCCGCGTGCTCAACCGCATGAACGGCGGCGACGATGTGTATTGGAAAAGCCAGCGCTTGGCCGCGGCTGAAACCCCCTGAAAGCCCAGCCATGTTGATTGAACTCAGCTTGTTTTTGGCCATGGCCAACCCCGCTTCTGCCGCTTGTACCCGAGCGGGGGGCACTTTGACCTTTGTGCAAAGCGACAAAGGCGAGCAAGGCATGTGCACCTTGCCCTCCGGCGTGGTCTGCGATGAATGGGAATTTTTCAGGGGCGAATGCCCGCCTAAGAAAAAGCCCGAGGACGACAACGAAACGCCCAAAGGCAAAAAAAGCACTTAAGTCGGCGGCGTCTCTTTCATGGCCAAGATCCAATCCACCAGCAAGCGGATTTCTTCTTTGCTCAGGTTTAAAAACGCCGGCATGAGGCTGCGCCCACCACCACCCCAGACGCCTTTGCCGCCGTTGCGGATTTTTTCGGACAGGTAGGCCACAGCGCCCGGGTCACCACGGTACTTTTCAGCAATTTTTTCGTAGGAAGGCACTGCCATGGTGTGTTGGTCAATGCTGTGGCAGCCAAGGCAGGCCTTTTCTTTGGCTAATCGCATGGCATCGTCTTGGGCAAATACCCATAAGGGGCTCAGGCAAAGACTCAAAATGACAGGCTTGATCATGGGAATAATTCCTTAAAAAAAGAATAATCACATAACTTGCCAAAACGCAAAAGCCTTACAAACTAAAGCCTTGAAAGTACTCGGGGATTTAGCGCGGCGCCAACACCGACAAGGTCAGGCGAGAAACACAAGATGTGCGGCCTTGGTCATCGGTCATGTCGATTTGCCACACCTGCGTGCTGCGCCCAATGTGCACAGGCCGTGCAATGCCATTCACCCAACCCTCGGCCACGCCTCTGATGTGGTTGGCATTGATGTCCAAGCCGACGATGCGGTGGCCGATGGGCGTGGAATAGTCAGCGCCACAGGAGCCCAGCGTCTCGGCCAGCAAGACGCTAGACCCCCCATGAATCACGCCATAAGGCTGGACGGTGCGCTCGTCCACTGGGATGCGCCCACGTATGAAATCGGGGCCAATGTCGATGAACTCGATGCCCAGTCGCTCGGCCGCGGTAGCAATGTGGGTGGTGGTCAGTATCTCGGTGCTGATGGGCTTGGTCCAAATTGCCATGACAATGCGCTTCTCATTCAAAACAAAGCCTCATCTTAGTAGCCATGAACACCTCTGCCAGCGCTTCGCCCCCCTTTGTTCCGCAAATGCGCCTTTACCAACAATGGTTGGCCGAGCATCGCCAGCTGCAGTTTGATGATTACCAAGCCATGTGGCAGTGGTCGGTGACGCACCTCGAGGACTTTTGGCAATCGGCGTGGGACTACCTAGAACTTCAATCGCCCACGCCGCACAGCTGTGTCTTGGAAAGCAACACCATGCCCGGCGCTAAATGGTTTGTCGGTGCGCAGGTGAACTATGCCCAACAGGTGCTGCGCCATGTGGACGCAGCCCATGCCGCAGGAATGCCTGCCATCATCAGCAGCAACGAACGCGGTCAGCGTCGCGAACTGTCGTGGCCCGAACTCAAGCGCCAAGTCGCGGCACTCGCCATGCATTTGCAAGCCCAAGGCGTGCAGCCTGGCGATCGCGTGGCGGCCTACCTGCCCAATATTGCCGAAACCATGGTGGCGTTTTTGGCGGTGACCAGCGTTGGCGGCATTTGGAGCGTGTGCGCCCCCGACATGGGCACCAACGCGGTACTCGACCGATTCAAGCAAATCAGCCCCAAGGTGTTGATCGCCATCGATGGCGTCACCTACGGCGGCAAAGACCTAGAGCGCCAAAGTGTGGTGAGCGAGTTGCGCGCTGCATTGCCAAGCGTGGAACATTTGGTGGTCTACCGAAATTTAGGCGGTGTCCCTGTGCCCGATAACAGCAGCGACTGGGGTCAGATCATGCAGCGCAATGACGCCGCCACCCAAGCGTTTGAACCTCTGTGGATGCCGTTTAACCACCCTTTGTGGATTGTCTATTCCAGCGGCACCACCGGCTTGCCCAAGCCCTTGGTGCATGACCACGGCGGCACCATGCTCAACGGCATGACGCACAAAAATTTGCACTACGACGTGTCGTGCAGCTACGAGCCCAACTCGTGGGGCGAGAAGTTCCTGTGGTATTCCTCAACAGGCTGGGTGATGTGGAATGCGCAGCTCAGCGGTTTGCTCAGCGGCACCACTTGTGTGATTTACGACGGCAACCCTGGTGGCTCCAAAGAACACCCCGATTGGGGCGTGTTGTGGCGCTACGCCGCAAAAGAGGGCGTAACGTTTTTTGGCGGCGGCGCGGCCTACTTTGCCAACTGCATGAAGGCGGGCATCGATTTGTCCGTCATTGAAGGCTTGCATACCGTGCGGGCCTTGGGCACCACCGGCTCGCCTTTGAGCGCCGAGGTGCAGCAATGGGGCACCAACCAGTTTCACAACGTCTACGCCAAGGCGGGGGTGAACAAGCCAGATATTTGGTGGTGCAATATTTCCGGCGGCACCGATGCTGGCGCTTATGTGGGTGGTCTGCGCGACCTGCCCATGGTGGCCGGTGAAATGCAATGCCGTTTGTTGGGCGTGAGTGTCGAGGCGTGGAATGAGCAAGGCCAAGCCGTGATCGACGAGGTGGGCGAGTTGGTGGTGACCCAGCCCCTGCCGTGTATGCCGCCCTTCTTTTGGGGCGACACCGAAAACCAGCGTTATTTGGGCAGCTACTTTGACGCTTATCCGCCAGGCGTGGGCCGCCAACCCGGTGGTGGCAACCTTGGCGCGCAGGCGGGTGCGGTGTGGCGACATGGCGACTGGCTCAAGATCACGCCCGAGGGCCGCGCCATCATTTATGGCCGCAGCGATGCCACCATCAACCGCCACGGTTTGCGCATGGGCACCAGCGAGTTGTACAGCGCCGTCGAAGCCCTGCCCGAGGTGCTCGACAGCATGGTGGTGGATTTGGAGTATTTGGGCAAAGACAGTTACATGCCCTTGTTCGTGGTGTTGCGTGAAGGCGTGACCTTGGACGACGCTTTGCGCAAGCGTTTGAGTGGCGCGATACGCACCGCGCTCAGCCCCCGCTTTGTGCCTGACGAGATGTTCCAAGTGGCGGAAATTCCCCGCACCTTGTCCGGCAAAAAACAAGAGCTGCCCATCAAGAAGCTGATGCTGGGCCA
>Ga0114980_10002124_pt1 | contig 14119 bp, 18 predicted proteins | sample S_140806_EF_Meta_FD_87018 | JGI IMG/M metagenome (GOLD analysis project Ga0114980, IMG submission 87018) | Freshwater microbial communities from Lake Simoncouche, Canada to study carbon cycling - S_140806_EF_MetaG | ecosystem: Environmental > Aquatic > Freshwater > Lake | place: Lake...
ACCTTTACGCCTATTTCTTTAGCACGTTGAAGTGTGTAGTCCGTAATTTGATAACTACTCATACTGTACCTGTAGAAATAAAGTTCATGTGTTTTTTAGTACGAAAATGTTTTGCTTTATTACATAAAGTACATGTAGTACCACATTCGCATTCAAACAATGCTGAATAGTATTGTTTTAATTTATCTTTATTTTCTTGATAATATTGAACTTGTATTTGTCTTATTTTTTCTTTATTTTCTTGATAATATTGAGCGTTGCTTCTTAATGGAATCTGTTTATTCACACATGGAAATGTAGTGATATAATGCCTTTCACGAACAAGTAATTGTGTATCCTCCACTTGTTCCAAAATAATAAATTCATAGTTACCTCGTTCAATGATTTGTTTAGAAGTACATTTACGTAGTTGAAATTTATGTTGTTGTTTTCTTCTTGAATAGTGTTTAGTTGAACCATAATAGTCCTCGCCAGTTTCAAGGCAGTGAATTTTATACACAATCCCCATCTTCTATATACAATTTTGCGGAATAAATATCAATTTTTTATTCTACAGATATGGTATGACGGACATTATAGATATCAAAGTCAATCAACCGCTTTCTTCCGTTCAATTAGAAAAGTCATTAGGCATCAGCATGGACGATATAATGAAATATAGTCAGTTGCGTAATTATACCACCATTGAATCACTTCTTCCAGCAGACGGTGATTACAAAATTCTTTTGTTAGAAGAAAAACCTTCTGTAGGACATTATGTTGCTATCATGCGCCAAAATAGTAAATATTATTATTTTAATTCATATGGGTCTAAATTTGATACAGATTTATATCTTATCAATCGTGTGATGCGTTCCATTTTGGGTGAGAATCGCAAAGAAATCACACGGTTGTTGGGGGATAAAAAAATTAAATGGAATACTTTCAAATACCAAGGCCCCACTTCCTCTACCTGTGGTCGCTGGTGTGTTCTTGCGATTACCATGATTTGTAAGATGGGGTTTGACCTTGATGAGTTCAATGAATGGGTCAAGAAAACCAAACTAAAAGATGAATCCTATGACCGTTTCGTTACTCGCATGACTGCTAAAATTTAATCTGCGAGGATAACTCGTTTGCCTTTTTTATTTACGTATTCTCGCACCGCATCTACTGCTTTTGTAGAAGGCTTACTTTCACTTCGCATCGCATTCCGCTTTTGTATCAGGGCGTCCAATTTTTCTTTTCCGAATGCTTTTTCGTAGAGTGCCTTCCGCCATGCTGGAACTGGTTTGGGAGGACTTGCTTCTTCTTCATCTGATTCAGATTCTTCATCTGATTCTGATTTTACATCTGATTCTACTCCATGTAGCAATGCTCTTTTTTTTAATATCCAGTGATTCACAGGAGTTGCTGTATGTTGAAGTATCTTAAAATATAATTCACGGTCAGATTCATTGGGTGATGTAATCTCACGATAAATTTCAGAAGCGTTCGCCAGTTGTTCCATCAGCGGAATCAATTCAGAAACTTCAGGCTCCATACGTCGTACTGGTGGGTGCTTCAATGCTGGAGGTTGTGTATTCATCAAAGCGTGTTCTATCTTACTTTGGTCTTCTCTTGCGATTTTACGAAGGCGTGCGATACTGTACGGCTGGTCTGTTGTCTTCACCTTTTCCCACAACGCTTTTCTTTCTTTCAACGTCAATGATTTTAACAACTCCATACCATAGTTCTATAAAAATTATTTTGATAATTCTTCTGATGGATTATAAATATCATTTGTTATGATTCTATCCAATACATTGTCTCTCATCAATCCAATACCATAAATTTCTTCATCATCTTCTGTTGGAAGACCAAATTCAAAAGATTTATCTACAATTTCTTGTGCGGACATCGCATTCACTTCTTCTGCTTTTGTTGTATAATAAGCATTGTAAATGTCGCCTAATAAGTCTTCATCTTTAGCAGTGTTGTCTTCACCGTCCATCAAACTGGTTGCTACAGCAGTAAAAAACATAGGGTCTGTATCATAAAATCCTTCTAATTCATCTCTAATGGTATTCATGATTGTAGTATAGTGTTTCATAAATCCATGAATAAGAGTCATGTCAAACTGTTGTATTGCTTCTCTCGCATCATCTTCTGTTTTTGGAGTTGATATTTCCATAAGTTCATCTTTTCCATAATATTCTGCTTTCCTTGGATTCGTTTCTTCTTCAATTTCTATTTCTTCTTCAGGTGGTGGGTGTTTCTCCAAAAATAATTGTTGTTGCTTACTTGTATGAAACGGAATGCCTCGTGGGTCAGTCAATTGGTCTATCCAATCCACTAACTTGGTTGCCTCCATCAACCTGCGACGACTCTCTTCCAATGAATCACTTGGACTTTCACGTAAATGCTTTAACCATCTATCCAACGCAGGTTTTGTTAAATCATCAATGACTCTTTTTTTGTAAGCCTCCATACTATTACTCAAGAAGATTTGTGAGGCGATGTATCTCTTTCATTATCATTTTAGATTGCTTCACATCTTTGGGGTCTATGGGTTGCTCCGTCAAGTGTGATTGTAAATGCTTGTATATTTTCACATACAACTTAATCGCTCGTTCAATTTCTATTCTCATTGCGTCGTCCATGTAATTACGTGATAAAAAAAGGACGCACACGGACTTGAACCGTGATTACCAGAACCAAAGTCTGGGGTGATAACCTTTACACTATACGTCCTTGGCGGGGTCGCTGGGAGTTGAACCCAGGTTGAGCGATTAACAGTCGCTTATTTTACCGTTAAATTACGTCCCCAATTTGGAGGTTTCCCTCACTGTATCTACAGATTTTATTTTTAATTACTTTTTATCATAGTGATTCACAAGAACTCCCACGCTTGTCCCCATTGCCGTCGCATCTGCCTTCAACTTCTTCTGTCCTGCTCCATGTGTTCCTGTCATGTAAATGCTACGCAACATAGATGACCCAATGGGCTTCTGGAAGATACGATTCAGTGTGCGTGTCATTTCCGTTGAACTTGTCAGATTCTTTCCTTTTTCATCTACCAGCAACCACCCCTTCTCTGTAGGCTTACGGAATCGCAACCATACGTCCAGCACATTTTGAAGAGGCGGAGGCACATCTACCACTTGCGTCTTGTATGTTCCCTTGGTCTTGTAATTGTTAAAGTAGAATTTACCTTCATGGTAAAAGTTGGATTCACGCTCCTCTGTAGGCTCACCTACTCGCATCATCACATAATCCAGATTGCGTCGTGGTGGTGTCAGCGTGTAGAGCGAGAGAATCGTAGCGTCATACAGTTTTCCGTACTGACCGTCCTTCAAATTCTTCGTCCTCTTCGTGATACCCTTGGACGCTTCCTTCCAGGTTGATTTTTGGAACTCCAACACCGTCCCATTTTCAATCCAATTTGCTTCCTGTGTCGCACTCTTCTTGGGTCTTGACTTTAACGCCTCGTTCATCTCCATCATTGCCTTGTAGTAAATGCTGTCCTTGTACGTATCTGGTTGAACGGACTTGAGTGCGGAGACTATCGCAATGAGGTACGAACGCCGTGTCGTCTCCTTTTCTGGAAGCTTACTCATGATGGTCGGCACATCATCAAATATCTTCATGTCCCCTTCATACCCCAACTTTTCCAAATTATGAAGGTACAACTTTTTGCTGGAGTCGCTAATGTTTCCAAACATCTTATACTTATACTATAGATTATTTCTTAAGTCAATTTTCCGTAATAATCTTTTCGTCAATCAACAGATTTATTTTATCTATGATGACATCAAGACGACTTACCGTTTGAACGTCAGTAGAATACGTTTGCTGAAGATTCTTAATCCCTACCACTGCGTGGCGTAAGTACTCTTTCATTACTGGATTATGAATGTTAAGCAGTGCGTTATTGATAATCACGTTGATTTTTTTCACCGCTTCATTGCGATTATCACCACTCTTCCATCGTCGCACAAATTCTGGAATCAAAGAAGTTGGTTCCAGATTCAAAAATGCGGATTTTGTAGTGAGCCGTTGTCCCACTTGAAGTGCCGCCATGATTTTCAACTCTACCACAATCGCTTCATACTCCATACTCTAACTCCATTTTATTTTTCGTATGTCTATAGGATACTTGATGGATTGATACGTCGCATAAAAAATACCTATCATGTAAGTACCAATGAACGCATATAACTTTTTATCCAAGGGTTGGTTCATATCTTATATATATAAATTATGTTCCCACAATATGGATACTTAAAGCAGTGGGGAATGCCCCCGTAGAAGATACATAGGTAAATCCTGTCGTCGTACTCGTTCGTAGTGTTATGGTGTGATTCCCTGTCGCATCTTCTGCCGTACATACAACCGCTGGAATAGCGTTGTAAGGGAATGCTCCATAACTGAATGTTCCATTCACGGCGGCCCCTGTAATTCTTGTTGATAAAATTCTCTGATTGGTGGTCTGCGTTTGGAGTGGGTAAGGGAAGTTCGTTTGATTGCTATTAGGATTGGTTTGAGCGAACACTAAAAACCCTTGCGACCCTGCTGACAAGAATTGAACGACTTGGTTTGCTCGTATGGAGTAAGTTGCTCCACCCGCTAATCCGTTGTTGCCTCCTACGAAAAGTCTTGCGGGACTTGCGGAACAATCACACCTAACACCTTGACTACCTGCGTTAAAAACTGTAATGTATTTGCCTCCTGTATCGTTGGTTGGGAAATTCAAAGGAGTTGGATTTGCTGTCCCTGATATGATAAGGGTATAGAGCGAATTGCGAAGAGCATCTTGGGGAATGGTATAGGACGCCACACCAAGTTGAGAACTGCCTCCATCTCCCCCTGAAAAGAGAACGTCGTTGATACTAAATTTACCTTTGATATTCACCAAAGGATAATTAGCGGTTGGAGCTGTATTATTACCTATCACAACTGTATTAGCACTACCAGCGTTTGTACCTATAGTAATAGCACTCACAGTTGATAATGCTGTTCCTAATCCTGAAATGGTTTGATACGTAGATGCCGCTGTTGCCGTAGTTAAATAATTTGTCATATCTGCGATGGTTTGATAGGTTGCTGATGCTGTTGCGGTTGTCAAGTAAGAACTCATTCCTGCGAGAGTTTGATACGTAGCGGAAGCTGTTGCGGTTGTCAAGTAAGAACTCATTCCTGCGATTGTTTGATACGTAGCGGAAGCTGTTGCGGTTGTCAGGTAATTCGCCATGTCTGCGATGGTTTGATACGTAGCGGAAGCTGTTGCGGTTGTCAGGTAATTCGCCATGTCTGCGATGGTTTGATAGGTTGCTGATGCTGTTGCGGTTGTCAAGTAAGAACTCATTCCTGCGAGAGTTTGATACGTAGCAGATGCCGTTGCCGTTGTCAAGTAATTCGCCATGTCTGCGATGGTTTGATACGTAGCAGATGCCGTTGCTGTGGTAAGGTAATCACCCAACGATGTGATAGTCGCAAAAAAGGTATTCACCCAATTAGTTGTGGGGACGATAGTGCTACTGATATTCGTCGCTGGTGTGGGAGCATTTACCTCCCCCACTAACGAAATCGTTGAATCTAAATTACCTATTTCAATATAATTGGATACTCCTATAGTTGTTCCTATGTTGATTGCCGTATCATTTTGTATTTCAAGAGCAGGTCTTGTTGAAATGAGACCATTTTGACCTAACGTTGTAGAATAATCCGCATCTGATAATTGAAAATATGTGGTAGTAAGGGTGCTTGTTAATGTGTTGTCTGTAATGTTTAATCTTTCAGTATCAAGAGAAGTTGTTTTACTTATTTCAGGTTGATAGTTATATAGATTAACAGAAGGAGTAGAAAAACCAGTTGAAGTATCAATAGCGATGCTTTTGTCAATCCCAGTTGTGGTATTGTTATTTCTTACTCCTAATGAATAAGGTCTTGCTTCAAGAAGAGAACCTATGGTCTCTACATCGTATTCTTTAATAAACACCCCATTTGAGGAAACTTCCGTTTGTAGTTGAACCACACCAGTAGGATTATATTTGGTATTTACTACACCACTTGAATAACTTAAACTTAACTTATAATCGTCTTCTGTTTCAAACTGTTGTAGTAAAATATCTTGGTCGCTTGAATTACCCTCTGTTAAAACAGCATTAAGGGTTGGCGTTGTTCCTACACTGTCAGCCCAAGATAATACACCACTACCCCCCCCACTTGTCAATACTTGCCCTGCCGTTCCGTAGTCCGTTCCATCACCAACACCAATCTTGGTTGAAGTAATTGTAATGGATTTTGTAGTTCCACTATTAGATTGAATAGCAAATCCACCACTCCCCATTTGCGAATAATTTAAGGGAGTTGCTTGAATTTGAAACGAAGACGTAGCAACTCCACTTCCATTGGTGATTGCCTCCTCCAAAGTAGTACTTCCTCCTATTGAACCTCCTAACGCATTCAACTGTGCCTGTAATGTTAAATATTTACTATTTAATGCTCCATATGAACCAGACATATACTATTGGTATAAAAAAAATGTAGATTATGCGAGTTTGTATGCCTTGAAAAGAAAAGAAATTGAAGAAGCAACAGGTGTGTTTCCTGGTGATGTTGAACGAACATTAAAAAAAACAGAGACTGGGTTTGCTGTTTCGTTTCTATATACTGCGTTGATGTTTAGATTTTGAGGTATAACGAGATTGACATAGTTGGTGGAAATCGCTACATCAAACGCTCCTGTGTTGGTCGCTCCGCCTGTTCTTTTTGAAAATCCAAACGCAAGTTTAAAGTCAGTTGCGTCTTGTAAAGTTCCTATGGTAATCACTCCATAAATCAACCATACTCCACTTGAAAGAGATAGATTCTCCCCAACGCTATACCAACCGTTTGACGAAAGGTTTGATGGAAGAGGATTTACGATGGTTCCAACCACCTCCCCTCCTATTTGAGTCGCAGAGGGAGCCCCAGCCCCCCCTCCTGTTGTAATGTATCTACTTGGTGCTAAACTTATTCCTTCATTAAACGTATTTGTTCCAGTCCATACATTTGTTCCTGTTGTTTGAGCGTATGCGGAAAGAGATGCGATAGTAGCATAAGTAGCAGATGCCGTTGCGGTTGTCAAGTAAGAACTCATTCCTGCGAGAGTTTGATAGGTTGATGATGCTGTTGCGGTTGTCAAGTAAGAACTCATTCCTGCGAGAGTTTGATATGTAGCAGATGCTGTTGCGGTTGTCAAGTAAGAACTCATTCCTGCGAGAGTTTGATACGTAGCAGATGCCGTTGCGGTTGTCAAGTAAGAACTCATTCCTGCGAGAGTTTGATACGTAGCAGATGCTGTTGCGGTTGTCAAGTAATTCGTCATGTCTGCGATGGTTTGATACGTAGCAGAAGCCGTTGCGGTTGTCAAGTAATTCGTCATGTCTGCGATGGTTTGATAGGTTAATGATGCTGTTGCCGTTGTCAAGTAATTCGTCATGTCTGCGATGGTTTGATAGGTTGATGATGCTGTTGCGGTTGTCAAGTAATCCGCCAATGTTCCACCCCAAGATAGGTTTCCTTCACCCCCAGATGTAAGCACTTGTCCTACCGTTCCGTAATCTACTACACCAGCAACACCAATTCCTATCTGTTTTGATGAAATAACAACGGAGTTATTCGTCGTAGGGGTTTTATCTAATATGGTTAAACCACTTGGTAATGCTTCTATACTTGTACCTGTGGTCGCAAGGTCGCCTGTCTGGGCTGTAAAACCAAAAGCGGAAGCACTTCCTTGATTATCAAGCACATTCGTCGTTGGGTTATAATACTTATAAAGAACTCCACCTGGAAGAAGATTTAACTTATAACCCTCGTCCGTTTCATTATCTTGTAAAGTGATGGATTGGTCGGAAGTATTGTTTCCTTCCGCCATAACAGCGTTAAGAGATGGTGTCCCGCCTCCACCTGCGGTAATCCAGGCAAGATTTCCAGTTTCATCTTTACCTATAGCTTGACCTGCTACACCCGCATCGTTTCCAATTTGAAATTTGTTTCGTTCTATGATAAGCGAACCTCCCATCATACCATAGAAATTATCATACACAGAGACTTGATTAGGAATTATTGTAATACTTAAGTCATTGGTTTGAGTAGCAAATCCACCACTCCCCATTTGCGAATAATTTAAGGGAGTGTCTTGAATTTTAAACGAAGACGTAGCAACTCCACTTCCATTGGTGATTGCCTCCTCCAAAGTAGTGCTTCCCCCTATTGAACCTCCTAACGCATTCAACTGTGCCTGTAATGTTAAGTATTTACTATTTAATGCTCCATATGAACCAGACATACTTTATTGCTATAAAAAAAATGTTGTGATAGATTATGAGCGTTCAATCTGTTGGATTTCGTGGTGCGACCCCTTTTTCTACCCTGATATTACCAGATGATACGAATGCTGGTACAGGAGTTCTATTTACTCTTTTTCAACAAACCATTCCTGCTGGAAGATGGTTGATTAACTACAGTGGAGATTTTTCATTTGCTAATGATGCTACCACGGCTCAACTTCAGATGAAGGTATTTACAGGCGGTAATGTTGTAGTATCTCAAACCCAGTTTTTGAATACAACAGACATTGCTTACCCAGACACTACCATTATTCCTTTTTCTTTAACATTGAATGCCTTATCTGATGGCGAGTATTACGTACGAGTTCAAGCATCTTCCCTTGTTACGGCCACTGATGACTTTACGGTAGATAGTCAAGTACTTAAGTTCGTTCAAGTTTAATTTTTTTTATACAAGTAAAGTATGAGCGTTCAATCTGTTAGTCTTGAAAGGCGTAACGGCGGGAACATACCAGTTTCAGGAACCCGAGCGATTACTTCAAACCAATCGTTTAGTTATGATTATATAAAGATTGTTTCAGATACTCAAACACTTTTAGGAACAAGTCGTTTATGGAATCTGGTTTTTTCAATTACCATTGGAGCACCCATTGCGCCATCTACACCTGCTACTGATATTTCAGGGTACAGTGTTGTTATTTATTGGGTTGGTTTAGATGGCGTAGAACATTTTGAAACTCAAACTATCTTTCTTACAAACGGAGAACGTTTGATTCAACAAGCAGACGTTATCCAGGTTGCGATGACCTGGATACAAACTGAAAGTTGTTCTCAAAACGTTGAACTTCAAGGGTGCGTTCTCTGTCCCACTGGTACTTATGATATTGTTTATGCGGTAAGTGGATTTTATATTGATTCTTAATTTTTTTTATACGAGTAAGTTATGAGCGTCCAATCTGTTCTTGAGGAAAATGCGGGTCTTGTTATTGGAGATACTAACTTTACCGCCACGATTGTAGGGTCCGCAGATGCTACCCCTGTCACGCTATCTCTTTCACCTGGAAAATGGACTGTCTATGTTAGTACAACTTTTATCGTTCAATCTGGGGTGCTTGAAGGTGCGGTGGTCTCTGTTTTGTCTGATGGATTACCAAGTGTCTCCGTTGGGTTTTCTGATGGGTTAGTGGTTGGTCCGACTAACTTGAGTACTGCTGTTCCCCTCGTTCAATTACCTTTATTTGGAACGTTTGTTTCCGACGTCCCTTTTGATATTAGTATTCGTCTTACTGTGGCGAATTCAAGCGGTGCTGGGTCTGTTCTTTGTGGGAATACGGAGTTGCCTTCTTACTACAAGTGCGTCTGCCTGTAAGAGACACGTTCCACCACATTACATCTCCAACACGCCACCACACAATTCTCTTTCGTGTGCCGTATGTTATTGTTAAGACGTTCTAACGTTGCGAAATCATCTACATGAGGATTATCATATTGTAATGGCTTACTACAGAATGGATAATGACATTTATCCCCTCTGTTCGCCATCTCTATCAAATCATTGATGGTAAAATCATCTACCTTGTCTTGTTTAACCACTTTGTACCAGTTTTGTGCGGAGATGATTCGCCCATCTACACAAGTACGACAATCATGGTATCGCTTACCGTGTTCGCAGTAATCCTTGGTCTTACGTTTCGCAGAACACTCCATACATGTAGCGGTCTCTGTATCAATGTATCTAATCGCCCATTCCTTGTTTGTATTTTTACATACACGACATATCATACCTTTCTAAATACATTACCTTTTAAATTAAATTATAAATATTTAGTATGGACGATGATTCTGATGATACTGCGGAATCATGGACGGAAGACATTGAAACCGTACTCAAGAACATTCTTGCGAATTCCAACGAACTTCAACGACGACACAAATCCCAGTACATGTACTACCAATCCCTCTTGAAATATTTTCAAGTTCCTCTGATTGTGTTAGCCAGTGCGAATAGCGTACTCGCAGTTTCACTCGCCAATTACATTTCCCAATCCAATACCAGTTTAGTCAATTGTGTCTTCTCCTTGGTATGTGCCTGTATCTCCAGCATTCAACTCTTTTTAAAAATTGATGATAAGATGAAAGTAGAACTTCAAGCATACTACAACTTCAAATTGTTAGCATTACGCATTGGGTCTGTTGTTAAGTTAGACCCCCAACATCGTGATGGTGAAGCTGGTAAATTCTTGGATTCATGTTTAAGCGATTATAAATCGTATCTCCAATCTGCTCTCGTGTTAGCAGGAACAATTCCTGATAAAGTAGTGGAATTGGAATCTTCCAAAGTCATTAAAAATGTATTAGGCGGAATTGATGTTCGTCCCTAATTTTTTTTATTTGGATAGTATATATGAAATCAGTGATTACCCACAGAGAACATGAGCGACTCCTTACTGCCCTCCATGGTAAAACCATTACTACGTACAACTTCCTTTTTCAGAAAGATATGATTCTGAAAAAGTTGGAAGTCATGAATCCACAGGAGAAGTTTAAAACACTTGAAGCCGTTTGCTTGAAACTTAAGGTGATTGCTCCTACTTTACAAGTTCTCAAAGATTATGAAGCAGAACTTCTCAAATTTAGACCTTACCCTAAACCTGTTGTTGCCTTCGCTGACCCTGCGGAACATAAGATGCGTCTTGATGAAGCCAAGAAGCGACGAGAACTACTTCTTGCGACTGGAACACCCGCCCACCCTAAACGAATGAGGGAACTTATCATTCCTGCTTCCCAAATTGCTCCTGCCCCTGCTCCTGTTCCTCACCCTTCTAAAGACCCTGTTCCTCCCAAACTCCGAATTTCTCGCAAGAAGGTTGTCATTGACCTCACTGCGGACGAACCTGCTCCTCCTTCTTTTGAACCTCCTCCTTTTGAACCTCCTGCCCCTCCTGCTCCTCCTGCTCCTGAACCTGCTCCTGAACCTTCGCTGGTCGTAGAACCTCCTGTCAAGAAAGTACGCAAACCCAGAGCTCCCAAAGTTTAAGCATACATCATAGGTACATTACGCAATCGGTAGCACTCCAATTGAAATAAAGTTCCTCGTCTTGGTTTAGTATTGTTTTTCGCATGGTACGCATTCGCATGAATACGAGCCATGTACGCATTATGCTCCTTGTTCGCCTCACGCCACGCCCTCACATACTCTTTAGGCATGGAGACCATCTTCTTACTTATATTCACATTTTTATTTTAAACCATTTTATTTCTAAAGATATTTGTGATTCATCTTACTAAATAATAATAAAATTGATTTAACATTATCTATCTTACTAAAGTATAGAATGCCCCTCCCTTCTGAATTCATTGAGCGAGTTGATGTTCGTTCCGCTCACTATCTTCTCTCCAAATTAGATGCGGAATTTTTCGCTATCCATCAAGATGAAGACTCTGAAAAGCAAATTAAACTAACTCAATTCAAAAAGATTTTACAAGCTTTTACTCGTGGTGGCGGTGTGAAGAAAACCAATTACAAAAAATCCATGTGGGACAATGAAGGTGTTCTTCGTTGGTATGTTAATGCTGGAATTCAACAGTTGCCTTCTGCTTTCCGTGGTGTATTGTGTAAAGACATGACGGACATTGACATGGTGAATTGTCACCCAGTTATCCTTCTTAATTTATGTAAGAAGCACAATATTCCTCATCATTATCTTGCCGATTATGTTGCTAACCGTGCTGACCTCATTGCTCGTAAGCAAATTACTAAATTAAATGTATTAAAATCTCTTAACAAAGGGTACAAATCCAAAGGTACGCCTTATTTTAATTCTATTGATGATGAACTTAAGCGTATTCAAAAAGCATTCATTCCACTCTATCCTACCCTATGGGACATGGCTGTCAAGAAGGACAAGTTCAATCATGAAGGACGATTCATGTCTTACGTATGTCAGTATTTTGAAAATCAAATTTTGGAGCATGTCATTTCCCTATGTCCTTATCCTGTAAGCGTTCTCATGTTTGACGGATTCATGGTTGAAGGCACACCTTCATCTAATTATTTGGAAGTGTTGTCGTCTCAAGTCAAAGTTCAGTTTGACATGGATATTCAGTTCATTTTCAAACCTCATAATGATGTCATCACTATTCCTGACGATTTTGAATATGAAGAAAATTTACACTGCGAAGATGATGCGACTGCCGCCAAGCATGTTCTTGATTCAATGGAGGGACACATTTATAAATGGGAAGGTTGGATTTACTACAAACATGAGAACAAATGGATTACAGACAAACATGAAATTGAAGACCTTGTGTCCTCTTTCATCATGTCCCAGAATATTCGCAAATTAGACGGCAAACCATACTCTTCTAATACAACTGGAACAAGGCACATTTGGGACGCTTTGCGGATTAATATCCCTACCAAAGACATTCGCCCCATTCTTCACTCTTCCACCAAGTACAAGTTATGCTTCCGTAACGGCGTTCTTGACCTTCGTGATGGTGTTCTTTATCCATGGGAAGAATGTGAAGACGTAGAGACCACCATCATCGTTCAACACGATTATGTACCTCATAATACGTCTGAAATCAAACATCGCATATTTTCTCAAATGTATGGAGATGAAATGGAAACCATTTTGACTTGTTATGCTCGTGCGATGGCTGGTTGTATTCAAGATAAGCATTGGTTGTACTACTTGGGTTCTCGTAATTGTGGTAAAGGCGTCATTGCTGACCTATTTAAGAATGCTTTTGGAGCTTACGTCAAACCATGGAAAGTTTTAAATATCATGTATCACTCCAAGAAAGGTACGGATAACAGTGAAGTCTCTCGTAAATTGTATTGGTTGTTAGACCATGAGTATGCTCGTGTGTCTATCTCCCAAGAAGTTCCCAAAGCAGATACAAACTTGAAAATAAATGGAAGTTTATTGAAATGTATGACTGGTGGTGGAGACGAACAAGTCGTTCGTCGCAACTATGATACTCACGACCAACACTTTGTGATGGATACCACATTCATGATTTTTGGTAATAATGGAATTGAATGTGATTGTGCTGATGCGTTTGAAACTTGTATTGAAATTAGTAGTGCGTACGAGTATCTAAAGTCTCAAGAACAACTTGATGCCGTTCCCTCTAACCTTCGTCATAAGTATAAACTTGCTGACCCTCACATTAAAGATGTATGGTGTAAGCAAACAGATACCTTGAATGCGTTTATTTCGCTCATGGTTGAATATTATCGTCCTACTCCTGTTGCGATTGTTCGTGATAAGGATACCACAGATGAAGTCAAGTTAATTGATGAATTGATGATGCGATACTCCATAGGTTCTGGTGAGATGTTAGCAGAGGACGTATTCAAAGAGTTCCCTGACCGCAAGAAAGTCAAGGCTGAACTCCTATCCATGGGGTGCGAATACAGGACAATGAAAACATCTACACACCGCTGGTTTAATAAAAAGTGCTTCTTCAACCTTGTTGATAAAATGGATTCTGTTGAAAACATATAAGAGTACATCACCGTTTTATTTCTAATGTGTTAGACCATAATTACCAGTACATCACTGTTTTTTTTGATTTTATACGAGTACATCACTGTTTTCACCGCTCATAATATTCTGTTTGAATTTTTGATAATATGAATGGTTTTTAATTCAATCATTTTTTTGTAAATTCAGAGGGTTTCTTAAAAAAGTAAAAAAACAGTGATGAACACGAATAAAAACAAAAAAAAAAAAAAAAAAAAAGAAAAAATGGTAATTATGGTGTGATTTTTTAAAAAAATAAAAAAAAAAAGAAGAACGAGAGGTAGGGAAAGA
>Ga0114980_10002128_pt1 | contig 14108 bp, 10 predicted proteins | sample S_140806_EF_Meta_FD_87018 | JGI IMG/M metagenome (GOLD analysis project Ga0114980, IMG submission 87018) | Freshwater microbial communities from Lake Simoncouche, Canada to study carbon cycling - S_140806_EF_MetaG | ecosystem: Environmental > Aquatic > Freshwater > Lake | place: Lake...
ATCTTGCGCAAGTACACATCGAGGTCTATCCGCATCCAGATGCAACTGCCATTGGAGTTGCTAACCTTGCGACAATGGCCACACAAAGCGCACTGCACCTAGGAGATTTTGCATCTGCCTGGAAGCCTGCGCATACATATTCACCTGCATGGAGCGCCGATCGCGCACAAAGTTATCTATCAAAGTGGCGCACACTGCCAGCAACTGCACTGGAATCTGCTCATGAGTAATAAAACTTACGACGTTGCAATCATCGGCGCCGGAGTTGTTGGCACAGCTATTGCGCGCGAACTCGCACGACATGATCTTTCAATTGCGCTCATCGATGCCAAAGCAGATGTCGGCGACGGTACATCAAAGGCGAATACCGCAATTTTGCACACTGGCTTTGACATGGTTCCGGGTTCACTTGAATCCAGACTCGTTGCACGTGGTTATCACTTGCTCCGTGATTATGCCCGCGAAGTCGGAATCGCAGTTGAAGAACTCGGGGCGTTACTCGTTGCATGGAGTGACGAAGAACTCGCTAACTTGCCCAAGTTACAAGCAAAGGCAGTTGAAAATGGTTACAAGGATTCAGTGATCATTAGCGCCGCAGATGTTTATGCGCGCGAACCACACTTAGGTGTTGGCGCATTGGGTGCTTTACATGTCCCAGGTGAATGGATTATTGATCCATGGACTCCGATTGTTGCCTTTGCAACACAGGCAAAATTAGCTGGTACTGATGTCATTTTAAATACGGCAGTTACTGGTGTGACAAAGGGTGATCACAATGTTTTGCATACAACTGGCGGTGACATCGCAGCGCGCTATGTGATTAACGCTGCTGGTTTATATAGCGATGAAATAGATGGTGTATTTGGCATTAAAGATTTCACAGTTGTTGCTCGCCGTGGAGAACTAATGGTCTTTGATAAGTTATCTCGCACCCTGATCTCTCACATTATTTTGCCTGTGCCATCTTCTATGGGTAAAGGTGTGCTGGTCTCCCCCACAGTCTTTGGAAACATCATGCTTGGGCCAACTGCGCAGAATTTAGATGACAAAACGGATTCAGGTTCGAGCGAAGATGGTCTGAAATTCTTGCGCGAAAAAGGTCAAAAGATTGCTCCAGAGTTATTAGATGAAGAGATCACTGCTATATATGCCGGCCTTCGCGCCTCTACTGAACACTCAGATTTTCAGATTCATTCGCACCCAGATAATTACATAACTGTCGGTGGCATTAGATCAACTGGATTAACTGCATCAATGGCTATTGCAGAGCATGTAAAAGAGTTGTTAGTTGCTAGCGGTTTATCACTGGGGGCTACAAAAGCGCTGCCACATGTGTCTATGCCTAATTTAGGTGAAGCATTTACTCGTCCTTATCAAGATGAAAAAGCAATTGCTGGTCAGAATGCATATGGCGAAATCATCTGCCATTGCGAACGTGCAACGCGTGGAGAAGTAATGGATGCACTCGATTCGCCGTTGCCGCCAACAAATCTTGGCGGATTAGGCAGACGCACACGCGCCGGTCTTGGTCGATGTCAAGGTTTTTATTGCCACAGCGAATTGCGAAAGATGCTGGAAAAGAAATGAGGCGCACAGATGTAGATGTATTGATCATCGGCGCAGGACCAGCAGGACTTGCTGCCGCTATTGAGTTAAAGAAAAACGGTGTGAAAACTGTTCGAGTAATCGAACGCGAAAAAGTTGCTGGCGGAGTTCCGCGCCACTCTTTTCACCCTGGTTATGGTCTGCGAGATTTCAAGCAGTTCTTATCTGGACCAAAGTATGCAAAGAAATATGTGACAGCCGCTCTTACAGCTGGTGCGCAGATTTCAACATCGAGCACAGCAACAACGTGGATTAGTGATTACGAAATCGAAGTAACAGCGCCGGGTGGATTAGAAATTATCCGCGCGCGAGCAATTATCTTGGCAACAGGGGCTCGCGAACGTGCGCGTGCTGCGCGCGCTGTTCCTGGCAAACGCCCTGCAGGTATTTACACAACTGGATCACTTCAGCAGAGCACCTATCTAGAGAATCTAAAGATTGGAACGAGTGCGGTTATCGTCGGTGCCGAGCACGTCTCTTTTTCGGCAGTGATGACTCTTGCTCACGCTGGAGTGAAGACAGTTGCAATGATTACAGATAAGCCGCAACATGAAACAGTCGGAATTGTGCGTTGGGCAATCGCATTTTGGTATCGCTTTAAGTTTATGACGCGCACTGAAATCGTAGAAGTACTAGGAGATAAGCACATCACTGGTGTGCGCATTCGTCGTAACGATAAAGAAACCGTCATTGCGTGCGACACCATCGTCTTTACTGGTAACTGGATTCCAGATAATGAATTAGCGCGCCGTGGTGGATTTGATATCGACGCTACCTATAAATCTCCAGTTGTAGATGGATCATCACAAATGCAACGCCCAGGCATCTATGCCATCGGCAATTTAGTGCTGCCGATTAAGGCAGCGGATAAGTGCGCTGTTGATGCACGTACGGTTGCGAAAAAGGTTGCAGCCAGCCTTATGAAATAATCGGCAAGCGCACTGTTAGCTTGGCCCCATGTTCAATTTTATAATCAAATGAATAAGTCGCACCAACCTCAGATAGTTTATGTAAACCTCCACCAGGAATGAACTTTTCACTCACACCTTTACCATCATCTGTAACTGTGAAAATGAGATCAGAGGAATCTGAACTCAACGAAATTAACACCGTAGACGCCCCACCATGGCGAACGGAATTTGATACAGATTCATACAGTATGTCTCTAACAACGTCGAATTGATTAACGGACAAAGCAGCGAAAACATTAGGTTCGATTGTCCATTTAACTTTTGCGATTCCTTCCCAACTACGACGCAAATTAATCAACTTGATGATAATTGATGCCTCCGGTTGATTTTTTTCAACTTTAAAGAGTGCCTGAACATCATTAATAACAGTAAGCAATAAGTTTTCTATTTCAATTAATCTTCTTGACTTCTCGTCATCACCTAAATTTTCCTCCACCGCATTCAAGCGAAGAGCCATCGCAATCCCGGCAATTCGACCCTGCAATGGTCCATGCAAAATACTCGCAAGTTCTCTGCGTAATTCTCGTGACCGGCTATCCATCCAATCAAGTTCAACTTGTAGTTTTGCATTCATGGCAACTAAATCATTGACCGTTTTACGGCGAGCTTCAACAATGGTCACAACCAGCGAAGCAACAACTACACCGGCTAAAGTTCTAGCTGAATAAATAATTGGGGAATACGAATTACGTATTTCAAGATTGCTGATAAATTGTGAGTGCGCCACCAGGGTTAAGACGTAACCACTCAAGAAAATAGTAAAAAGATATGATGAAAAACCAAGATAAATATTTTTTGGATTAAATTTGCGAGTAGCTATTTTCCCGATAAAGAGAATAGGAGCAATTGCAAGAGTTGCAGCAAATTGAAGAATAAAACCTTTGTATCCGCTCAAACTTGCTTGATGGTTGCCACCAACTAAAACAAGTCCAAGGAGTGCAAACTTGAAGCTAATGTAGGGTTGATAAGCATCAAAAGAATTTCTAACGTTTGAACTTCCAACAAATGCGAGTCGATCTATAGGGCTCTTGTTGCTTACATCTTCAGCAATTTCATGAGATAAAGAGCGAATTGTGTTGGCGGAGTATTCCTCTAACTCATTCGCGAGGCGTTCGATTTCGATTCGGCGCGGATTGCTACCTAGCGTAGAAAATTGCTTTTTGAGAGCATCTAACTGATAGAAAACAGAGTTTTGAATTGCTGAAATCAGTTGTGATCGCTCAGCAATTATTTGGTCTTGCGACTCTTTTGCGGTTTTTTCCAAAGTGGTTTGTGCGAAGGCAAGCCTCTTAATGTCAGTTCTATTCTTATCGAATTCTGCCAACAGATAAGAGCTGGCAATAAAGCCAAATAACGAAGGAAAAAGTGGAGCAAAAAGTTGAGGTCCAAGATAGGCGGTTTGGTTGAACACATAGATTGTGATCAAAATTTCAGAAGTCGCAATGGTAAGCGTGAATACCAGAAAAGATCCGAAGACAGCTACTAAAGAGAGCGGCTCTGTAAATCTCTTTTTCAGGAGTTTCTGTGCAAAAAAATAATAAATGGGTGCATTTATTAGATGAACACTTATGGCCAACAAAAATGATTCTAATTGTGTGATATCAAGTAACGCATATGTTCGAAATATTGTGCCAAAGATTCCTATAAAAGTTAAGTAGGTCCAGGCCTTAAGTGAGACCGCCCACCGACCGGTGATTCGATCGACTATTTCGTCTAAAATCATTTAACAACGACTTTACCTTGCTGCCAGAGACGAACCGCAATGACACGCGAATTAACATCAGGATCACCCTTAACTCCAAGAGCTGCGAATGTTCGTTGAATCAAAGCCTCCGCTGCACGCAACGTAACGTCACGCTCACGTGCTATGGCCGCATTCGATAAGCCATCTGCGATCATCCTAAGAATTTCGCCCTGGGATGCACTGACCACGTACTGATCTTCAGAGTTCCTCTTAATCATATTAATGGCACCTGGATGAACGATTGACTCCTCAATAGCCGTTCTCAAATAATCTGTTGAACTTATCTGTGATTTCACTAGGTACGTTGCACTTTCAGGGATTCGTGATGCGCCATGTAGCGCTAACTCAGGAGAAGCGTGTGCTGTCAGCACGACCATTCCAGTCCATGGTCGGGTTTGTTCTACCTTAAAAAGTAGATCGGCCCCATCAGGTCCTGGACCAAGATCTAGATCGCTTACTACAACGTGCGGATCAAAATCATCCATCACCGCAAGTGCAGCCTGAACGGACCCCACATCAACAACGTTCATGCCAATCTTTTCTAGCGAGTCACGAATAAGTGTGCGCGTAAATTCTTCGTCCTCTACTAAGAGAACTTTAATCGCGCCTTTTGTATCCACAGTCATACGATAACTCTTTTTACGGAATTACAACAGAAATTCTGCTGCCTGATGAGATTGCTCCCGCTGAGTTTCGAGCAACAACATCAACGTAATAAGTTGAGAAACTTTGCAAACGTGGCAACGAACAACTAAATGTTGGTGCAGACGCATTTCCAGTCACAGAACACTGGCGAATAACTCGTGTTGAAGTTGGTGATGAGAAAGCCTGTGCGGTGTATCGAGTTGCACCAGATACGGCGTTCCACGTTACAAGTGCCGACCCATTCGCTGCCGTAACAGTTGCACCAGTAGGCGCACTAGTTGGTGCAAATGATTGAGCCGCTTGTGGCGCATTCGCTGCAGAGACTGTTATTGAAATCGTTGCTGTTGCACTGCCTGAGGTGGCACCAGTAGCGGTAATTGTGAAAGTTGTTGAAGCTAACGTTGTTGAAGGCGTACCAGAAATGACACCTGTTGAAGTGTTAAATATCAATCCTGTTGGAAGTGAAGCTCCCCCGGCCCCAGCAATTGAATACGTAACTGTGCCGGTGAAGTTCGCAGGAGTGAACCCTGTCGTACTTGTAATTGGTGTGTTCTGCGTTGCTGTGATCGTTGGGGTTCCCCCAGATATTGCTGCCGCTGCTGGATCCAACACGGTGATATTCATTGTTGAAGTGGCAGTACGTGCAGGCGTTGAAGAATCAGTTGCTGTAATAGTAAAGACAGTTCTTGCCAACGTTACCGTTGGGGTACCTGTAATTACACCTGTAGTTGCTGAGATTGATAAACCATTTGGCAGAGCGGGAGTGATTGTATAAGTGAGCGTCCCGGTTAATCCAGATGGGGTAAATGTGGATGTAGCTGAGATCGCCAAATCCTTTGTTGCATTTAAGTTCTGAGTTGGTGGAGCAAGCGATGCAGCAACTGCTGCACTCACAGTTACGGGTCCAACAACGGTTGAGCCAGCTGAGCTCACATTGGCAGAGTTAGTTGCAATTACATCTACAAAGTAGTTTCGTGCGGCAAGACCTGAAATAGTGCATGTCAGTGTCGAACCATCAGATGTTGTGCAAGTGGCTGCAGGTGTTCCTGTTCGATTCACGGTTGTCCATGCACGAGCTGTATAGCTTGCAAGTGTTGTACCTGAAAGAAGTGCTGGGGCTGTCCAAGTCACAGCAATGCTTCCGGACCCACCGACTGCACCACTAAGAACCAGACCTGGTGCGCGCGGTGCAAGTGAAGAAACTAGAACATCGCCATCACTAAATCGAAGTGTTTCGATGTGACGCAATGTGTCTGTTCCGTCAACTAATGCAATTGCGCCATTGCCAGAGTCTGCAACAGTGATTGTGCCGTTGGCGTTAACAGTAATTGTGTAGTTAGCACGTGGTGATTGGAATACTGCAACGTCATTCTCAGTCGTGTGGCCTGTTTGTGCGATCAAACGCACAATTTGCATTTCAGCAATAACATCTCGACCAATCAAATTGCTGGCAACGTATTCACGAATTGTTGCCATGCTTGATACATAAGCACGTCCAGCTGGAACGGTTACATAACTTGGGACTACATCAGCAATTCCCCATATAGCTGGGACAGAAATCCAAGTTTGAAGTACAGCGTCTCCATCAATCAGATCATTTCCGTTGCGGCCAGTAATAGTGTCAGAGCCAGCGCCACCAATGATGATGTCTCCAGTATTCCAAACACATGCTGCAGGCAACAATGTGCTCAGTCCAGTAATTAGTGCGCAATCTGTCGCACTCAAGCCATCGACTGCCGTTCCACCGAGTGTTGTTAGCGTTGTTCCGCTCAAAGTGTCATCGTATTCGCCACCTGAAAGTCCTTCGATTTCCAGATATTGATCAGCCAAATTAGCAAGAGCAACCCCTGGGGCAGGTGCAAAGTTTGCAAGATCTTCTGCGACGCCTTCAGTTTGTCCATCATTGGAATATGTAACCCAGTCGAAACCAAGTCCACCAGAACTTAAATCGGTTCCAAATCCAGGAAGGAAAATATCTGCACCGTTGAAACCATCGAGTAAATCATTACCGTTGTTTCCAATCAGCACATCTCGACCTGGGTTAGTAAGAGTGACACCCAAAACACCAACGTCACCGACTACTCGATCAGAACCTTCGCCACCTTCGGCCCAGTCATCGCCTTCATCGCCTGAAAGTCTGTCATCGTCAGTACTGCCGCGCTGCCAGTCATTTCCAAAGCCTGCCAAAGTAGTCATTGCGAATGTGCCGCCGATTAAAAAGTCATCGCCGTTGTTACCGTTATACGTGTCGGTACCAGAACCACTCAAGTAGTCATTGCCATTACCACCGATTAAAATGTTAATACCGGCAGTGTCTTCTATGACATCTCGACCTTCACCACCTTGAATGAAGTCATCTCCGTCACCACCACGTAGCCAGTCATTTCCAAGATCACCATAAATTGAATCATCGCCACGATCAGATAGAACTCTGTCATCTCCAGAAGTTCCATTCCACAAAATATGAGCATCACCGGTGTACATCCAAGTGCCATCACCTAAAACCTTAATATACGACGGTGCAGCTGATGCCATGTTTACAGTCAACGTAGGAACAGCAAAAGCATCTGTTGTAATTGATGTCACGTCTGTGTTGCGCATGATGATATCTGACAGGAAGTTTGTTTCAATTTGAATACCTAGGTTTAAACCGCCGACGCGACCTAAGTAATAGAAACGATCACTTTCTTGAAGATTCTCGATTTGCTTCTTGAAGACATAATCAAAAGCATTTCCAAGCATTGTGCCTGCGGCAATATTCTTTTCAGCAAGACCGCCGATCCATAAATCAATGTCGTTAAGACCGCTAGTTCCTAACATGAAAGTCTCACAAGGTTCTGTCCCAGGAATCAAACGATAAGCATCGTAGCAATCAACAATGCTCTGCGCCGCGGTGCGCTTATCTCTGTAGTCACCAGAATTATCTGCTGAGTTTAAAGAGACAGTGACGGTGTCTTCTACGTTTGCTGTTGCACCATCTAGGAATGTGAGTGGTCCAGAAGTATTTCCATACGCCGCAATGAAGTTTACGAGTGATTGAGGGTGGCGAAGGTTTTGCCCAAATTGAGCCCATGATGTGTATGGGGACATATTTGTCGCACCAGTGCTGCTCTTAATAGCACTTCTAAATCCATTAAGAGTTGAGATGCCAGCATCTCTACCACGTGCAATGTTAAGAGTTGCAAGATCAAGTGGTAATCCAAGCAAGTTGTTTCGAAGTGCACCGGTTACGAACTCATCGATTTCGTTTCCAGTTTGGTGTGCCATGCCTCGAAGAACGCTACCTGCAGCGTTATAACCGTTGAGTTGGCCCCCGCGATCCACTGGATTGCGTGGATCTGCGTAGTTCTTCGGTTGATTAAACTCACCTGGATTTAAGAATCCATAAAGCAGCGGCACAGTCAAATCAGTACCGTCAGCTGCTGTGCGTTCTACAGTTTCATTAAGCTGTGAGTGACCGTAGCGATAAACAGTGTGCGCAAATTCAGCTGTGATATCGGGACGAATCGTTGGGTCATATGCTCTAAATGCCTTGATTGCTGGCTGAACTTTTCTAACAAATTCGCCGAATACTAAGTGTTGATATTCCATTTCCGTGATGAACTTTGCTGCCTGGAATAAACGCTCGCCATTCCATTCAGGATTTAGATTAGCTGTTCTAATTGAACTCATACGCCAAGCACTCTTGAAGTCGGCAAGGTCATTGGCGGTAAGACCAGAAGTCTGTGTTGTCGCGCTGTTAATAACATTTTGAATATCTGTCCAGAGGCGGTTGTGCTCTGCATGGAAAATTGTGTGCATAGAAGTCAATCCGATGTTTTCATTTCCACGACCATCGCCTGTGATGAAGTGTGCATCGAGTAATTCATTGTCATAAGAAGATTGACCAGGATAGTTATTGATCAGAAAGTCAGAATCTGCAGTCAAGCCTGCCTTTGGGTTAGCAGTATGGGCGATGTCATCTAAGAATGCGTGGCCAGTGCTGTCGCCTGCTAGAACTGGAGTTGCTGGATTTCCAACACGAACTGTTGCTGTTGTTCCATTATTTCCCGCAACAACTTGGGGAAATCCAGTTGAAGAACGCAAGAATCGTCCATATTCATCAGTGAGCAATAGTGGGACATCATGGATATCCATATCAACTAGTTCAATTCCAAGTTTGTTGGAGGCCTGGCGCTTTACTTCGCTCCAATTCGCAATATTTCCTGCAATGTCGCCATCAAGTAGTTTTCCAGTTGCGATTGGAGGATTTGCTGTTGTGCACTTGTTGGCCGGAAGAATGGTTGACGCTGTTTCTAAACCACGACAGAAATATTCACGGAGGAATACTTGATGTGAAGGATGGGATGTATATGTCTGATTCTGATCAATCCATGGAGTTGTTGTGTTTTTTCCACCAGTTGCGGTACCGGTTTGCAAGTCAGTTCGGCTCAAGGATAATTCAGTAACACAGCCACGGTTTGTTAAGTTCACGCATGCTTTATAGAGCGGATCAGTGGTTGCTAATGGGATTTTTACTGATTCAGCTGATGACTTTCCAACTAAATCAAGACCGTGAGAAAAGAACTGACCAAAGAGTGTGAATATTCCGTTGTAGGGCGCTGCAACTCCATTTGGTGCATGGTTACGAATAAAGAGCGATGGATCAGGAGTTGTTGTCGAAGGAATGCAAGGGTTTGCCAAATTTTGGGTGCTCAGGGTGCAACCCGCAGCAGCACGAGCTGCCGGGTTTATTTCAGATTGATCGGCAATGAGATTGCTAATTACGCGTGGCGCTGCATCTGTAACATTTCCTGTACGAGTTTCATATCCACTTCTAAATGCAGGACCAACAATGCGTGGAAATAATGTATCGGCTGCTCCCCAAGCAGATTTACCGAGAGTTGGCGTTATATAACCAAAGCCAATCCATGAGGAAAAACCATTACCGGATAGGTTGTTATTGCGACCATCAACTTGACGCAGACCCTCTTGTAAAAGTGGGCTAAGAACCTGTGTGACTGTATTGGCTATGAGTGCTGTTTGAACCCTGCCTCCTCCAGTTGCTCTTATTGGGTCGTTGAGATCGCGTCCCAATCTAAGAACGTTTGTGCTTGGAGTAACTGCTGGAGAAACTGCTTCGACCGCGCGGTGTGCTTCTGCAATGCGAATTTGATCCAAAATGAACTGTAAATCATTGACTGTGATTGTGAAATCGGCACCTCGTGCCACTGCTGCGGATGCAGGTTGCGACTGCACAACGCTTCCGTAAAGTGGAATGAGAAGTGAAAGAGTGATTGCAATGATTCTTTTAGGCGCACGTGTCATGGACGAAACATTAAAGCAAATACAAGAAAGTGGATTTTTGGCCAAGCATAATTATTCGGTTATTACTCGTTGCAAAAAAAGTCCTTGCAGATAGAGGAATACTCTTCGGCACATGCAGGGAAAAGTTTCGCGTACCTACGTTGCTGCATTTGTATTTGCACTCAGCGCGATTTTTGTTGGCCAATCATTGGCAGATGATGCAATTACACCTCCTGCAGACCCTGTTGTTGCGCCTACTGATCCAATTCCTGCGCCTGATCCAACGCCGCCTACTGATCCAACGCCGCCTACTGATCCAACTCCTACTCCTACTGATCCAACTCCAACGCCAGATCCCACGCCAAGTGTTACCCCAAGCGCAAGTCCTAGTGACTCCCCTTCACCAACACCATCTCCAACTCCAACGAAGTTGCCACCTCATGCGATTGCCAATCAGAACATGTTTGTGCGTGCAGCAAGTGCGGTTAGAGCCGATCCACGCGCAAATTCTGTATTCATCACTCCCATCGAGGTGTATGCGCCTTCACTCATTCTTGCGTGTATTTCATCAGGCGGTGCCATGCTCGATGTCTCTGTTAAGAATTCAGTAAACAACATCGAACCACACACGCTTGTGGGCGATTACAGCAATTACATTCGGATCTCAGGCTCAAGTGATCAAGTGATGAGCATTATTAACTCATTTAATGGTTTGCGAGCGCTCTCTTTTTCCAGAGGCATTGCATATCAACATTTACTATTTAGATTTGTTGCAATTTCAGAACCAACACTCGATGCAAAGTTATGTAATGACGGAAACCCAAGTAATAACCGAATAGTTAGCATCATTCCATTCGGTGTTGACCTAGACATGAAAAAAGCCGATGTTAGGCTGGAAAAATCATGAACGGTTTAGATTCACCACTAAGTGGCAGTGTTAAGTCGCGCTTTGGCGGTGCCGGAAAGTATCGCAACAAGGTTGTGCTTGGCACTGCTGTCGTTGCATTCGTTCCATTCTTGCTCTCTACCTTTGCTGCAAGCGTGACTGTAGGCACAGGCGCGCTCGAATTCGGTCAGGGTTCTCAGCAAGCTATTGCTTGTGATGACACTGTCTATGTGGCACTCGGTGAAGAGTGGCATGCAAATCCCCTACCTGAGGATCCTTCAGCTGGTTTCTTCCGCCTGCGCACAGCAACAATTTCAAACCTAAATTTAACGACGTGTGCTGGCAAGAAGCTTCGTTTGCGTTTGATTGACGGCTCTAGTGCAGAAATCGTTCTGGGTTCACTTCCAGATGCCAAGGTTCTAGAAGTCGCAATTCCACGTGAAGTTCCGGTTTCAAACCTCAGTGATCCAACCGCTCTTCGTCTGACGTATCTAACAGGTCAAGGTCAGCCAATTGCAGGTGCGATGGCTGCAAACGTCAGCATGAATGTATCCGGCACATCCGTCTATGACGGCAGCTCGCTAACAAATATTTCTGCAGATGTCATGTTCTACCTTGACCCAACTGCAACTCTTGTCAACATTAATGGCCAGCAAGTGCGCCGTGCCACCGTCGAAACAGTTGCGAACCCAGGTAGCTGATGTTAAAACTCGTCCTAGGAATACTAATCACAGTCGCTACCGGTGTCGGTTCAATCTTCGCTGGAAACTTCTCTATGGGCGAGCGCGCATCTGCAGTTGAATACGGGCAAGGTCTCTACAAAATTTCAGCCTGCGATGACTGGGTTAAGGTCAACATTTCAGCAGGAGCAACTGGAGAACATGGAGCACCTGAAGGTTTATCAGCTCTCACTGGTGTTGTTATCTCTAGCTTAGACACTCGTGCGTGTGCAAACACCGAGATCACAGTCTCAGCCGTAGATGAAGAAAACAATTCTCTTGCCATGTATCGCACAGGCGAACTCGTTGGACCAGCCGATATCAAATTGCAGATTGATGGTGAAGGGCGATTGACTTCTTCGATTCCATCATCTGTTTATCTCATTGACCAAAATCCACAAACAGCTGACTTCACAATCACCTTTGTGAATCCAGCAATTCTGGCCAATTCCGTAGGGAGATTAAACATTCAGACCACATCTTTGTAGAGGTTCGGGTATCCCCCACATTTAGCCAAATAGGCGACTTGCCGGGGTGACACGACTTATACCCAGGTGTTTCACTAACCACTCAGGAAAACAAGAAAGGCAACACAATGGAGATCTTAAAGTTTGACGAATCTGGCGCTTCCTCGCCATCACGCAAGCGTTCAGGACGCGGCGCGATTCTTGTCACCTTCGTTGCCCTCGTATTCGGTGCAGGTACTGCACTTGCGTCTGGAACTCTTGCTATCAACGGCAACGCTGGAATTGAGTTAGCACAAGGCGTTGCACAAACAGTGCAATGTGATCCTGATGGCGTAAAAATTGCTATGAATTCTTCCCTAGCAACAGATGCCTCTAAATTTTTCCTAGGCGGAATCACAGTTTCGGAAATTCATGATCAATGCATTGGAAAAACTATCCGTCTAAAGGTTTATAACAACTCAGGTTTGCAACAAGCGTTTTGTGCTTCATCTGGCTTGTCTCCAGATGCAGGATGCACCACTGATTCAGTTGGCACTTACGTTCAAAGTACTGTCCCAGATGGAGAATCTAACGACAACAACACGATGTCATTTACTTTTTCTCAAGTATTAGAAGTAGTTGACGCAAATACAGCAAAAAATGTCACGATAGAAACAATTAGCTAAGGATCTATGTTAAATGTCAATACTTGATCTAGGTACTGGTCCTTCTCGTCCTTCAGTGGGCAAGAAGTCGACTCGTATTTTTCTTGGATTTGGATTACTCGTTGCAGTAATTGGTATTGGCTCAACATTTGCGTCAACTATTTCTATCAATGCGAATCAAGATATTGAATTCGGTCAAGGCGTTGAAAGAACTGTCTTCTGTGGCGGAGAAAAATCAATCACAGTTACTCCAATTTCTTCTTTTGCGAACTCGAGTGATCTCGGAACATTTGGCCTGACTGGAATTACTGTTTCAGATATTCCAGAAGAGTGCTCTGATCGCAACTTCATAATTAAGGTTTACAACAATGTTGGCGACTCAGCCCCGCTAATTCTTTCGCGCAATGGTGAGGATCGAATGACCCTTGCGAATGTGTGGTGGGCTAATGGTTGTCCAGGAGAAGACAACGCACCGGCATGTCGACTGGATGATTACGACACCGAAGATGGGGTAGCTTTACTGTCAAGAAGCACCGAAACCTTCGTAAGTGCAGGTGAACTTGCTGAGATAGACAACACGACCAATTCATTTACGGTGATTTTCAAGAAAAATCCACTAAGTAGTAATGATGTTAAGAAAGTCGTGATCGAAACCCAGAACGATTCATTCGGATTCGAACAATACGCCGGTGAAAACAGAATCGATTCGTAAGGAAACGCCTTAACTTCCCTACTGCTTTCTGGAGTGCCTGATGACGAAAGAACGACGAGAAGTATTCTCTGAATCCTCAGATAGCCACGTGTGGATCGAAGGAACTGCCAAGGATTTAGATTCGAAGGTTCTTCTGACGATTACGAATCAATCTGGCGAGCAAACTGCGCTGATTACTCCTGATGAAATCCTTTCAAGTAAAGCTAGCCTCTTTGTAGAGGCCCCCGCAGAGCGTGTGCAAGTAAAAGGTAAATCAACCTTTGCTCGGATCTATCACTACGTGCGCATGGTTGGGTATGGACTTGTCGCGGTGGTGATCACTTTCTCCCTCTTTTCATTTAGTGGCGCAGTCAAAGCAAGAATTGTCTTATCGGGATCAATGTCACCGGCAATTGATCCAGGTGACATCATTATTACGACTCCCCCATC
>Ga0114980_10002131_pt1 | contig 14101 bp, 12 predicted proteins | sample S_140806_EF_Meta_FD_87018 | JGI IMG/M metagenome (GOLD analysis project Ga0114980, IMG submission 87018) | Freshwater microbial communities from Lake Simoncouche, Canada to study carbon cycling - S_140806_EF_MetaG | ecosystem: Environmental > Aquatic > Freshwater > Lake | place: Lake...
GGGAACAAGGCGCCCATCACTCACAAGCGCTGCACTCATGGTTTGCACATGTGCCTGGGTTGCGCGTTGTAATGCCATCAACTGTTTCTGATGCAAGAGATCTATTAATTGCTTCAGTTCTCTCTGGTGATCCAGTGATGTATGTTGATGATCGTTGGCTTTACTCCCTCGAAGAAAATCTTGGACCCGTTAAAGAATTAGATTTACATTCTCAAGGACCAAAGGTTGTGAGATCCGGTACTGATGTAACTCTTGCGGCTGCCGGCTATTCAACAAAAATGTGTCTAGATGCTGCTGCCGAACTACAAAAGCAGGGCGTGAGCGCCGAAGTAATTGATATTCGTGTTCTCAATCCGTTTAACCCAGAACTGATCGCAGAATCAGTGCGCAAGACTGGTCGCCTTGTGGCAGTAGATGGTGGCTGGGAGACCGCAGGATTTGCAGGGGAAGTGATCGCATCCGTTGTTGAGCGAGTTAACCCAGAATTACTTAAGATGTCTCCTAAGAGAGTAACTCTTCCAGCTTCCCCAGCACCGTCTTCTCGGGCGCTAGAAGATATTTATTATCCTAAGACCGATGACCTTGTTCGCCTCGTAATTGAAAATTTGAAATCGTAGAAAGGCATATTAAATGAGTGCAACTCGTAAGGTTCCTTTTTTTGATTACCCACGCCTTTTTAACGATGACCGCGAGGGTTTATTAAATATCGTCGAAGAAGTTGGCAAGCGTGGTGCATACATCATGCAAAGCGACCTTGTTGATTTTGAATCACAACTTGCGAAGTACACAGGTGCACAATTTGCTATCGGAGTTGGAAATGCAACCGATGCACTTGAATTTGGCTGGATGAGCATTGGAATCAAACCGGGCGATGAAGTAATCCTTTGTTCACACACCATGCTTGCTACAGCCTCCGCCGTTGTCACTGCAGGTGGAACGCCAATTCCTGTTGAGATAGGTGAGGATTGTTTAATTGATCCACAAGCTGTTGAAGCGGCGATTACACCCCGCACTGTTGGTATTTCACCAACGCAACTCAATGGTCGCACCTGTGACATGGACGCAATCATGAAAATTGCGAATAAGCACAAATTAGCTGTCGTCGAAGACTCTGCTCAAGCCCTCGGTTCTCGTTTCCGCGGAAAGCACGCAGGAACTTTTGGCGATGCCGCTTGCTTTAGTTTCTTTCCAGCCAAAGTATTAGGCGCACTAGGCGATGCTGGTGGACTTATAACTAATCGAAAAGATATTTATGAGCGTGCATACCAACTTCATGATCACGGCCGAGATACACAAGGTCAGATCAGATCCTGGGGTCGAAATAGCCGTTTAGATAACATGCAAGCAGCAATATTAAATAAGAAGTTTGAAACCTACGAGCACGTCATCACTCGACGCAGAGAAATTGCCGGTATCTACGAAGAACAGTTACATGGACTTGAACAGTTGCAATTGCCGCCTGCACCAGTTGAAAATGGCGACCATTTTGATGTGTACCAAAATTACGAACTTCAGGCAGATAACCGAGATGAGTTAAAAACCCATCTGGCTACTCAAGGAATCGGAACCCTCATTCAATGGAGCGGTAAAGGGGTTCATCAATGGGAAGGGCTGGGATTTAATCAGCGCCTGCCTAAAGTAGAAAGATTCTTTGAACGTTGCATCATGTTGCCGATGAACATGTTTATTTCAAATGATGACGTCAATTACGTGTGTGATTCAATCAAATCTTTTTATAAGCACTAATATTTTGCACTATGAGGTTGATCAGTTCTGCTATTAAACGGCTTTTAGACATAACTCTCTCCTTAGTTGGTTTAGTTATAGCAAGCCCTATCTTGCTCCCGGTAATGTTCTTAGTCTGGAAACAAGATCGCTACTCTCCTTTTTACGTGGCTGAAAGAATGGGCAAAAAAGAAAAGCCTTTTAAGATGGTCAAGTTGCGCTCAATGATTAAAAATGCCGATGCACAAGGAATTGATTCAACGGGTGCAAATGACATGAGAATTACCCCAGTCGGGCACTTCATTAGAAGCTACAAACTCGATGAACTAACGCAACTCTGGAATGTTCTCAAAGGCGACATGAGCCTTGTTGGCCCACGACCAAACGTTAAGCGTGAGACAGATTTGTATACCTCTCAAGAAAAAAAATTGCTCACTATTAAACCTGGCATCACAGATTTTGCATCCATCGTTTTTTCTGATGAAGGAGAAATCCTTGCCGACAAAGCCGATCCCGATATTGCATACAATCAATTAATTCGCCCAGGAAAAAGCCGATTAGGGCTCTTCTACATTGAACATAAAAATATCCTTGTTGATCTACTTTTGATTGCGTTTACGGTCCTAGCAATTGTCTCGAAGCGAAGATCACTCAGAGCAGTTAACGCTTTACTTAAATTTCTCAAGGCTCCAGGCGATTTAATTGTGCTCGCTGCCCGAGAAAAACCGCTCACACCGCAACCACCACCTGGAAGTGATGAAATCGTCACCAACCGCAACCTGGAGAAAAGTGATTGAAACGTTTAACCAAAAAAAGTGACCTCCAAAAAATGACGGCTAAATATGACAGACAAGGTCAAGTTGAATTAGATTCTCATAAACTAATTCATCAGAGTTCAAAAACGAATATAATGCGTTTGCCACTCTTACACAGATTGCCTTTCCAAAAATATTATGAGTCAATCGAAAATCTCATTAATGCTGACATGGTCGTCTTGGAATTGGGAGCTGGGTGCGGAAACCACACGGCGGCGGCGGTAGAGACAAAGGCTAAAGTTTATGCACTTGATGTATCACAAACCTCACTTGAAGTGTGTAAAAGAAACTTGATCGATGTCCGAATAGTTTTAGCGAACATGGAGGATATCCCAATGGAGAAATCATCAATTGACGTGATACTTTCATGCGGAAGTCTCTCTTACGGCGATCCTACCAAAGTCTTGAATCAGATAAATCGAATACTTAAACCGGGTGGAAGTTTGATAATTTTGGATTCACTTAATCACAATTTGGTTTATAGAATTAACAGGTGGATCCACTACCTAAAAGGAAATACAACACGCTCAACCTTGAAACACATGCCCACTCAAGAGACAATTGAACTTTTTTCTGACCAATTCGATGAAGTTGAAATTAAATACTTTGGAACATATTTATGGATGGAATTAATCCTAAGTAGAATATTGGGGAATTCTATGGCGCATGATTTATTTAACAGAATTGAAAAATTTTTTCCAAGTAAACGAAACGCATTTAAATTCCTTCTGGTATGTAGGAATTTTGTTCCGTAGGATACTTTTTGGATCAGATAATTGTTTACTAATTCGATTTATGTCGCCTAGTCGAGACATATTTCATTAAGAGCCTCATGCTTTGTGGCCTCTGAAAATGTATGCTTGTGGCATGAGAATATGGATTCTTCAAACAGGTGAACCGCTACACATAGATTCTGCTGGATTACGTCCGATGCGAGCAATGAATCTTTCCAATGCTCTCGTTGCTAATGGTCACCGAGTCGTGTTGTGGTCAAGTGATTTCGATCATTTTTCAAAGAAACATCGAACCGGTAAAACATCCACTATTCAATACTCTGAAAACTTAGAAATAAGGCTTATTTCAAGTCGTGGCTACAAATCTCACGTAGGACTCTCAAGATTATTTGATCACGCCCAGTTGGCATTTAATTTAAGAAAAGAATTAAAGGATCAAAATCCTCCAGATGTCGCTTTTATTGGATACCCACCGATTGAAACTGCTTGGGTAATGACAAACTGGTTGTTTCGAAGAAGAATCCCGACACTTCTTGATGTTAAAGACGCTTGGCCTGACGTATTACTCCGCGCATTCCCCACTAAATTACAACTTTTGGCAAAAATTGCACTTATCCCTTATTTCTTTATCGCAAAAAACATTTTCAAAAAATCAACTGGGCTTTGTTCTGTCACGCAGCCATTTCTTGATTGGTCCTTAAATAAAGCCGACAGAAGTCAGAGTGAATTTGATTTTGTAGCCCCTTTAACTACACCACTAGCAAATTTCAATGATGCAGACATTACTGAAGCAGAAAAATGGTTGGATGCCAAAGGTGTTGAAGATGACGGTCGAATTAGGGGCAGTTTCGTTGGCACACTAAATAGTGCTTTTGATTTCCAACCAATAATTGAAGCAGCGATTCTAACATCAACACTATTCGTTATTGCAGGCGATGGCCCGGAGGCAGAAAATTTGAAGGCGAGCACTTTTCAGATTCAAAATATAATAATGCTTGGCTGGATAAACTCTGTCCAAGCGCATGTATTAAGTAAACGTTCTTCTTTTATGCTTGCCCCTCTTAAAGATTTAGCTGATTTCAAAATGTCAGTCCCAAATAAGTTTTACGATGCGATGGCACATGGCCTACCTATTGTAACAAGTATCACTGGATTCGCTAAGAATCTGGTTATCCAAGAAAACATTGGCATAACTTACTCAGATTCGGAATCATTATGCAAAGTCATAAACAAAATTGAATCTGATCTCTTAGATGAAATGAGCACCAATTCTCTCAACCTGTATAAAAAGAATTTTTCATTTCAAATTGTATATAGTAAATTAATTAATCACTTGAAGAATCTCACAGATTGAATTTACTTTTTTTCAATTCTCCAAAAATCCAAAGCAAGCCATAAACTTGTGCAACAGAATTGCCAACAACAAAAGAAACAGCAACATAGAGCCAGTTAAATTTCATGCCAAGTGCAAAAGCACCCATCAATAATGTGAGACATAATTGAACTGTGGAAAAATGTAAGTACCTTTTCCAATTGCCGTTCGTATAAAGTAGATTTGAAAATGGTTGCCATAAAAAATTTATTCCAAATGGAATTGCTATCCAAGCGACTAATCTTGAGGCTTCTTCCCAGTTGTTTCCTAGAAATAAACCAAAGACATACGGTCCTAAAGTAATCGAAATGAGAATAAAAATGAAACTCGAAAAAAATAATATTTTCTGAAAAGTTTGGATAACTGATTTAACTTTGAACTCATCATTTGGAAAATCACGTTTAATGGATGAAACTTCAGAAATCATAACTGACCCAACTGCTCCTCCAATGAGTGTTATCGGTACAGTTAATATCGATAGAGTTACGGCAACAATGCCTGAATAATGTAGGCCAAAAAATATTCCCGTGACTAAAGTTGGTAACCCTATAGCAGTGGCATTCATTAACGTCCCCGATAGAACGAGAATTCCATTAGTTTTATGCTTCTTAAATGTTTCAAATAGATCGCGAATGTTCAATTGTTGATTTAATACTAGTTTTTTAACATACTTTATTAATGGACTTGTTCCAATGATTTTGCCTAATATAAAAGTTGAAATTAAAATTTCTCCAGTTGGCTTCAATTTACCTAATCCGATTTGAAGAAAACCAATCGATCCATTTTGCAAAATACTTGAATACGCAATCCTTGAATCTTTTTTGAGTCTCAATAGGCTTTGTGTGAAAAGTACTGATAAACATTGAATTAACAGAAAGACTGAAAACAATAAACTCTGCAAAAGAGCATTCGAATTCGGGACATTCCCAAAAAGTCGTAAGTAAGTGTAAATCGCCGGAAAGGTTAGAATTGAAATTAATGTTGATGTGAAAATTCCAATTGCTAGTAAATCTTTTGCCTCTCTCTCCGTACCCAGCACAACCAGGATGACGTCAAACTTGAAAGTTCCAATTGGAATCAAAACTAATGCAAGTGCTAGAAAAAGACTTAACTTCCCGTATTCTTCAGGAGTATAAATGCGAGTTACGAAGGGCAATAAAAGAAAAGTTAAAAGTTGTGCAATTAGAGTTCCAGTTCCAATTTTAAGAATTCTAGTTTTTGTACTGTTCATGATTTTTTCCATAGGTTTCAAATTAGATAACTCTGTAAAAATTCATCACCTTTTGTAGTGGATTTTCTTCCATCGACTATTCCTCTTAATTTTGAAAATTCGCTTAGCTTTAAGTCTGAGTTTTGCCATGTATGAATAATTATGTAATCGATTTCATCTCTTCGACTTATGGGGTTAAATCCAAGTTCACGTAATTCATCGTTGGAATATAGTGGATCTTCTACGAATACTAGTCCTCCCTCATTCTTTATGATTTCCGCGAGCTTTAATGCTCCAGAGAAAGCAATTTCTTTCACTCCTGGACGATAAGCCAAACCGATAATCAATATTTTTAAATCTTTCAGCGAATCGGTTATTCTTCTGATTTTATTTAAATAATAATTAGGCATTTCATTATTCTGAGTTCTTGCGGCTCTTACAATTGATGCATTTGGGTCGGTGTGAAGGTAAAAGTGTGGATAGACCGGAATGCAGTGCCCACCAACAGATATGCCTGGAGTGTGAATATTGGAGAAAGGTTGAGAGTTGGCAGCGGAAATAATTTCATTTATTTCCAATCCAAGATTTTCTGCATGGATGGCAAATTGATTGGCTAATCCAATATTGACATCACGGTATGTTGTTTCAGCTAACTTAACAAATTCACTTGCTTCTGAGGACACTTGCGACCAAACACCGTTAGGTTTTACTAGATCAGATCGCGGGTTAAAACTTAGAGCTTGATTGTAAAATTCCACACCTTTTTGCGTGCAAGTTGAGGTAACGCCACCTACGATTTTAGGATAGTTTTTTAGATCTTCAAATATTCTCCCCGAAGAGACCCTTTCTGGAGAAAAAACTAAATTAAAATCTTTTCCGATTTCTAATCCTGATACATCTTCTAGAATTTTGCCGAATCTGTTTCTAGTCGTACCTATAGGTAGGGTCGTTTCAAATGAAACCAGTGTTCCTTTTTGTAGATTTTTCGCAATTTCGTTTGTAGCTGAATCAATTGAAGTAAAATCTGGTTTGCTATCATTGTTTACAATCAATGGTACGAGCACTACAACTGCGTTAGCATATTTAATCGCTTCACTAAAGTTTGTCGTAGCGCTAAATTTTTGAACTTTTAAAACTTCCCCAAGGAATTTTTCTAAGTTTTCTTCACCTGGAAAGGGTTCTTTTCCTGAATTAATTAATTTAACATTTTGGGCATTGATATCTACGCCTACGACATCCATCCCGTTCTTGGCGAATTGAACCGCTAGAGGAAGTCCAATTTTCCCAAGTCCAATTACGCAGACCCTCATAGGTTTACAACCTTATTTGCTTCTGAACTCTTAATTATAGCCTCTGCAACTTTCAAGGTTCTCAAGGCAGATTTCAATTCAACAATATTATGAGATCTGTTCAAAATGTAATCTCTAAAAGATTCGTGCTCAGCTCTAAGCGGTTCATATTTTTCAAATTCAAATTTCACTACTTCTCCTTGTGAAACACCCTTGAACTCATCTTTTTCGGTATCTACAATAAAATTAGATCCATTTTCATAATACGTAAGCTCGGAGTTTAAAGTATCAACTGCCAAAATTCCTTTTTCTCCAATTATTTGGATACTTCGCTCTTTAAGGGGGCTTAGCCAATTCACAATATGATTCACGATTACACCAGATTCCAAAGTGCCTGAGATGGAAATCAAGTCTTCGTGTGAGCGTCCTGACCGAAAAGCGGAATTAGCGCTAACCCTTTGGTACCGAGATTCAACCACCCAAGATGTCAAATCAATGTCATGTGTCGCCAAATCCAGCACGACGCCAACATCTGAAATTCTAGAAGGAAAAAATCCTTGGCGTTTGGTTGAGATTTGATAAATACTTCCAAGTAAGCCTTCAGAGATTTTTGCCTTAGCCAACTGCAGAGCAGGGTTATATCTTTCAATCTGACCGATTCCGGCTTTAATCTTATATTCCTGAACTGATTTTATAATTTTCTTGGCCGATTTTGAGTTAAAAGAAATTGGCTTCTCAAGCAAAAATGGGATTCTCTTATTGCTTAGCGATAAAGCAATTTCTTCATGAAATGCCGTTGGTGCAGCCACTACGCAATAATCAAGTTTTAGTTTGTTTATTTCTTCGATATGGGAGTAAACGGGTACTGAAACTTCCGCTAATAAAGTTGGATCTTGAGGATCTATGACAGCTACAAGTTCGATGCCTTCGGTTGTACTCAGAACTCTTAGATGGTTTTTCCCCATCACTCCGAGCCCAATAAGCCCAACCTTCAACATTAATTCATTTCCTCTAGATGGCTATTGACTGCATTAGCTATTTTTTTCAGCTCTGCGCGAGAAAGCGAGGGATGTACTGGCAAAGAAAGTGCTTCCCGTGTTGCTAATTCAGTTTCTGGTAAATCTTGAGTTAGATCAAATGAAGGTAACTTGTGAACTGGAACTGGGTAGTAAGTCGCATTTCCGATTCCATCCGCACTCAATCTAGTCGCCAGTTCATCTCTGAATTTTTTCACTCTGATTGTGTACTGATGAAATACATGCCGAAACCCAGTTGGAATTAAAGGGGTTTCTGCTTCTTGTATTGCAATATTTAAGAAATCTGCATTAGCTTCACGTTTTTCAGTCCAATTTTCCAATTGCTTTAACTGTTCGACGCCAATTGCAGCATGAATATCTGACATTCGAAAGTTATGTCCGGCAATTTCGTTGTGGTATCGCTTTTCCATTCCTTGATTTCGGATTAAGCGAGCAATTCGTGCTTTTGTTGAATCTTTATAAACGATCATTCCGCCTTCACCGCTGGTCATATTCTTAGTTGGATAAAAGGAAAAGACTGCAACGTCACCAAAGGTGCCCGAAGTTTGGCCGTCAATTGCTGCTAAGTGGGCTTGGGCTGCATCTTCGATTACAAATAAATTATGTTTTTTTGCAATTTCCAGAATTTGTTTCATGTCTGCGCAAAGACCATAAAGGTGTACTGCCATTATCGCTTTTGTTTTTGGAGTTATGAGTGAATCAATCAATGATGAATCTATATTAAACGTCCGAGGTCTGATATCAATAAAAACTGGATTAGCGCCTGTAAGGGCAATTGAATTTGCCGAAGCTGCAAATGTAAAGGAAGGAACGATTACTTCATCACCTTGACCAATTCCTAAAGACATAACTGCGGTAACAAGTCCCGAAGTGCCAGAGTTAACCGCAACACAATCACGATCTCCAACGTATTTGGAAAAATTCTTTTCAAATTCGGCAACCACCGGACCTTGGGCTAGGTTTCCGGAATTGAGAACTCTCCGAACTGCACGTTTTTCTTTGGACCCAATTAAGGGTCTAGCTAGTGGAATGTTTCTATTTTTCATCTAATACACGCAACTTTCCTTCTTCTTCCACATAATTAACTTTTGAAACTGGACAAATATAAATATTTTTAGATTCTGAAACTTTTTCCAGTTTTAACCCAGATTTACCAACCCAACCTATTTGTCTGCCCGGATTACCAACGACTAAAGCATAATTTGGTACATCTTTAACAACTACGGCACCTGCTCCAACCATGGACCAGGAACCAATTATTACAGGAGCAACACAAATTGCACCAGCACCAATGGACGCACCAGTCTGTACTTCTACCCTTTGAATTTTCCAATCGGTTGACAACTTTAATGTTTGATTTTCGTTAACCGCACGTGGATTCAAATCGTTTGTGAGAATCACGCCAGGTCCAACAAAAACTCCATCTGCAATTACTGCGGGAGAATATATCAAAGCATTATTTTGAATTTTGCAATTCTTTCCGATAACCACATCGTTATCAATATAGGCGTTTCGACCAACGATTGTTCCTGAGCCAATTGAAGATCCAGATCTGATTCTGGCTAAATCCCAAATCTTCGCATCGCGGGCAATGATTGCGTTTTGGTCTATATCAGCATCAGCATGAATAAAAGCCTTGTCGCTGATATTCGTCATTTCTCAATCTTATCGTAGAACTCCTTAAAATGACCCAAGGCAAGTTTTAAGTCCGCGTTGGAATCAACATATTCAGATTCTAAGAACCTTATGCAGCCCCCTGCAAATAAGAAATAGTAGAATTTCATATCGTTGAATATTTCATTAATTTCCCAATAAACCTGAGGATGAATTCAAAATGCAAAGAAATGGACTTCGCAAAACTAAAGTCCTGTTGACGGACGGAAACTACAAACACACCTGGGCAGCAGCACGAAACCTCCATTCATTTGGGTATGAAGTAGATGTCATCGGCGGAAACCGTTCTATCTCGTCAAAGTCAAAATATGTCAATAAAAATGTCTTCGCAAAAAATCTCCTTATTAGTGAGAATATCCAAAGCTTTTTGAAATTAATAAGAGATGAACATTATGATCTAGTTATAGGAATTGGTGCATCGTCAATTCAATTTCTTTCTGAAAATTCTAGTTTAATCTCAAAAATCACTAAGTTAATTCTGCCACCACAGAAATCTTTAGAATTATGTCTCAACAAGAACTTAACTATGGAATTTGCAAAAAAAATCAAAATTGAAATCCCACAAACTTTTGTTGTAGAAAATTTCAAACAATTCCAACAGAAAATCAGAAATGTTGCATTTCCAGTAATTATTAAGTCTGCTTCTGAAACTATGAAAGACTTACCAACAATTTATCTAGATAGCTATGAAAGTTTAGCATTTTCGAAATTGGAAGTTTTATTCAAAAAAGGAAACAAATATCTGATTCAACAAAGAATTTTTGGCCACGGAGAAGCTTTCTTTGCTATTTACGATAGAGGTCAACTCATCGATTTTATGATGCACGAGAGACTTCGAGAATACCCTTCAACCGGGGGTCCAAGTACAAAGGCTAAGACCATCTACAGGGAGGACCTACTCAAAGCAGGAAAGAAGCTCTTGGATCAACTTAATTGGCATGGAATTGCCATGGTCGAATTTAAACGTGACAAAAACAACAAACTATTTCTCATGGAAATTAATCCAAAGTTTTGGGGTTCGCTCGACTTAGCATTAGCCTCCGGTGTAAATTTTCCGAAGTTGGCTGCACAGATTTCGCTTGGTAAAAAACTACAACCACTTGCTTATCATGCTCAAGAAATAACATTCCAGTGGCCATTTGATGGTGATCTAAAATTAGGCTTTTCTAGTCCAAAATTGTTGCCTAAAATAGTTAGCGATCTTCTTAATCCTAAAATAAAGAAAAATATTTACATGAATGACTTATCTCCAACACTAAACACAATTGTCAATAATCTCGTAAACCAGCTTTTGCATCGGAGATTATTTCTACATTTAAATAAGTTGGCACACAAAATTAATAGCGAAGGTCTCAAATTTGGAGTAATCCGCTGGTTCACCGAACTGACTGGAATACCGAATCTTAAATATTCAAGGATCGTGAGAGGTCTATACGTTGGAGGAAGGCTGTCTAAAATCGGCATTTTTTTTCTCAGATTAAATGGATTTAAATCAATTCTAAATCTACGAAATGAATTTGATGATAAGAACTTAGGAATCGACGGTTTTAAATATTCTCACATTCGCTGTGAAGAATTCCAACCAATCATGACTCAAGATTTCCAAACTGGAGTGCGATTTATTAATCAAGAATTGAAGGATTCCAGAAAAATCTACATTCACTGCGCTGAAGGAGTTAGTCGGGCTCCAAGTTTTGCAGCTGCTTATTTCATCTCCCAAGGTCTACCATTGGAATCTGCGGTTAACTCCATTAAGGGAAAGCGGCCATTTATCAATATTTTGGATGGACAAATTAATTCCTTGAGAGAATTTGAAAAAACTTATAAACATAATAAATTTTTTATTTGAGATCTAGTTTCATTTTCTATGTTTTTTTCGAGAGATGCAATCCCAAAGAATTCTAAAGAATCTTTAGATTCATAGCCACCTTCCTCAATCATCTTTGTAGTAGGTAAGTACCCAAAGACATCTTCAACGCAGCCAAATCCAATTATTGGCTTATTTATCAATAATTTGTCTAGGTACAACTGATATTCATAAACAACTTCGGCAGAAATTCCAATTAATGCAAATTCACTGAAGTCGATGAGATAGAAATCAATGAATTTTGTCGTATCTGCTTCTGAAATTGCGAAATGATTAATTTCTTTGGCATGGTGCTTTGAACTTACTTGCGTATTTTTACCTTCGAATAGATTCATGTCTGACAGAGCTTTTTTTACTTCCTCGAAAATTCTGTTGGTCCATTCTGAATAGTCTGCTTCTTGAAAATTCTGAAACCACGATCCAAAAATAGATTTCCGTATAAGATCAATAAGTTTATGAGTGTGGGTGACATGGCTCGGAGGACGTAAATCTCCAGAAAATCCCTGCATGAAAATTATTGGGATAGTGTTTCCGTACTTCTGACGAAAAAGTTCTCGAGTTTCGCCTATGAAGTGGGCATCAAACTTATCTGTTCTCGGTAGTGATGTGGGATGACAAGGATAAATCCAGATTACCGCTCTCAACTGTTCGGAATCTCCCAGAGTAATGATATTCCCCATCAATTTTGTGTATTGATCACTGGGCCCTAAAACTACATCCTTAAAAACTATTCTTCGGTTTTTTAAACCGATTAGCCGTCGGCATCGGCGAGATTTTATGAGATGGGTTTGATACTGAATGAATTTGATTTCACCAGGGTCCTTAGCAAGGTTCATGACTTGAGTTATTGCTTCATAGATTTTCTCGAGAATTTCATCCACATAGTTCTTGTTAACGTCACCAAATCTAGGTTTTTCAAAGTCTGTCATCGGGGCATAATGAGTATGACTTGCAACCAGAATTATTTTTTCAGGGTCAAAATACTTTGATAATCTATTTTTTAATTTTTCAGTCAGATATTTCCCAACATAGAGGAGATCGAAAGAGATCAATAGAATGTCGCCATTAATTCCAGAGATGATTAAATAATTTGCTTCAAGTGTTCCATTGGTTTCTTTGTACATCAGTTTTGTTGGGCCGCATCCCATTTGGTTTTCGGATAATGGAGAGATATCAACAGTTCCGGCAAGAAAGTTGATCATTCTCACTCCTTTGATCGTTTACAAGTGGGCCCAGACGGGCTCGAACCGTCGACCCACGGATTAAAAGTCCGTTGCTCTACCGACTGAGCTATAGGCCCCAAATTGTTTACTGCTTTGTACTTGCGGAATCTTATCTGAAAATTACCGCCCCTTTGACGCTCGCATTAAGCGGTCTCTGATGGCAATTGCAAGCCCATCACCGCTGGGTTGGATAACTGCAATCGTTTTTAGGCTCTGCGCATCGCCATCTCGAAGTGCTGAATAAAGAGTGCGCGCATATTCATCTGTATTTGCAGGCGACGCCAAACGAATTGCACCAGATGGCGTTGCAACATCTGCAGGTGCAATAAATCCTTGTCCAGATGTTGCTTGCACATCAAGAAGTATTTGAGCATTCGGCGCATAGTGTTTTTCAAGTGATCCACTCACACGAATCTGCGAATCATTATTTTCGCTGACTTTTAAACCTGTCGCTTCTTCAATCATCGCTTGAGTGATCGCACCTGGACGCAATATCTTAGGTGCCTTCCCCGTGCAATCAATGATGGTTGACTCAAGGCCCACTTGTGCAGCACCGCCATCAAGAATTAAATCCTGCGCAGATAAATAAGAACCGATCTCTTCTTTCACAGCAGCCGCTGTCGTTGGCGAAACATGACCGAATCTATTTGCTGAAGGCGCAGCAATCGCGTGCACGCCAATCTTTTTACACTCCTGCAATAGTTCTAAGGCCAATGCGTGATCAGGTATACGAAGACCAACTGTGTTTTGTCCGCCCGTAACAAAGTCTTTTGCATTCGCACTTCTCCTAAAAATCAACGTCATCGGACCTGGCCAAAAGGCGCGCGCGAGCGCGATTGCATAATCGCTGACATCTGTAGCCCAATAAGTAATGTCATCAATGGATTCAATATGCAGAATCAATGGGTGATCTTGCGGGCGACCTTTTACTTCATAGATGCGCGCTACTGCTTTTTCATTACTTGCATCGGCGCCAAGTCCATAAACAGTCTCTGTTGGAAAGGCAACAAGAGCACCGTTTTTTAGTGAGAGAGCAGCCTGTGACAAGGTATCTGCGGCGCAGTTAGATATGAATTGTCCTTGGCTCATCTTCGTATTCTCTCATTATTTTCACAGAGACAAAGAAGTACACTTGAGCCTATGAAAACCACACAC
>Ga0114980_10002133_pt1 | contig 14089 bp, 11 predicted proteins | sample S_140806_EF_Meta_FD_87018 | JGI IMG/M metagenome (GOLD analysis project Ga0114980, IMG submission 87018) | Freshwater microbial communities from Lake Simoncouche, Canada to study carbon cycling - S_140806_EF_MetaG | ecosystem: Environmental > Aquatic > Freshwater > Lake | place: Lake...
CGCCTTGCGGTGAAGCCAGCTTCGCGCAGCTTATCGCGCCACATGCGCTCTCCTCGAGCACCTTTTTGGCGCTGGTTCATTACCAGCCGGCCTCAGCTTCAAGTTCGTCCACGATTTTAGCGCCATCCATGGGGATCTCGTCTGGCTCCGGCGCCGGCTTTGCTGTAGTCGCCGGAAAACAGTTAAACAGGTTCGCCTTGTCTGCGCTAATGAAGATAGAAGCGCGGATGGCCTGGATCTCGTCAGTGCCAGTAATGCCGGCCTGCTCTGCCGCCCACTTAGCAGCAGCGGCGCACTGGACATACAACTGCGCACGCTGGAACACAAGGCGCTTGGCGTCAGCAGGAGTGCCACCTCCTTGATTCGCTGCCAAAGAAGTATTCACCTTAACGGCTTGGCTGTACTGCTTGTCAGCATTCCGGGTGCTGTCAATGATGGCAGCCTTGTCGGAAATATTGAGTTCATTTGAAGAACTGTGACTGGAGTACTTCACCGACAGGCCTGCAAGCCCCTTATTTGTGGGCTGAGACTTGATGGTGACCGTCTGGCCAATGAGATCCTTGATCTCGTCAGTAGTCCAGAACGATGCCCGGACTTCGCCGGTGGAGTCCTTGACAATAGCAGACACTACGCGCCAGGTGCCGTACTTGCCCTCGCCTGTTTTTGGCGGAAATGCCGCCTTGATTTGAAGGGTCATTTCGCCAATGACGGAGCCATCAGCCAAGTTTGCTAGGTCTGAGATTTTTGCAACTTTCATGTTTTCGTTTTGGTGTCTTCAACAGCGGGCAGGAACGACTGTTCCCGCATCAACCGCTGCCGGTTTGCAGACAACTACGGATTCGGAAGGACTGCAAGCAGTCTTTAGCGTTTTTTTGCAGAAGCCTGCTTTTTTGCGGCTTCCTTCTGCACGGAGTAGGCAATTGCGGTAGCCTGCTTGGCCGGCTTGCCAGACTTGATCTCGGTCTTGATGTTTTCGACGAACGCTTTTTCGGAGGCGGAGTGTTTGAGTGGCATGGGGTTATTTACGTTTTCTAAGTTCTTTTTCTGCCCGCTTACGAGCGTCTTCTTGTGAGCTAAAGATTCCAATCCGTTGATTGTCAGGCCCATACAAGCCAAACTTCTTGCCGTCTTTGCTTAGCATTCGATAGCCGGTAGTGGTGTCTGTGGCTAACATGCCTTGGCCAAGTTGTTCTTGCTGTGTTGTTTCAGGCAAGAAGGTCATCTGCTGGTTACGCGTCTGGTCAGCAACCTGGTTGACGTAATCAGAATGCAGTGACTCTGTGATGCGCTTAACTGCGGCCATTTGCTCAGGACTGTTGGGCTTGAAGCTGGGCAACTTCATTAGAAGGTTGCGAGATGTAGCAGACTCGTAGGCGCGGGCAGCAGTTCCAGTTAAAGCAAGGCCAGCAGCGGCTTTTAGTCCTCCTAAGCCACCAAAAACCATTTGGAAAATCAGTGGCATTGCCAATTTTCCTCCAGTATTTGGACTGTCATTAAAAGCGCCAGCCCGCTTTGTTAGCTTTAGGTAATTAACCTGACCATTAAGGTAATCTAAATCAGCAGAATCAAGAACTATTCCAAGTGCTTTTCCTCGTTTTTGTACACTGGTTAAAAACTTTGGAATGGAAATTTCGCCACTGCTTGTCATAGCATCTTTTGCTACCATTGATACCAAAGCAGATTTGGCATTATCTTTTCCAGCTTGATCCAAGTTATTCATCAATATCTTGACGTCACTTGGTTTTGCGGAGCTAAGCATTTGACCAACTTGCTCCGGATTTGCGCTTCCTTTACGCAAAACAGAACGAAGTGCGGCAGACTCCGTTTCCTTGATCATTCCGTAAATCTGTCTATTTGCAATAGACCACTCAGATGCAACAGCAGGCCCTTCGGCAGCAGTTATAAAATCTTTTACGTCTTCACGAAGGGAGTTGTAAACATTACGGCTGACTTTTTCAAAGTCACTTTTAATGTGAGCAAGCGAAGGATCTCTTGCAATTGAAGTTCCAATAACTCGAAGATTTGGCTCAATTTGAGATAGGGGTTTTCCCTTGTATCCAACAATAGCGTTTGTTACTGGATCAATAATTGGATCACCAAGAAGCGCAGCCTTTACTTCAGACAATTTTGCAATTGCTGGAGCATAGTGGTTTTTGTTAATCCCCGCCAAACGATTTGCTTCAGAGTCAATTGTTCTGAGTGTATTTGAAAGTTCCGCAGCCTGGACATCTGGCATTGCGGAGGAAACTCGACTTATGATTGAGTTTTTCTGACCAGTTAAACTGGCAAGATTTGCAGATCTAGTCTGGCCAAGCGATTTCATTACGTCATTTATGACATCTGAATCGGCAGAGGCTCCAAAGTGGGACAAAATATCAGAAACAGTAGCAACTCGATCTTCCTGCTGTTTTAGTCTTTGAGGCGCTGTTCCAAGCAAGGTTCCTTCTGTAAAATCTTGCTTTAGTTTTTGCCACCTTGTTTCTGGAGGAAACACATCAGAAGTCATCACTGATTTACCAGCGGCTTCTGCTTCAGCGACGGTTGTGGCAACCTGAGCCGGAGTCATTCCTGGCACCTTTGGCACAGAAGGAGCCAGACTACGGGATGCTCCAAGCCTTGCACCCGTCATGCCACCAGCGAGTCCTCCTACGAGCCCAGCAACAGTCTGTCCTGTTTCTCCAAAGCCGGCTGATTCTGCGCCAGATCTGGCCAACTCACCACCGGCTCCAGCACCCATACCAGCTACAACCTGCTGCCCAGGTCCTGCTGCCAATGCAACACCAATGCGCTTGGCGAGCGGAGAAGACAACTGCTGGAGCATTTTGCCCGCACCCACTCCACTAAGTGCGCTAACTCCTCCAGCAGAGATTGCTTCTATTAGCCTTTGCCCTTCAGAGCTGGAAATAGGAATTCCAAGCTGATCCATCAAATGAGACCAGGCTTCTGTGGGAGTCGTAAGTCGAGTCCCAAACAACTTATTAACTCCAGCAATTACTGGATCAGCAAGCATTGCCCCAGTAGCTAATGCCCCTGCACCAACCAATGCTGGCGCTCCAACTACTGTTGCTGCCGCAGCTCCAACACCCATCATAGCAAGGGTGGGCAATACTCCACGAATCACAGGGGCAGCATAATCAACTGCCTGCTTTGCCATGCCAGGTTCTGGCTGTTGTGCTTCTGGTTTTGGGCTGGCTTGTATTCTATCAATTTCTCCAAGCAAAGACTGAACATCAGCAACGGCTTGTGGGTCTCCGCCCTGTGCAGCAGCGTCAGCTTGTTTTAAGAGATCATAAAGCTCGTTGATGTCAGCCATAATTATTGCTGTTTGTAGCCAGTCTTTAAGCGGTTTCGGATTGCCTCAATATCAGCGGCTGGAGCAACTTGTCGTTGCGCCGGAGCAGCAGTCTGTGCTTGTGGATAACTAGATGGCAATGCTTCAGTTTGCTGCATGTGCTGAATGGGCTCAAACATTACCGCTCCCATTTGCTTTGCAATAGCCGGACTGGTTGGATTTACAACTTGCTGCTGAAGCTGGCCATTGTAACTATCAATATAACCGTTTACGCCATTAATTGCAGTTTCAAGAAAGCGTTTTGGATTTGCTTTTGCAACTCGATCTACCAAATCTTCAAGCATTTGCTTTTTCTCTCCAGAAGATTCAGCAGTTGAATACTTGTTAAACCAAATTGTTGGATTAAATGCACTCTTTCCAGCAAGCGCAGCAGTTTCTGAAGCGTTAAGCAAATCGCTGTAACGAATAAGCATTTCACTCAACTGAATTGCATCATTAGACAAAATTGAGTTAAGAGGCTTAATCAAGTTTGTTTTCATGTGACGAAGCGCAGCCTGTTCGTCTACAGCCATTAACTCTTTGGACTTTGCTACTGCTCCATTTACAAGGCTAATGCGCTCTCCAACCTTTCGTAGATCAGTCCAGTTTTTCTGTGCTTCTTTATACTGGGGAGTTTCATCAATTGGTTTTGGAAGCGGCAGATTTTCATCAATGCTATCCTTGATAATTTTTAACGCATTTTGGCCTTGAGGCGTTTCAATTCCGTACGTTTCTGAAACATGTCTTACTGCGTCATTGTACGTTTTAAGCCTAGTCTGCTGAATGACTTTTCTAGTAGCATCAAGCCGGTCAGCTTCGTAAGGAAGCGCAGCAATTTGATCCCTAATGGTCATTGGACGTTGTTGCCCAAATTGCTGCTGTGCTGCCATCTCTTGCGGCATTCCTGCCGGCGCAGGCATAGCACCTGGCTGTGCCTGCCTTGGCATGGACGCAGCCATCTCAGCCACGGCTGGAGGCACTGCAACTACCTTAGGAGGAGCCTGGCCCTCTACATAGTACTTTTGATAATCTTCACGAGTAGGAGCAGCATACTGGTCGTGTGGTAGGTATGGTCCCATAAGTGCTGCTGCGTTTTCCTGCAAGTACTGAGCGTATGGATCAAGCCCTGGGATGCTAGGCTGCTGATAGTCTTGTGCTGGAGTTTGCGCAGTATACTGTTGGGCCATGTAGCCTTCTTTGGCTGCCTGCATTCTGAGACGCTCTTGCTCTGCAAGGTAAGAAGTGTCAGGTCCAAGTGCCTGTAATCTTTTGCCAATATCTTCACGAATCCGCTGAGACTCTATTGCGTCTTTAAGAGAAAGCTGTCCGGCGTTCTGTTGCGCCATGTATTCCTCTTTGGCCTGTTGAGCCGCAAGGCGCATCGATTCCTGTCGCCTTTCAGGAGTTTCGTAAGGAGTTGTCCAGTTTTTGGCAACCTCAGAAAATCCATCAGGGCCGCGAACGGTCCGTGCTAAACGATCTCCGTACTGACCGATCTCGTCGTAAAGCCTGTCTAGGTAAGATTGATCGGCCATATTAGTAGTGGATGTCTTGCATCGGATTATCTATCTCAACGTACTTGTTAAGCCTACTGCTCCAAACTTCCATCTGTCCATTTGATCCAATTCGTGAAGCAGGTTGACCTTGCTGAGTCTGTGGCATTAATGCCCCAGGATTTCCTTGAGATGGATTTGCAGGAAGATCAGAAAAATTTGGACTAGCCTGAGGCTGACCCATCGGAGTCCCAAAAACTTGATCAAGCGTAGGCACGCCACCAAAAGTACTTCCAGGCATTGGCGGGGGCCGGCGTGCTCCAGCAGCAGCAATTCTGCTTCCAGCCATAATGTTTGAAACTTCTTCTCTGCCCTTTTGCTGCTGAGAAGCTGCAAGAAATTGCATTAACGCTGGAGCAAGTGCGTTCTTTTCTTTAACTGACATTGAAGTATCAGCAAATATCGACGCAATACTTTCTTTTTCAGCTTCATTAAGAGAATTACCAAACACATCCACCATTTTCTTTGTGGCATTGAACTTAGCCTGTTCCTGTTTGTGCTCATTGTATGCACCAGCAACAGAAGAGACAGCGCCTGCAATCCCCTTGCCCATGGCATCCATTCCGCGAACCTGTATTTCAGCGGCATTTTGCGCGGACTGAAGGTAGGCAGCAGTCGGAAACTGCATGTTTGACGGAGCAGCGGCCTGCCCAAATGTTTGATACGGAGTCATAAATTAAGCGGTAAGGTAGAGTTCAATCCTAGAGTCCATCCATTTGCGGATAATAGTTTTTAGCACAGGTTTGTTTTTAATGAAATCTGCAATTCTAGACCCGTACTTAATGTAAGCATTCCTAAACCAGCAAGGTGCTTCGTTTAGCAACCAGGCTTGAAAGATTCTCCACGTCCCAGTTTCTGTTCCGTAGACTTCTCGAGCAACCCAGCAAATAGCAACCGCAGCTGCCGATCCAGCTGCACCAATTATGCTGCCGGTCATTGCGCTTTGTCCTGCTGCTTTCGTGGCGTCTGAAGTCATTTGAGCCCCTTGAAGCGCAATATTACCCTGGTACGGCAAGAATGCAGACTGAAAAGCTAGCGGGCTTTCTGGCTGGAACAGCGTGTTTCCGGCAGCTTGTTGATTAGCAAGGCCCATTGACTGTGCCTGACCAACTGTTTGCTGCAAAATTGGTTGTTGGTAGTAAGCTTGAAGGATAGGAGCCTGAGCCTGTTGAAGCTGTCCCATTGCTCCCGCTCCGATCTGCGCCTGACCGGCTTGAATGGCGGTCCCAGACTGCAATCTTTGCTGCTGAGCTTGGCCGCGCTGAAGAGCCTGGTTAAACGCAGTCTGCTGTGCTCCAGCACTAAGCTGCTCCATTCCCATTGCCTGCTGGTAATTTTGGGCTTGAGCGCCTTGAGCAAGCTGTTGTTGCCCCATTGCTTGAGAATATTTCTGCTGTTGCACTTGTTGCGCAGCAGTCTCTCTAGCAGCAGCTTGGTCAAATGCTTGACCTTGCGCACCCATAAGCTGGGTGTATTGTTGCTGTTGCAAATTTGCTCCAGTAACGTCTTTGGCTTGGGCTTGAGAGAATCCAGCCTGCTGCGTCCCCATTGCCTGGGCATATTTTTGCGCTTGTGTTCCTTGGCCAAAAACATCTTGAGCCTGAGCCTGCCCGAAGCCAGCGGCTTGGGTTCCCATAGCTTGAGCATACTTTTGAGCTTGAAGCTGAGCCGCCATAGTATCTTTGGTAGCTGCCTGCCCAAACCCGGCTCCTTGCGTACCCATAGCTTGAGCGTACTTTTGAGCTTGAAGCTGAGCCGCCATAGTATCTTTGGTGGTTGCCTGCTGAAACCCGGCTCCTTGCGTACCCATAGCTTGAGCGTACTGTTGAGCCTGCAACTGCGCTCCAAGCGTGTTTTGAGCCTGAGCCTGACCAAAACCAGTGGCTTGTGTGCCCATCGCTTGAGCGTACTGTTGCTGCTGAAGCGCCTGCTGCATAGCAGTAATGTTTTGAGCCTGGCCAAATGAAGTGCTCTGAGTGCCCATAGCTTGAGCATATTTTTGAGCCTGCAACTGTTGAGCTGCCAGATCTTGGGCTTGAGCTTGAGTAAATCCGGCTTGTTGCGTATTGGTCAGTTGACCGTATTGTTGCGCTTGAAGCTGAGCGTTAAGCACATCTTTTGACTGTGCTTGCTCAAATCCAGCGGTCTGCGCACCAAGTGCCTGAGCGTATCGTTGTTGCTGAGCTGCTTGAGCAACGGCATCTAACGATGTGGCTTGCTGAAAGCCTGTTTGTTGCGCGCCCATAGTCTGTGCGTACTCTTGAGCTTGTTGCTGCTGAGCCAAAACGTCTCGTGCCTGTGCTTGGCCAAATGCTTGACCTTGCGCTCCAAGTCCATATTCAAGACCCGCCTGTTGCCGCTGCAAAGATTGAGCAAGTGCCGGCTGGTAGATTCCTTGAATCCCAGCAGCAGCATTTGCAGCCGTTCCAAGCCGTTGCTGAAAGCGTTGATTAGAAAGATCAGCGCGGTTTAAAACTTCTGCCGCTACTGACTGGCCGCCGAGCGCAGTTCCACGAGCAGCATAACCAGCCCTAGCTGCCTGTTGTGACATCCGTTCTTCCTCTGAAGTCAATCCTCGACCTGCCGCCATTTCTTGCTGAGCTACTTGAGCAAGGTTTTGAGCATAGCCCTGCATTCCAGGCATTGCAGAAATGTATTGATTAACAGCAGATTGATCTATGTTTTCAAGACCAGATTGAAGTTGAGGGCCATAAATGCTTGCAAGATTCTGTGCGCTTGGAACTGCACTAACGGTACCTGCTGCTTGTGCCGCAGTTTGAAGGCTTCTTGCAGTTTCTCCGGCTGGCACATTACCAACTCCTTGTAGAGCTGCATCAACATTCTGCATTCCGGCTACGTTTTGAGCTGTTGGAGTCGATCCTGCCAAAGCGCCTGCTTGCGCAGCAGTCTGCGCTGTTGCCATTCTTGCTGCTGTAGGTACAGCTCCCGCTGTTGCTGCGGCATTTTTGGCAGAAGTAACTCCTATCATTCTTGCCGCTGTGGGTACATTTCCAGAAGAGCCGGCAGCTTGAGCAGCAGTCTGAAGGTTTCTATAATCTTCAAGCGCAGGAACATTTCCAGCTAAAGCAGCCGCTTGGGAGGCAGTTTGCGCGCCCATAACATTCCTTGCTGTAGGAACATTTCCAGCTAAAGCAGCCGCTTGGCCGGCAGTCTGCGCGCCCATAACATTCCTCGCTGTGGGAACATTGCCAGCTAAAGCAGCAGCCTTGCTACTCGTCTGCGCGTTTTGCATCCCAACTCCTCCTGGAACTTGACCAGCAGAAGCAGCAGCATTTGCAGCCTGCTGCGCTAGGTTCATGTTGTTCATTCCAGGAACATTCCCAGCCAACCCGGCAATCTGTTGCGCATTTCCAACTTGGTTGAGGTATCCGGCGGATGTTGGAGTTCCAGCAATTTGAGCTAAATTTGCAGCTTGATACGGAGCCACGTTGCCAACAAAGCTACCAGCTTGAGCCTGCTGAAGAGCTGTTGGCGTGCTGGACCCATATGGGTTCATTACGGAGCTTTCATAGTCCGTCAATTGCGGGGCCACATTAGCCCTGTTCATTGCATTTTGAGCTAACTGACCGGTGCTTGCCAAAGATTCAGCGTATCCAGGTGTTAGCGCGTTAAATGCCTTTTGGTATTGCGGAAGTGTGGTTTGAAGCTGTTGAAGCTGGTTGCCTCGAAGCTGGTTTTGATAAGCTGCTTCAATTGTACCAGATTGAGAATATAGCTTTGCCATCAAGTCCATCTGCGCTTGCGCAGTTGAAGCCTGAGACTGTTTTTGCAGATCCAACCATTGCGGCTGGTAAAGTTGATTTGCCGCTAAAAGCTGCGGCTCAATTGCAAGCTGAGCGTTAAACGCTTTTAGTAGCGTGTCGTCATAAGTAGGAGCCGCTGTTCCAGCTGCAACTGCTACTGGACCAGATTTGCTGCCTGTATTTGTGTTTTTGCCAGAAACATTTAAAGGATCAAGCGTATTAGCAATGCTTGGATTTTTATTTAATCCTCCAACTCCAACTGGATCAATAATTGGTTTAACTTCATTTGGAACTGCATCTTTAATTTCATTTGGAACAATTGGATTAATAACGTCTGCTATTGCGCTATTTATTCCAAATGGATCTGCTACAAAGTTTAAAAATCCCATAATTTTACTCCTGTGAAATCATTTGGCGATCAGTGGATATTCCGCTGACCTCTACCGTTTTAATTGAAGGCGTTCCTGCCACAATAGAAATTTCAATATCAACGCATGATCCCCTGGATGCAATCCTTGGACGCAGCGTGCTGTCTGGACCGCCAGTAAACGTGTAATCCATGATCATTTCGCGTGTATCTGGATCGTGTACGTTAGTGTAAATCTGAATCTGATCTCCAGCAGAATTATTTGTTTGAACCTGCGCTCTAGTAAACCTTTTTTCACTTAACGTGTCAAACGTGTACTGACGAGTCCTCATTGTTGCCGTGATATACTGAGGAATTGGATCAAGGCTTGAGTTTAAATTAAAAAAGTCATATCCAACCTCTTCGTCCATTAGCGCTATTCCAGAGGCGTCTTTATTTAAGTTTGTTCCTCCTGTGCCCAGCCAAATGCGGCACCCAGCAAACAGCCGGCGTTGATTGCCATATGATTGAATAAAAAACTCATCAATCGGCATTTTTTCTGGATATGAATCTAACGATTCCCACTGCTGGTTAAGCGTGTTGTACACCAAAACCTTATTGTTTTGAGTAGTTGCATCCAAGGGATTGCTCGACGGATTAATCGGAACGCTGATGTAAAATCTGTTGGCATAATAGCCAGCACAAGCTTTGTCTGCAATCTGGTAGTTTAGCTTGTCAAAAATGTCAGCAATCGGCTCGCTAAGTGGCAGCGTCTGTCCAATCAATTTTAGATCGAGCTGCGGAGTAAGCATGTGCACGCCCTTTCCAGACAGGAAGAAAACGTACTGGCCGGCGTTTACAATGCTTCTGCGACTAAGGCAGCCAACCTCGCTTGTGACCACAGTAATGCTGCTATTTGCTCCAGGAGGAGTGCCGGTTACATAAATTGTCGGCTCAATGTAAGCAACATAAATTGCCCTTTTCATAAAAATCAATATCTGATTTTCAATCCAAGGAAGAATGCCAATTATGCTATCTCCGCTTCCAACATTAATGTTAAAATTGTTAAGCGTAAGATCAACTGTGTCACTTAAAATATCAGATACAGCAAGTTCGTGTGGGCTTATTTTGCACACAATTCTGTTTTGATAATAAATACCAAAGTCAGCAGGAGGCAAATTGGCAGCATTTCCGCTTGTTGATATTTGATTAATTGGCTGAACAGCGTTGCTTCCATTGTATTCCCAAACAAGCGGAGATCTTGCTTCAAGCACTGTCATTCCCGTTGTGCCAGTGCTGTTTGCGGGAATGTTTGACCCAGTGTTGTTGTAGTAGTAAAATTGCAACACTCCAAGTGGTAGCGTGTTTTCTGGAAACTGTATTTGGTACGTCCCGTTAAAATGCGGTTCGTGAGTTGACTGTATGATAAACTCTCTATGTGGAATGTTGTCAGCTAATATTAGTGACATTGTTCCACTTGAAGAAGTTGAGTCTAAATTTGCAAAAGTTACAGAGGTTAAACCTGCTGTTAAAATTTGAACAGTTTGACCGTTAAAGACAGTGGCAGTTGACCCGGCAATAGTTATGTAGTCGTTAGCAACAAGTCCGTGCCCCATTGGCATGGTTACCGTCACAATTGTTGACGTTCTTGTAAAAGCCCTAGACGAAAACTGCTGAGACAGAGGAAAGTTCTCTACGGTAAAAGTGCCCCAGGTTCCGTTTGGAATTGCGCTGTTCCTAAAGGTTACGGGAACAATTGAGTTAGTTGCTGCTCCCCTAAAAATGTACAGCTTGTCAAGAGCTTGCAAGATCTGAACATTTGATCCAAGCGGAATAAACGGAAAAGCATTTGGATCAGGAGTCGGGCCGCCGCTTCCCGTAAAACGATATTGGTTAAACGGAGTTCCGTCTTGATAGAACAAAACCAACGAGACGTTCCCAACGGCAACAAGAAACTCGTAACCATCAGACATTCGGACGTATGTTCCGACCGTTGTGTACTCTTTCTCTAAGTCACCAATAACATTGACCGACTGTGTTAGCCTTAAAGCTCCAAGCCGGGGCGCACCGGTGCCACGCTGCAGCCTCATGTTTGAGGAAGCTTGCAGTATCTTTTCAGGAATGTTGGATGGATCTAACCGGCTTGCAAAGCCAATGAACCAGTTGTCTCCATCCTTAATTGCCTGGGGCAGTGTGTCGTTAGTCGCCATTGACGATTAGCCGGTCAATTTTTTCCATAACACGCTGCAAATCGTTTTTAATGTCTACAAGAGCCTGCATTTTAATGCCTTCATCTGCTGACTCTTCCGTGTCATCTTGTTCGCCGTATCCACACTCCGGACAAGTTCCATTAGACTTCATGTCACAGCCGCAATCAGGACAGTAGTCTTTGCTGCCTCCGCCCATTAAAGACCCAAGTGCGATAGTTAGCTTGCTCATACGATGTATTCTTTAAGATGTTTAAGCCGATTACTCCAGCCATTACTGAAATCCTTTTGAGTTGAATCTAATTGCGCCAGTAGCTTATAAAAGCCATCACGTTGCTCAATGATGTTGTTACAGATGGCTTCGACTCCAACGTCATTTAATTTGTTCTGCAATTCCTTGATTGTGTTTGGGCCAACTGCACCATCATCCTTAGCTCCTACAGCTCGTTGAAGGAACTTGCCGGCCTGGCCAACGCCAGTGTTTACGCACCCATCAAAGTGAACCGCACACAGAGGCCAAGGCAGCTTGTAGCACTTTCCCTGAACCCAGTACTGGTTGTAGTAGATGTCTTCAACCTCGTCGTCAGAAATCTCCTTTACAGAACGCCGGTCTTCTTGGCGGTTGTCACGATATTCATCGTACTCCTTTTGGATGATGCCTTTGTTGGTCTTTCCTCCACGGTCGTTCTTGTCGTTACTGAAGCCACCTTCAGCATCAAGAACAAACTGCAAAGACCTCTCAAAGTTAGGATTAGCTGGAAAGATGTTCATTGCGGGCAACGTCAATAAGTCCAAAGATTCCAATAATTGCCGTGGTAATAGCGCCACCAACACCCGTTGAATAAATTCCAGCAGCGGCGCCAAGTTTAGCAATTCCAAGCCAAGTTGAAGGCTGACGTAAGTAGTCTTTAAAGATGCTCATTTTTGATCAGTGTGTTGAATTAACCGTTCCCAAAGTGCTTTTCTATCAGTTTCGCACTCCTTGATTTTGCCGTACAAATACCAAACCGCAACAATTGTGAATGCCATAGACAAGCCCTGTCCAGCGGCCTGCTCAAGAACATGGTTGATAAATGGTTCCATAAATTAGAAATAAGTTGTAACAACTACAATGCCGTCTGCTCCATTGCCACCAGCACCAGAATTGCCAACGCTATCGAGCCCTGCTCCGCCCCCGCCGCCTGCTCCGCCATAAGTCCCGCCATTGCCTCCATTTCCGGCGTTGCCAGTGACGCTTGACCCGCCGCCTGCGCCTGCGCTGCCACTAGCAGCAAAACCTACTGTGACGCTTGGCGCTGATCCACCGTTGCCTCCAATTGTTCCGCCTGTGGCAGTGCCGCCACTAAACCAACTGCCAAGAGCAGTTCCTCCCGCGCTCCCTGTAAATCCAACCGTTGCAGCAGCAGGAAGCCCTCCTCCTGCGCCTCCTCCTGCGCCTGAAACATTTGCATTTGAGCCAGCAGTAAGTGTCCCTGCCCCTGCGCCGCCCGCTGATCCGTTGCCCCCCTGAAACATGGCGCGGGAACTTGAACCTGCCCCAGCAGGGCCGCTTGCGTTTGTTGCAGCCCCAGCGCCACCGCCACCCGTTACTTGTATCCAAGCTCCAAAGGAAGAGTTTCCTCCAGTAACCCCGATGTTTCCGTTTGTGCTATTAGCAGTTACAGAAGCACCGCCGGTCCCTCCAATGCCAACGGTTACAGCTTCTGTTGCGCCAAGCAGAGCGGCAGAAATGTTCCGCATAGAATACGATCCGCCTCCCCCTCCCCCTCCCCCAGACGCCTGTGCGGCAACGCCAGCCTTGCGGCCAGATCCGCCACCGCCACCAGCAGAGATAACTACTACATCAACAGCCACTGCTCCAGCAGGCTTAGTCCAAGTGCCGCTTGACGTAAATATCTGCACATCAGTGGGCGTTGAACTGCCACCAGCAGCCGCAATTGTAATTGCGCCAGGAGCGTTTGTGATAGTCACGTTTGCGCCGGCTGTCAGCGTAGCTTTACTTAGCGTGTTGCCGGTGCTGTTCCCAATAAGAAGCTGGCCATCCGTGTAGGAAGTCTGACCGGAACCTCCATTGGCAACAGCTACAGTCCCAGTGACGTTAGCCGCAGTGCCGGTAGTGTTCTGGTTGAGGATAGGCACATCACCAGCCTGAATAGCAGACATGGACACGTTAGTTCCATTTCCGCGCAAGAACTGAGCCGATGTTGTTGCTCCAGCAATAGCGTTTAATGCTCCCTGTTGCGTAGTTGCTCCAGTTCCGCCATTTACCAAGGCAACCGTGCCGGTCACATTAGCGGCTGTTCCAGTAGTATTCTGGTTAAGAGCAGGAACATCAGAGGCCTGAATCGCAGACATCGTGATGTTGGTGCCATTTCCTCTTAAGAATTGCGCAGATGTCACAGCACCGGCCAAAGCGTTGATAGCGGCCTGCTGTGTAGTCTGTCCCGTGCCACCATTAACAATAGCCACAGTACCAGTTACGTTTGACGCAGTGCCAGTCGTATTCTGGTTTAATGTTGGCACATCGGATGCCTGAATAGCAGACATCACAACATTGGTTCCGTTGCCTCTGAGAAACTGAGCGGATGTTGTTGCTCCAGCTAGTGCGTTAATAGCGGCCTGTTGAGTAGCTGCTCCAGTTCCTCCACGATTAATTGCAACAGCATTCGCATTCCACGTTGCGCTGGTAATTGAGCCCGCGTAGTCAAGCGTGTTAGTGCTCCACGTCACGTTTGACGGAGCTTGTTCATGCCTCTCCCAGGACCCTGCTGCCGTTGCATTAGACAGCAATGACACTGCCGTAAAGCCACCAGAAGGAATGGACGCAACAAGAGTGTTGGAGTTGTTGTTTACAGAGATTGCGCCACTGCTCTGATTGTTGTTGAACA
>Ga0114980_10002136_pt1 | contig 14081 bp, 13 predicted proteins | sample S_140806_EF_Meta_FD_87018 | JGI IMG/M metagenome (GOLD analysis project Ga0114980, IMG submission 87018) | Freshwater microbial communities from Lake Simoncouche, Canada to study carbon cycling - S_140806_EF_MetaG | ecosystem: Environmental > Aquatic > Freshwater > Lake | place: Lake...
AAATCAGAAGATAAATATGAGATTGTTGCAGGAGAAAGAAGATGGAGAGCAGCTCAACTTGCAAAAATTCACGAAGTGCCAGTTATTATTTTAAATATTGACGATAAGAAATCTTTAGAATTTTCAATATTAGAAAACATTCAAAGATCAGATTTAAACGGAATAGAAGAGGCCTTGGGTTATGATAATTTAGTAAGAAAATTTGCGTATTCTCAAGAAGCATTATCAAAAATTTTAGGAAAAAGTAGAAGTCATATTGCTAATACACTGAGGCTTGCTGGTCTTCCTGATGAGATTAAAAAAATGATCTCAGATGGATTATTAACCGCAGGTCACGCAAGATGTTTAGTAAATATTCCCGAAAATATTAAACTTGCAAAAATAATAGTTAATAAAAATCTTTCTGTAAGACAGGCTGAATCTTTAGTTAGAAAAGATCAAGTTTTTTCTGGTTCAAAGAAAGCTAAAACGAATGGCAAAGATACAAATATAAAATCTTTAGAAAGTGATCTCGAACTATTGATGGGAATAAAGGTGGATATTAAAAATAAAAGGAATAATTCCGGAGAGATTAAATTTTCTTACAAAAACCTTGATCAATTAAATAAAATTATTATCGTTCTTAAAGGCTATTTTAGATAAGTTTTGAGTTAAGAAATAATAAAATTGGGTATCTTGATTTAGATCATTTCTTTTAAATTCAGTTTCAATAACATTTAAATTACTAAGAAATTTTTCAAGGCTATTAGTATTCCAAATTTTTAGAATATTTTTTATTCTATCCTTGTCTTTCCAAAAAATAGGAGGCTTGTATCTCTCAATTCGTTCATCTATTGAAAGATTTTTATTGTTTTTCTGTACATCGAGAATTTTTATTATGAATGATCTAAGAATAATAATTATTTCTATAAAATTTTTTTCAAAATTAGACATATTAGATATAAATTGATTAATATTTTTTTGATTTTTAGATAGTAAAATATCAATAATCTCATCATTTTTTTTCAAGTCTATATCAGTACAAATTTCATCAATTACCTGGTCTGTAATTTTTTCTGAGTTTTTATATAGATTTATCTTTTCTATTACTTCTTTAATTTTAGATCTTTTTAATGATGAGGAGCTAATAATAATTTCAATTTGTTTTTCGGATAATTGAATTTTATTTATTTGCAATTGTTGTGTTAGAAATCTTTTTATATCAAGTATATTCTCCTGATAGCAAGGAATGCAAATAGCTAATTTATCATATTCTCCGAATTGTCTTAATTTGGAATTTTTTAAAAGTATCTCAGAATTAATAATGATTGTATTGTCATCAAGGTTATTTTTTATTTTATTAAGTGTTTCTATAATTTTATCGGAACAATTTTTAATTATTAAAATATTTTTATTTTCATCAAATAAAGAACCATTAAGATAATAATTAATAGTATTCTCAGGATTTTTGATTACATCTTCTCCAAAAATATTTTTTTGAGTCTTTTGTTCATCTTTAAATTTAATAATAATTTGTTCATTTAAATCTTTAATTAGATCTTCATTTTCTCCATATAAAAGAATTATTTTTCCTTTGAAGAAATCTTTTTTTTTAAGATTTAATTCTTGTGACTTAAGCAACATCTCAATTAATTTAATGAGACTTTTGATTTAAATAAAATATTTTGAATGATACCATCTAATAATAATTTTTTTTCGTTATTCTTTACCAAAATATTATTCTGAATATTGTCAGTTATGGAAACTCTTTTGTCCTTAGTTATGGCATCTTGGTAAATAACTACTCCATTTTTATCCTGAAATTGATAGCTTACGGTTAATTTTATTATTTCTTCCGTAGCTATGCCTCTGGAGTCAACCAAAGAACTCTCTGCAGTATCAAAAATTTGAGCTTTAAAAGTATATGCGTTTAAATTTTTTTCATCTCTTTTAAAATTTAATTTTCTTTCTAAATCAAAAGCTAAATTTTTATCACCGGTAATTTCTGATTTTAAAACTACAATTTCTTTAGGATTACCAACATAAATTGGCGAAAATCCACAGTGATTTAGTAACATCATCGCAATGACAGTGAAAAAAATTCTATTCATCATTTGTTACAATATTTAATTTGTTACAATATTTAGTAATTTATTTTTTATAAAGATCTTTTTTGTTATAACTTTTTTATCTAATATAACTTGAATATTCTTAATTGCTAATGATTTGCTAAGAATATTTTCTTCACTTTCATTAATAGTAGCGTCAATAATGGCTCTCTTTTTTCCATTAACTTGCACAATAATATCAAAATTTTCTCTCTGTAAGAAAGACTCATCTATCCTAGGCCATTCTTGTAATGTTATATCTTGTGTTCCGGTTATTTTTTCCCAACATTCATTGGCGATATAAGGAATAAATGCCGATATAATAATGAGATATTTTTTATATACATTTATAATGTCCTCCTTGTTCAGACTTTGTTTTTCAATCTCCTCATTGATATTATTTAAAAAAACATAAAGTTTAGCAACAGCCACATTAATATGAAATTTTTCTATACAGTCATTGATCTCTTTTATTAAGAGATTAGAGTTTTTTATTAATGTATTATTATTTTCTTCTTTATCTTTTTTATATATTTTAAGTTTTTCATAAGTTCTCCAAATCTTCTGAATATATTTAAATGCACCTTGAATTCCATTATCACTCCATTGAATATCTCTATCTGGTGGACTGTCTGATAAAATAAACCACCTTACGGCATCTGCTCCATAAACTTTAATAATATCATCAGGGTCGATAATATTCTTTTTAGATTTAGACATTGCTTGGCTGTCACCCTTAATAACCTCTTCATTGTTATTTGAAAAAAAAGAATTATTTTTTTCAATAACATCTTTTGGAAAAACCCATTTTCCTGTCTTAGTTTTAAAAGTAGGATGACAAACCATTCCTTGAGTAAAAAGATTTTCAAAAGGTTCTGAAAATTTTAATTTATATTCATCCTTTAGTGCTAAAGTAAAAAATCTTGAATATAAAAGATGAAGTATTGCATGTTCTACGCCACCAATGTACTGATCTACTGGCATCCAATAATTTGTTTCATCAATGTTAAATGGTTTGGCATTTTCTTGTGGAGAACAAAAACGTAAAAAATACCAAGAAGAATCCACGAAAGTATCCAGAGTATCTGTTTCACGAATTGCTTTCATTCCTGTTTCGGGACATTTTGTATATTTCCAAGTAGGATGATTTTCTAAGGGGTTTCCTGATTTTTTAAAATCCACCTCATCGGGTAGAGCTACTGGCAAATCTTTTTCAGGGACTATTATTATTTTTCCATCTTCCCTATACATAATAGGAATTGGACAGCCCCAATATCTTTGTCTTGATATTCCCCAGTCTTTTAAACGATAAATAGTTTTAGGGTTGCCAATTTTTTTTTCTTTTAATTTATTAATAATAATTTTTTTTGCTTCTTCAACTTTCTCATCATTAATAAAGCTTGAATTAATAATATAGCCACCGCCAACATAAGCTTCATTTTTAATACTAATAGACTCAGATTTATTTGGAGTTACGACCGGAAGTATTTCTAAATTATATTTAATTGCAAATTCTAAATCTCTTTGGTCGTGCGCAGGACATCCAAAGATAGCACCTGTGCCATAGTCCATAAGAATAAAATTAGCAACAAAAATTGGAATTTTCTTATTTAAAAAAGGATGAAAAACAGAAAATGGTGTTTTAAATCCTAACTTTTCATTTTTAGATATGGACGATTCAGTTCCAGAATTTTTTAATGCTAATTCTTTAAAAGATTTAAAATTCTTGTCCTCCTTAAAATAATCAGTAAAGGGATGATCAGGAGCAATAGCAATAAACGAGGCACCAAATATTGTGTCTGGTCTGGTCGTGAAGATTTTAATTTTTAAATCTTTAAAATCAGAAAGAAAATCAATCTCGCATCCTTCCGATTTTCCAATCCAATTTTTTTGCATTAACCTTACCTTCTCTGGCCAACCTTGCAGATTATTTAAGGAGTCGAGTAATTGATCAGAGTACTTTGTAATATTTAAAAACCATTGATTTAATTTTTTTTTTTGAATAATTGCTCCGGATCTCCAACCTTTGCCATCAATTACTTGCTCGTTGGCTAAAACAGTGTTGTCAATTGGATCCCAGTTAACATAACTTTCCTTTTTATAAATTAGTCCTTTTTTAAAAAAATATGAAAATATTATTTGTTGATGTTTGTAATAATTCACATCGCAAGTTGAAAGCTCTCTCTCCCAATCTATAGAAAGACCAAGACGTTTTAACTGAGATTTCATTGCAGAAATATTTTTTAATGTCCAATTTTTGGGGTGTAGATTATTTTGTATAGCTGCATTTTCTGCTGGTAAACCAAATGCATCCCAACCCATGGGGTGAAGAACATTAAAATTATTTAATCTTTTATAATTTGCAATAACATCGCCTAGAGTGTAATTTCTAACATGACCCATGTGTATGTTACCAGATGGATATGGAAACATTTCTAAACAATAAAATTTTTTAGAATTTTTTTTTTTAGTTTTAAAGATTTTATTATTTTCAAATAAATTCTGCCATTTTTTTTCAACAGAAGCAAAATTATAATTATCCATTAAAAAAAATTTTTTTCTTTATTTCTTATTTTTTTCTTCTTCGATTCTTATCTTTCTTGCCGTTGTTATAATACTGTCTTTGATTTCATTAACATAAGAATCTTGTAATTTTGTAATTTTGCAATTTTCACTTGTTAAACAAATTTTTTTATGAATAGTTATGTTTAGTGAATCAGATCTTAGTTCGCTGCTATTAAAATTAACAAATATTTTAATTTGTTCTTTCGAATTTAAATCTTCAGAGTACCAGTCCGTAACAATGACGCCACCTGAGTAGTCAGCATTATTTAAAGGTATAAAGTTTAAGGTCTTTAATGTCGCTCTCCATAATATATTTGAAGTTGCAAAATCAAATGTATTAGAATCTTTTTTTCTACCTATATCTCCAAATATCCCAGGAGATTTTGCCGCTTTTTCTCTAATATTAGTTTCATTTAAAACTTTTTCTCCAGTTACCTCGTCTGTTTTTGCGCAATTAAATAAAAAAATAATAATTGATAATTTTAATAATAAAATTTTAATTATTGATGTAAAATTGTTCATTTTCTGTACTTATATAAATTATAACTGCTTTTTTTATTATTAAAAATAATCTTCAATATTTTAGCCACTATTTAGCATATATTAGTGTTGTAATTATACAACATAATCAGACTAATAATAATTAGTTCGATGAAATTTGTTAAAATTAATGTTCATTTTATATAATAATAGGGCAATTCAGCTTTAATTAGCTGCTTTAAATAATAACAATAATAAAAGGAAAAACAATGAACAAAAAACTATTAGCATCTACTGCTCTTGCAGGTGTGATGTTCGCAGGTTCATCTTTTGCTCAAACGACTGTAACAGGTAACTTAAACCTGTCTTACAAAGCGATTGGCGCAAGTGGATCTTCTGCTGCAGTAAATTCGTCTCGTTTTTTTGGAAAAGAAGTTCAAATCGACATCCAAAATAAAGGGAAATTAAATAATGGCTTAGATTATGTTGCTGGCTTTTCGATAGAGCATGATGGAGCACAACTGTCATCTCAAAGCACAACTACAACTACAGACTCTTTAGGGATTATGTCTGAAAATGTTTACATCGATTTCATCGCTGGAAACACTACATTCTCTATTGGTGCTGACCATGGTCAAAACCCAGATAACGAACCAGCTAACTTAGTTGGCGTTGTTGATTTTGATGATTTAGTTGCAGGTATAAATGGAAAACTTCCAAATTATAACTCAGTTGCAAAAGCAGGTTCTGCTTACGAGGCATTTGGAATATCTGTATCTCAAAAGACTCCAGTAGGATCTTTTATCGCAAGATATATTCCATCATCTAACACAGGATTAGCTGGCCCAGATGACGGTGGTGTTGGAACAGCCGCTCCTTCAGTATACGATGCTGGTGAATCTATCTATGAATTAGGTTTCAGAGGTAATTTAGGAGTTCAAGGTCTTGATCTACAAGCATACTATGACAATAAAACTGCTGCTGGAGTAGGAACAAATGGAAACATTATCGGTAAGTTCTTAGGTGTTAAATATAACGCAGGTGACGTTACATTTGCAGTTGCTGAGAAAAGACTTGATACAGTTTCTGCATATAATACTGTTTCTACAAAAGGTAGATCTTACGGTGTAGCTTATGCTGTTGATAAAAACATTACCCTAGGTGTAGCTTACGCTGTAACAGATGAACCAGTATCTGCTGCAGGTGTATCAACTCCAAATAAAGAAAAAATCAAACAAGTATCAGTGGGTTACAATTTAGGCCCAGTGTTTACTGGAGTTTCCTATGGAAAAGTTGAGAATAACGATAACTTAGCAGGATCTAATGGTTCTGCAGGTATGGTATTCTTAGGAACAAAATTCTAATAATTTAATATTATTTAGATATTGTTAATTTAAAAAGCCCGTCAATTTAAAGATTGACGGGCTTTTTTGTTTTAGGGTCCCCAATAAATGATACAAATCCGAATCCTTTAACTTTTGTCATTTTTAATTTTTTATAATTAGTATTATTAATACCCCCCAGCCCCAATAATTGGACTTTCCAGCTAGTTGTTATCAAGTTAAATCTTATAATATTTAAAACTTTAAATTCATTATATTTTTTCGTCTTAAACAATGGAGATAGAAATATATTTTTACAGTTTTGATTAATCTTAAAGTAGTACTCCATTTGATTATGAACTTTCCCAATAATCTCAAATTTTTTGTTAGATAACGAACGGTTAAATATGTTATTTCTCTTATTGTTATGAGAGATGACTACGCCATTTAATTTAAATTTTATTGCTAATTTAAAATTATCTATAATAAATATTTTTATATGATATTTTTTAAAGTAATTTATAATTTTTACAATTTCATTGTGATCGATACCATCATATATGATGGCTATATTTTTAAAATTTAGTATCCTTTTAAAAAGATCATTATTACTACTTTTAATAAATATATAAATATTTTCGTTGTATTTTTTTTTTATAAACATTTATGAATATAGTTAACAATTTTAAGTTTATATACAAAACAGTAAATGATTTTAAAAAGAATGTAAAAATTATTGCTGTCTCAAAAACTTTTTCATTAGATTATATAAAGCCATTAATTGATTTTGGGCACTTAGATTATGGAGAAAATAAAGTTCAAGAAGCGAAAAATAAGTGGTCTCAAATTTTAATAACCAATAATAATATAAAACTTCATATGTTGGGTAAATTGCAATCTAATAAAGCTGAAGACGCAGTTAATATTTTTAGTTTTATCCATTCTTTAGATAGTGAAAAACTTGCTGTTAAATTGTCATCATTAGAAAAAAAAAATAATAAGAAATTAAAATATTTTATCCAAGTTAATGTTGCTGAAGAGAGACATAAATCAGGAATTTTTTTAAGTGATTTTAAAAATTTCTTAATGTTTTGTAGAAATGAATTAAAATTAGGTATTATTGGTTTAATGTGTTTACCGCCTATAAATGTTTCACCAATCAAATACTTTTCTTTAATTAGAGACCTTGCGATTGAAAATAATTTATCAGACTTAAGTATGGGTATGAGTCATGATTATGAGGATGCGATTAGATGTGGCTCAACATTTGTAAGAATCGGTTCTGCAATTTTTGGAAACAGAGGCTAGTTTTAAATAATTTTTATTTCTTCATTTTTATTAATATTTTTAAGTAATGCTCTTAAGTGAATTTTACTTAGCGCTATACAGCCTTGCGTTGGTGCGTAGTTTCTTTTTGCGACATGTATAAATATTGCGCTACCTTTATTTTTAATAATTGGACGCATGTTATAATTTAAAATAATTATTAGATCGTACAAATTATCATTTCGATATAATTTTTCATGTCTAAATTTTGTTGGAAGATTAATTAATTGATTATAAAAATTACTTTTTGGGTCATCACACCAAGCCATATTTTTTTTAATTTTTATTTTTTTTAAGTTTGTTTTAAGATTTTGAATTTTATCAGCTCTGTAATAAATTTTGATTAATTTATAATTTCCTTTTGGAGTTATAAAATCTCCCTCCCTCCTTTTTTTTTTAATTCCACTTTTTCCTAATGCACAGCGAAATTTAAAATTATTAAATATTAAATATCCTGACTTCTTTACAATGATCATTTAAATATATTATATATTTATATATGAATAATATTTGTCTTAATATATTTGGATCAAAAATTTTTTATAATTTAATTAAGGAGTTATCTATTGATTATAATATAAATTTTTTTGAAAAAAAATTTACTGAACAAAAAGACATTGTTTTAAGAAGTGATATTAAAATAATTTTTCCGGAAAATTTAAAATTAAATGAGGTTAAAGATTTTCTTATTAAGAATTCTCCTATTATATTTTTAGTAAATAATAAAAAATATTTTGAAATGAATAAACTAAAATTATTAGAATTTCATGTTATTTTACTTTTGCCTATTGATTTTTTATCTTTTAAAGAAATTTTAAAAATTTTAATAACTAAATATAGTTTTTTCAAACAATCTAAAATTATTATAAATAATTATGAAATTGATTCTAATCAAAGAGTAGTAACAAAAGGAAATATCAAAGTTAAGCTTACTGAAAAAGAAATTAAATTAATTTTAGCTTTACATAATGAAAATGGATTAAAAAAATCTTATTTGTTAGAAAAAGTTTGGAATTATAATTCTAATTTAGAGAGTCATGCTTTTGAAACTCATTTGCATAGATTAAGAAAAAAGTTTCAAAACAATTTCAAGGATAAAAACTTTATAAGTGAAAAAAATTCTAAATATTATTTATTTAAATCAGTTTAATCTTGCGCCAATTTTTTGTACTATTTTTGATGCTAAAACTGAACCAGTTTTTAAACAACTTTCTATTTGAGAGTTGTTAATATATTCATGTAGAAAGCCAGCAGCAAATAAGTCACCCGCCCCCGTTAAGTCTACTACTTTTTCTACTGGAACACTATTACAAGATATTAACTTGTTATTTTGAATTGCTAAACTTCCCTTCTCGCTTCTTGTGATTACTATTAATTTATCAAATTTTTTTAATTGGTTAATTGAAATTAATAGATTTTTACTACTCATTAATTCATTTATCTCATTTTCATTGCCTATTAAAATATCTAAATGATTTTTAAGTAAATCTAAAAAATCTTCTTTATGTCTTGTGACGCAAAATATATCGGACAAACTCATAGAAATTTTAATTTTATTTTTTTTTGCTAAATTAATTACATATTTAAACATTTTTTTGCTTTCACCTTTGTCCCAAAGATACCCTTCCAAAAATACTAATTGGCTATCTATAATATTTTTATGATTTATATCACTAGATGAAAGTTGAGAAGATACACCCAAGAAAGTACACATTGTTCTTTCGTGATCAGGTGTAATTAAAATAATAGATGCTCCTGTTGGAAGATTTTCTTTTTTTTCTAGATAATGAAAATCTACATTTATATCTTTGAGACTATTTTTATACATTTTTCCTAATTCATCAGAACTTATTTTACCAATAAACGCGCATTTACCCTTAAGATAGGATATTCCCGCCATAGTATTGGCGGCAGATCCTCCAGCTGCAATTTTTTCTATTCTAATATTTTTTTTAAGTTCATTAAAATCATTTACATTCATAAGTTTCATGGAGCCTTTAACGAGATTATTATTTTTTAAAAATAAATCATCCACGTGAACGAAAATATCTACAATTGCATTACCTATTCCTATGATGTTTTTATTCATGCTTATTCTTATATAAACAAATATTATTAATAACACATGTTTTGCAGAATGGATTTCTAGCCTTACAAACATGCCTACCATGTAGAAGAATTAAATGATGTGCCTTTTTTAAATATTTTTTAGGCAGTTTTATTATTAATTGTTTTTCCACCTGTTCAGGACTTTTTCCATTTGTAAGACCTGTTCTATTACTGACCCTAAAAACGTGTGTATCAACAGCAATAGTTGGCTTATTAAATGCAGCATTTAAAACAACATTTGCAGTTTTTCTTCCAACCCCAGGCAGTTGCATTAATTCATTAAAATTTTTTGGAATTTTTCCTTTATATTTTTCTAATAAAATTTTGGATAAATTATATATGTTTTTTGCCTTACTATTAAATAATCCTATACTTTTAATTAAATTTCTAATTTTTTTTTCTCCTAAATTTATAAAATGATTTGGATGATAATATTTTTTGTAAATATTTTTAGTTACATTATTTACATTTATGTCAGTACATTGGGCAGACAAAACGACAGAAATTAAAAGCGTAAATTGGTTTCTATAATTTAAAGATGTTTTTGGATTTTTTATATAATTGTTAAGTTTTTCAATAAGTTCTGATGTTTTTTTATCGTTTAATAACATTAATATTCAAAACAAATATTTAATATTTATTTTAAATTTAGCATATCGCGCATATCAAATAGTCCCCTTTTTTTTTTACTTATCCATAGAGCTGCTTTTAAGGCTCCATCAGCAAATAAATCCCTTGAAAAAGCAACATGCTTTAGTTGAATATTTTCAGTCTTGTGGTCAAAGTTTATTGTATGTTCTCCGACTGTATTTCCTTTTCTTTTAATAAAAAAATTTATTTTATTTTTATAAGGCTTAGAATTTTTATTAAAAAAAATACCACCTTTTAATGATTTAAAATTTTTATTTTTTCCATCAGCAATTGCGTTAGCCAACATTAGTGCCGTACCAGAAGGAAAATCTACTTTTTTTTTATGATGATCATCAGTAATTGAAATTTGATAATCATTTGATATTTTTTTAGATAGAATTTTAGTAATATATTGTAAAATATTAATACCAAGACTCATATTTCCTGATTTAAAAATTGCAATTTTTTTGGAAAATTTTTTGATTAAATTATTTTCATGATTGTTAAAGCCTGTTGTTCCAATCACTATTTTTTTATTTAATTTTTCGGCTATTCTAAGTACTTCTAATGTTCCCCTTGGTCTAGAAAAATCAATTATGACATCGGTATTTATGAAGTTAGTTAAATTATTATTTTTAATTCTTGTTTTTTTTAAAGATTTTTTGCTTTTAATATCGGTTATATTGTTGATTTCCAGATTTTTGTTTTGAAGGATTTTTTTTGTAATAATTTTTCCCATTCTTCCAAGTCCACCCACGACAGTTATTCTAACTTTTTTCATATAGTTTTATTAATAAAAATATTTTCAGGTTTTAAGCCTTTTTTATTTTGTTCATATATTTTTATATAGGCTTCTTCCACGTATTTAGTGAAATTTTTTGTGTTAAATAAAGCTGTAGATTTTATATTATTGTTTAATTTATTTTTAATATCACTAATATTATTACCATTTGCAATTTTTATCGCCAACTTTTGATATTCATGTAATGAATTCGTTATTAGCTCAGGTAGCCCTATAGCATTTAATAAGCTAGAAGCTACTTTGCCTTGGAAAGTATCTCCTTCACATGTTAAAACTGGCAAGCCACTCCACAATGCATCGCTAGCTGTTGTATGGGCATTATAAGGAAGTGTATCAAGAAATAAATCAGCTAGTTGATGTCTTGCTAAATGTTCTGAGTTTTCAATTCTATTTGCAAAAATAATTCTATCTTCCGAAATTCCGCGACGTTTAGCCTCTTTTTGAATATTTTTTTTATTAACAGGGTTATCTTCAAGTAACCATAAAACGCTTTTATTTTTTTTCATTAATATATTCATCCAAACATCAAATATTGTTGGATTGATTTTGTAACTGTTATTAAAACAGCAATAAATAAAATGATTTTCTGGAAGACCAAAATCTTTATAGGTAAATTTTTTATTAGATATTTTTTTTGTACTATCATTTACTTGATAAGAATCTGGTAAATATATAATTTTTTCGGAAAAATATTTTTGATTTTCCTCTGGAATTACCACTTTATCTGCAATTATATAATCTATAAATGAAGCTCCGATTGTTCCTGGATATCCAAGATAACTTACTTGTATCGGAGCTACTCTCTTTGAAAAAACTCCTAGTCGATGATTTATTGTGAAACCTTTAAGATCAATAGCTATATCAATTTGCTCTTTTTCAGAAATTTTTACAACTTCAGAGTCATTCTCATTTTTAATATTTATAAATTTATTAAAAGCTTTGATAAGTCTTTTTGTGTATAAATCATTTAAATTTGGATTAAATGAAAATGCAATTATTTCAAATTTATTTTTATCATAAAGTTCAAAAAATTCAGACATTAAATGAGCCGTGGCGTGATTATGAAAATCTGCTGAATAGTATCCAATTTTAATCTTTTTATTATTATAATTTTGTTTAAAAGTTTTTAAGTTATTAATAAACCTGTGATTAATATATTTTTCTGTAATTTTTTTTTGAAGATTATTAGATGATATAAAATTTAAACTAATAAATGGTTCAAAAATAATATTAGGATCATCTGCTTTTGCTCTAAATTTAGAGATAGATTTCTCATAATTATTCCAGTCATTAATGAATAGTTTTAAATAATCAATAGATCCATCATCAAGTTTAGAATTTAAATCTATAGCTAAGTTAAATTTTTTAAGAGCTTCTTCATACCTTTTTTGTTTTAAAAAAACTTTTCCAATATTGTTGATAGCTTCTGAGTATTTTTTATTTAGTAAGATTGCTTTTTCAAAATTTTCTTCTGCTTTTTGTAAATTTTGATTTTCAAAGTATAATATACCAATTCCGTTGTAAGCTTCTGGGTAATTAGGTTTAAATTTTATTGCTTTACCAAAATTTTCAATAGCGTCGGTGTTTTTTTTTAAATTTCTAAAAACAATCGCTAAATTATTATAACATTCAGCATAATCAGATTTAAGTTTTATTGCTTTTTGAAAATTTTCTATAGCTTCGGGATATCTTCCCAGTTCTTTGTATACCGCTCCTAAATTATTATAAGGAGCATGATGAGAAGAATTAATCGAGATTGTTTTTTTTATAAAATTAATAGCTTCTTCATAATTTTTTAATTGTATATTTAATCCTCCAAGTAGGTGATTGATTGTAAAATTGTTTGGTTCCAGATTTAATATTTCTTCATATTTTTTTTTAGCTAATAACAGGTCTCCGCTAGTATGAAGTTTTATAGCGTTTTGTAATTCGATATTCATTCTATCTTAAACTTTATATTGAATATAGTGGATATTAAAATTAAATTTATTTTATGTTATCCCAGAATTTTTTCGCTTTATTTATAAAGCTTTTAACTTCTGAATTATTATTTAGATCTTCTATCGACTTAAACTTTTCTAATAGTTCTTTTTGTTCTTTAGAAAGGTACTCTGGAATAATTACATTTATTTCTAAATACAAATCTCCATAATCATCATCTCTTAGAATAGGCATTCCTTTACCTTTTAATCTAAATTGTTTTCCTGACTGTGTGCCTGAGGGAATTTTAACTTTTGATTTACCACCATCAATTGTTGGAACCTCTATTTCAGTACCAAGAGCAGCATCGACCATTGATATTGGCAGTTTGTAATATAAATTTTCTTCAGATCTTTGAAAAATTTTATGTTTTTCAACTGCGATTAATACATATAGATCTCCAGGAGATCCTCCTCTATGTCCAGCATCACCCTTTCCGGACAATCTTATTTGAGTCCCGTCATCAACTCCTTTTGGAATTTGAATAGAGATATTTTTTTTTGTCTTAGTAGCGCCTGAGCCTTTGCAATCTTTGCAGGGGTTAGAAAGCATTTCACCTTCACCTCCACAATCAGGACATGTTTGTTGCAGTGTAAAAAAACCTTGTTGTGTTCTTATTTTTCCATGTCCATTACAAGTAGAGCATTTTTTTGGTTTTGAACCAGGCTCTGCACCGTCTCCTGAACATTTTTCACACTTTTCATTTGAAGATAAATTGATAGTTTGTTTTTTTCCAAGATAAGCTTCTTCTAAAGTTATTTCTAAATTAATTTTTAAATC
>Ga0114980_10002138_pt1 | contig 14078 bp, 7 predicted proteins | sample S_140806_EF_Meta_FD_87018 | JGI IMG/M metagenome (GOLD analysis project Ga0114980, IMG submission 87018) | Freshwater microbial communities from Lake Simoncouche, Canada to study carbon cycling - S_140806_EF_MetaG | ecosystem: Environmental > Aquatic > Freshwater > Lake | place: Lake...
AAGCTTCGCCAGAAACTTTGGGCCTGGTGGTATCCGTTCTTCACCCAACGAGTGCGCGCGCAGGGCATCGATTTTCTAAATTACGCGTTTCAGGTAGAAGCTTTCGAGCCGCTGCAACTAAAGTCCGAGGACGAGCCTAACCGTCCAAACATCCAGTTGTATGAGCATGTCCGCGGCGGCGTGGACGTGCGTAGCTTACGCGTGCTTGAGGTCAGTTGTGGCCATGGTGGCGGCGCTTCGTATTTCGCCCGGAGCTACCAGCCGACCGAGTACGTCGGCTTAGATCTTAATCCCGAAGCCATCCGCTATTGCCAGGCTCGGCATCAGGTCGATGGACTTCGTTTCCAGGTCGGCGATGCCCAGAAGCTGCCGTTTGCGGACGTAAGCTTCGATGTCGTGATTAACGTCGAGGCCTCCCATTGCTATCCCGACTTCCCCGGCTTCGTCGATGAGGTATCCCGTGTCCTGAAACCTGGTGGACGATTCTGTCATGCCGACCTACGCTATCAGAACGGCATCGATGAATGGATATCCGCTTTGGCGAAGCACCCTCGATTGAGGCTGGATGAGATGCGCCTGATCAATCCAGAGGTCATCCGGGGTATGGAACTCAATACCCCTCGTTACACCGCCATGGTGAAGCAGGCCTTGCCGCGATTCCTACATGGGCTGGCCTTGGATTTCGCCGGTGTGAAAGGGTCGCGGCTACATCGCGATGCCCTCAGCGGCGAAATGAGCTATCGTTCGTTCAAGCTGACCAAACGCCAGGGCTGAGGGGTTGCGTTCCGCGGGGGCGGACCCATGGTGAGCGTACCCCTATGAGACTGCTCTCCGGACTGCTGCTTTGCACACTCACTACGTTCGCCGCCGAACGACCCAATATCATCTTCATCCTGACGGACGACCAGGGTTACGGCGACCTGAGCGCACACGGTAATCCCGTCCTCAAGACGCCTAACCTCGACAAGCTTCGTTCCGAGAGCGTCCGCTTCACGGATTTCCAAGTCTCGCCGACCTGTTCCCCGACGCGCAGCGCCTTGCTGACCGGCCGCCACGAATTCAAGAACGGCATCACTCATACCATCCTTGAACGTGAGCGCATGGCGCTCGGTGCGGCGACTTTTACGCAGCAGCTGCAAAAGGCCGGCTATCGTACCGGTATCTTCGGGAAGTGGCACCTCGGTGACGAAGCCGAGTATCAACCCAACAAGCGCGGCTTCGACGAAGTCTACATCCATGGCGCCGGCGGTATTGGTCAGAGCTACCCTGGCAGCTGCGGTGACGTGCCCAAGAACTCCTATTACGGACCGACCCTGCTGCATAACGGTAAGTTCGTGAAGACCGAGGGCTATTGTACCGATGAGTTCTTCAAGCAGGCGACGCAATGGATTGAGGGCGAGTCCGCGGCCAGGCGTCCGTTCTACGCCTATATCGCGACCAATGCACCGCACGGTCCTTATCACGCCAAGCCGGAAGATGCCGCGATTTATGAGGGTAAAGATTTGGGTAAGGATACCGAAAATTTCTTCGGCATGTTGCACAACATCGATCAGAACGTCGGTAAGTTACTGGGGAAGGTTGAGGCCATGGGTATCGCCAAAGACACCTTGATTGTCTTGATGAACGACAACGGCGGTACCGCTGGCGTGAAGGTCTTCAACGCGGGGATGCACTCGGGCAAAGGCACGCCATACATGGGCGGTATTCGAGCCATGTCTTTCTGGCGCTTGCCGGGGCAATTCCAGCCTCAGGATATCAAAGCGTTGGCCGCGCATATCGATTTCGCCCCGACGATTCTTGAGCTCACTGGCACGCCGGCTTCCGAACAGATGAAGGCCCAGATGGAAGGCCGCAGCCTCGTCCGGTTGCTGACCGCAAAGGTGGGTCAGGATATCGACTGGCCGGATCGAGTACTCTTCACGCACGTCGGCCGCTGGGGTAATATGGTAAAGGGTGTCGATCCTGAGACGGGGAAGTTTACGGGTACGAGCGTGCGTACGACTCGCTGGCATTTGGTTTCGGCCGGTGCAGCGGGTGGCACCAAGGGCAAGGCCAACGCCAAAGGCAAGAAATCGGCCGCCGTTCCGGAAGGAAATACGGCCGGCCCGAAGTGGGAGCTCTTTGATTTAAGCACCGACTATGGGGAGACGACTGACGTCGCTTTGGCGCATCCCGACGTTGTCTCTGACCTGATCGCCAAGCATGATGCTTGGTGGAAGGAATGTCGTCCGCTGATGGTGAATGAGAACGCCGTTGGTCCGGCCGAGAATCCCTTCAAGGCGATGTATCGGGAGCAGATGGGGAAGTAACCGAAGACCGGAGGGCAGGAGGGCCGGAGCGCTGGTAGTCTGGCCTAAGCCAAGAGCTTCTTCACGACTTCACCGTGGATGTCGGTGAGGCGGAAGTCGCGGCCTTGGTAGCGATAGGTCAGGCGGGTGTGCTCGACGCCCATCAGGTGTAGAATCGTCGCGTTGAGGTCGTGCACGTGGACGCCATCCTTGACGATGTTGTAGCTGAAGTCGTCGGTCTCGCCGAAGGTTGCACCTTTATTGACGCCGGCACCGGCCATGAGGACGGTGAAGCAGCGGGGGTGGTGATCGCGCCCGTAGTTAGTTTCGGTGAGCGCGCCCTGAGAGTAGGTCGTACGACCGAACTCGCCGCCCCAGACGATGAGCGTATCATCGAGCAGACCGCGCTGTTTAAGGTCGGTAAGCAGGCCGGCCGTAGCCTGATCGGTGTCATTGCACTGGCCCTTGATGGCCTTGGGCAGGCCGCCGTGGTGATCCCAGCCCATGTGGAAGAGTTGGACGAAGCGGACGTCCCGTTCGCAGAGACGACGGGCGAGGAGGCAGTTCGAGGCGTAGGAGCCGGGACGCTTCACGTCAGGACCATAGAGGTCGAGCACGTGCTGCGGTTCCTTCGAGAGGTCGAGCAGGTCGGGCACGCTGGTCTGCATGCGGAAGGCCATCTCGTATTGCGAGATGCGCGTCTGGATTTCCGGGTCGCCCAGGACGCCGTGGCGTTGGTTGTTAAGGGCGGCTAGTTCATCCAGTTGCTCGCGGCGGACTTCGCGCGGGATGCCTTCGGGGTCTTTCAGGTAGAGCACACGTTCGCCCTTATTGCGGAGCTTCACCCCTTGGAGTTTGGACGGCAGGAAACCGGCGCCCCAGAGGCGGTCGTAGAGGGGTTGGTCTTCCGGACGTCCGCTGCCGAAGGAGGTCATCACCACGTAGGCGGGGAGGTCGGCATTCTCGCTCCCCAGGCCGTAGGCGGACCAAGCGCCTATGCTGGGGCGACCGGCCAACTGGCTGCCCGTCTGCATGAACGTGATCGCCGGGTCATGGTTGATGGCCTCTGTGTGCATCGCGCGGACGACGCACCACTCGTCGGACTTCGAGGCGATGTTGGGGATCAGTTCACTGAACCAGTTACCCGACTGGCCGTGCTGTTTGAACTTGAACATTGTCGGGGCGACCGGGAAGGCCTTCTGGCCGGAAGTCATCGTCGTCAGGCGTTGGCCTTTGCGGATCGATTCCGGGAGGTCCTTGCCGCGCATCGCTTCCAGTTGGGGCTTCGGGTCGAAGAGATCCATTTGCGACGGCGCACCGGACTGGAAGAGGTAGATGATGCGCTTCGCCTTTGGCTTAAAGTTGGGGAACCCTAGGCCGGGATTGGCGGCGAAGGCGGGCGTACCCATCAGCGAGCCCAGCGCAGCCAAGCCGATACCCCCCGCGGAGCCTTTGATGAAGGTGCGGCGGGATAGGGCCATTCGCGTGGCCTGATCTAGTCCAAGGAATTGGCGGTCGTTACAGTTCATTCGCGGGTGACGGTTTCGTCGAGATTGAGGAGGATATTGGCGGTCGCCGTCCAAGCTGCCAGTTGGTTGGGGTCGAGGTCGCCAGCGGCCTTGCTCAGGCCTTGCGTGAGGAGCTTCGGGGCGAGCGTGGTATCGGCGGCGTAGGTCGCCAGGCGCTTGTCGAGTCCCTTGCGGAGCACCGCGAGTTCCGCTGGCGTCGCGTCGCGGCGGACCACCTTGCGGAACGTCCAGGCCAGCTTGGCATCGTTATTGCCGGGCTGGCGGAGGGACTGTTCGGCAAGTTTGCGGGCGGCTTCGACGAACGTGACTTCGTTGAGCAGCGAGAGCGCCTGCATCGGCGTGTTTGAGCGGGAGCGTTTCACCGTGCAGACCTCGCGGCCGGAGGAATCGAAGAGTAGCATCGTGGGCGGAGCTGCGGTGCGTTTCCAGATCGTGTAGAGGGAACGACGCCAGAGGCCTTCGCCTGTATCGGCCTTATAATTACGCATGTCGCCGTAGACGCTGGTCTCGTCCCAGACCGCTTCGGGCATGTAAGGCTTCACGCTGGGTCCGCCTTGTTTGTCGACGAGGAGGCCGGCCGTCCAGAGGGCTTGGTCACGGATGACTTCGGCGGGCAGGCGGAAGCGGGGGCCACGGGCGACTAGACGGTTGTCGGGATCTTTATCGAGCATCTCCGCGGTGACGGCGGCGCTGCGGCGATAGGCGGAGCTCGTCATGATCAGTTTCTGCATCGCCTTCATGTCCCACTTACGGTCCACGAATTCGACGGCGAGCCAGTCGAGCAGCTCGGGGTTGCTCGGCCATTCGGCCTGCGAGCCGAAGTTCTCGGAGGTCTTCACCAGCCCGATACCGAAGAAGCGTTCCCAGGCCCGATTAACCCAGACGCGGGCGGTGAGGGGGTGTTGGCCACTGACAAGCCAACGAGCAAAGCCGAGGCGATTGTTGGGTTCGCCGGCGGGCATAGGCGGAAGGGCGCGGAAGAGAGCGCGTTCGACCTTGGGGCCGATTTTATCGTATTCGCCACGGAGGAGCACGAACGCGTCACGGGGCTTGGGCAGTTCATTCATCACCATCACCGTGATGGGAACGTTATTAGCCGTCTCGAAGGCCGTCTTCGCGGTGGCGACCTTGGCGGTTGCGGCGAAGCGAGGATGTTCAGCGCTGTCGGCGAAGAGTTTCTCCAGCGACTGGCTGTCCGCCTTGGTGAGCTGGTCAATGGGCTTCGCCATGAGTCGGCGAGCGGCTTCAGCCGCCGGGTCAGTCTTCAGCGAGAGGAGTTTAGGATCCTGGCCGGAGAGATTCAGGCGGAAGCGGCCCATGCTGTGATTAGCGACTGCGTCGTGTCGCATCACCACCACCAGCTTGGCGCCAGTGGGGATGGTCGTCGGCGCTATGGTGAAGATTGCCTTACGAGCCACACGGTTGGCGGGCAGATTGCCGCCGATCGCCCAGCCGGCTTTGTTATTATCGGCTTTCTTCGCCTTGCCCTTGGTCATGGGGGTAGGGCCCAGCTTAGCGATGCTCCAGCCGGCTTGATCGTAATCCGTCTCGGCTTTCACCAGCGGAAGGTTCGTCGTCTTGCCGTCGGGGGTCAGGAGGCGGATCTCGAAGGTGCTGAGCACGAAGTTTCCGTTGACGGCGCGGCCAAGGCTTTTCCCCGGATGGGAGTCATCGGGCAGGGCTTCGAGGCGAACGGCGGTCAGCAGGCCCGGTGCAGGTGCGGCTTCGACGATGTAGGTCTCCTTGGCGGCCGTACCGCCCGAGACGAGCCATGAGCCGTCGTCGAGGCGTTTGAACTCAGCATTCTCTTTCGCCGATACTTTTTCGTCCAACAGGGGCTGCCAGGCCACGCCTTCCTTGGAGAAGGCCGTGCGCTGGCGGTCGAGCCACTTGGCGAAGAGTTCGGGCTGGGCGGACGGGATATCCTTGAGCGTCTTCTCCGCGGCGGCGAGGGTGGCGGTGGCCTCATCAATCTTCTTCTGCTGTTCCTCGGTCGGGAGGGAAAGTAAGGGGGCCGTGTTGCCGCCGGCTCGTGTTCGGCCTGAACCGCCGAATTCGCCGAGTACCCCGGATTCGTTGTTCGAATTGAAGTAAGCGAAGAATTGGTAGAATTCCTTTTGCGAAATCGGGTCGTACTTATGGTCGTGACACCGGCAGCAGTTCATCGTCAGACCCATCCAAGTGGAACCGGTGGTTTCGATACGATCGATGACGTTTTCCGCGAACCATTCTTCCACGATACGGCCTCCCTCGCCGTTGAGACGATGGTTGCGATGGAAGGCCGTGGCCACGATCTGGTCGCGGGTGGCGTGCGGGAGTAAGTCGCCGGCGAGCTGTTCGACCGTAAAGGAGTCGAACGGCTTATTATCATTGAAGGCCTTGATCACCCAGTCGCGGTAGGGCCACATCGTGCGCTGCGTGTCGCTCTGAAAGCCGTTGGAGTCGGCGTAGCGGGCGAAGTCGAGCCACTGCATCGCCATGTTCTCGCCGTAGTGAGGCGAGGCCATGAGGCGGTCGATAGCCTTGGACCATGCTTCCGAGGAGGAGTCGGCTAGGAAGGCCTGCAGGTCGGCATCGGAGGGCGGCAGGCCGGTGAGATCGAGGGCGGCGCGGCGGAGTAGGGTGGCCTTCGGGGCATCTCCGTTGGGCTTGAGGCCCTTGGCGGTGAGGCCTTGGGCGAGGAAGCCATCGATGGCGTTACCGCCGTTAGGAATCTTCGGAGCGGTCGGTTTGACCGGAATCTGAAAAGCCCAGTGGCCTTGGTATTCGGCGCCTTCTTTGATCCACTGTCCGACGAGGGCGATCTGGGCTTTGGTGAGTACCTTGTGGAATTCTGCCGGCGGCATGTGGTCATCAGCATCCTTCGTCAGCAGTCGCTTCATCACTTCGCTTTTTTCGGGATGACCCGGCGTGATGGCCGGTTCACCGGACTTGCCGCCCTTTCTCGCAGCATCGAGGGAGTCCAGCCGCAGCTTACCCTTCACCTTATTCTCATCGGGGCCGTGGCAGGCGAAGCAGGTGTCGGAGAAGATCGGCCGGATATCGCGGTTGAACTGAACGTGCTCTGCGGCCGGTGCGGACGCGAAGAGCAGGGCGCCGGCGAAGGCGAGAAGGGGACGGTAGGAGCGCATGGGGCTTGCGATGAGAGATAATTAAGACCCTCGCTGAGGCATAGCAATGTGCAGTTAATAAAAACCCCTCTTCCGAGGGGTTTTGGAAGGGCCATGGGGCGCGCCTTATCTGGCAGCCAAGTCCTTGAGCTCGACGTTCCGGAATTCAGCGGCGTCGTTATGTCCGGCGAAACCAAAGAACCCGTGGGTGTTGTCTTTACCTGGGTGCGGGCTCTTGGCCATCACCGTCGCCATGTCGACCGTGGAGAGGTCGGTGTCGAGGATGATGAAGCCGTTAAGTTCGACCTTAATGGTCGAGCCGACGACGGTGGTTTCCTGGAAGTTCCATTCGCCGATGGGGCGTTGGTAGCCACGTTGGGCGGCGACCATGCCGTAAGCGGAACCATGGACCTGGCGTGGGTCGATTTTGCCTTTCACCTTTTCATAATTATCGTCGAGCACCTGGAGTTCGCACATGCCATCGTAGGCTGTGTTGCCCTTACCAGGGTAACGAATGGCGAGGCCGTTGTTGCCGCCCGACGGGAGCTTGAACTCGAGGCGATTGGCGAAGTCGGTCAGGTCCTTATTGTAGTAGGGCGTGCCGCCTTTACCCGTCTTGCAACGGATGGCACCATCGGCCACTTCGAAGTTCTCGATCGGACCAGCCCAGCCCGTGAAGTCCTTACCATTGAAGATCGACTTGAAGCCGGCCTTACCGTGCGACGCCAGGATTTGGTTGGCTTCAAAGCCAGCGATCTCGCGGACCGCGATATTGCGCCAGCGGATCGGGGCGCCGTGCGTCTGGAGGCAGATTGGGCCCTTAGCCGGGATGGCGGCCTTGCGGTCGTAGTAGTTCTCGAGGACAGCGTGGTCGACGGTCTGCTTGCCGTTGAGCCAGACGCTGACGCGGGAGCCGATCATTACGACGCGGAGCGTGTTCCACTCGCCGGCGGGCTTATCAGCCAGGACCAGCGGGTCCTTCCCCGGCTTTCCAGGGGAATTATTCCAGAGGGCGCCGGAGCCGAGCTGGGCGCCATGCTTGAAGGCCTTCTCGTCGGTCGGGTCCCAGATCTGGACCTGAGGGACCGCGCGGAGGTAGACGCCCGAGTCGCCCTTCGGGGCCATATTATATTCCAGGACGAGTTCGATGTCGCCGTATTCCTTGTCGGTCGTCGCATACGCACCCGTTCCAGGATTGAAGAGCTCGCCGTCCTTCGCGGACCAGTGTTGTGGGAATTCCTCGCGCATCTTGGCAAGCATTGCGTCCTTCTTATCGCCGGTGAGCTTAGCGACGAGGTGCGGGTTGTAGCCATGCCAGCCGGCAAGATCTTGGCCGTTGAACAGCGGCGTGAAGCCGGCGGGGGCATCAGCGGCCAAAAGGGAACTCGCAACCAAAGCGAGCAGGGGGGTCAGAAATCGCATGTCTAAAGAGCGATAGGGGCAGGGGTGGTAATTAGAGAGGTTCGAGGGTGCACCGTTTGACTTCAAAAGCGCCACCTTCGACTTGCAGACCGATGAAACCTTCAGAGAGGTTGGTGCCGGTAGCCTTGTTTACTTCCTTACCATTGACGAGAATCGTGATGGTATTGCCGTCGCAAATCGTCGTGAAGGTATTCCATTCGCCGACGGGGTTTTCGACGCTATCGCCTGGACGGCCGATCTTATAGCCGCGGACCTTACCGGACTTCTTATCTTTCAATTCCGTGCCATCTTTCACCGTGGCGCCATTCCAGAAATAAAAGTCACCTTGGTGATCATGCATGCCTTGGCATTCGATGCTCTTGGGCCAGATCGCGTCCGGGGGCGTCATGTGCACGACGACGCCCGTGTTGCCCGCTTTGGTGAAGCGCCACTCGACCGTAAACTTATATTGTTTGTAGCTCTTTTCGGTGCGGAGAAAGCCGTTGGGCTTACCGGTGCAGACGAGAAGGCCGTCTTTGATGGACCAGGTATCCTTGGAGGTGTCTTGCGGGTGGACGACCCAACCGACGGTGTCCTTGCCGTTGAAGAGTTCGGTCTTACCGGTCGGCGTGATTGCGTCGGCGGCGAAGGCGTTGACGAAGACGGACGCCAGGAGGGTGGCCGTCAGGGTGAGGCGGTGGAGGGGCATGTTCTGACCTTATGATTTCGCCCCGACCATTGAAGTCTAAACACCGTATTTAAACGGCGTATAAGTGTCGTTTACCGCTTAGGCCATGATGCCCTCAACCACCTTGCCGGCGATGCCCGTAAGGCGGACGTCGAGGCCCTGGTATTTCACGTTCAGGCGATGGTGATCGATGCCCATCAAAGCGAGCATCGTGGCGTGCAGGTCATGGACATCGACGACGTTCTCAACGGCGTTGTAGCCGAGTTCATCGGTGGCACCGTAGGTCGTGCCAGCCTTGACGCCGCCGCCAGCGAGGAAGACCGAGTAGCCCGCGATGTGGTGGTCGCGGCCCGTGCCTTGGCCCATCGGGGTACGGCCGAATTCTCCGCCCCAGAGGATGAGTGTGTCATCGAGCATACCGCGTTCCTTCAGGTCGCGGATGAGTGCGCCTGTGGCCTTATCAACGTCTTCGGCGCCCATCTTCATGCCGTTGTCGAGGTTACCGTGGAGATCCCAAGCTCGGTGGTAGAGTTGAATCATGCGCACGCCGCGTTCGGCGAGGCGGCGGGCCATGAGGCAGTTCGAGGCGAAGGAGCCGTCGCCGACTTCCTTGATGCCGTAGTTTTCGAGAGTCTGCGCGGACTCGGCCTTGAAGTCGAGGAGCTCGGGCACGCTCGACTGCATCTTAAAGGCCATCTCGTATTGCGCGACGCGCGTGGCGATCTCTGGGTCGACGGTCTCTTCGGCGAGCTGGCCGTTGAGGCGGCGGATTTCGTCGATGACCTGGCGTTGGGTGCTCTGGCAGACGCCTTCGGGGTTGCCGATGTAGTGGACGGCTTCGCCCTTGGACTGGAATTGGATGCCCTGGTACTTGCTGGGCAGCACACCGCTGGACCACTGGCGCGAGGAGATCGGCTGCAGGCCGGTGCGACCAGCGGAGGTTAGCACGATGTAGCCCGGCAGATTCTCGGTCTCGGAGCCGAGGCCGTAGAGGAGCCAAGAGCCCATGCTTGGGCGACCTTTGATGATCGAGCCCGTATTGAAGAAGGCGTGGGCCGTGTCGTGGTTGATCTGCTCCGTCTTCAGTGAGCGCACGACGCAGAGGTCGTCGGCCATCGAGCCGATGTGCGGAAAGATGTCGGTCAGTTCCATGCCCGACTTGCCCCACTTCTTGAATTCGAAGGAACCGCCGCGGGCCTTGAGGACCGTGTTCTGGAGTTGGGCAATCTGCTTGCCCTTGGTGAACGACTCTGGGAAGGCTTGGCCGTGGAGGCTCTTCAGGACCGGTTTATTGTCGAAGAGCTCGAGGTGGGGAGGGCCGCCCGCCATGCAGAGGAAGATGACGCGCTTGGCTTTCACCGGTAGGTCTGGCTTCTGGAGCACACCCTTGGAGAATTGGGCGGCATGCAGTTCGCCGAAGCCAGACTTCGCTGCGAGCATGGCGAAAGCCGCGCTACCCAGGCCGTAGGCGCTCTTGGTGAGGAAACTCCGTCGGTTGATCGATAGAGCGTGGGCGATAGGGTCGTAAGGGCGCATGGTCTTAGTAGCGGGTGATCGCTTCGTGGGAATTGAGGAGGACGCGGCAGGCTTGGGTCCAAGCGGCGAGTTCGGCCGGATCGCTGGCCATTGACTGGCTGAAGCCGACCTTGATCAGCTTGGCGGCTTCGGCCGGATTGGACTTATAATACACCGTCTGTTCGCCGATCAACTTTTCCAACGATGGGCGTTCGGACGCTTTGATGTCGCGGCCCATCGCGAGGCGGAAGCCTTGGCTGAGGCGATCGCCGGAGGGCAGGTCGAGGAGACGAGCGGCCATGACGCGGGCGGCTTCCACGAAAGTCGGGTCGTTAAGGAGCGTCAACGCTTGCTGGGGGGTGTTACTGTAGTTGCGAAGCGCGGTGCATTCGTCACGTGCAGGCGCGTCGAAGTTGATTAGCATCGGATGCAGGAACATACGCTGCCAATGTATGTAGAGTCCTCGGCGCCATTGGTCGGAATCCTTACTCGCGACATAGGTGCGATTAGGGAATTGAATAGGCTCATAATAGCCTTCGGGCTGGTAAGGCATCACGCTGGGTCCGCCGACATCGGCGATATTAAGGAGCCCGGCGATGAAGAGCGCGTTGTCGCGGATAAATTCGGCATCGAGGCGGCGGGGATTTTGCGAGGCGAGCAGGCGGTTATTCGGATCGAGCTCTTTGAGCTCGGGGCGGAGGCTGCTGCTCTGGCGGTAAGTCCGGCTCGTGACCATTAGCCGGACTATCTTCTTAATATCCCAGCCCTTATCGCGGAACTCTACGGACAGCCATTCGAGTAGTTCCGGGTGAGACGGCATTTCGCCTTGCGAGCCGAGGTCGTCGAGTCCGGCGCTGAGGCCGGTGCCATGGAAGATCTGCCAAAGCCGGTTCATGACGGTACGGCCGGTGATTGGGTTATCCTTGGAGGTGATCCAGTTGGCGAGATCGAGGCGGGTGAGGCGCTTTTCTTCGGTGCTCCTGCGTAGGCCGGGGAGGAACGAAGGCGTCGTGGGTAAGACGACGGGCCCGGTCTCGTCGAGGAAGTTGCCGCGCGGGAGCACGCGCACCTCAAGGGGCTTGGTGGACTGGGTGACCATCGACCATGCGTAGCCGTTGTATTGCCGACGAATCGTGGTGGTCAGGGTACGAGTCTTCTCGAGTGTCGCGCGGTCGGTGCCTCGCGAAGCCACGTAGAGGGCGAAGGTGGTAGGAGTGAGGCGGACATTCTTGACGGCGACGAGGGTCTCCGGCGCGGTCACCTTCAATGGCTCATCGTGAGAGAGAGGAGAGACCGAGGCCGTGAGCGTTAGGGCGGCGTTGCTTTCAAAGTGAATGACGAACTTCTCCTCAGGCTTTACCGTCACTGGCGTGTCGAGCAGCCAGACCGCATGGACGTCGGCGTCGGGCATCTTTAGGGACCAGCCTAAGTTGATGTCGGTTGCTTCGACGGAGCTCTTGTAGCGCGGTTCGCGATGGGTTGCGTCGGCCAGGTGGAAGGCGACCGGACGCTCTTTGCCCTTCGAGTCGACGATGCCGAAGCGGGTGTTGATGGTCACGCCGGATCCTGCGGATAGGGAGCCCTTGGGGAGGTCGATGCGGACCGAGGCGATCGGCATGGTTCCCGCGTTCAGCGTGATCGCGAAGTCTTCGCCTTTGGCGACGCCCTTAGGCATTTTTATGGCGGTGCCGGCTGTGAAAGCGATAGGAGCCGGGGTCGGTGCGGCTGGTTTCTTGGTGGCGACCTTGACGTCGGTTTTTTTGGCCGGGGCCTTGGCGGCCATCTTGGCGGGCGCGGCAGGAGGTGCGGCCTTATGGAAGAAGGTGCCAGCAGGGGCAATCAGTCCAGTCGGGTGCTCCGCGAGAAAGGTCGCGATGTCTTTTTGCCATACGGAGAAGTCGGAGGTGTCCTTCAGTTCGGCCAAGGTCTGAGTGTAGAGCAATGCGAGTTCAGCGCGGAACTCAGCGTCCTTCTTCGAGCGATAGGCGTTCTTGCTCCGGACTTCCGGATAGAATGGGTGATCGTTGCCGACGCCTTTGAGTTCGGGTTCGGGGGTGTAATTGTAGTCCGCGTAGACGCCCCACTGCTTTACGTCAGCGAAGAATGCCTGCAGGGTGTAGAAGTCGGCGGACTTGATCGGGTCGAACTTATGATCGTGGCACTCGGCGCAGCCGAAGGTACTACCCAGCCAAGCATTGGAGACCGAGCGTACGCGCTCGGCGCCGTACTTCGTTAGGTATTCCTTGGCCTGGGCACCGCCTTCGCGAGTCATCATGTTCAGGCGATTATAACCGCTCGCGACGAGCTGTTCATCGGTCGGGTTAGGCAGAAGGTCGCCGGCGAGTTGCTCGCGGGTGAAGACGTCGAATGGCTTGTTGTCATTGAATGCCTTAATGACGTAGTCGCGGTAAGGGAAGATGCGCTGGTTCTGGTCGCCATGGAAGCCGACCGTGTCGGCGTAGCGGGCGACATCCAGCCACCAGATCGCCATGCGTTCTCCGAAGTGGGGCGAGGCCAGCAGGCGGTCGACCTGTTGCTCATAAGCGTCGGGTGATTTGTCGGCGAGGAAGGTGGCGGTCTCGGCGGGCGTGGGCGGGAGGCCTGTCAGGTCGAGCGAGACACGGCGGAGTAGCCGTTCTTTCGTAGCTTCGGCGGAAGGGGTAACCTTCTTCTCGGCGAGTTTAGCTCCGATGAAAGCGTCGATCGGATTCTTGCCTCCAGCCGGTAGGGCGGGAACGACTGGAACTTCCAGAGGTTTATAGGCCCAGTGTGGTTCGTAGACTGCGCCTTGGGCGACCCAGCGGCGGAAGAGTTCTTTTTGCGCGGCCGTGAGAGTCTTGTGCGACTCCTTTTCGGGCATGACTTCTTCGGCGTCGGTCGAGAAGATACGTTTGATAATTTCACTTTGCTCGGGCTTGCCTGGAACGATGGCGATTTCACCGCTCTTGCCGGTCTTGAGGGCTTCTTCACGGAGGTCTAGGCGAAGACCGCCCTTGCGTGATTTCGGGTCGAAACCATGGCAATGGAAGCAGGTGTCCGACATGATCGGACGGATATCGCGGTTGAAGCGGACGGTGTCAGCGCTTTCGGCGGCTCCGAGGAGTCCGGCGACAAGGAAGGGGGCGGCTAAAGGCAGGACGCGCATGGGGGTGTCTTTATGACAACCCTGCACCCAAGATGTTTCAATGGATTTCTATGGGAAGTGCCTCAGCGGGACTGCCAATTGACGGCGTCGATAAGGACATAGCCCGAGGCACCTTGATTGCCGATGCTTACCTTGGCCGGGCCGGCCGGGAAGCGGTAGGTACCGAGGGAAAGCAGGCCGTCACGGGCGCCGGTGCCGGAGAGATCGACGCGGAGTTCGGCGACACCTCCCGCATGATGGATAATCACAAGGGCGTTACGGCTTCGATTGGCGTTGGGGACGACCGAGAGGCATACCTCGTAGTTGCCTGCGGCAGGGAGTTTGGCCACGAAGCTGGCTTCGGCCGGACCGCCCGCTCCCTTGTCGTCGTGATGATATCCGGAGCCAAAGAAACCACCGTTG
>Ga0114980_10002140_pt1 | contig 14071 bp, 12 predicted proteins | sample S_140806_EF_Meta_FD_87018 | JGI IMG/M metagenome (GOLD analysis project Ga0114980, IMG submission 87018) | Freshwater microbial communities from Lake Simoncouche, Canada to study carbon cycling - S_140806_EF_MetaG | ecosystem: Environmental > Aquatic > Freshwater > Lake | place: Lake...
ATGATCGTATCGGCAGTGGGGATTCGTTCATAACGCCACAGGTACAGGTAACTTCATTAACGTTTATCTAGCCCCTATATACGGCAATCGCTGTATATAGGGGTAGTTGCTTTTTATCCATACAAACACTCCGAAATTTTATCGCATTACCGCAAAGATACAGATTTTGTATACCTATTGCATACTTTATAAAAAAACGATGGCGATTATAATCGTATGTATACACATTTCACCTGCGCCATTTAGGACACGCATGACGCTCCAATATACACCCGAACAATTACGCTTACGCGACACCAGTATCTGGACCAAAGTCCAGGCGGTGCTTGCCCCGACCCAATTCATTGCGTTTATTGTGAGTATGATTTTGGTATATCGTGCGTGGCAGAGTGGCGAAGGGTACGACGTCGCCAACGTGAGTATTTTGATCAAAATCTCATTGTTGTGGGCGATTACATTAACCGGCATGATTTGGGAGAAAGAAATTTTTGGTCATTATTTTTTGGCTAAAGAGTTCTTTTGGGAAGATGTCGGCAATGCAGTAGCCATCGTAACCCACAATGTCTATTTTTTGGTGCGCTGGTGGGGATGGAGCGACGACGCAGTGATGGCGACCATGCTCTGCGCCTATACAACCTACTTGATTAATTGCGCACAATTTATCCGGCGCGGGATTATGGCAGGGCAACAACGCCGCTTAGCACGACAGGAACAAGGCTAAATGGAACACGCACGGGCAGTTGTTATCCCTGCAGCAAACGAAATCATCTTGCGTGACGTTGCACTCACGCCTGCAGGTGAAAACGATGTCACCATCGAGACAATTTACACCTCAATTAGCGCCGGTACCGAGCGCATGCTCTTGGCGGGGCAAATGCCTCACCCCATGTTGCAGTTCCCGGTTATCCCCGGCTACGAGACCGTCGGCCGCATCATTGCGACGGGGAGCAATGTCCCTAGCGAAATGCTCACAAAAATCGTATATGTGGGCGGAGCGCGGTGCTATACCGCAGTCAACCCGGCCTGGGGTGGACAATCAAGCCACCTCCATGCGGATTACACCCGGGTGGTTACGCTAGAGGGCATGGAAGCCGCCCACGGGGTGTTGCTGGCATTGGCAGCTACCGCCTTGCATGGCGTCGACATTGCCGGTGACATTACCGGCAAACGGGTACTGATACTTGGCCAAGGACCTGTTGGTCAAATTGCCGCCCGCATCGCATTGGCGCGGGGAGCCGAAGTCGTCGTGGTCGATCGCGTTGCATCACGCTTGGCGTTGGCCAAGGCTAGTCAGATTGTCGATGTCAGTGTGCAGTCACTTGCCGAGCAAAAAATCGCCCCGTGCGAGGTGATTATCGAAGCAAGTGGCAGTATGGCAGCACTAACCAGCACCTTGGGTGCATTAGCCAACAACGGGCGCGTGGTGTTACTCGGCTATTACGACGAAATCAAATTGCCGTACATGCCGCTCTTTCTCAAACAAGCGCAATTGCTGACGGCCAAAGAATGGGCTCCCGGGGATTTGCAACGATGCCGCGACATGATTGTCAGCGGAGACTTAGATGTCGCACCGTTGCTGACCCATACACAACATATAGACAACCTCCAAGCGGCATATCACGTCGCATTGTCTGATCTCGATTGTCTCAAATTATTGCTGACATGGTAGTGTCAGACTAGAACTGAGTGGCACCTATGGCTCCACGTATGCTAGCAATTTATGGCAAAGGCGGCATGGGCAAGAGTTTTTTTACGTCAAACCTGACGTCACGACTGACATTTGACGGGAATCGCGTGTTGCAACTGGGGTGTGACCCCAAACACGATTCATGCAATACAGTGTTTGGCGGTTATTCGTTACCCACGTTGGGTGAGCAGTGGCGTATTTTCAAGGGACAAGGCCGCGAAGACGAGCTCAGCATCGGCGATGTAATCTTTCGCAGTGAACTCAAACCTGGTTCAGTATTGTACGGCTGTGAGCTCGGTGGCCCTGAGGTCGGGCGCGGTTGTGGTGGCCAAGGGATTTCGTCGGGATTCAAGACCCTCGAAGGACTTGGCCTAAGCAAATGGAATCTCGACTATGTGGTCATGGACTTCCTCGGTGACGTGGTGTGTGGTGGTTTTGCCACCCCGCTGGCACGGTCTTTGGCGGAACAAGTCATCATCGTGGTTGGCCATGATCGCCAATCACTCTATGCGGCTAACAATATCGCCAAGGCGGCAGCCTACTTCCGCGAAATGGGCGGCACTACGTCGGTGCTCGGATTGATTGTCAACCGCGACGACGGCAGCGATACAGCAGATAAATATGCCAATGCAGTTGGGTTACCAATCCTCGCTCGCATTCCGTTGAGTCGGCGTGTACGCGAGTTGGCTGATGCTTGTCGTTTGGCCCTCGAAGACGATCAATTCAATACGATTTTTGGTGATTTGGCCAAACGCATCGCCGGCAATGAGATTCCTCCTTGCCACGATTACAAGGCCTTGGAATATCACGAATTCTTGCAAGTCTTTGGGGCTGAAGAGCCTGAAGGGCGACCAAATTCGGCCAGCAGCGACGAATTGTTTAGTGGCACTGCGGCAGCCAAAAAAGGCATCCCAATGCTGTCATTGACACCGTCGGTCATCCCACAGGTCGCCACCACTGACCCCGTCCAACTCAAGGTCAAGCAGGTGATGGAGTCGATTGGGTTGTATGTGACTGATTTGAGTCGCACCGATCGTGATGGCGTAACGGTGACGTCGGGAGCCGTCGAAATCCGGATCGGGAATATCGACGATATCGACAGCAAAGCGGCGTTTTTGTCGGCGTTACGGCGCTCGGGACAAACCTTTAGTTATGTCGATTTGCGCGAAATGGACGCACCGTCCTACCGCTAGCAAGGCAGATTGATGCATACCGTAGACCCATTAGTACTCCACCACATTTTGGTGGAAGCACTCAAAGTAAAGCGCCCACCCGTCGCAATCACCTATTGTCGTGACCACATCCCCGCCGGATATGAACCAGCAACGGTGGTGGCCTGTGGGATTGTGCGCGAAGCCGAAAGTGGTCGCCGGATCTATGTGGATGCCAACCATCACGATTGTTATGTGGGGTTGTGGCATTTGGGGTTACTTCCCAAAGCGGAAAAACTGATTACCGATGGGGAATACTTGACGATGGCGCAAGGGTTTTTTACCCCTGAAGCAGCCAAACGCAATAAAGCCCAAAGTGAGCGCTTACCCGATGGTAGCATCATTGCGCTTGCGGCGGCGCCGCTCAATGATGTGCCGGAAGGGGTACAAATCGATTCGGTGATTTGTGTAACCGACGCCTTACACGCCATGCAAATCGCTGGTGCGGCTTCGGTACGCGAAGGGACATTCCCGATTGGGGAAGTCGGACCTTCGGCCTGTGCCTCGATTTTTGCCACCCCCATGAACAAACAAAACAGTGTGTTTGCCACAGGGGATGGTGGCGGTCGGATGCATAACCGTCTCGCACCGGGGGAATTATTTGTGACGATTCCGGCGCATCACTTCCAACATGTGTTGGACTTGGTGGCAAACTTCCGATTTGATCCGGCGCGCATGCGTGAGCTTATCATGCCGTCGCACGCCCCCAAAGCCGCATCACACGGCGATTAATGAAGCTTGCAAGTGCGATCCACTTGTAGCGATAGAGTGTCTGGGAAGGAGAAAGACCATGGGTAGTGGCATTTCGACATCGGGGTTATTGTTTTGCTTTGTACCGCTGGCATTAGTGATTATCGGTTTCATTGTCGCAGCGTACTTCACCAACAAGCAATCCACACAGACCTATTTACGGGTCGACCCCAACACCGTTAGCGACGACTAATTCATCCACCAAAAAATGGGTATTATGGTTACCCATTTTTTGTAAAAAATGTAGTATGTAATCTGTACGACGTTGAATAAGGAACAAAAATGGCAGATATTATTCCTTTGGCAAATAGTGCCACATCACAAAGTCAACCCTGCAAGCTCCACCCCCAGTCAATGTGTCCAGCCTTTGGGTCGTTGCGGGTGCTGACCCGCATCGAAGGCTCACACCCGGTGATGGCCACCGACACGGGGTGTTTATATGGTTTAACGTTTGTCACCCACTTTTATGGGGCTAGCAAATCGATTTTGGCGCCCCAACTAGGGACAGCAGAGTTGATGAGTGGTCAAGTGGTCGAAGGCACCCGGGCGGCAATCGAGGTGGCAGCCAAAGAGCCGGGGGTACGCTTGATCCCAGTGGTGTCGCTGTGTGTAGCTGAAACCGCCGGCATGCCCGAAGAGCTCTTACCCCGCAAAATCGGCGATGCCGAAGTGGTATTGGTGCGGGTACCGGCTTATGCCATCCATTCACATCCTGAAGCCAAAGATATTGCGGTAGCGGCGTTGTTGAATCGTCTGGCAGAGCGTGAAGGTGCCGTACATGAAAAAAGCGTGGTGCTCCTCGGTGAAGTATTCCCCGCAGATCCGTTGCTCATCGATGCCGTCTTGCGGCGCATGGGGGTTACAGAGACGATTTTCTTGCCGGGACGCTCACTCGACGATTTCCGGCGCGCCGGTCGGGCCGGGGCGCTTGCGCCATTACACCCGTTTTATAAAGAGAGCATGAATGTGGCCCGCACCTGGGGGATGCCCATCGTGGGTGGCGCGCCAGTGGGGATTAGTGGCACCTATGCCTGGCTCAAAAGCCTCGGCAGTATCCTTGGGCTGGACCCCGTGCTGGTACAACAAGTGGCCGACGAAGAGCGTGAAAAAGCGACAGCGTTGGTAGCAGCCCGCCCATTGAGTGGCAAAGTGATGGTGACGGGCTACGAAGGCACCGAATTGGCCTATGCCCGCATGTTGGTCGAGGCAGGCGCCGAAGTACCCTATGTATCGACCAGCATCGGCCAAGACCCCTTGGTATTGCCCGATGAGTTGTGGCTCAAAGCGCACGGTACCAAAGAAGTCATCTATCGCAAAGCCCTCGAAGAAGATATTGCGGCAATTGATCGCTATAACCCTGACTTGGTGTTTGGTACGACTCCGCTGGCAAGTGCCGCCAAAGAACGGGGCATCCCGGCCATGTATTTCACCAATCAACTCGCATCACGACCGTTCTTTTTGATGGGCGGCATGGCGGCCACGATTGATTTTGTGGCGAGCGTGCTGACCAAAGGTGACAAATACCGCTGGATGCAAGAGTTTTTTGCTGACTAATCTGATTATTGTCACTCCGTACAACCATCCTAGTGGTACGGTATTGAGTGTCCTCTATATGACCGAGAGGAATGTGCTATGCCCCCTGTTGTAATCCGTGATTTATCAGATACCAGCGGCTATTGGGCTGCGATTTGGACGATGTGCCCGATGCCCGATGTGCATGTAATATGTGACGCCCCCGTGGGTTGTTTTAATTTGGTGGGCACTGCAGTACCGGACTACACCGACGCCATCCCCCATATCGAAAACCTGACACCGGCCACGATGACTGAACAAGAAGTGGGCGGCAAAGGTACCGCCGATAAAGTCAAATGGACCTACGAAAATCTGGCCGCCACTGGGGTGCTCGACAACAAGCATGTCATCGTGGTGTCGACGGCTGAATCCGAAATGATTGGCTCTGACCATTCATCGCTGGTACGCCAACTCGGGGTGGGGACGCGGTTTTATTATAGTAATTCACTGGCCGAAGATGAATGGGCGGGGCGTGACCGCGTGTTGCGCTGGCTGTGGAGCGAATACGGTGAACCGCACGCCGGCGAGATTACCACCATCCCCACCGCCGTCAACATTATCGGACCTACCTATGGTTGCTTTAATGCACCGTCAGAATTAACCGAAATCACGCGCATGATTGAAGGCGCCGGTGGTACCATCAACATGGTCTATCCGTACGAAACCACCCTGAGTGAGACCCCACGCCTAGCGGCAGCAGCAGTCAATGTCGTGCTCTACAAAGAATTTGGCACCGGACTGGCCAACGAGTTGGGCAAACCGGTGTTGTACTCGCCCTTTGGAATGCAAGACAGCGTGGCGTTTGTACGCCAATTGGGACAATTATTGGGGACGAGTGACAAGGCCGAAGCCTTTATCCGCCGTGAAAAACGCACCACCTTGCAAGCAGTATGGGATTTGTGGCGCGGCCCACAAGGGGACTGGTTTGGTACAATTGATATCGGCGTGGTAGCCGGCTTGTCGCATGCCGAGGGGATTGTGCGCTTTTTGGGGGATGAATTGGGGATGAAGGTGGCGTTTGCGTCGGCACGACCTCGGCGCCCTGGTGATTACGACAACGAAGCAATCCGTCAACACATCCACAAACGGGCACCTTCATTTATCTTTGGCACCATGAATGAGCGAATTTATTTGCGTGAGTCTGGAGCCAAATACACCAACTTTGTGCCAGCCGGATTCCCTGGGCCGGGGGTACGACGGGCCGTCGGTACGCCCTACATGGGGTACCGGGGCTGTGTCTACTTAGTGCAAGAAATCATGAATCGGCTCTATGACGGCCTACTCAACTTTTTGCCGGTCGATGGCGCCTATGCCAACCAACGCGCCAACGCCGCCGGGACACCAACGCCAGCAAGTGACAGCAACCAAGGGAATTTGCCGTGGAACAGTGAGGCCCGTGCCATCCTCGACAAAGAACTCGAAAAACTGCCCTACTTGCCACGCATATCGGCATCACGCCAGCTACAAATGGCGATTGAAGGGATTGCTCGCCAACGCAATGCCTCTGAAGTCACCGTCGAATTGGTCGAGCTCGGACTTGCGCAAAATCGCCAAGGTTAGTACACGTACCATCATACAACAACACCTCATACCGTTGCATACGACAACGGTATGAGGTGTTGTTGTATGATGGTAGTAGCGCATTTGCAACGAGAGAGTAACATGTACGACGCATTACACCACATCCAACAACGGATTATCACCACCGCACAACAGACTGGGCGTGATGCCAGCCAGATACGGTTGATTGGGGTCAGCAAAACGCATCCTGCCGAGGCTGTGGCAGCAGCGTTTGCCGCCGGTCTGACTGATTTTGGTGAAAATAGAGTGCAAGAAGCCGAAGAAAAGATCACTACCCTCAGCGCCCAACGGTCACAATTAACCTGGCATTTGATTGGGCATTTACAGCGCAATAAAGCCAAAAAAGCCGTACAACTTTTTGATTATATTCACTCGGTCGATAGTCTCGAATTAGCCCAAGCGATTAGTCGCCACAGCCAAGAATTAGGGCTAGCCCCATGCAAGATTTTGTTGCAGTGCAATGTATCGGGCGAGGAGAGCAAAGAAGGCATTACGGCGCAAGGGTGGCAACACGATGCACCGCTCCGGCACCAGGTTTTGACCCTGGCACAACAGATGGGCGAATTACCGGGAGTAAAAATCTGTGGATTGATGACGGTTGCGCCCTATAGTGAAAACCCGAGTGAGGTACGCGAGGTGTTTCACTCATTGCGACTCTTGCGTGATGAGATTGCGACGGTTATCCCAACCCACCCCTGCAATGAATTATCAATGGGGATGAGTGGGGATATGGAAGTTGCGATTGCCGAAGGAGCGACGATGATTCGCATCGGGCGGGCATTATTTGGGGAACGGAGCTATCCGCCACAAGGGCAAGTAATGTGACAGCGGATTACGACTTTCGCCGGGTAGTCGGCCAAGCAGCCCTCGCAGAAGAGCGCGCCACTGCGTACTATCAAGCCACCCACCTCGACCCGATTCGGGTCGAGCAACGGATTGATGCGTGGCAACAGACGATTGCAGGGGGCGACGATGTGGCGTGGCAACGCTATTTAACGCTCCATGGCTGGAGTCAAGCCCAACTAGCCACATTATGTAGTGACACGGTATTTGTGGGTGATATGCACGAATTACCGAGTTGGGCGTTGGTGTTGTGGGAAGCGTGGGATGATGTGTTGACTGCAGAGCAACTGAGTAGCCTGCAAACGCTGATGCCAACGCTCACAAGTCATGATGGGGCAGTAATTTTGCCGTTTGTGACGTGGGGTATCCAAACGTTGTATGCCGGTGATTGGCCACAACGGGCAATATTGCCGCAACCAACAGTGCTTGCAACCTGGCTCGTACAGCAGCTCCACGCCATCGTCGGGGATACAGCCGCGCAATGGGTAGGGCAACAGGGAGGCCGGATCGCACTACCGCGGTCTGCATCACGGATTACCCCCCTCTTGCACGACTCGATTTGGCGCGAATTTGCGGTAACCCATGCCTGGATGATGCGCAGTATTGCAACCGCTGTCTGGCGAATCTGCCAAACAACCCAAGCGGCCTGCATTCATTTGGTACAAGACTGGGGCAAGTTACGCCAGCACTATCATTTCACCGGGCCGGTACCCACCATTGAGGCCTTAGAAAATGCACCCTTGGGCTATGCAACCGTCGGGGGATTTGGATTACAGTGTGCAAATCAGCAACGTCTGATTTATGTGCCCCATAGCGCCCCCAAAAACGACGGGTTTGCAGTGATCCATGCATGGTTGCAACGGCGCGGAGCGCCATTGCAACCACAACTCACCCAAACCGTACCCGGGCCAGATTATTATTGGGTCCAACTCCCACCGGCACGCGCCCCCCACGACAGCGAATACGCGGCGTATGCGCAGTCGATTGGGGCCTTGGCGGCCTTGTGTGATATCTGCGGGATTGTTGATTTAACCGCGGCAGCAGTGCATTGTGTGGGAGCACAGCTTTGGCTGCTCGATGCAACCAGTATGGCGACACCCCACACCACACCACTCGCTCATCGGCTCGTCCATGTCAATGGCAGCGATACCATGGCAGTATTTCATACAAGTCTCGCCCAACTAACCCGACCACAGCAACACGCGGTATTGCTTGATGACTATGTTGCTGAGGTAATCACCGGATACCAACGGTGTAGTGATTTCGTGATGCAACGAGCTATTGATTTGGCCTATTATTTACAGGGGCAGGCACCGTTTGCACAACGCATCATGACGCATCAAAGTGATGTGTTGTGGTACTATCGCAATCTGCTTTACACACAACCATTATTGAGCAACGGGATAGAAGTAAGCGCTTGTATCGACCAACTATGTGGGCAGATTCCACCCCAGCTTGATAGCATTGCCATACGCCAGCAACTCCATGCAGACTTAGTCGGTGGAATATTGCCCTATGTGATGAATCCACAGCAAGATTACGCCACGGTGATTAGCAATCTCAAAAACAGCACACCACACACCCAGCAATTCCAGATTGCCCAGCTGCAGCTTGCGCTCACCCCTTGTGAAATCGACTATACCGATGGACGTACTCCGTGGGTGAGTCGCACATTAGCGCCATTAGACACCACTGAACTTGCGCAAGAAGCAGTACGCATAGCATATGAGATTCACGAGCAACAAATCGTGACCACCACTGGCAGCACGTGGTTGGTATTGGGGCATGATGCGCAACGTACGGGATTGCACTATGCGAACCCGAGTCTGATTGATGGCACCAGTGGCATCGCATTGGCACTCAGTTGTATTGGTGGACTCACAGATAAAGATACGCTTACCAACACCGCAATCGCCGCATTTCAACAGACATTTGCGACCATGTCAACCATGCCCCAGGCGGTGGGGGGAATCTGTTATGCGGTGGCAATAGCAACACCTCATTTGGCCACATATGAGCTCTGTCACACGCTATGGCAACAATTATCGCAGATGAATATGGGGATAAGTGACACCATACAATCAGCAGATTGGCCACATGGACTTGCCAGTATGGTGATTGGCTATCTCGCATTACATCGTATTGATCCACAGCGTGGGTGGCAACAGCAAGCGATTGTCGCCGGTGAGCGATTGTTGCAATCACGGCAACGCAATGCCCAAAACGAACGCACCTGGGCCGGTGCGAGCCTCAGTAACGGGGGATTTGGCACCAGTGGGATTGCCTTGGCGTTAGTCAGGCTCTATGAATATAGTCGCGATTATCGTTTTTTGCGGGCCGTCTACGAAATCATCCAACTGCAAGACAATCACTATAGTGCAGATCACGGTGGCTGGCCAGACACACGCACACAACCGTGGAGCTACCCGTTGAGTTGGTGCCATGGGTCAATTGGTCCAGGTATGGTGCGCCTTGCGCTCCAGCGACACGAACGTACAGGGCAAGTCGACGCATCGTTGCTTGGGTTGCTTGATGGGATTGACAGTATTGGCTTACACGAAAACGATGGCTTGTGTTGTGGTACGGCGGGAAGCATCGATTTGTTGTTGAGCGTAGACCGTGAACTCCACCAGCCCTACTATAGTGAACGCGCCAATTACTGGGTACAGCAGATGATCCAGCGCGCCCACGACCGGGGCGGGTATGTGACGGCGGCAGAATACCCCGGGATATATCAGCAGCCAACGCTATTCCAAGGCACGGCGGGGATTGCCTATCAAATCGCCCGCTGCGCCTATCCGCGCCTGTTCCCTTCATTGCTGTTCAACACATTGCCGCGGGGCACAGAATAAGTGCAAGTAATTATTTGCGGGGCACAATATATGGCTTGAGTGGTGTATTGATTGGGGCAACGCTTGTGGCAATAACGAGTGGTTGCATCACTCCGGCAATGTTTTGGAGTTCAATCGTGCCCTCAACATGCACCCATTGATCGTTGGAGTAGGCGGTGCTATTGGCCCATTGGACATGCATACCGACACCGCCAGCATCAGCGACACAGCACGTAAGCACATAACGCGCCAACATAAATTGATCATCAGCAAGTTGCATGTCGGGGTTCCGCACCACAAAGCCATCAATTTGCACGGTTTTGCCTTTGAGTGCGAGTAGGTCAACACTGGTTGCTACCACCCAGTCATAGACATTCCACGCTGTGGTATCAACGGTTGTCGGATTGATAATAGTAACCTGTGGTCGTTGGGCGATTTGATTCAAGGCCGTGCCTTGATGGCCGATGGCATCGGCACCTAAAGCGCGTGGTGCGATGCCCAATCCCAACAACACGGGGATTAGCAAAAACTGGGTACTATAATTGGGAATTGGAATGGGCATCGTAATACAAATAATTGCCAGTGCAAACAACACTGCACCACTGAAATACATCAAGACTTCATAGCGGGGATGAATATACAAGGCCATTTGCCCCGTCGCAGTACGCACAAACAACAATGCCGCCACGGCAAACAATAACCCACCGATAATCCATGGAGTGATACGCTTCATACCCATCCAAACCTCCAGATTGCCCCACACAATACGATTGTCAATACCGCGATTGTGGCCACAAATTGCGGTATTGGGCGCCAACAAAGATTGCCGCAAACATGGGAATGCTTTTGAAGTCGATAATTGGACCAAACACGAGGAATGCCATCAAGGCGATAGGGCTAAAACTGCCCACGAGTGACAGCGCCACAAAGGCATCGACAGTCGAGCATATCGACATGACAACAGCCAGCAACATGGCAGCAGGCACCGCCAACCACACATTACTTGCCATCTGCAAAATCACCGTATTAGGCAAAAACACCTGAATAATGGCAGCGAGACTCGCACCAATAATCACATAGCGGAGCATGTCTAATAAATCGCTGAGGGCATGGCGCAACCATACCAAAAAAGGAATTTCGTCATCGGGGTGGCCGTGATGATCATGAAATTCGCTGGTCAAGGCGGGGATAATGGTGAGATTAGGCATCATGACCGCAGTCAATACAGCGATTATGATTGTCAAGCCGAACCGCCACAATACGAATGACCAACCAAACACGCCGGCAAACGCCGCACTTGTACTAATAAACACAATCGGGTTGATGACGGGTGCGGCGATAGCAAAGGCCACGCCCAAGCTCATTGGGGCACCGCGATATACCAAGCTCCGCGCTGCCGGAATCGAGCCACATTCACAAATGGGAAAGACACTGCCCAACAAGGCACCAATCAGTGCCACCAACCAGCGTGATTTGGGCAATCGACGCGCCAACCAGAGTGGGTCGAGGAACTGGTGAATGGCGGCCGCAATCAAGGCACCCGCAATCAAAAACGGCAGTGCTTCGTACAATATTCCTAAAAAAATCGCAATAAATAGGTCGGTTTTGGTGATGATATCAGCACTGACAGGCAGCCAGCGATTGGCGACCACAACCACGCCACAAGCAATCAGCGTACACAACGTCGCCACGCCACTGCGAATGTACTGAATCATTGTCGTCATAAATCATGCCTCACACCAACATACCATTGTCTATCATAGCACGCCCGGTCGCAAAAGCGACCGGGCGCCGTACAACGACGACCAACGCAATGACGCCCTCTGCGTACACTGTGCGAGATAACGAGGATCTCCTACCGGGGCAGCTGTACCAAACCGCGTTGCAATGCAACGGCGACAGCTTCGGCCCGACTTTGGCACCCGAGTTTGGTAAAAATGTGGCTGACATGGGTTTTGATGGTGTTTTCAGAGACATGCAGTGCTAACGCAATTGCCCGGTTGCCTTCGCCACGCACAAGGCGTTGCAACACGTCGACTTCGCGGGCAGACAATTCGTCGTTGGGATTGTCGTTCATGCGGGCCAGCAAGCGAGCTGCGACACTCGGCTCAAGCGCCGCATTGCCACGCATGACTTCACGGATGGCTTGGAGCAATTCGTGTGAGCTGACATCTTTGAGCAGGTAGCCTTTGGCGCCGGCGGCAAGGGCCCGCTGGATATCGTCGTCACTGTCGTAGGTAGTTAGTACCAAAAACCGTGCCGTCGCGCCTTTGGTCCGGGCTTGAATCATCACATCGACGCCACTCAAGCGTGGCAAACGCAAATCGAGCAACACCACATCAGGCTTGGTCGCAAGCACCAGCGCCACGGCTTCTTCACCATCGGCAGCATCACCGGCGATTTCAAAGCCTGATTCATAGCGGAGTAACGCCAACAAGCCGTGGCGTACAATGGGGTGATCATCAACCACAAGTACCCGAATTGGAGGAGAAACAGTATTCATAGTAGGCAATCTTTCGGTGTCACATTAGCGACACTAGGGGTATGTGTGCAATAAAATGGGGGCACGGGCACGAACCACCGCACCGTCGTCATCAATGAGTTGCAAATCACCATTGAGCGCGACGAGGCGTTCACGCATGCCCATCACTCCAAATTTGGCATGGGCAGAAGTTAAACGCTGTAGGGCATCGCCAAATCCACGACCATTATCACGGATTTCGAGTTCGACCATCATATCTTCCATCCGTAACGTGACGGTGACTTGATCGGCGGCCGAATGGCGCACCACGTTGGCGAGAGATTCTTGGGCGACCCGCAACAACGCCGACTCGATTTCGACGGGCAACGGTGACCACGCACCGTCAAATTCATACGAGGCCATGATAGTCGGGTGGCGAAAGCGGTCAACAAGGCCATTGAGGGCGTGACGCAAATCGCCCCGTTCGAGCGCTTCGGCGCGCAGATTCCAGACCGATCGGCGCGCTTCGGCGAGCGACTCACGCGCCATACGAGCGGCCAAATCGAGGTGTTCATCGGCATCGGGATGATTGGTGCGCAACGCTTGTTGAGCGGCGCCGAGTTGCACAATAATGCCAGTTAAGCCTTGGGCGAGGGTATCATGAATATCACGGGCGAGACGGGTACGCTCAGCCAACATGGCTTTTTCGCGTTCGCCTGCGAGTAGGCTGGCAGTTTGGTCGACGACTCGTTGCTCGAGTTGTTCGCTTAGTTCTTGTAATGCAGTGGCGTGGGCATCACTTTGTTGGAGCGACCGTTGCAAATTACTCGCGAGGAGCGAGGTAATCGCAGCTACCGCAAGGAACAAGCTAGTCCAAAATCCAACCGCAATCGAAGTCATCAGCCGCAATTGCGACATATCAATGACGACAGTATTGCGAAAATAGTCATAGAGGGCAAAACCTGGGCGGTTCATATGAAGCCATGCCGAGATCCCTACAACGATTGCCGAAATAACGGCCAATATCAAACTCGAACGCCGTTGAAACAGCAAACTCGCCGCACTGATAGGCAAAATCAATAACGCAGGAAAAAACGTTTGGGCGCCAAAACGCAAAATAATACTCGTGATTGAA
>Ga0114980_10002145_pt1 | contig 14061 bp, 12 predicted proteins | sample S_140806_EF_Meta_FD_87018 | JGI IMG/M metagenome (GOLD analysis project Ga0114980, IMG submission 87018) | Freshwater microbial communities from Lake Simoncouche, Canada to study carbon cycling - S_140806_EF_MetaG | ecosystem: Environmental > Aquatic > Freshwater > Lake | place: Lake...
GACCGGGCATGCCGCAGAACATCTGGCCAGACTGACACCAGCCGGTCATGAAGCCCGGATACATCTGACGCTGAGTGACGAGCACCCCTATGCACTTGCCTTCGTGGTGATCGAAGCCTTGCCGATATCTTAATCACGTTATACCGATTTCGCCGCAAAGACCGCGGACAGCGGCTGGGGGATAGATTCACAATGAGCGACGAGCACAAGCCGCACGACGATCACGGTCATGGCGGGGGACACGGCCACGACGCGGGTCACGGTCACGACGACCACGGCCACGACAATCACGGGCATGCAGCCGCTGCCGATCACGGTCATGATGACCATGGCCACGCAGCGCCGGCCCATGGCCATGACAATCATGGCCATGACGATCACGACCATGCTGCCCCCGAAGCCCACGGTCACGATGACCACGGCCACGCCGCACCGGCCCATGGCCACGACGATCATGGCCATGCCGCGCCCGAAGCCCACGGTCACGACGACCACGGACATGCTGCGCCGGCTGCGCACGGTCACGATGATCACGGGCACGCAGCCGCCGGTCATGGTCATGACGATCATGGACACGCAGCGCCCGCTGCCCACGGGCATGACGACCACGGGCATGACGACCACGGACATGACGACCACGGACATGCTGCCCCGGCTGCGCATGGTCACGATGCTCACGGACACTCAGCCGCTGGTCATGGTCATGACGATCATGGACACGCAGCGCCCGACGCCCATGGTCATGACGACCACGGTCATGCCGCCCCCGCTCACGGTCATGATGACCACGCGGCCCCGGTCGCCGCTGCAGCTGTCGTGGGTGCCGCTGTGGCCGCCGCCGCGAAGCCGGCGGTCTGGAGCGACTCCGGCGACGCCCCGTTCGAAGAGGTCAGTTCGACCCCGGCCTATGCCCGCGGCTCTGGCAAGAAACAAAAGTCCAACGGCGGCTCCGGCAGCGAGACCATGGAGATCATCAAGACGATCTTCTTCGCCCTGCTGATCGCCCTGGTTCTGCGTGTTGTGCTGTTCCAGCCCTTCACCATTCCGTCAGCCTCGATGGAGCCGAACCTCTATGAGGGCGACTACATCGTCGTGTCGAAATGGAGCTACGGCTATTCGAAACACTCGATCCCGTTCAGCCCGCCGGTCTTCGAGGGCCGCATCATGCTGCCGGGCGTCAGCCATGAGCCCACCCGTGGCGACATCGTCGTGTTCAAACTGCCGCGCGACAACAAGACGGACTACATCAAGCGCCTGATCGGCCTGCCGGGCGACCGCATCCAGATGATCAACAATGTGCTGTTCATCAACGGCACTGCGGTGCGCGATGTCGAGCTGAGCCGCGAGGATGTCCAGACCTTGTACGGGACCCAGCAGACCATCAAGCTGCGCGAAACCCTGCCTGAGGGCCGCGAGATCACCATCCAGGACTGGGGTCCCGGCAACATCTCCGACAACACCCCGGTGTTCGAGGTTCCGGCCGGCCACTATTTCATGATCGGCGACAATCGCGACAACTCCCAGGACAGCCGCTATGAGCAGTCGGTCGGCGTGGGCTTCGTCCCGGCCGAAAACCTGATCGGCAAGGCCAAGATCATCCTGTTCTCCTGGAAGCCCGGTGCCTCGCTGTGGAATCCGGTCACCTGGTTCACCAAGGTCCAACCGAGCCGGTTCTTCACAGTTCTCAACTGATGGCTGACCGAAGGGCCGAGGCTGTTCAGGCGCTCCGCCGCCGCCTCGGCCATGACTTCCGGGACCCGGGGTTGCTGGACCTCGCCCTCACGCACTCCAGCGTGGGGGAGGGGGCCGAGCGCGATGCGCGCGGCCGCCCGTTCGCCGACAACCAGCGGCTTGAGTTCCTGGGCGACCGGGTGCTGGGCCTGCTGGTCGCCGACCGTCTGGTGCGCGACTTTCCCGGCTCCAACGAAGGCGAGATGTCCTCGCGTCTTCATGCGCTCGTCGACAAGGCCGCCTGCGCCCGCGTGGCCGAGGCCCTGGGGGTCGGTGATGCCATGCGGCTGTCCCCGGGTGAGGCCAAACAGGGTGGCCGGCGGCGCGAGGGTGTGCTGGGTGACGCGATGGAGGCCTTGCTGGCGGCCGTCTGGCTGGACGGCGGCTTTGATGCGGTCCGGGCGGTGTTCGACACCGCGTGGAAGGACGAACTGTCCGCCCCGCCGCAGAAATCGCTCACCAATCCGAAATCAGCCCTCCAGGAGTGGGCGCTCGGGCTTGGAAAGCCCCTGCCGGCCTACCGGATCGTGGAACGGAAGGGCTCGGACCATGCCCCCACTTTCACCGTCGAAGCCAGCGTGGCCGGATATCCGCCCTTGACCGCACAAGGCCGTTCGCGTCAGGACGCGGAGAAGGCGGCCGCGATCGGCCTGCTGCAGCGTGAAGGCGTGATTTGACCGATACAGAAAACCAGCGGGCCGGCTTTGCCGCCATTATCGGCGCGCCGAATGCGGGCAAGTCCACGCTGGTCAACCGGCTGACCGGAACCAAGGTCTCGATCGTCACGCAAAAGGTCCAGACAACCCGTTTCCCGGTGCGCGGCATCGCGATCGAGGGGAATGCCCAGATCGTGCTGGTGGACACCCCCGGCATCTTCACGCCCCGTCGCCGGCTGGACCGCGCCATGGTTGCCTCGGCCTGGGGCGGGGCCTCGGACGCCGATGTGGTCGTGCACCTGATCGACGCCGCCTCCCATATCGCCTCCGAGGGCAAGGAGGGCCAGGCCGCCGACCGGCGCTCGGCCGAGGACACCGAGACCATCATCGCCAATCTCAAGGCCTCGAACACCCAGGTCATCCTGGCCCTGAACAAGATCGACGGCATGCGCCGCGACACCCTGCTGGCCCTGTCGCATGCGATGTTCGAAACCGGCGTCTATTCCGAGGTCTATATGATCTCGGCCCTGAGCGGCGACGGGGTCGAAGACCTCAAGCAGCGGCTGGCCCGGTCGATGCCCGCGGGGCACTGGCTCTATCCCGAGGACCAGTCGGCCGATGTACCGATGCGGGTGCTGGCGGCCGAGATCACGCGGGAGAAGGTCTATCTGCGGGTCCATGAGGAACTGCCCTATTCGGCGGCGGTCGAGACCACGGCCTTTGAGGACAAGGCCGACGGCTCGGCCCGGATCGAACAGATCATCTATGTCGAGCGTGAGAGCCAGCGGCCCATCGTGCTGGGCAAGGGCGGCCAGACCCTGAAGTGGATCGGCCAGAAGTCACGCGAGGAACTGACCGAACTGCTGGACAGGCCGGTGCATCTGTTCATCACGGTCAAGGTCGACCCGAAATGGCAGGATTCCAGAGCCCTCTATGCCCAGTTCGGGCTGGATTTCGACGTCTAGGCCGTTGTTCGAGGTTCCCAGAAAATCCGGGGGACATCCCCGGCTGGCGTTGGCCGTCATTGCGATCCTCGTCGTGCTCGTTGCGGGCCTTGTGGTCTGGCCGGGGGTCAGACCCGGCCCAACCGCGACGGCACCCGAGCCCGTTCCGCCGCGCCCGCCGCTCGTGGTGGTCGAGTCCCTGCCTCAGCTGACGGAACAGCTCAATCGCTGGGGCCGCGCGGGCCAGTTCACCGGAGGCGTGCTGGTCGCGCGGGGCGATGAGGTGCTGTTTCGGCAGGTCTACGGCTTTGCCGACCGGAGCCTCGGCACGCCGCTGGCCCTGAACTCCCGCTTCCGCCTCGCATCGGTCAGCAAACAATTCACCGCCGCCGCTGTTCTGAGGTTGCAGGACGAGGGGGTTTTGTCGGTCGATGATCCGCTGTGCAAATGGATCCAGCCCTGTCCGGCGGCCTGGGGGCCGGTCCGACTCCATCATCTGCTGGGTCACAGCTCCGGTATTCCGGATCTGATGGCCCGGCCCGGCTGGGGTATTCGCCGCGTTACACCGGCTACCATGGCGGAATTGACCGCGGAGTCCGCTCAATATGGCCTTCAGTTCCCGCCGGGGACGAAGGTTCGTTACAACAACGCCGGCTACAATCTGCTGGGGGCCGTGGTCGAGAAGGCCAGTGGAAAGCCGTTTCACACCTATCTGCGCACCGCCTTCTTCGAGCCGCTCGGGATGGCCGACACCGGCTATGACGACGGGACCTCGGATGTGGTCATGGGCTATGCCAACCTCGGCGGCGGCGGGCCGTCACCCCAGCCGGACGCCAATGTCAGCATCATCGTGGGAGCCGGGGCGCTCTATTCGACGCTCGACGACCTGCTGGTCTGGCAGCGGGCGCTGCATCATGGCCATCTGCTGAGCCCGCGCAGCCATGCGATGATGATCGCCGACCATGCGCCGGAGTCGACCCCGCCCGAACGCGGTCGGCCGCGTCGCGACTGGGGCTTCGGCGTCTTCACCAACAGCATCGGTCAGCGGGTATCGCCCGCCTTCATGGACCGGCAGATCTTCCATACCGGCAGCTGGTCGGGATTCCGCAACCTGATGACCTATCAGCCGGATCAGGACATCGCCGTCATTGTCCTGTCGAACAACTACCACCAGCGCGACGCGGTCTTCCTGCTGTCGCAGCAGGGGGTGGCCGAGGCTCTGGGACGACCGTTCCCGACAGCGATGGGCCGCTAGAGCCCTTCGGTCGGAGAGCGGCACAAACCGCTCGCCCATTCGGAGCGCCCGGGGTTAGGCTGACACGGTTGACCCCGGAGCTAGCCATGCTGTCTTTCGCCGCCGCCGCCGCGCTCGCCCTCTCCGTTCCCGACCCTGCAACGTCCCGGAGCCTGTCTCCGGAAGCGGCTGCCGCCTCGGCGCTTGAGGCCATGCACGCCGCCGCCGCCCGCTCCGACGGGGTGGCCTGGGCGGACCGGTTGGCACCGGGTCTGGTCTGGGTCGGCAATGAGACCTCCGAACGTTGGGACCGGGAGGCCTTTCTCGGCTTCGCGGCACCGGTCTTCGCACGGGGCGAGGGCTGGGTCTATTCGGCCCGCGATGCCGGCCGTCAGCGCCATGTGACCCTGGCCCCGGATGCCTGCGCCTGTGTGGCCTGGTTCGATGAGGTGCTGGACAGCGTCACCTATGGCACGGCGCGCGGCGAGGGCCTGCTGGTCCGCGACGGCGAAACCTGGCGTGTGCTGCGCTATGCGTTGAGCTATCCGATCCCCAATGATCTCGCCAATGGCATGACGGCGGAGATCAAGGCCTTTGAAGCGGCCACGCCCATTGTGGACGCACCGGGCGAAGCCGCTGATGCACCGGAGGAGACGGCCGCCGCCGCCGTTCTGGATGCCCTGCACGGTGCCGCGTCGAGAGCCGACGGCGCGACCTATTTCGACCTGTTCACGCCGGACGCGACCTATATCGGCACCGATGTGACCGAGCACTGGTCGATCGCCGAGTTCCGCGCCTATGCCGAGCCCTATTTCAACCGCGGCCGTGGCTGGACCTATACGCCACGCTCGCGATCCCTGACCCTGGCGCCGCTGGACTGCCGCTGCGTGGTCTGGTTCGACGAGGCCCTGGACAGCGCCAGCTACGGCACCAGCCGGGGTACCGGGGTGGTCGTCCGAAGCCCTGACGGAAAATGGCGGATCGCGCTCTACGCCCTGACCTTCCCCATTCCCAACGCCCTGGCGCGGGACATGACGGCGCGCATCCGGGCGGCAGCGGTGCCGTAGCCGGAAACGGGAACATATGGCCAACCCCGGCGTAGTCCTCTAACACCGCCGGATGGATTTCACCGACGACGCCTTCGTCCTGTCTGCCCGCGCCCATGGCGACACCGGGGTGGTTGTCGAACTGCTGACCGAGGCGCACGGCCGGCGCGCGGCCTATGTCGCGGGCGGGGCGTCCCGCAAGATGAAGCCGTTCCTTCAGCCCGGCGCGCGCGTGGTGGCTGACTACAAGGCCCGGACCTCGGACCATCTCGGCTCGGCAAGGCTGGAGCCGGTCGGGGAGGGGCCCAGTGCCCTGTTCGACGATCCGCTGGCCCTGACCGGCCTCGCCGCCGCCGCCGCGGTGGCGCAAGGGTCCCTGCCGGAGCGGGAGCCGCATCCGGGTGCCTTCCTGGCCTTCGAGGCGCTGATGTCCGCTTTCGCCCTGCCGGACGTCTGGCCCGCGATCTTTGTGCGGTTCGAGGCTGGACTGCTGGAAGACCTGGGCTTCGGCCTCGACCTGTCGCGCTGCGCTGTCACCGGGACCATGGACGACCTGATCTGGGTCAGCCCGCGCACCGGCCGTGCGGTCAGCGCCGACGCCGGTGCCCCCTATGCCGACAAGCTGCTGAAGCTGCCGCCGTTCATGCTCGGGGCCCAGGCCGGGCTGGGCGAGGGGGATGTCGGGGCCGGCCTCGACCTGACCGCCCATTTCCTCGAACAATTCGTCTTCCATCCCCAGAACCGGCCGATACCACCTGCGCGGGTATGGTTGATCGACAAGCTGCGCGAGGCCGGAAGGCTGTGACGGCTGCGTGGCAAATGCAACGCCTGCGGAGCAAGCGGTGCCGACAGGCCACGGGGAGCGTCAAAAACTGACTGAACAGGCGGCCGTCACGGAACCGCCGCCGACCTGTCTCCGGTCTGTTGTGCTGCAACCCTAAGCCGCTGTCGCGTGCATCGGCACGGAAAAGGTCTTCGGGGACAACAATGAACAACCATCGTCTTTTGGCGGGCGTTTCGACGCTCGCGCTCGCTATCGGCGGCGTGATGCTGACTTCGGCACCCGCCCTCGCTCAAGCCGTTGTTTCGGAGCCGGACGGCCCGGTCGCCGCGCTCGACGAGATCGTTGTCTTCGGTCTCGGCCAGAGCCGCCAGCAGGCCTCGATCAGCGAAGCCGCCATTGCGATCGAAGCCCCGGGCACCAGCCCGCTGAAGGCCATTGAGCGCCTTCCGGGCGTCAGCTTCCAGTCGGCCGATGCCTTCGGCAACTATGAATGGTCCGCACGCATCGTGCTGCGCAGCTTCAACCAGAACCAGCTGGGCTTCACCCTCGACGGCGTTCCGCTGGGCGACATGAGCTACGGCAACCACAACGGCCTGCACATCTCGCGCGCCATCATCTCGGAGAACGTCGGCCGCGTGAACGTGGCCCAGGGCTCGGGCGCGCTCGGCACGGCTTCGAGCAGCAATCTGGGTGGCACGGTCGCTTTCGTCAGCCGCCGCCCCGCCGACATGTTCGGCCTCGACGTCGCCGGGACCTTCGGCAGCGAAGACACGATGCGCGGTTTCATCCGCCTCGACACCGGTGCGTTCGGCCCGGCCGGCACGGCGATGTCGCTGTCCTTCGTCGATCACGGCATGGACAAGTGGAAGGGCGTCGGCGAGCAGAATCAGCAGCAGATCAACTTCAGCATCGTCCAGCCCATCGGCCGCGGTGAGATCACCGGCTTCCTCAACAGCTCGGAACGCCGCGAGAACGACTACCAGGACATGTCGCTGGAGCAGATCCGTCGCCTGGGTCGCGACTGGGACAACAACTCCGGCAACTATGCCAACGCCGTCACCAACGCGGCGATCTATCAGGCCAACCCCGGCGGCGACTGCGCCGTGCTGGGCGGTGGCACCGGCACCAACGCCTATGTCGGCGGCGCGCGCTGCATCGATGACGCCTATTTCGACGCTTCGGGCCTGCGCGACGACACCCTGGGTGCCCTGACCCTGACCTACCCGGTCACCGACAACCTTGAGGTCTCGCTGACCGGCTATGGCCACAACAACGAAGGCCAGGGCCTGTGGTGGACGCCCTATCTCGCAACCCCGGTCGGCGCGCCTGACCAGTCGGGTGCCGCCATCGCCGTACCCAGCCCGATCTCGATCCGCACGACCGAATATGACATCGAGCGTCGCGGTGTGATCGGCTCGGCCACCCTGACCGTGGGCAATCACGAGATCGAGGGCGGCTTCTGGACCGAGAACAACGACTTCAACCAGGCCCGGCGCTTCTACGGCCTGGCCCGCGCCGCCAACACCCGTGACTCGCTCGACTTCCTGGCCAATCCCTTCTTCACGCAGTGGGAATACAATTTCGAGACCGAGACCCGCATGTTCTATGTGCAGGACAGCTGGTCGGTCACCGAGGCCCTGACCGTCAATGCCGGCTTCAAGTCGCTGAGCGTCGAGAACTCGGCCACGACCGTGACCGGCCCCAATAAGACCGGGACCATCAAGGCAGAAGACACCTTCCTGCCCCAGGTCGGCGTTGCCTGGGACCTCGACAGCGACCACCAGCTGTTCGCCTCCTATGCCGAAAACCTCCGCGCCTACGAATCCTCGAACACCGGCGGCCCGTTCTCGGCCTCGGCGGCCGGTTTCGCGGCCCTGCGGACCACCCTCGAGCCGGAAAGCTCGAAGACTGTGGAAGCCGGCTGGCGCTTCCGCTTCGACCAGATGCAAGGTTCGGTTGCCGTCTATGACGTGCAGTTCGAGAACCGCCTGCTGGGCGTCGCGCTCGGTGCCCCGATCCTGGGTCTCGGCAACGGCATCCAGAACGTCGGTTCGGTCCAGAGCCGCGGCTTCGAAGCCGCCGCTGTCTGGTCCTTCACCGACAGCTGGTCGGCCTTCGGCTCGTTCAGCTACAACGACTCGACCTATGAGGACGACGTTCGTGACGGCACGGGAGCCCTGGTCGCCGCCACCGCCGGCAAGACTGTGGTCAACACGCCCGAGACCCTGGCACGCGCCGAACTGGCCTATGATGACGGCAGCCTCTTCGGCACGATCGCCGCTGCCTACACCGGCGAGCGTTTCTCCAGCTACCTGAACGATGAGTCCGTTGAGGCCTACACCCTGTTCGAACTGACCGGCGGCTACCGCTTCATCGATCGCGGTGACTGGCTGGACGGGACGGAAGTCCAGTTCAATGTGACCAACCTGTTCGACGAGGACCACATCTCGACGGTCGGTTCGGGCGGCTTCCAGAACGGGGCCGGTCGTCAGACCTTCCTGCCGGGTGCCCCCCGTCAGGCCTTCGTGACCCTGCGCCGCAGCTTCTGATTGCCTGCCAGTAGAGTGTAAGAACGGGGCGCATCTTGCCGATGCGCCCCGTTTTCCTTTTCCGCCCGGAGATGGTGAAATGAACAGCCTTTCGAGACGTGGCCTGATGGCCGGAACCGTGGGTGCCGGTCTGATCGCGGGCAGCGTTCGCGCGGAGCCCGATCCCCATTCGCAAAGCGACCGGACCCTGACCCGGATCGCCTTTGGTTCCTGTGCCAAGAGCGACAAGCCCCAGCCGATCTGGGACGCCGTGCTGGCCGCCCGGCCGGACCTGTTCATCTTCCTCGGCGACAATGTCTATCTCGACACCCGGGACCCGGCGGTAATGCGCCGGAAATATGCCGAGCTGGCCGCCCAGCCGGGATTCCAGCGGCTGAAGGCCAGCGGTATTCCGATCCTGGCCATCTGGGACGACCATGATTTCGGCGAGAATGACGCCGGCGCCGACTATCCTATGAAGGAGGAGAGCCGCCGTCTTTTCCTGGACTTCTTCGGTGCCCCGGCCGACAGCCCGCGCCGGACGCGCGACGGCATCTATACCGCCCATGTCTTTGGACCGCCGGGACGGCGCGTCCAGATCATCCTGCCCGACCTGCGCTGGAACCGAACGCCGCTGGTGTCGCTGGAACTGGGCGACCAGGGCTATGAAGCCTGGGTCCGGAGACGCGCCGAGGCCGGGGAGCCGACGCCGGGCCCCTATGCCCGCAATCCCGATATGACGGCCACGCAGCTGGGCGAGACCCAGTGGCGCTGGCTGGAAGAGCAGCTCTCGGTCCCGGCTGACGTGCGTGTGTTTGGCTCCAGCCTGCAGGTCCTCGCCGATTTCGCCGGCTGGGAGGGCTGGATCAATTTCGCTTACGATCACCAGCGCCTGATCGCCGCCATCCGTGACCGCAAGGCCGACGGCCTGATCTGTCTGTCCGGGGACACTCATTACGGTGAAATTTCGCGGCTGGACGTCAACACCCCCTATCCGCTGTGGGACATTACCTCGTCAGGCCTGACCGAGGTCTGGCCGGTGACCCCGCCGAATGCCCTGAGGGTCGGCGACGTGTTCCGCGACCAGAATTTCGGACTGCTGACGATCGGCTGGGGCGGCGAACACCCGACCGTTCTGGCCGAGATTCGGGACGTCAACGGCAGGGTCCGGCTGGAACAGGCGATCCGGGTCGGCGATCTGGCCGTGGGTTGACGCGACGGGGTGTGGGTTTAGGGCACCGGGACCCTAGACTCCGGGACCGAAACACCCGATTCGAAGGCCCATGACCGTTCATACCCCGCCGCCGGAAGGCGGACGCATCGTCGATGAGCCGATGAGCGAAGCGCTGTCGCGCCGCTATCTGGCCTATGCGCTGTCGACCATCACCAATCGCGCCCTCCCGGATGTGCGCGACGGTTTCAAGCCCGTGCACCGGCGTATCATGTATGCGATGCACCAGATGCGGCTGAACCCGCAGGCGGCAGCGCGCAAATGCGCCAAGGTCGTCGGCGAGGTCATGGGCGGCTATCACCCGCACGGCGACGCCTCGATCTATGACGCCCTGGTGCGATTGGCGCAGGACTTTTCGCAGCGGTATCCGCTGGTCGACGGCCAGGGCAATTTCGGCAATATCGACGGCGATAACGCCGCGGCCATGCGCTACACCGAGTGCAAGCTGACCCCGGCCGCCGTGCTCCTGATGGAGGGGATTGACCAGGACTCGGTGGACTTCAAGGCCACCTATGACGATCAGGATGAAGAGCCGATCGTCCTGCCGGCAGGCTTCCCCAATCTTCTGGCCAACGGCTCGTCCGGCATCGCCGTGGGCATGGCAACCTCGATCCCGCCACACAATGTCGGCGAACTGATCGACGCCTGCCACCTGCTGCTGGAACGTCCGGACGCGACGACGGAAGAACTGGCCGGCATCGTCCCGGGGCCGGACTTCCCGACGGGGGGTGTCGCCGTCGAAGGTCATGCCTCCATCCTCGAGGCCTATGAGACCGGCCGGGGCGGGGTGAGGCTGCGGGCCCGCTGGGAGACGGAGGATCTCGGCCGGGGTGTCTGGCGCATCATTGTCACCGAGATGCCCTACCAGGTGCAGAAGTCGAAGCTGATCGCCGACCTCGCCGACCTGATCGAGCACAAGAAGGCCCCGCTGCTTGGCGATGTGCGCGATGAATCGGCCGAGGACATCCGGCTGGTGATCGAACCGAAGAGCCGCACGGTCGAACCCGAGGTGCTGATGGAGAGCCTGTTCAAGCTCTCTGACCTCGAGATCCGTTTCCCGATCAATATGAATGTGCTGGACGCCACAGGCACACCGCGTGTCATGGGGCTGAAGGCCTGTCTGCAGGCCTTCCTCGATCACCGTCGCGAGGTGCTGGTCCGCCGCGCCGGCTGGCGCATCGACAGGGTCGAGAAGCGGCTGCACCTGCTGGAAGGCCTGAGGATTGTCTTCCTCAATCTCGACGAGGTTATCCGGATCGTCCGCGAGGAGGAGCAGCCCAAGGCCGTCCTGATCGCCCGTTTTGGCCTGTCCGAGCTTCAGGCCGACTTCATCCTCGACACGCGCCTGCGCCAGTTGGCGCGGATCGAGGAAATGACGATCGAGAATGAATACAAGGTTTTGTCAGACGAACTTGCCGCACTACAGTCGCTGTCGTCCTCACCGGTGAAACAGTGGAAACAGGTCGGCAGGGACCTGGAGACGGTGCGCAAGGCGCTGGTCTCACCACGCCGGACACTGATTGCCGAGGCCGTGGATGCGTCGGCCCTCGTCTCGGTGGAAGCCTTCATCCCGCGCGAGGCCATCTCCGTCATCCTGTCCGAGCGCGGCTGGATCCGGGCCGCCAAGGGCAAGGTCGAGGACCCCTCAGAGCTCAAATTCAAGGAAGGGGACAGTCTCGCCTTCCTGGTTCCCTGTTTTACGACCGACAAGATCCTGGTCGCGGCCTCGGACGGCCGCATCTTCACCGTCGGGGCCGACAAACTGGCGTCGGGGCGTGGCCACGGCGAACCGCTACGGCTGATGATCGACCTCGACGAAAAGGCCGACATCATCAATCTGCTGGCGCATCAGCCGGGCGGCAAACTGCTGATCGCCTCAAGGGCCGGCTATGGCTTCATTGCACCCGAGGACGAGTTGCTGGCCCAGAAGCGTGGCGGCAAGCAGGTGCTGAACGGCGACATGATCGCCGCCATCCGCGTGAACGGCGACCACGTCGCCGCGATCGGTGAAAACATCAAGGCGCTGATCTTCACCCTCGCGGAATTGCCCGAGATGGGACGTGGCAAGGGCGTCAAACTGCAAAGCTACAAGCAGGGCGGCCTCGCCGATGTGGCGGTGTTTGACGGTGCCCACGGCCCCGAGTGGGTCGACGGCGGCGGACGGCGGCGCAACTGGCCCGACTGGAAGGACTGGCTGGGCAAGCGGGCAGGGGCCGGGCGTCAGGGCCCCCGCGGGCTCAGGAAGTTCCGTTAGACTCGGCCATCCAGCGCTGTACCAGCCGCAAGCAGGCGTCGTGTTCCGCGTTCAGCCGGTCAATCGCAGCGTCGGCGGCGGCCTGGTCGGTGTTGCGAGTGATCGAGCCCAGAGCCCGGCTCGTGCTGGCGGTAAAGGCCGCTGAAAGCTGCGCCTCGGTCAGGCCGAGCGGTTGAGCGAAGAGCGTCGCCGCCGCAATGAACCCCCTGCCATTCCGGTCGGAACTGGCCTGGGCCGAGGTATTGCCGGTGAAGGCATTCAGCGAGGAGGTCGCAGCCATCACGCCGGCGCAGTTCATGGCCTGTTCGTAGCGCTCTGACGTCGCTGGAGCGGGCGCGGCCGGCGGGGCGGCATCCTGAACGGAGGCGAGAACGACAGCGGCGGCCAGTAGCGTTGCGAACATGGTAGTTCCTTTTGACGGGAAGCAGCCTATCCGTGGCGGACAGGCGCATCAATCTGTTCCCTCCCGCGCGCGAATCCGGATGTTGCCGCGATTTCACTATCCGGTCGGCGTGACGCGAGCGATACTCCTTCCATAGGCTGGAGAACCGCAATGATCGTCACCCTGATCGTTATCGCCGTCATCGTCGCCCTTGTGCTGTTCATCGTCGTCGGTGCCTACAACCGGCTGGTGGCTCTGGATCAGCGCGCGGACCAGTCGTTCGCCGACATCGATGTGCAGTTGAAGCAACGGCAGGATCTGATCCCCAACCTTGTCGAGACGGTGAAAGGATATGCCTCACACGAACGCGGCACGCTCGATGCGGTCACCCAGGCCCGGGCTGCGGCTGCCGGTGCCACCTCGGTCAATGACAAGGTCCAGGCCGAGAACATGCTGACGGGAGCCCTCGGCCGACTGTTCGCCGTGGCCGAGGCCTATCCGGACCTCAAGGCCAACACCAACTACCTCGAACTGCAGCGCGAGCTGTCCGACATCGAGAACAAGCTGGCTGCCGCGCGCCGCTTCTTCAACAGCGCCGTCAGCGAGTTCAACGCGGTGCGTCGGCAGTTTCCGACCGTCCTGTTCGCCGCCATGGTCGGCTTTGCGACGGACAAGCCTTTCTTCGACGTGGGCGAGGGTGATCGCGCCGCGATGAATGCGGCTCCACCCAAGGTCAACTTCACGGCTTAGGGGTCGCACGGATGGGTGCCGTCGGGCTCCAGACCCATATCTGGGCAAACAACACCCGTTCGATCCTGCTGCTGGCCGGGTTTCCCGTCCTGATGATCCTGATCATCTACGGACTGCAGCTGGTGCTGATGGGGATCGGATTCCTGCCCGGGTCCGGCCGCGGGCTGGGCGACGACATGGCCCTTGCCGCATCCTGGCTGGGCGGCACCATCCCTCTCGCCATCATCATCGCCGGGGTCTGGTTCGCCATCTCCTATTTCGGCAGCCAGGCCATGATCGACATGATGACCGGTGCCCGAAAAGTTGAGAGGAAATCTGAGCCTGAGATATACAACCTGTTGGAAAACCTCGCGATCTCTCGCGGGCTTAGGACGCCAACGCTTCGCATCATCGACAATGACAGCCTGAACGCCTTCGCTACCGGCCTGCATGAAGGCCAGTACAGCATCACGGTCACCCGTGGCCTTGTCGAAGCCCTGACCCGCGACGAACTTGAAGCGGTTCTGGCCCATGAGCTGACC
>Ga0114980_10002146_pt1 | contig 14054 bp, 11 predicted proteins | sample S_140806_EF_Meta_FD_87018 | JGI IMG/M metagenome (GOLD analysis project Ga0114980, IMG submission 87018) | Freshwater microbial communities from Lake Simoncouche, Canada to study carbon cycling - S_140806_EF_MetaG | ecosystem: Environmental > Aquatic > Freshwater > Lake | place: Lake...
ATTTGAAAACTATTTCATGAGAACCTCTTGAAACTGAAGCTAGTTTGTTGATTGAAATATCGTAAGAGTATCCGATTGTAAATTTTTCAGTTGGAGAAAATCCTAATAAAACAGCTACTGCGTCTGAATTTCTATATGTGATTCCTCCAAATAGTTCTTTGTTATTAATATTAAAAAAATAACGCGCATTGACATCAAAAGAAAACTTAATAAGTTCAGTTCTCATTAAAACTTGTGCGTCTATCTTACCATTTAAAACGTTATCAAAAGTTTTACCACCCATAAAATAATAATGTCGAGCTGTCTGATAGTTCTGGTCAAAACCATCAACTGTTTTTTTTAAAAGTGACTCAGATAGATGTGTAGATGATAGACCAGCATAATAATCTTTTCCTTTAAAATAGAACCCTAAATTTACATCTAAATTAGTTGCAGAAAAACCAATGGGAAGTGATGGATCAGGAGCAGATGATGGTGGATTCCAGTCTGGATCTAAACCATAATTAATAATACCTAGACCTATACCCAAACCTAAAACTCCTACATTGCTTATTTTAATTGGATAAGAATAATTAAGCAATAAATTATTTTGACGAGAAAAACCAATAGCATCGTGATAAAAGGCAAGACCAACACCACCTTTGAAAAATCTCGAAAAATTTCCTTCTATATTTAAAATTGCTGAGTTTGGAGCTCCGTTAACTTTATCCCATTGATTTCTGTAGATAGAGGTTGCACAAATACTGTTATTCATATCAATGCCAGTTTTTCCGGGATTAACAGTCATTTTATCAAACATGAAATTTGTTACTAATTTATCCTGTTGTGCAAAAAACTGCGAAAAGACAAAAGAATAAACAAATACTAATATACTATTTTTTAATTTCATAACAAAATTTTATAAAGATTACACAAGTAAACAATAGTTTCTTGAGTAAAAATAATGTGCTAAAATAATCATATTAATTGAAAAATAAAAAATTGTTAAAAAAAAAGGTTTTTCAAGAAAGTTTTTGGTAGGTTTTCCACCACAAATCAGGCATCTCATTTTTCATAGCATTTTCGTAATCTTCTTTATTACATGGAACAAGATAATGACGTTCGTATTTACTTTGATTGCTAGGAGGAAATGGAACTTCCATCCACCACCGAGATGACTTATTACTTTTAAAAAAAACCAATTCATTATTGGATTCCTCCATGACAACAGTAAATTTTTTGTAATCTACTTTATTTCCAATAGGAAAATCACCAAAACGCGAGGCAACACCATCAATAAAATACCAAATCAGCTGCGCTAAAAGTTGATCAGAAACTTGTGTTTGATTTAGATAATTAAATATGCCAAAAGAAGAAACTTTATCTGATATTCCTGCATATTTTCCGATCTGACAAATTTGTTCGGCATAAAAGCCATTTGGCAGACCACTTCTATTGAGTGTTTCAGATGCTTTAATAGATTCAAAATCAATGTTAATTATATCTGCATTTCTTAAGTGAGGTTCAGCTTTCTTAAAGTCAGCATTAAACTCTCCTAAGCGACAAATATCAAAGTAAAGTTTTTCAAACAGTGCTAATTCCTTAGGATTTGAGTAAGGTACTTGTAAACCAATATTAGCATGATTGAATAAATAACAAGGTCGCTTTAACAACAAATGACTCACGTAACCATTTGAATTTATCTCATCTTCGGGGGCTCCTAAATCTAGGGCATAATCAACAGAACAAATATTTATCATCTGCTCTAATTTTTCATAAGCTGAATAAAGCGCTAAAATAAGATCTTGACTTCCACCAACTACAATTGGTATTACATTTATTTTTACTAATTCTGAAACTACTTGAGAAAGGGCGAAATAGGTATCTTTTAAATCTTGTCCCGGAAGAATATCACCTAGATCATATAAATTACTCTTCCAATTTGTGCCTATTTGCAGTTCATAAAATGATTCTCTAAACTTAGATTGGATTTCTTGTTTTATGTCAGAATTTTTGAACCCACGAAATTCAGGAACATAAATTAAAGCACAAGAATTTTTTTGAATTTCTGGAAAGGAGCTATGATTTGTGACGATTTTTGACCCTATTTGATCTTCGTGCCATTCTCCTATAACATCAACAGGACTAAAATAGATCGATATATCCTTCATTTTTATGATTGCATAGATTTAATTTAATCAAAACTACTTATTAAGTAATTATCTAAGTGCTTGTTTGATATAAAGTATTAAAGACTAAATCGTGAATAACTCTATTTTTCAAGTATTGCTTTAATATTTGGACGAAAATAAAGTGAAGATTTTAAAACCTTACCATCTTCACGGTAAATAGGCTTTCCACTTATATCTAATTTAGACATATTTGAGCGTTGAATCTCAGTAAAAACCTCAACTATTTTGTGCTGTAAGCCATGTTTTAAAATAGTACCACAAAGAATGTATAATTGATCTCCTAAAGCATCTGCAACTTCGACAATATCGCCATTTTTTGCAGCTTCAAGGTATTCAGAATTCTCCTCATTCATTAAATTATATCGCAATTCTATGTCTTTTTCAGTTAAATCGATAGTTGGCTCATAATTATTTTTAATCCCAAAAGCGTTATGGAAAATTTCAACAGCAGAAATAGTTTCTTTTAATGTCATCGTTCTATATTTTTTATTGCGAATATACTAATCTTTCTATAACGAATAAAGACAGTATATATTAAATATTTTAATGAAATAGAAATAGTTTTATTATATTCACGGGCGAAAAAAATTGACAATGAAAAAAAAAATACTCCTCTATTTAATTTGTTTTTTTGCATTACAAATTAAAGCTCAAATAATACCTCAAAACGGAACGATAGCTTCAAGTCCAGAATTTATTGCTTTAAAAAATGCTAGTGTTTACATACGTCCTGGCTTAAAAATTGAAAAAGCAAGTATTTTAATTTCCTCTGGAAAAATCATTGACATAGGAAAAAAGATTACTATTCCTAAAAACGCAATAGAATATGATTTAGAGGGAAAAACAATTGTTCCGGCTTTTATAGAACTTTATTCTAATATTGGTATGCAGAAAGGAAGCGAACAAAATTATTCCCCACGACCACAAATAGAATCAAGTAAAAAAGGCGCATACTATTGGAATGAAGCAATTCATCCTGAAATTGAAGCTCATAATTTTTTCGCTGTTGATTCAAAAGCAAATGAAAATTATTTGAAGTCAGGATTTGGTTTTGCAGTCTCTCATGTTCAAGATGGAATTGTTAGAGGAAGTGGAACCTTGGTTTCTTTGGGTGATGAAAATAGTAGTAAAAATATAATCAGTCTTAAATCAGGAATGTTTTATTCCTTTTCCAAAGGCTCTTCAAATCAAAGTTATCCCTCATCTCAAATGGGATCTATTGCATTACTTAGACAATCCTTGTATGATTTAAAATTTTATTCAGAAAATGAAAAACGCGATCAATCTATCTCATTAGAAAGATGGAAAGCAGACATTGGTTTACCAAGTTTATTTAAAGTCAATGATAAATGGGAAATTCTTCGCGCAGAGAAAATAGCAAGTGAATTCCAACTGAAAATGAATTACATTGGATCAGGAAATGAATATGCTGCCTTGAGTTCACTGAAATCACTAAAAGGAGCAATAATTATTCCTCTTAATTTTCCTGAAGCTTATAATGTTAAAGACCCATATCTATCTCGCCAGATTCCATTGAGTGATATGAAACATTGGGAGCTTGCAGCATCGAATCCTTCTTTGCTGAAAAATAATGGGAATACAATATGCTTAAGCTATAATGGCTCAAAAACTCCCGAAGATTTTTGGAAAAATTTAAGGAAAGCTATAACACGTGGATTAAAAGTTGACGATGCATTGGGAGCTTTAACAATTGAGCCAGCAAAAATACTGAAGATGGATACTGAAATTGGAAGTTTGGAAATTGGAAAGATCGCTAGTTTTTCGGTTTATAGTTCTGATCCATTTACAAGCGATGCAAGTATACTAGAATCTTGGTTATTGGGTGAACAAAAAGTACAAAAAAGCATTTCAGAAAACTCAATTATTGGAAAATATACCATGAATATTAATGGAAAAAGTTACCGTATAGAAATTTCAGGATCAAATGAAAAACCTGCAGGGAAAGTAGAAACCTTTAAGTCAAAGGATACGATTCAACAAAAAGCACTTGTTTTATTAAATGAAAATGATGTTACCATACAATTTAATTGCGATGACGATGCATACAAAGGCAGCTTCAATCTTCATGGAAAAATAGCAGGAAAAGGAAGTGTTTTAGAAGGTGACGGGACGCTTCCCAACGGAAAATGGATTACATGGTCTGCGATTCGAGCTCAAAAAGAAAGTGAAAAAGAAAGTGAAAAGGAAATTAAATTAAACACTGATAGTATTGCTAAACCTTGGTTACCAAATTTAGCCTACGGAATGGATTCAATTCCAAAATTCCAAAGTATAGCAATTAAAAATGTAACAGTCTGGACAAATGAACAAGAAGGCATTCTTAATAATGCTACAATTTTTATCGAAAACGGAAAAATTAAAAGAGTAGAGATTGATCCTAAAAAAAGCGTTGAACTAGCAAAAGACATGATCATAATAGATGGAAATGGAAAGCATTTAACAAGCGGTATAATTGATGAACATTCACATATTGCAATTTCTCGAGGTGTTAATGAGGGAGGGCAAGCTGTTACTGCAGAAGTTAGTATCGGAGATGTTGTAAATCCTGATGATATAAATATTTACAGGCAACTATCTGGCGGTGTCACAGCTGCTCAGTTACTTCACGGCTCTGCAAATCCAATTGGTGGGCAGTCTGCATTGATTAAATTAAAATGGGGGTTTTCACCAGATGAAATGTTAATTAAAGACGCTCCAAAATTTATTAAATGTGCGTTGGGAGAAAATGTAAAACAAGCAAATTGGGGCGATTTTAACACTGTCCGTTTTCCACAATCAAGAATGGGAGTTGAACAAGTTTTTTATGATGGCTTTACGCGGGCAAAAGCATACAAAAAGGAATGGGAAGATTATCAAGTTAATCTTGGTAAAATAGGTGCTTCTACTATTTTTGCGCCAAGAAAAGACTTAGAATTAGAAGTCTTAAATGAAATTCTCGACAGTAAAAGATTTATCAGTTGTCATTCTTATGTACAGTCAGAAATAAACATGTTAATGCATGTAGCAGATTCTATGGGATTCAAAATAAATACATTTACCCATATTTTAGAAGGTTATAAAGTCGCTGATAAAATGAAAAAGCATGGTGCAGGAGGATCAACATTTTCAGACTGGTGGGCTTATAAATTTGAAGTGAATGATGCTATTCCCTACAATGCAAAATTAATGCAAGACCAAGGACTTGTTGTAGCGATTAATTCCGACGATGCAGAAATGGGAAGACGTTTGAACCAAGAAGCAGCAAAAAGCGTGAAATATGGCGGAATGAGTGAGGAAGAAGCATGGAAAATGGTGACTTTAAATCCTGCAAAATTATTACACCTTGACGATCGAATGGGAAGTGTAAAAATTGGAAAAGACGCAGATTTAGTTTTGTGGACAGGAAATCCATTAAGTATCGAAAGCAAGGTTGAACTTACAATGATAGATGGATTAATTCTCTATAATAGAAACAATAATTTAGCTCTTGAAGAAAGAAATACGAAAGAAAGAGCTAGATTAATTAATAAAATGCTCGAATCAAATGAAAAAGGGGAAGAAACAAAACCTTTTATTAAGAAAGGAAGACGTCTCTATCATTGTGATACCCATGGTGAAGAAGGCGAAGAATCAGAAAATCAACATTAGTATTATGAAAAATAGACATATAATTTTACTATTTATAGTGTGTCCATTCCTGCTATTTGGACAAGCAAAGAAAATACTATTTACCAATGGATATCTTCACGTAGGAAATGGACAAGTGCTTGAAACTGCTCTTCTTGGTGTTGTTGATGGTAAAATTTCTTTGGTCAAAAATGTACTAACTAGCACATATAAAAAAGGAGATTGGGATACAATCATCGAGTTAAACGGGCAGCATATTTATCCTGCGTTTGTTGCGCCAAATTCTACATTAGGTTTAACGGAAATTGATGCAGTTCGTGCCACGCGTGATTACGCTGATGTTGGCGAATACAATCCTCATGTTCGAACACAAATTGCTTTTAATTCAGAATCCCGGGTAATTGAAACTGTAAGAACAAATGGTGTACTAATGTCTCAAGCAACACCAAGAGGAGGAAGTATCTCTGGGACATCTTCAATAATGTCTTTGAGTGCTTGGAATTGGGAAGAGGCAACGATACTAAATAACGATGGAATTCATGTTAATTGGCCTGAATCAAACCAAGGAGGAGGACATTGGACAGAATCCGAACCAAAAATACGGAATGATAATTACGTTTCCCAAAAACAAAAATTAGAGGGATTCTTTGAAATGGCAAGCGCTTATTCAAAAAGCAAAAAAGAGTTTGATAGGGATATTAGATTAGATGCTATGAACGAGTGTTTTCTTGGAGAAAAAAGGGTGTATTTTCACGCAAATGAGTTACAACAAATACTTGATATTATTGAATTTTCAAAGAAATACAATTTAAAGAAGCCCGTAATTGTTGGAGGATACGATGCTTACTTAGTTGGAAAACGACTAAAGGATTCAGGAATCCCAGTAATGTTAATGCGGGTTCACAGCTTGCCCGAGCACGAAGAAGATGCAGTTGATCTGCCCTACAGGTTACCCTCCTTGTTGCAAGCTCAAGGAATATCATTTTGCCTTCAAAATTCTGGAGAAATGGAAGCCATGAATGCACGTAATTTACCCTTCCAAGCAGGAACAGCAATGGCCTACGGATTATCTGAAGAAGAAGCAATCCGAGCAATTTCCTTGAGCACTTGTGAGATTCTTGGAATTGATAAAAATTATGGGTCCATAGAAGTTGGAAAATCTGCTACTTTATTTGTTTCTAAAGGTTCCGCATTAGATATGCGTACAAATCAAGTTTCAACAATCTTGATGCAAGGGAAATTTGTTCCTGTTGATAACTTTCAAACAGAGCTTTACAACAAGTACAAGCGAAAATATGAATCAAAACAAAAATAAATTTCAAATACGCTGTAACATTTCTAATACGAAGTCGTCCTAAGAATAACTAGGATGAATATTCAAGATTACAATCAAGCTGTTGACCAGTTTTCGGATGGTTTGTATCGTTTTGCTTTAAAGAGCATTAATGATTCAGACCAGTCCCGTGATTTTGTGCAAGATGCTTTTGAAAAATTGTGGGTAAAGTTAGAGACAGTGGAAAATGCAAAATCGTATTTATTCACAACTGTTTACCACGCAATTGTCGATCATTCTAGAAAAGAACAGCGCAATAGAACCTACGAAAGTCAAGTGGAACAGAACCCAAGTCACGAGCTACAATCATTAGATTTACATGAGATTCTCAGTAGAGGATTAAGTGAACTTTCAGAAATTCAACGCAATGTTGTTTTATTACGCGATTACGAAGGATATACGTACCAAGAAATTGGTGAAATAACAGATTTAAGTGAGCAGCAAGTGAAAGTATATATTTTTCGCGCTCGAAAATTTTTAAAAGAATACATTGGTACAATAGAGGCATTAATATGATGATAACAAAAGAAAATATTGAAGCCTATTTACTTGATTTTCTAGAAGGAAACCTAAGTCAATTTGAAATCAAAGAGTTGATGGATTTTGTTGCCTTACATCCAGAATATAATAATGATTTAGAGCTGGAATCAGTTCCAATTGATGTATCTATTCAATTTCCCGATAAAGCAAGTTTAAAAAAGGGATTCTCCGTTAAACCTCAAGTTTTTAGCTCATTAAATGAAAACGAAACAGAACTTTTCATTGTTACTAAAATTGAAAATGAATTAAACGAAAAAGAAGAGTTACATTTCAATCGTGCACTTCAAGCAGATAAAAATTTTGAAGTACAGTTTATAGCCTTTACCAAAACGATAATACCTGTTGACATTTCTTTGATATTTGAATACAAAGAACAACTTAAACGGACTGCTTCTTTGGCGCCAATTTTCAATTTCCGTCGCGTTATTTCTTATGCAGCGGCTGCAAGTGTAGTTTTATTTGCAGGTTATTTGTTTTTCAAATCAAGTCCAAGAGGAACTGAGGATAAAAAAACAGCTCATAAAAAAGCATTTAAAAAAGATAAAAAAACACCATCTATTGCGCCAACTGAATCTAAAGAAAGTTATCAATTTGCAGAAGAATTAATTTCGTTAAAACCGTCTTTAAACTTTGTTTTAGATTCAACTAAAAACGTGCAAAAAAAAGTCATCCCATCTTTAACTGAATTAATGGCTCAGGAAATTGAAACTATAAACAATGTAAAAAATGAAAACGAAGATGTTGCTTTAGTTTCACCAATTGAAGTGAATCCAATTCAAGAAATGATTGAAAATCTAGAGCAAGAAGAAACCTTGACAGTAAAATCTTTTTTTATTCAAAAAGTTAATAAAGTATTATATGGAATGAAAGATCCAAATGAAGACGAAAAATATGCTTCTGTTTCTCAAAGAGTTTCGTCCGCAACCGGAATTTCTTTTGATTTAAAAAGAAGAAAAAACAAGGAATTCCATTTAAAAATTGGAAAATTTTCAATCGACAGAAAAAAAAGTAAATAATCGCCGTAACATTTAAAAGACGAGTTCGTCCTACAGCAAAATAGAGAAAAAATGAAAACAATTTTACTTACAATCGCAACAATGAGCTGTATTAGTTTAACTGCTCAAGTTACAGAGCCAATCAAAGCTCAAGAAGGATCCGTTACAATTGATACTTTAAGACAAACTATAACAGTTGACAATGGTGGTGATACAACTCGAATTAAATTAAGAAAGAAAACCATCATTATTATTGAAGATGATGATGATGAAGACGATGAAAAAGGAGATAGAAATGGAGAAGGTCATTGGGCTGGATTTGGAATCAACACAAACGGATTTCTAAATGCCGATGGTAAAATAGCTATAGGTGATGCTGCTGGATTTTTAGAACTTGACCACGCAAGAAGTATCGGATTTAACTTCAATTTAGTAGAAAAACGTTTTCCAATTTTTAGAGAATATGTTGGATTAACAACAGGTTTAGGAATTCAATGGAATCGTTTTGCATTAAAAAACAATGTTGACGTAATGGTAAGTGCTGATTCAACATATGGAGTTGAAAATACTACAGTTGATTTTAAGAAAAATGTCCTTCGTTCAACCTATCTGCAAATTCCTTTATTGCTTGAAATCACAACAAATAAGGATAATGATAAAGCTTGGCACATTTCCGCTGGAGTTGTTGGTGGAATCAGAATTGGTTCTAGTTTAAAAACTAAATGGGAGGATGCTGGAAAAACAAATAAAGACAAAGTTATATCCAACTATAATTTCAATCCTTTTGATGCTCACGCAACTGCAATTGTTGGGTATGGAGATATCAGCCTTTATGTAAATTATGGTTTAACTCAAGTGTTTGAAAAAGATAAAGGACCGAATATTGCACCAGTTTCAGCAGGGATTCTAGTGAATTTTTAGGGATATACGTTTGATTAGTAGTTGAGAACCATGCATGGAAAGGAAATTATCCGTGCATGGTTTCTTTTTTGCTGTATTTTTCCATCAAACTTGCTTCAAATTCTAAGAAAGCGTTCCAGCGTTCATCAACATTAATTCCATCGCCGTATTTTTTTGCAAAATGTAGAAATGTAGTATAATGTCGGGCTTCACTCTCCATTAGAGAACGGTAAAATATTTTTAAATCCTCATCTTCTAATTGTTCTGAAAGAATCTTAAATCGTTCACAACTTCTCGCCTCAATCATAGCAGCAAAAAGCATTTGATTAACAAAAAGTCCTTTTTTAGTACTATTTGTCTTATTTCGCCGAAGGAAAACTGATAAATCATTCACATAGGGATCTTTTCTTTCAAAGCCCAATTTGAAACCACGCTCAATTAGCTTTTCGTGAACCATGTTAAAGTGCTGCATTTCTTCTTGACAAATAGCTGTCATAGCTTGAACTAAATCTGAATATTGAGGATATTGAACAATAATTGAAATCGCAGAACTTGCCGCTTTTTGCTCACAGAAGGCATGATCTACTAATATTTCCTCCAAATTTTTTGAGACGACACTAACCCATCTGGGATCTGTGGCCATTTTTAAACCTAACATATTCTTGATTTTTATCCTTCAATAATGAGAATATAATTACTTTTTTTTCCCTTTCCTAAAAGAATATATTTTCCATTTATTAGGTTTTCTGTAGAAAGTACAAACTGTTCATCTACTTTTTCTTTGTTTACTGAAATTGCATTGGCAATTAATTCCCTTCTAGCTTCACTATTCGAAGCCAAAAAATTTGTTTTTCCAGCCATAGCATCAACAATACTCATTCCATTTCCGAAATCTGACTTTGATATTCTTGCTTGAGGAACACCTTCAAAAATACTGAAGAAATCTTCCTCAGAAAGTGCTTTCAAATCATCTGCAGTAGATTTTCCAAATAGGATATTACTTGCGCTAATAGCCGTTTTTAATGCTTTATTATTATGAACACGAACTGTTATATCCTCTGCTAATACTTTTTGCAATACTCTCAAATGAGGAGCTTCTGCATGCTCTTTTTCTAATGCCTCAATTTCTTCTTTTGTTTTCAAAGTAAAAATTCGAATAAAATTTGCGGCATCATCATCAGAAGTATTCAACCAGTATTGATAGAATTGATAAGGAGATGTCTTTTTTGCGTCTAACCAAACGTTACCGCCTTCTGTTTTTCCAAATTTAGTTCCATCTGCTTTTTTTATCAATGGAGTGGTAACTGCATACGCTTCACCTCCACCTTTTCGGCGAATTAATTCTGTTCCAGTCACAATATTTCCCCATTGATCTGAACCACCTAATTGAACGATACAGCGCTTATGTTTATTTAAGTAATAGAAATCATATCCTTGAACCAATTGGTATGAAAATTCAGTGAAAGACAGCCCTGTCTCTAAACGAGATTTAACAGAATCTTTTGCCATCATATAATTCACAGAAATGTGTTTTCCAACATCTCGAATAAACTCTAAAAAGCTCAAGTTACTAAACCAATCAATGTTATTCACCATCTCAGCAGCATTCTCGCCTTTAAAATCTAAAAACTTTTCCAATTGTAATTTAACACATTCAACATTATGTTTTAGTGTTGTTTCATCCAATAAATTTCGCTCCTGAGATTTTCCAGATGGATCTCCCACCATGCCTGTTGCTCCACCAACTAATGCGTATGGCTTATGTCCAGCTTTTTGAAAATGAACAAGTGTCATAATTTGCACCAAACTACCAATATGCAAAGAATCTGCAGTTGGATCAAAGCCAATATAACCCCCAACACTTTCCTTCAATAAAGCTTCTTCTGTGCCAGGCATAATATCGTGTATCATTCCTCTCCACTTCAATTCTTGAATAAAATTTGTTGGCATCTTATTTTGTTAAGTCTTTAAATACTTCTTCCAATGATTTCTTCTCAATTTTTAAGGTCAGAATCAACCATTTTTCTTTTTGGGCAAATTGGGAGATTTCTTTCCGAAGGTCAATATCTGCTGAAGTTTCAATTAGCCAAGCATTGTTTACAGCTTCAACTTTTTGAATATTTGGAATTTTAATTAATTGTGATTTCGAAACTTTTGAATCAAATTCAACATAAACAGTTTGATGAGTAGTTTCATTTTGCAAGATAGAAGCTTTGTCATTTGCAACAATCTTTCCTTTCGAAATAATTACAATTCTATCACAAATAGCCTCAACTTCTTGCATAATATGCGTAGATAAAATAACTGTTTTTTCCTCACCAATTTTTCTTATTAGTTCTCGGATTTCAACTAATTGATTTGGGTCTAAACCACTTGTCGGTTCATCTAAAATTAATACTTGTGGATCGTGAATTATAGCCTGAGCAAGACCAACTCGTTGTCTATATCCTTTTGATAAAGCGCCTATTTTCTTGTTTTGTTCGAGTTCTAAACCAAGTGTTTGAATCATTTCCGAAACACGATTCTTCAGGTTTTTTATTTTGTAAATACGGCCTACAAATTCTAAGTATTCTCGGACATACATTTCTGTATACAAGGGATTATTCTCCGGTAAATACCCAATTATTTGCCGTGTTTCAAGATTTTCTACATCCACTTTCATTCCACAAATGTGAATTTCTCCAGAAGAAGCAGGAATAAATCCGGTCATTATTTTCATTGTTGTAGATTTCCCTGCTCCATTAGGACCTAGAAATCCAACAATTTCTCCTTTTTTAACCGAAAAACTAATATCACAAACAGCAGCTTGCTCACCGTAGTATTTAAATAAATTTTTGACTTCTATTGACATCTTAGCGCGAAGTTAATAAAAATCATGTATTCAATTCTTCAGTTTGAATTTTACGAGAAAAAAGTGCAAAAAAGAAAGCGAAAAAAGAAACTCCCATTTGAGTTTCAAGACTATCTTCAAAAATAAAGGTGATAATTGCAACACAAATAAAAAGAAAACCTATTAGCGACTGATTTTTCAATTGAAAGCGTAAAAAATTAAATAGAATATAGCAAAAGAACACTAAGCCAAATAAGCCAAAAGTCAAACAAAAAGTAATATAGGTATTGTGTGCGCGCAATCTCCTTTCAGGAAGTAATCTGGATTCTTTTCTCTCATACATTTTCTCCATCGCAATTTTTTTATCTCCTGTCCCAACACCAAAAACCCAGTTTTCTTTTATTACTTGCCAACCCGTTTTCCAATACTCTATCCTTTCTAAAATTGAATGACCATTTGGATTACTAGCATTATGAATTTGAAAACGCACACCATAAAGTCTTGCCATCAATCCGGATTTTGTTTCATTAATATCTGCGTAGCCTAATTCAATATTATGTATGTCTTTTGAACTTAATTTGAATACACCATCTCCTCTAACAGGTAAATTTTTTGAATGCAGATACCTTTCTAAAGTACTTGAAAGTTTTTGCTTGCGTAAATCCAAGCTGTCAAATGGAATATTAGAACGTTTATTCCATTGTTCTTTAAGGGAAATGTAATTTGCTGGGAACGTTTCGTTATACTCAATAGGAATCATTAAATAAAGAATTGTAGAAGAAATCAAAACAAGAAAAACGGAGATAATTCCGAGTGCCCAAAAATATTTTTTAGCATTAAAGATATTCCAAAGCAGTGTTCCAAAGACAACAATTAATACAGCTATTATTCCTGATAAAACTTGACTGTAATAAGAATAAAATAAAAACCAAAGTCCAACTAGCAAAAAAAGATATTTCCATTTTGGATAATTAGATTTCAATTCAAGAAGCACTGGGATTCCGATGGCAATTAATATTCCATAACGAATATGAGATCCAAAACGCGATAAATCTCGAATATCATTTAGTTCAAAGATTTCTTTAAATAACGTGTAAATAGTAAAATTATAAATAGAAGTTACAAGAAGGGTTAAGACAAAAAGTAAAAATAGTTTTCGAATTATTGAAGCAGTTGGAATGGGGTTGGAGCAAATAATCAAGGGAATAGCAATAAGAGAAGCCTTAACTCTTAAATCATCAAAACCATGTGAACTATCATCTGTCCACAACATTCCAAGAAGATGCATCAGATAAAAAAGTAAAATAAAAATAAAGAACCGGTTTTTCTTGAGATTAGCGAAATTCCCCTTAAAATCTGCAACAAGGAATAAATTTAAGCCACCAAGCATCATTCCTAACGACAAGAAAAATTTACTTGAAACAATTCCAACAAGAAGAAGTGAAAGAATAAAAAAGTGAATTTTCTCTTGGATTAAAGCTTGCCGTAGTTTTAAAAACATAAACGATAAACGTTTATTTTTTCAAGATAGTATTGTAATTCGAAGAATTTTCAAATAAAGAAAGCGCCTTTTTAATTGCTTCATCATTTCGGAAAGAATCTATTGTCCTTCCTTTTTGAAAATAATAGCGAGATACAATTTCATTCTCTAACATTTG